>OJTW01000007.1_pt1 | contig 175716 bp, 156 predicted proteins | sample 1599781 | NCBI WGS metagenome assembly OJTW01 (sample SAMN04436842, study PRJEB24849) | human gut metagenome | biome: human gut; feature: NICU; material: stool | host: Homo sapiens | place: USA: Saint Louis, MO | collected 2011-08-26
GGATGTTTTTGTTGGTCCAATCCATTTCGGAAACGTGAACCAGGCCTTCAACGCCTTCTTCGATTTCAACGAAGCAGCCGTAGTCGGTCAGGTTGGTCACGCGACCAGTCAGTTTGGTACCTTCTGGATAACGCTTAGCGATAGCTACCCATGGATCTTCGCCCAGCTGTTTCAGGCCCAGAGATACACGAGTACGCTCGCGGTCGAACTTCAGCACTTTAACAGTGATTTCGTCGCCAACGTTTACGATTTCGCTCGGATGCTTAACGCGTTTCCAGGCCATGTCGGTGATGTGCAGCAGGCCGTCAACGCCGCCCAGATCAACGAATGCACCGTAGTCAGTGAGGTTCTTAACGATACCTTTGACTTCCATGCCTTCCTGCAGGTTTTCCAGCAGCTGATCGCGTTCTGCGCTGTTTTCGGATTCGATAACGGCACGACGGGAAACAACAACGTTGTTACGCTTCTGATCCAGCTTGATTACTTTGAATTCAAGCTCTTTGCCTTCCAGGTGCAGCGTGTCGCGGACCGGACGAACGTCTACCAGGGAACCCGGCAGGAACGCGCGAATACCATTCAGCTCAACAGTGAAGCCACCCTTGACTTTGCCATTGATAACACCAGTAACGGTTGCAGCTTCTTCGTAAGCTTTTTCCAGCGTGATCCAAGCTTCGTGACGTTTAGCTTTTTCACGGGACAGCAGGGTTTCACCGAAGCCGTCTTCTACTGCATCCAGAGCAACGTCAACTTCGTCACCAACCTGGATTTCCAGCTCGCCCTGGGCGTTTTTGAACTGCTCTGCCGGAATGGCGGACTCAGATTTCAGACCAGCGTCAACCAGTACTACGTCTTTGTCGATAGCAACAACAACACCACGAACGATGGAACCCGGACGGGTTTCGATTTCTTTTAAGGATTCTTCAAACAGTTGAGCAAAAGATTCAGTCATGTTTAATCTTCAGGTTTCATATTTAACGTCCACCTGGCTCCATGCCGGATGGGGTTGTTTAACATACCCGCTGTCAATCCATTGCAACGGGGGTACTGCAAATTCGGTCGCACTTAAGCGAGAGCCAGTTTTTGGCGCGCGTATTGTAACGCTTTTTCAATCACTTGCTCAATGCTTAATCGGGTTGAATCCAAAACTAAAGCATCAGCAGCAGGAACCAGCGGCGCTACAGCACGGTTACGATCGCGATAATCTCGTTCTTCGATCTCGGCCAAAAGGCGTTCAAAGTTAACACTAAAGCCCTTCTCCTGCAACTGTAGCATACGTCTATGCGCACGTTCTTGCGAGGAGGCGTCCAGAAAAATTTTCACCGGCGCATCCGGGAACACCACGGTCCCCATATCACGTCCATCAGCAATCAGACCTGGGGTTTCGCGAAATGCGCGTTGACGACGTAAAAGCGCTTCACGCACGCGAGGAAACGCCGCGACCTGAGAGGCGGCATTCGCCACTTCCTGGGTACGGATTTCACCGCTGACATCCTCACCTTCAAGAATGACTTCAAGGTTGCCGTCTGTTGAGATAAAACGCACATCCAGGTGTGAGGCAAGCGGTACCAGAGCATCTTCAGAAGTGACATCAACATGGTGATGTAACGCTGCGAGCGCCAGTACGCGGTAGATCGCGCCTGAATCTAACAGATGCCACTGCAATGCTTCCGCCATTGCCTTGCACAAGGTGCCTTTTCCTGCACCGCTTGGGCCATCAATGGTAATAACCGGGGCAATTGCCGTCATCTTTTTCTCCTTAAACGGGCGTACATTAACGTGAACGCCGCGCATTATACGCGCCAACGCTAATGATCGTTAATACAGAGTGTAAAAACCCGATTAGTCTGTAACGATATGTGGAAGAATTGCGCAATTATAGCGGGCTGGCGAGAAACCAGCCCGGAAGATGGCACTGTTTTACTTTTTATCTGCTGCGATACGTTCACGCATATGCTGAGCGCGATCGTCAGATGCCGGATGAGAATCCATCAGTGATTTTGCATGGCCTGCGTCCATCGTGGCAAACTTATCAAACGCAGTCACTAACCCCTGACGGTCAATACCGCGTTTTTTCAGCAAATCATAGGAAAAGTCATCCGCATCCGATTCCTGGCTACGGGAGAAGGCTGAGTTAATCACACCTTCCGCCAGATCGCCCAACTGAGACTGGGAAAGCTGAGAAGCGACGCCGCTGGTCGCAGAAATAGCATCGCGCGCAGCAAGTGTGGCATACGCGGTCTGCATTGCTTTACGTGAGTGCCCTAAAGAAACATGGCCCAACTCATGACCCAGCACGCCTTCAATTTCATTGTCGGTCATCAGGTCCATCAAGCCCGAATAAACACGTACACATCCATTCGCCATTGCCCAGGCATTGATATCACTGGTCATATAAACTTTATAGTTGACCGGCGTTCCATCAATGTTATTACCCAACGCTTTCGCAATTTTATTCAGACGCTTAGTGTATTTGCTTTTTGCGCCCGCCAGCTGGTTTTCACTATCCATCTGCTTACATGAGCTGTTAGAGAGGGATTTGACATCAGCATCGGTAAGCGTCGCAGCTTTATAAGCTGCCATACCAGAACTGGCAACAAGGTCGCCATTTACACCATTTTTACAACCTGCCAGCAACGTAGCGGAAACAGTCAATGCCAAAAAGAGTGATTTATTTTTCATGCTAATCTTCCGATGATATTTATAATAAAAACAAATAAATAAGTTAAATCATCCACAAGTTAGCATTAGTTGTAAGCGTAAAAACAGTGCGGTTACGGACACAGAAACGCCAGTCCGGGGACCGACGTTTCGTGAGGATCAGGCAGGAGTACTAATACGCGCCAGCTGTTCGAAATAATCCGGGAAGGTTTTGGCGGTACATTTTGGATCAAGAATGGTCACAGGCGTGTCAGATAGCGCCACCAGCGAGAAACACATCGCCATGCGGTGATCGTTGTAGGTCGCGATGTCCGCAAATTGCAATGTTGCAGGCGGGGTGATGCGGATAAAGTCATGCCCCTCTTCCACTTCCGCGCCCACTTTGCGTAACTCCGTCGCCATCGCGAACAGACGATCGGTCTCTTTGACGCGCCAGTTGTAGATATTACGTAATGTTGTGGTGCCTTTCGCAAACAGCGCCGCCGTTGCAATGGTCATCGCCGCATCAGGAATATGGTTCATATCCATATCCACTGCGTTCAACTCGCCGCGAGTACAGGCAATAAAATCGTCGCCCCATGTAATGGTAGCACCCATTTTTTCCAGTACATCGGCAAAACGAATATCACCCTGCATGCTGTTACGGCCAATCCCGGTAACTTTTACCGTACCGCCTTTAATGGCACCCGCCGCGAGGAAATAGGAAGCGGAAGAAGCATCGCCTTCAACCAGGTATGCACCCGGTGACTGGTACTGCTGCTGCCCCTTCACGACAAAGCGCTGGTAGTTTTGATTTTCAATTTCAACACCAAACGTTTTCATCAGGTTCAGTGTGATATCAATGTAAGGTTTGGATACCAAGTCACCTTTAATTGCAATCGTCGTATCCTGCGGCGCAAGCGGCGCAGTCATCAGCAGCGCAGTGAGGAACTGGCTGGAAACGCTACCGTCTACCTCAACCTGGCCTCCGGTAAAGCCACCGCGCAGACGTAAAGGTGGATAGTTTTCCTGCTCCAGATAGTCAATTTTGGCTCCGCCCTGGCGCAGCGCATCAACCAGATGGCCAATCGGGCGCTCTTTCATGCGCGGTTCGCCCGTCAGCACGATGTCATTGCTGCCCAGACATAGCGCTGCGGCCAGCGGGCGCATGGCGGTTCCGGCATTACCAAGGAACAGTTCCACTGAGCCTTGCGCATGTAATGCACCACCATTGCCAATAATCTCGCAGCGGGTACGATCAGCAGAAAGGGTATAGCTAATCCCTAACACATTCAGAGCATTAAGCATATGGCGAACATCATCGCTGTCCAGCAGGTTGGTCAGGACAGTGGTGCCATTGGCTAATGCGGCCAGCAGCAAAGCGCGGTTAGAAACACTTTTGGATCCAGGCAGATTGATTGTGCCATCCACCCGCGCAATGGGTTGTAACGTCAGGGATTCCATGAAACTCGACTCTCAAAAACAGACATAAAAACCCCACAGACGGGCTGTGGGGATGAAAAGTACAGCAGATTAGCCGCGACGGCGTTCAAAATCGACCATGAAATCGGTCAGTGCTTTTACACCTTCAAGCGGCATTGCATTGTAGATGGACGCACGCATACCGCCGACCACACGATGCCCTTTCAGCGCATGCAGGCCCGCGGCAAAAGACTCTTCCAGGAACAGTTTATCCAGTGCGCTGTCAGCCAGCTGGAACGGTACGTTCATGCGTGAACGGTTGGATTTCGCCACATCGTTACGGTAGAAATCGCTGTTATCAATTACGCCGTACAGCAGTTCCGCTTTTTGCTGGTTAATCTTATCCATTGCATTAACACCGCCCTGCTTTTTCAGCCATTTAAAGACCAGGCCAGACAGATACCAGGCAAAGGTTGGCGGCGTATTGAACATGGAATCGTTGTCATTCAGCACGGTATAGTCGAGGATTGACGGGCATGATACATGAGCTTTACCCAGCAAATCTTCACGGACGATGACAATCGTCAGGCCGGCCGGGCCGATGTTTTTCTGTGCACCGGCATAAATTACGCCATAACGGCTAACGTCAAGCGGTGCGGAAAGAATGGTAGAGGACAGATCCGCCGTGACCACAACGTTGCTGGCAAAATTCGGCGTTTCATCGATCGCAATGCCATCGATAGTTTCGTTCGGACAATAGTGCAGGTACGCCGCGTTATCAGAAAGCTGCCATTCACTCATCGGCTTAACAGCACGCAGGCCGTCCACGGTGACTTTGGCATCAATAACGTTTGGTGTGCAGTATTTTTTCGCTTCTTTAATTGCACTGGCGGCCCAATAACCGGCATCGACGTAATCCGCGGTGGTTTTATCCCCCAGAATATTTAACGGGATACCCGCGAACTGCCCACGACCACCGCCATGGCAGAACAACACTTTATAGTTGGAGGGGATGCTAAGAAGATCACGAAAATCCTGCTCCGCTTCCTCGGCGACCTGGATGAATTCTTTGCCACGGTGGCTAATTTCCATCACCGACGTGCCAAGACCGTTCCAGTCGCGAAGATCCTGTTGAGCCAGTTTAAGTACTTCTGCCGGTAGCATTGCCGGACCTGAACTAAAATTAAAGACCTGAGCCATTTCCCCTCACCACGTTGTGTTGTTGTCCAATCAACATCCTGTCATTGACGATAATCCGGTGACAGACATTGGTATAAGTTATTCCTGTGGATATCGGTTTTATCATTCAGTGACACGCGCCGCAATGGGTAAAACTGACCAGGGTAAAAATGTGTCATTGGTCACACAACAGAATCTATCGGATTGACGGGTAAAAACCGAGATTTTTGCTGTCAGGTAACCCGTTTTGCCCGACTGGCCTTCGACCATTCTGGATTTGCACAGCGTGGACATAATTGATGATCTCCGGCGTTCATTTGCACCACTTCGCTACAACGTATACAGGCATAGTCTCCTGCTTCAGGCATTACTTTAAATCGTTGCGTACAGTGCTTAGGTAAAATACTGAGCCCCGGCTTTACGTCTTCATCGGCAAAGAAGTAGACGCTGATTTGTCCATTCGTCTCCAGAATAGCCAGTTTTACCTGTCCCAATTGCTCCACGCCGTTCAAACGCAGTTCCATAAAGAATTCAAATTCCGTCATATTGGCACTATTGAGCTTTGACCATGCCAGCTCGCCGTCTTCAATGATCACGACGGGTTTGCCCTCCAGCAGGTCCTCCATTTTTTCACTATGCGCCATCAGCCACATCACCAACCGATACAGCACAGCAAGAGTAATAAAAACCACCAGCACTGGCAGCATCGGGACATCGTCATAGAATGCCACGTCTCCCGCTGCAGAACCCAGCGTAAGGATGATCAGCACTTCAAAAAGCGACATCTGGCGTACGCCGCGACGTCCGGTGATTTTTAAAAACAGAAAAACCAATATAAAGGTGTAGAGGCTGCGTAACGCAACTTCCCCCAGAAAATCCATGGGCACCTTATCAAGCGCCATACGGTGCAAATCGAAAGCTTTCATTAATATGCTCTAAACGTGGTTGGTTGTAAGAAAGCATAGCCAATGCTTTTATTTACGCCTGAGCTCCGGCGGCGATAGCGCCGTTCATTGAAAACCCGTATCATTGCGCGCTTTCCGTACGACAAAAGTGATTTTCATGACGCAAACATTTATCCCCGGCAAAGATGCCGCTCTGGAAGACTCCATCGCTCGCTTCCAGCAAAAATTGCTCGACCTCGGTTTTCAAATTGAAGAAGCCTCGTGGTTGAATCCCGTCCCTAACGTCTGGTCTGTACATATTCGCGACAAAGAATGCGCGCTGTGCTTCACCAACGGTAAAGGCGCGACGAAAAAAGCGGCGTTGGCTTCCGCGCTGGGCGAATATTTTGAGCGTCTGTCGACTAACTATTTCTTTGCGGATTTCTGGTTGGGCGAAACTATCGCCAATGGCCCGTTCGTGCATTATCCGAACGAAAAATGGTTCCCGCTGACAGAAGAAGACGATGTACCAGAAGGTTTACTGGATGCACGTCTGCGAGCGTTTTACGATCCAGATAACGAACTGACTGGCAGCATGCTTATCGATCTGCAGTCTGGTAATGAAGAACGTGGCGTCTGCGGCCTGCCGTTTACCCGTCAGTCGGATAACCAGACTGTCTATATTCCGATGAATATTATCGGCAACCTGTATGTTTCTAACGGCATGTCCGCGGGTAACACGCCTAACGAAGCGCGCGTTCAGGGCCTGTCTGAAGTCTTTGAGCGTCATGTGAAGAACCGCATTATTGCGGAAAGCATCAGCCTGCCGGAAATCCCGGCCGAAGTCATGGCGCGCTATCCGGCAGTGGTGGAGTCCATCGCCACACTGGAAGCTGAAGGTTTCCCAATTTTTGCCTATGATGGCTCGCTGGGCGGCAAGTATCCGGTGATTTGCGTTGTCCTGTTCAACCCAACCAACGGTACCTGCTTCGCTTCCTTCGGCGCACACCCGGATTTCGGCGTGGCGCTGGAGCGTACCGTCACTGAACTGCTGCAGGGCCGTGGTCTGAAGGATCTTGATGTCTTCACCCCACCGACCTTCGACGATGAGGAAGTGGCAGAACATACCAACCTTGAAACTCACTTCATCGATTCCAGCGGTTTGATCTCATGGGATCTGTTCAAGCAGGATGCCGATTATCCGTTCGTTGACTGGAATTTCTCTGGCACCACGGAAGAAGAGTTCGCCACCCTGATGGCCATCTTCAATGCTGAAGATAAAGAAGTGTATATCGCTGACTATGAGCACCTGAGCGTTTACGCGTGCCGCATTATTGTTCCGGGAATGTCTGACATCTATCCGGCAGAAGATCTGTGGTTAGCTAACAACGCTATGGGCGCCCATCTGCGTGACACCATTCTCTCTCTGCCGGGCAGCGAATGGGATAAAGAAGACTATCTCAATCTGATCGAACAACTGGATGAAGAAGGGTTTGACGACTTCACCCGCGTACGCGAGCTACTCGGTCTGGCGACCGGTGCGGATAACGGTTGGTACACCCTGCGTATTGGCGAGCTTAAAGTGATGCTGGCGCTGGCCGGTGGCGATCTGGAGCAGGCGCTGGTGTGGACAGAATGGACGATGGAATTTAACGCCTCCGTCTTTAGCGCGGAACGTGCAAACTACTATCGCTGCCTGCAAACATTGTTGCTGCTGTCTCAGGAAGAAGACCGTCAGCCGCTGCAATATCTGAATGCGTTTGTCCGCATGTACGGTGCCGAGGCGGTTGAAGCGGCAAGTGCGGCATTGAGTGGCGAAGCGCCATTCTACGGGTTGCAAACCGTTGATAACGATCTGCAAGCTTTCCCGGCGCATCAGTCTCTGCTGAAAGCCTATGAAAAACTGCAGCGCGCGAAAGCGGCACATTGGTCAAAATAATGACAGTCAGCCTGCGCTAAGTAGGCTAAAAGTATTGTCTGGGATATATTACGGGGCGCTTTAAGCGCCCTGTTTTTTTATTTTGGTCAAATCGGAAAATAAATGTAAAAACAAGGTTAAATATTAGTAGTTGATATTAAAAAAATTAGCATATTAATGTGGTTTTTTATCTCAATTACTCCATTTTAATTAACCGTCTGACAGGAGACAAAAAGAAAAAATTCAACTCACTTTATAATTTTTAAAATTTATTTTTATATGGATAATCAACAAGTTACTCCGTAATCGCATAAAAACCATGCGTCTTGCGGGCCTATAAGCCAGGCGAGATATGATCTATATCAAATTCTCATCTATAATGCTTTGTTAGTATCTCGTCGCCGACTTAATAAAGAGAGAGTTAGTGTGAAAGCTGACAACCCTTTTGATCTTATTCTACCTGCTGCAATGGCCAAAGTTGCCGAAGAAGCAGGCGTCTATAAAGCAACGAAACATCCGCTTAAGACGTTCTATCTGGCAATTACTGCCGGTGTATTCATTTCAATTGCCTTTGTTTTCTATATCACCGCCACAACCGGTACCGGAACTATGCCTTTCGGCATGGCAAAATTAGTAGGTGGTATCTGCTTTTCCCTGGGGCTGATTCTTTGTGTTGTCTGCGGCGCAGACCTCTTCACCTCAACCGTATTGATTGTCGTAGCAAAAGCCAGTGGTCGTATTACCTGGGGCCAATTGGCTAAAAACTGGCTTAACGTTTATGTCGGTAACCTGGTGGGTTGCTTGCTCTTCGTGCTATTGATGTGGCTTTCCGGCGAATACATGACCGCCAACGGCGCGTGGGGGCTCAACGTCCTACAAACAGCCGACCACAAAGTGCACCATACTTTTGTTGAGGCGGTAAGTCTTGGCATCCTGGCTAACCTGATGGTGTGTCTGGCCGTATGGATGAGCTACTCGGGCCGCAGCCTGATGGACAAAGCGTTTATCATGGTATTACCGGTCGCAATGTTTGTTGCCAGCGGTTTTGAGCACAGTATCGCAAACATGTTTATGATCCCTATGGGTATTGTAATACGCGATTTCGCCACCCCGGAATTCTGGACCGCAGTTGGGTCTTCTCCGGAGAATTTTTCTCACCTGACCGTGATGAATTTCATCACCGATAACCTGATTCCGGTTACGATCGGTAACATTATCGGCGGCGGTTTGTTGGTCGGGTTGACATACTGGGTCATTTATCTGCGTGGTAACGATCATCATTAATCTGATGATGCCCATTACACGCAGTAAATAAAAAATCCACTTAAGAAGGTAGGTGTTACATGTCCGAGCTTAATGAAAAGTTAGCCACAGCCTGGGAAGGTTTTACCAAAGGTGACTGGCAGAATGAAGTAAACGTACGTGACTTCATTCAGAAAAACTACACTCCATATGAGGGTGACGAGTCCTTCCTGGCTGGCGCAACTGATGCGACCACTGCACTGTGGGACAGCGTGATGGAAGGCGTTAAACAGGAAAACCGCACTCACGCGCCTGTTGACTTTGACACCTCCGTTGCTTCTACCATCACTTCTCACGACGCAGGCTACATCAACAAAGCGCTCGAGAAGATTGTTGGTCTGCAGACTGAAGCTCCGCTGAAACGTGCGATCATTCCGTTTGGCGGCATCAAAATGGTTGAAGGTTCCTGCAAAGCGTACAATCGCGAACTGGACCCGATGCTGAAAAAAATCTTCACCGAATACCGCAAAACCCACAACCAGGGCGTATTCGATGTTTACACCAAAGACATTCTGAACTGCCGTAAATCCGGTGTTCTGACTGGTCTGCCAGATGCGTATGGCCGTGGCCGTATCATCGGTGACTACCGTCGCGTTGCGCTGTACGGTATCGACTACCTGATGAAAGACAAATACGCTCAGTTCGTCTCTCTGCAGTCCGATCTGGAAAACGGCGTAAACCTGGAAGCAACTATCCGTCTGCGTGAAGAAATCGCTGAACAGCACCGCGCTCTGGGTCAGATCAAAGAAATGGCTGCTAAATATGGCTGCGATATCTCTGGTCCGGCTACCAACGCTCAGGAAGCTATCCAGTGGACTTACTTCGGCTACCTGGCCGCAGTTAAATCTCAGAACGGTGCAGCAATGTCCTTCGGTCGCGTATCCACCTTCCTGGATGCTTACATCGAACGTGACCTGAAAGCAGGCAAAATCACCGAGCAAGACGCACAGGAAATGATCGACCACCTGGTCATGAAACTGCGTATGGTTCGCTTCCTGCGTACTCCTGAATATGATGAACTGTTCTCCGGTGACCCGATTTGGGCAACTGAATCAATCGGTGGTATGGGCGTTGATGGCCGTACTCTGGTTACCAAAAACAGCTTCCGCTTCCTGAACACCCTGTACACCATGGGTCCTTCTCCGGAGCCGAACATCACCGTTCTGTGGTCTGAAAAACTGCCTCTGAACTTCAAGAAATTCGCCGCTAAAGTGTCCATCGACACCTCTTCTCTGCAGTACGAGAACGATGACCTGATGCGTCCGGACTTCAACAACGACGACTACGCTATCGCTTGCTGCGTAAGCCCGATGGTTGTTGGTAAACAAATGCAGTTCTTCGGTGCGCGTGCAAACCTGGCGAAAACCATGCTGTACGCAATCAACGGTGGCGTTGATGAAAAACTGAAAATGCAGGTTGGTCCTAAATCTGAACCGATCAAAGGCGACGTTCTGAACTTCGACGAAGTTATGGACCGCATGGATCACTTCATGGATTGGCTGGCTAAACAGTACGTCACTGCACTGAACGTTATCCACTACATGCACGACAAGTACAGCTACGAAGCCTCTCTGATGGCGCTGCACGACCGTGACGTTATCCGCACCATGGCGTGTGGTATCGCTGGTCTGTCCGTTGCTGCTGACTCCCTGTCTGCAATCAAATATGCGAAAGTTAAACCGATTCGTGACGAAGACGGTCTGGCTATCGACTTCGAAATCGAAGGCGAATACCCGCAGTTTGGTAACAACGACTCTCGCGTTGATGACATGGCGGTTGACCTGGTAGAACGTTTCATGAAGAAAATTCAGAAACTGACTACTTATCGTAACGCTATCCCGACTCAGTCTGTTCTGACCATCACCTCTAACGTTGTGTATGGTAAGAAAACCGGTAACACCCCAGATGGTCGTCGTGCTGGCGCGCCGTTCGGACCGGGTGCTAACCCAATGCACGGCCGTGACCAGAAAGGTGCTGTTGCCTCTCTGACCTCCGTTGCTAAACTGCCGTTTGCTTACGCTAAAGATGGTATCTCTTACACCTTCTCTATCGTTCCGAACGCTCTGGGTAAAGACGACGAAGTTCGTAAGACCAACCTGGCGGGTCTGATGGATGGTTACTTCCACCACGAAGCGTCCATCGAAGGTGGTCAGCACCTGAACGTGAACGTCATGAACCGTGAAATGCTGCTGGATGCGATGGAACATCCGGAAAAATATCCGCAGCTGACCATCCGCGTTTCTGGCTACGCAGTACGTTTTAACTCCCTGACTAAAGAACAGCAGCAGGACGTTATCACTCGTACCTTCACTCAGACCATGTAATTGGTTTTGACTGAAATCGTACTTTAAAAAGCGTACAATAAAGGCTCCACGTAAGTGGGGCCTTTTTAATAGCCTGCTTTGTCAGCCATCTATACTTATGGATAGCAGCCAAAACAGACTCGACACAGTTAATAACTGTGCACTAACACTGGCCCCGGATGGGCCACACCTGGAGAAACACCGCAATGTCAGTTATTGGTCGCATTCACTCCTTTGAATCCTGTGGCACTGTTGATGGCCCGGGCATCCGTTTTATTACCTTCTTTCAGGGCTGCCTGATGCGCTGCCTGTATTGCCATAACCGCGACACGTGGGATACGCACGGCGGTAAAGAAGTTACCGTTGACGAATTAATGAAAGAGGTGGTGACCTACCGCCACTTTATGAACGCCTCCGGTGGCGGCGTGACAGCGTCTGGCGGCGAAGCTATCTTGCAAGCTGAATTCGTACGTGACTGGTTCCGGGCCTGTAAAAAAGAAGGTATTCATACTTGTCTGGATACTAACGGTTTTGTTCGCCGCTACGATCCGGTGATCGATGAGTTGCTGGAAGTCACCGACCTGGTCATGCTCGATCTCAAACAAATGAACGATGAAATCCATCAGAATCTGGTGGGTGTGTCTAACCATCGTACACTCGAGTTCGCGCGTTACCTGTCCAACAAAGACATCAAAGTGTGGATCCGCTATGTTGTCGTACCTGGCTGGTCTGACGATGACGACTCCGCACACCGCCTTGGCGAATTTACCCGCGATATGGGCAACGTTGAAAAAATCGAGCTGCTGCCTTACCACGAGCTGGGCAAACACAAATGGGTGGCAATGGGCGAAGAGTACAAACTCGACGGCGTTAAGCCGCCGAAGAAAGAGACCATGGAGCGCGTGAAGGGTATTCTCGAGCAATATGGACATAAAGTGATGTATTGAGTTTTATGGTGGGTAACAGATACGTTACCCACCTGACTCTGCCTTAACGCCCTCTTCTCGCCAGTAACGGGAAAATCAATCCCAGTCCAACCAGCACAAATGGCGTCACAATATTCAGCGTGAGCTGGAATGTCCACTCAGGGGTGAAGGCTTCCATTTTCGGGAAAATCCCGGTCAGACAGGCAAATGCGGTAAAGGCAAAGCACCAGATCCCCACGGTCATCGCAAGCGATCGGTTGCGAATAAAGACATATTCTGATTTATATTTTTGCGCCAGACGAATAACGGCAATGAATGCCACAAATACCCATAAATAACGCAATGGCATCACGACAGAGTTAAGATTCAATAGCCATTTATACAGATTGTTCATGTCGCCAATTCCCAGTGTTGGCAACATAATCAGAATCGCCACCAGCACCAGCGTCAGAATATAACCATTTACCGGCGTACCGGAAGCGTTGGTTTTACACAGGCTCTCGGGAATATATTTACGATCAGCATCACCCAGCAGAACTTTAAGCGGTGCATCAATAGAAAATACCAATGCCGCAATCTGTCCCAGCGTATTGGCAATCGCGTAAATAACCATCAGCGAATTACCCATACCATAATACTCACCCAGTTTCTGGAAGGCGTAATATTGACCATTCGTCATCAGATCATCTGGAATATGCCGGGAGTCAAACATCATTCCCATAGCCAGCGACCCGAGAATCGCACATACCGCCACCATAACAGCCAGAACGAGCATCCCTTTCGGAAATTCTTTGCCCGGATTACGTGTCTGATTAACGTATGGCGAAATTTTCTCCGCGCCGCCCACGGCAAAGACCAGCATGGAGATCGTGGTAATGTAGGTAAAATCAATGTGCGGGATAAACGATTCCCAGGTGATATTAGTTGTCGCTATCTGCACATCCGTAATTGCAGGCGCAGTTACCGCCATCACGACATACAAAATGGACATCACAAACATCGCGATGCCTGCAACTGACCCAACAATTTTCAGCGATTTCATGCCACGGGACGCAACCCACATGAAAAAGACAAACAGCGCCAGTGTCAGCCCCTGCAACGCCACGACGGTGTACTCTTTAATCAACGAACCATCGCCCTTCAGCGCCCATCCCAGCGCAATCAGAATAGCCTGCGGTTTTTGCGCCAGATAAGGAATATGCACAACCCAATAGGTCCATGCAGCAAGATAGGCCAGCCCTGGCCCCATGGTATGTTTAATCCAGGTACTGACGCCGCCTTTACCCTCTTTAAAAGTTGAGCCAAGCTGCCCGACGATCAACGCATAAGGTATAAAATAGAGCGCGAAAATAAAGATCCAAGAGGAGACAACAACTAATCCCTGATTGGCATAGTTGTTAACGACGTTGCCAAAACCCCAAACGGTAATAAAAGACATCAATGCAATGTTGTACCATCGCAATTGTTTTTCCTGCACACCAGCCATACGCAATCCTTCGTGGAAGCTTTATGATTATAAATAAATGAGGCGTGGGATTATGCGCGGTAAAATGAGCGAGCGGAAACGGCAGGATGTAAAACTATAACCTTCTGCACACTTTATTTTCAGGAAAGAAGTGTGTGATTAAATAATGCAGGTTCCCATAAAGCATACATAAACAGTATGTATGGGAACCTGTTCATATTCTGTTAAATCAGGTCAAATGTGCGCAATAGAATTGGGTGTATGGCCCGTTTTACGCAACAGCATCAGTAAATAAATAAACGATACGCTGGCGATCATGATAAACAGCAAGCTATCTGAATAATTCTGCATCAGCATCGCTGTAAATGAAGGACCCAGCAGACTGCCCACGGTATAGCTCAATAACAATGCCTGATTCATGGCGACCAGCTGATGATGCTCCACCTTTTCACAGGCCCAGGCCATCGCGACCGGGTAGAGGGTAAAGCCTGCCGCACCCAACATAAACAACGCGGGCGCCATCGCCGCCTGATTCAGCATGGCGATACTCCCGACGATCACCACGAAGACCTGGACGCGTAAAACCAACAGACGTCCCAGCTTGTCCGCCAGACGGCCAATCGGCCATTGCCCCAGAATACCAGCACTTACCAGGACCGCCATCCAGAAACCAATGCTGGCATTACTCACCCCCTGATGATTGAGATACAGCGGCATCAGGCCATACAAAGACCCCAGCACAATCCCGGAAATAATACAGCCATTCACGCCCAGACGCGCCTGGCGGAGTTTCAGCATGGAGACAATAGGCGTAGACTGCTGCTCATCACCCTGCTGATTGGCAATGCGCGTAAATAGCAGTGGCAAAACACCCGCCAGGATAGTACCCGTCACCCACGGCAGGACGTTCATCAATTCCGTGGATACTTTACTCACCAGCAGTTGGCCTAAAAACGTCCCCACGTAATAGATCATCATATAGGCGGCAAGCAAACGTCCGCGATTACGCGAAGTCCCGCTGCACATCAGCGCGCTTTCCACCACCACCCAAATCATGGCGCAGCCAACACCAGCGATAAAACGCCAGGTCATCCAGCTCCAGAATCCCACCATAATCCCCAGCCCGACACAGCCCGCGGCAAAAATAAGCGAGGCGATATAATAGCTGCGGTTAAAACCAAGGTGTTTTATTAAATACCCTGTCAACAACGTCCCTACCAGATTACCGGTAAAGTAGGACGAGCTCACCACGCCTACCTGCCAGGTGGGAAGATTTTCATGGGCGAGCCAAAGCGGGAGGAGCGTGTTTAACACGGCGATCGCCAGGGTCAACAGAAGTAGCCCGCACAGCAATAGCATGACGGGACGGGTATAGGTGGACATGAATAAAAACCGTGAGGAAGTTCAAATTTCATGCGCATCATGCCACTGCTAAAAACATTGTCAATCGGCGTAATCAGAGGGCTGAGGCGCTTTCTGGTCGATCGATTTGCATTACTGATTCTTAATGTGAATAGATAAAAAATACAAAATCACATCTGCTTGTTTTTATTGATCTAAAACAAAAATCTCGCGTTACGTTCAGTCGAAAAATTTCATGGATTACCCTTACTTTTATTTCTTACTAAACTCAATGCGGGATGCTGAGCTGCATTGTCTTCAAAATAGAACAGTGAGTTCTTATTTAGGCATCTACTCCAGATATCGTTCTTTTCGTAGACTTAAACTCATCAAATTTCCCCCACTGATGCTGAACAGGAGAAATATCATGACTAAACCTTACGTAAGACTTGATAAAGATAATGCGGCAGTACTGCTGGTCGACCATCAGGCAGGCCTGCTCTCTCTGGTTCGGGATATCGATCCCGATAAATTTAAAAACAACGTGCTAGCCCTGGGTGACTTAGCAAAATACTTCAACCTCCCAACCATTCTGACAACCAGTTTTGAAACAGGACCAAACGGGCCGCTGGTACCGGAACTGAAAGCGCAATTTCCCGATGCGCCCTATATTGCTCGCCCAGGAAACATTAACGCATGGGATAACGAAGATTTCGTGAAGGCAGTGAAAGCGACCGGCAAAAAGCAGCTGATTATCGCTGGTGTCGTGACGGAAGTTTGCGTCGCCTTCCCTGCGCTCTCAGCTATTGAAGAAGGCTTTGACGTCTTTGTGGTAACCGATGCTTCAGGCACATTTAATGAAATTACCCGTCATTCAGCTTGGGATCGGATGTCTCAAGCAGGCGCTCAGTTGATGACATGGTTCGGAGTAGCGTGCGAGCTGCACCGCGACTGGCGCAACGATATCGAAGGTCTGGCAACGCTGTTCTCGAATCACATTCCGGACTACCGCAATCTGATGACCAGCTACGACACGTTAACTAAGCAGAAGTAAAACCAGGGCGAAAGCCCTGGCCTGACATATTGCCTGATGACGCGCAGCTTTAAGGCCTACAGATCTGTAGGCCTGATAAGACGCAAACCGCCATCCGGCATAGTTTGGATTAACTCGCCACCGCCATACCGACTGTCATATGCAGCCCGTAGAACACGCCACGACCAATCAGCTCGCCGACTAACAGCAAAATAAACGCCACGGAAAGCAGCGGAACAGCAGGCTGGTAGCCCTTCACTTGCGGTACAATCCAGCAGCACAACGCTAATGCCAGCGCCACAATCCGCCACGCCATCAGCGAGCCGTAATCCGGAACCAGCGCAGAAGCCTGTTGAACAGAACTGTGGATCGTCGCCAGTTCAGCCCCCTGCATGACAGACATGATGGCGCTTACGACCAGAGCAAGCACTGAAATTGCCGGCAGCAGGCGCATCGCCCAACCATCCACGCCAGCAATTCTCAGTAACAGATACCCCAGCAGCGGACCGCCCATAAACATCGTCAGGAAGAAGCCCAGCGGAGTCCAGACGCTGTACCAGGTCGGCACAGTATCAATGGTGTTATAAACGCGTACCATCATCCAGACAAAAACCACACCCAGCACCATGGTGACAACTAACCACAGATTGCGTAATGCGGGCGACATTTTTTTCAACGTGGCCAGCAACCAGCCGATACCACCAACGGCAAAGAAGATTGAACCGCTGGCAATTTCGTTACTCAACGCCGAAGACCCAACGCGATTGAGCGAGTTAAAGGCGCGCATCGGCGAGCCCAGGTGGAGCATAGAAGCAATGAAGCCAATGCCCATTAATACCCACAATCCAAACATGCAGGCAATCACGCGCTGCTGCGATTCTGGACGCAAGTCACCTTTCATCAACGCCAGCGCAAGAACGATAAAGCCACCAACCACACACTGTCCGAAGACCGTGAAGATCATCAGCGGCCATTCATGCCATCCACTTCCCATCTTACACCTCCTTCGGATTGGCCAGATAACCTGTGGTATCCCCGGTCGGGCGGCTATTGGCGTTAGGTTTGATGACAATACTCGGTTTGGTAAAGTGCGCGCCCGGCAGTGGCGCAACCGCAGCCAGGGTGCCATGCTTTTTGCGCAGCTCTTCAATCGGACCAAAATCCAGCGCACGCAGTGGGCAGGATTCGACGCAGATAGGTTTTTTACCTTCAGCGACGCGCTCATGGCAGCCATCGCATTTAGTCATATGCCCTTTTTCAGCATTGTACTGCGGCGCGCCGTAAGGACAGGCCATGTGGCAATACCGACAGCCAATGCACACGTCCTCATCGACAACGACAAAGCCATCTTCACGTTTGTGCATCGCGCCGCTCGGACACACCTTGGTACAGGCTGGGTCTTCGCAGTGGTTACACGCAATGGAGAGGTAATAGGCAAAGACGTTCTGATGCCAGACGCCGTTATCCTCCTGCCAGTCACCGCCTGCATACTCATAAATGCGGCGGAAGCTGACCTCCGGGGTTAAATTTTTAAAATCTTTGCAGGCCAGTTCGCAGGTTTTGCAACCGGTGCAACGGCTGGAATCAATAAAAAATCCATACTGGGTTGTCATCGGTTACTCCTTACACCTTTTCAACCTGAACAAGGTTCGTGTGTGATGGGTTCCCCTTCGCGAGAGGAGACGGACGCTGGGTCGTCAGGACGTTAATACAACCGCCCTGGTCCACGCGTTTTGCGTCCGGGTCATACCACGCCCCTTCGCCTAGTGCCACCACGCCAGGCATCATACGCGGCGTTACTTTCGCCTCGATGTGCACTTCACCACGATAGTTAAAGATGCGCACCTTGTCGCCGTTGTTAATGCCGCGTCTCTGCGCATCCATCGGGTTGATCCACATTTCCTGACGGCAGGATGCTTTCAGAACATCAACGTTGCCATAGGTAGAGTGGACGCGAGATTTGTAGTGGAACCCGGTCAATTGCAGAGGGAATTTCTCCGCCAGAGGATCGTTTATGCTTTCAAACCCTGGGGTATAAATCGGCAGTGGATCAATCACATCACCTTCCGGCAGTTCCCAGGTCGCCGCGATCTCGGCAAGTTGCTGCGAATAAATTTCGATCTTACCTGACGGAGTAGTCAGCGGATTGGCGTCAGGATCCTCACGGAACGCCTTGTACGCCACGTGATGCCCTTGTGGGTCGCGCTGTTTAAAGATCCCCTGCTTGCGGAATTCTTCAAACGTTGGCAGTTCAGGAATTGCTTTGCGCGACTGCTCGTACAGATGACGCATCCACTCTTCCTGAGTGCGACCTTCTGTAAACTGCTGCTCAACGCCTAGGCGTTTCGCAAGCTCGCTGGTCATCTGGTAGATAGTCTTGCATTCGAAGCGTGGTTTGATCGCCTGATCGGTGAAAATCACATACGACATATTCCCGCAGGAGGCATCCAGTGCGAAGTCCATCTGCTCCGAAGCGGTACAGTCCGGCAGCAAAATATCCGCGTATTTCGCCGAGGAGGTCATATGGCAGTCGATGACAACGATCATCTCGCACTTCTTATCATCCTGTAGGATTTCGTGTGTGCGGTTGATGTCGGAGTGCTGGTTAATCAGGCAGTTACCCGCATAGTTCCAGATCATCTTAATCGGAACATCGAGCTTATCTTTACCACGAACACCGTCACGCAGCGCCGTCATCTCCGGACCTCGCTCAATGGCGTCCGTCCACATAAACATCGAGATACTGGTTTCTACAGGGTTTTCCAGCGTAGGCATACGTTCAAACGGCAAACTGTATGAGCCCTCACGCGCCCCGCTGTTGCCGCCGTTAATCCCAACGTTACCGGTCAGAATAGCCAGCATAGAAATGGCGCGGGTCGCTATTTCACCATTAGCATGACGCTGCGGTCCCCACCCCTGGCTGATGTATGCCGGTTTAGCGCTACCGATTTCACGTGCCAGTTTGACGATTCGTTCAGCAGGAATCCCGGTAATTTGCGCTGCCCATTCCGGGGTCTTGGCAATACCGTCTTTGCCCTGCCCAAGAATATACGCCTTATAGTGACCGTTTTTCGGTGCATCTGCCGGTAAGGTTTTCTCGTCGTAACCTACGCAATATTTGTCAAGGAACGGTTGATCAACCATGTTTTCGGTGATCAGAACATACGCCAGCCCATTTACCAGCGCGGCATCCGTACCTGGACGGATGGGGATCCACTCATCTTCACGACCCGCACCAGTATCCGTGTAGCGAGGATCGATAATGATCATGCGGGCATTGGATTTCTGTCGCGCCTGTTCAAGGTAATAGGTTACCCCACCCCCGCTCATACGGGTTTCACCTGGGTTATTCCCGAACAGGACCACCAGCTTGCTGTTTTCAATGTCTGACGGGCTGTTACCGTCTGCCCAGCCGCCGTAGGTGTAGTTCAACCCGGCAGCGATTTGCGCTGAAGAGTAGTCACCGTAGTGGTTCAGGTAGCCACCACAGCAGTTCATCAGACGTGCTACCAGCGTTTTGCCCGGTGGCCAGGAGCGTGTCAGGGTGCCGCCCAGCGTACCTGTGCCGTAGTTCAGGTAGATAGACTCGTTGCCGTAGTCTTTGATAAGACGCTGCATATTGCTGGCAATGATATCGTAGGCTTCATCCCAGCTGATACGCTCAAATTTACCTTCGCCACGCTTGCCGACGCGTTTCATCGGGTATTTCAGACGATCGGGATTATAGACGCGACGACGCATGGAGCGACCTCGCAGACAGGCGCGTACCTGATGCAAACCGTCGTAGTTGTCATCACCGGTGTTGTCGGTTTCAACATACTTTATTTCACCATCTACCACGTGCATACGCAGAGGACAGCGGCTACCACAGTTCACCGTACACGCGCTCCAGATGACTTTCTCACTGGCCTGTGTTGGATTAAGGGCTTCTGCAGCATTTGCAATACGGGTAAATGGCAGGGTAAACGCGCTACTGGCCACCGCCAGTCCGCCTATCGCCGTCGTTTTCACCAAACCTCGGCGACTAACCTCAGCTGCCAGCATGGCATCGGGGATCTTAGTTTTCATAGTGGCTCACTCTGCTGCTCACAATCAACAAAAGGCAAATATCCGTTGTATAGATTTTTATATAACGTTACTATCGATATAAAGACTGGTAGATACTGAATTTGCGAAAAGACAGAGATAAATACTGACTTTCATTTGAAGGCAGTATTACTCCTATGGAGGTAGATGTTATTGTCCAGCGTCAAACAGGCATAAAAAAAGCGCCCGGAGGCGCTTTTTTAGCAGGGAAAGGTAGCTTAGCCGATGAATTCCAGGCCATTCATGTACGGACGCAACACTTCCGGAACCTGAATGCGGCCATCAGCCTGCTGATAGTTTTCCATTACCGCAACCAGCGTACGTCCTACCGCCAGACCAGAACCATTCAGCGTATGTACTAAACGGGTCTTTTTGTCGGATTTACTGCGGCAACGCGCCTGCATACGACGAGCCTGGAAATCCCACACGTTGGAGCAAGAGGAGATTTCGCGATAGGTGTTCTGCGCCGGGATCCACACTTCCAGATCGTAGGTTTTGCATGCGCCGAAGCCCATGTCGCCAGTGCACAGGATGATCTTGCGATACGGCAGACCCAACAGTTGCAGGACCTTCTCAGCATGACCGGTCATCTCTTCCAGCGCGTCCATAGAGTCTTCCGGGCGAACGATCTGCACCATCTCAACTTTATCGAACTGGTGCATACGGATCAGACCACGGGTATCACGACCGTAAGAACCTGCTTCAGAACGGAAGCACGGCGTATGCGCAGTCATTTTGATCGGCAGCGCATCTTCGTCGATGATTTCGTCACGTACCAGATTGGTCAGCGGCACTTCTGCCGTTGGGATCAGCGCATAGTTGCTGCTGTCAGCTTCTTCATCCAGCGGACGGGTGTGGAACAGATCGCCAGCAAATTTCGGCAGTTGGCCTGTTCCGTACAGCGTGTCATGGTTAACCAGATACGGAACGTAGTTTTCGCTGTAACCATGCTGTTCGGTATGCAGATCCAGCATAAACTGAGACAGCGCACGGTGCATGCGTGCGATCTGGCCTTTCATAACAACGAAACGAGAGCCAGTCAGCTTAACCGCCGCGGCGAAATCAAGACCCGTGTGCATTTCACCCAGAGTAACGTGATCGCGCACTTCGAAATCAAACTCACGTGGTGTACCCCAGCGGCTGACTTCGACGTTGTCATTTTCATCTTTACCCACCGGAACTTCGTCCGCTGGCAGGTTAGGAATGGTCAGCGCAATATCGCGGATCTCGGCCTGTAAGTTATCAAGTTCAGCTTTCGCGGCATCCAGCTCTTCGCCCAGTTTGTTCACTTCCAGACGTAAAGACTCGATATCTTCCCCGCGCGCTTTTGCCTGGCCGATGGATTTCGATCGAGAGTTACGCTCTGCCTGCAGGTTTTCAGTTTGTACCTGCAGAACTTTACGACGCTCTTCAAGAGCGCGCAGCTTATCTACATCCAGCTTAAAGCCCCGGCGTGCCAGTTTTTCAGCGACTGCGTCTGGCTCATTACGCAGCAGATTGGGATCGAGCATGCTTATCCTGTGCTTATCGAATTAAAATAGGAGAAAGTGACCACAGCCTGCGGTCACAGGGATACAGAGACAACATTACCGCAACGATAACACTAACGGTAGCGTTTTATAGGGCTATTTTGATCCTGTCCGGCGAGCCAGGCGAGCTTTTCGCCAATCTTGCCCTCAAGACCTCTGTTTGTGGGGTGATAATAGCGCGTTTGTGCCATTTCCTGCGGGAAGTACTCTTCTCCGGCAGCATAGGCATTTGGCTCATCATGGGCGTAACGATACTCCTGACCGTAGCCCATCTCCTTCATCAGCTTCGTCGGCGCATTGCGCAGGTGAACCGGCACGTCGTAATCCGGACGTTCACGTGCATCAGCCAGCGCAGCTTTGAAGGCGGTGTAAACTGCATTACTTTTCGGCGCGCAGGCCAGATAAACAATCGCCTGAGCAATCGCACGTTCGCCTTCCGCTGGTCCCACACGGGTAAAGCAGTCCCATGCGGAAATTGCCACCTGCATGGCGCGAGGATCGGCATTGCCCACATCTTCAGAGGCAATTGCCAGGCAGCGACGAGCAACATACAGCGGGTCACCGCCTGCACTAATGATGCGCGCATACCAATAAAGCGCTGCATCCGGTGCACTGCCGCGAACCGACTTATGTAATGCGGAGATGAGATCGTAAAAACGATCGCCTTTATTATCGAAGCGTGCGCTGCGCTCACCGGCAATTTCAGTGAGCAATTCTGGTTTCAATACACGCTTGCCAGAATCATCAACTTCGGCCATATCGGCCATCATTTCCAGCGTATTCAGCGCCCGGCGCGCGTCACCATTAACCAGTTCGGCAATAGCCCGACGCGTCTCTGGCGGCAGTACGATATCCTGGCCGCCGTAACCCCGCGCTTTATCTGACATCGCCTGGTCCAGCACCTGTTCAATATCGTCGGTGGTTAACGATTTCAGTAAGTAAACGCGTGCGCGTGACAGCAGCGCCGAGTTCAGTTCAAACGAGGGGTTTTCGGTGGTGGCGCCAATAAACGTGATGGTACCGTCTTCAATATGCGGTAAAAACGCATCCTGCTGGCTTTTATTAAAACGGTGAACTTCGTCGACAAACAGGATCGTACGCCGACCAGCGTTACGATTCTGACGCGCACGCTCAATCGCTTCACGAATCTCTTTTACACCAGACGTAACCGCCGAAATGCGTTCGACATCGGCGTTGGCGTAACGGGCAATGACTTCGGCAAGCGTAGTTTTTCCCGTCCCCGGCGGCCCCCATAAAATCATGGAGTGCAGGTGCCCCGCCTCGATAGCGCGCGGCAAGGGTTTACCCGCAGCCAGCAAATGCTGCTGGCCGATATACTGCGCTAAATTTTCTGGCCGCATACGTGCGGCCAGTGGCTGAAAGGTATTATCAGAAAAGTCGAGCGACAGATTGCTCACTCACACGCCTCTACTTACGTTGATCGTCAACCGTTACACCTTGCGGCGGGGTAAAGGTGAATTTGGAAGGTTCAATCGCACCATTCTGCTGAGATTTCAGCTGATAGCTGCTGCGCTGATCGTCTTGCTCAACGGCGCTAAACTGATGGATCGTCCCGTCACGCCCAACATTGATCGTAAACTGCTTCAGGTTACCGCTGCTGGTTTTTGGCGTCAGCACGAAATCATCGCCGTTTTGCTTAATGTTGTACTGCTGCCAGTCACTGGCCTGGTTACGCGCGATCAGCATGAACGGCGTATTGCCCGTGGCGTCTTTCAGCCAGGTCGCGGTCGCCTGTTCAACAAACGGGTTAAAGAACCACAGCGTTTTCCCATCGGAAACCAGGATGCTCTCATCAGGCTGGGTCATATGCCAGTTAAACAGATTAGGACGTTTAACCCATAAATCACCCTGACCTTCCTGCACCGCTGCGCCGCTGCCGTCCGTGACCTTCTGAGTAAAGCTGGCATGGAAGCTACTGACTTTATCCAGACGGCTTTTCAGGTCGCTGGCAGCGTCAGCCCAGACGCTGCTCACCACAAAGCTCGACAGTAATGCACAGGTGATTGCGATTCTTTTCATCGTTATTCCTCAAAATACGTCACTCCCAACGGGGAGATCCCTCTGCTATCCATTTCAGGCCAAAAATCAGCATGAGGAAAGTAGAAAATACTGAATTACTTAACTTTGCAATCATTCGAAGGGCGGCGGAGCCAGCACTTCACGATTACCATTATGCCCTTGTTCGCTGACAATACCCTGCGCTTCCATCTGCTCGATGATGCGCGCCGCTCGGTTGTAGCCGATGCGGAACTGACGCTGGACGCCGGAGATTGAGGCTTTGCGTTTCTGGGTCACAAAGTTTACCGCCTGATCGAACAGCGGATCCAACTCTTCGCCACCATCAAAACCGCCACCGCCTCCTTCGCTTTCGCTGTCAGAAGTAATGCCGTCGACGTATTGTGGACGACCGCGCGCTTTCCAGTCCTGAACCACTGCGTGAACTTCTTCATCGCGGACAAAGGCGCCGTGAACACGCACAGGGATCGTCGAGTTCGGTGCGGAATAAAGCATGTCACCCATACCCAACAGCGATTCCGCTCCGCCCTGGTCAAGGATGGTACGCGAGTCAATTTTACTGGACACGGTAAAGGCGATACGCGTTGGAATGTTCGCTTTAATCAGTCCGGTGATAACGTCAACCGATGGTCGCTGGGTTGCCAGCACCAGGTGGATCCCCGCCGCACGCGCTTTTTGCGCCAGACGAGCAATCAGTTCTTCCACCTTTTTGCCAACCGTCATCATCAGGTCGGCGAATTCATCCACCAGCACAACAATATACGGCAGTTTTTCCAGCACCGGATGCTGAACATCCATACTGTCACCCGGTTTCCAGTACGGGTCCGGAATCGGACGCCCCATGCGGGCGGCTTCAGCGATTTTCTCGTTATAACCGGCAAGGTTACGCACGCCAAGCGCCGACATCAGCTTGTAGCGACGTTCCATTTCATTGACGCTCCAGCGCAAGGCGTTAGCAGCATCTTTCATATCGGTCACGACTTCGGTCAGCAGATGCGGAATGCCTTCATAAACCGACAGTTCCAGCATTTTCGGGTCAATCATGATAAAGCGAACGTCTTCCGGCTGCGCCTTATACAGCATGCTGAGGATCATGGCGTTCACCCCAACAGACTTACCGGATCCGGTTGTCCCTGCTACCAGCAGGTGCGGCATTTTTGCCAGATCGGCCACCACCGGTTCGCCCGCAATATCTTTACCCAGCACCACAGTCAGCGGAGATGAGTTATCACGGAATTTAGCGTTATCCAGTACTTCACGCAGATAAACGGTTTGACGTTTTTTATTCGGTAACTCCAGTCCGACATACGGTTTGCCTGGAATAACCTCGACCACACGTACCGCTGCGGTCGACAATGAACGCGCCAGATCTCGCGACAGATTGGAAATACGCGCCGCTTTAACCCCAGGAGCCAGATTAAGCTCAAAGCGGGTAATCACCGGGCCTGGAGAGTAGTTCACCACATCGGCTTTAATGCGGAAATCCGCCAGACGCGCTTCCACCAGACGTGCCATTTGCTCCAGCGCGAACGTATCTATCGGCTCAACCTCGCTCGGCGGCGGTGTAAGCAGATCTAACGATGGCAGCGGCGTGCTTGGACGGTGCGCCGGACGGCTGTCGCCATTACGCATCAGCAGCGGATGGATCAGACTATCCTGCGGCGGCGGCGTAACAGGCTGCGCTGGCTGCTGATAATGCTGCTGCGGTGCAACAGGCTGCGCCGGCTGCTGATAATGTTGCTGCGGTGCGACAGGCTGCGCCGGCTGCTGATAATGCTGCTGCGGTGCGACAGGCTGCGCCGGTTGCTGATAATGCTGCTGCGGTGCGACAGGCTGCGCCGGCTGCTGATAATGCTGCTGCGGTGCAACAGGTTGCGCCGGTTGCTGATAATGCTGCTGCGGTGCAACTGGTTCCTGGTACTGCGGCGCAGGCTCCGGCATCACGCCAGGCGTAAACAGTGGCTCATGCGGCCCCTCATCTACCAGCGTTTTCATTGGCGAAAATTCAAAGTCATCGAGCGAGAACGGATTCGCTCCGGCAGGCTGTTCACCGGAATAGCGCTGCTGCTGAGAAGAAGCAAACTGGCGAGCCAGTTCCGCTTCTGCGGCTGAATCTTCGTCATCAGTCTGGTGGGTATCGTCCTGATACTCTTCGCCATAACGATGCTGCTGCGACTGAGCGAACTGGCGTGCCAGCTCGTCCTGCTGCATTGCATCCATTTCATCGTCATTGTACGCATCTGTATCAAGCTGCTCTTCGCGCGCTTTCTCTTCAGCCATACGCTGTGACGGCAGTTTGATGCCATACGACGCCAATTCCCGGCGAGTAGGCACGCGCACACGATTTGGGCGCGGTAACTGCGGGCCAATCCCCTCTTTCACCTGCGGACGCGGCGCACCGCTGCCCGCAAGGCTAAAGACAGGTGCAGCTGCTGCTGCACCCGCCCCTAAAGCGGCGCTTTTTACACCGGCAGCCAGCGGTGCAACAGCAGCAACAGACTCAACGGGCGGTATGGATGCAGTCGTCGGCATAGATGGCGTAGACGGTTTAATACGCTCAGGCTCCTGAGCAGGTTCTGGAATCGGCTGATACCATGCGGCCAGTTGCTCACGCTCACGCGCACGTTTCTCTTCGACTTCTTCAAAGTAATAGAGCGGCGGACGAGTCGGTTTAACTTCTTCAACCACGGGCTCAGGTTCCACCACAAGCGGTTGTTCAACCACAGGCTGCTGGAACGTAGTGCTCTGTTGAGGGATTGATTCCTGCTGATAAACAGGTTGCGGCGCAGGCTCCGGCTGATAAGCAGGCTGCTGGAATGTGGCGTTCTGTTGAGAGGTCGGATCCTGTTGATAGACAGGCTGCAGCACAGGCTCTGGCTGATAAACAGGTTCCGGCTGCGGCGCGACTGGCTGCGCATAAACAGGTTCCGGCTGCGGTGCGTAACATTGCGGCTGCGGACTCTCCTCCACAACCGGCTGTTGCCATGGCTCATACGGCTGCTGCACCGGAGGTTGCGCGTACTGGGCTGAATGCGGATAACCTTCAGGCGTTGGTGCAATCGCGGCATCACCGGTTTGCGGGCCTGGTGCGGATTGCCAGGCTACGGCTGGAGCCGGTTGCTCCATAACAGTGTTGGTCACGGGCGAGGTTTGCAGCAACGGATCTACCGGCGCGCTCCAGGCCTGAGCGGCCGTTGTAGCTGCAGCTGCTGCAGCCACAGGCTCGGTCACCGAGTGGCCGTTAAGCAGTGGGTCAAGCTCGTCATATTCAGGCAGCGTCGCGCGATTGCCGGAAAACAGCACATCGTTAGGATCGGCAACCACGCCACGGGCGCTGTATTCAATTTCGTCTTCATCATCCATGCGTTTGCCGGAGAACAGCGCCGCATCGGTATGACGACCAAGCGGGTTGGTAAATTTCTCTGCCAGACGCTTACGGCGCGCTAACGCACCGCGCAGAATACGAGCCCGACGCGATTCATGGGGTTTGCCATCAGCGGCATCGACAGACTCTTCTTCATCTTCATATTCTTCGTCATCGACCCAGGTATCGTCGCGGCGGGTACGGTTGCTGGCAAACGTCAGGATATTGAGTAACCAGCCGCCCAGTTTTTCCGCAATGCTCACCCATGACCAACCGGTGAAAAGCGTTAATCCCGCCGCCCAAATGCACAACAACGTCAGCGTGCCGCCGCTGCTGTGCAGTAAGGGTTGTAGCGTAGTGCTGAGCAGACTGCCGATCACGCCGCCAGAGGCGAAATACCAGATGTCATCGGCGTTAATTGCGGCCAACCCGCAGGAAGTGAGAATCAGCGCCAGGACGCCAATAATGCGCAGCGAGACGGCAAAATAATCGACGTATTCGTCGCTGGCCTGGTGTCGCCAGGCAAACCAACAACCGCCAACAATGATGACGGGAATGGTGTAGGCCATGACGCCAAAAATAAAGAACAGCGTGTCCGCCAACCATGCTCCGGGTATTCCCCCCAGATTATGGATAGGTTCATGCCATGCGGTTTGTGACCAACTGGGATCCGAAGGGTTAAAGCTGAGTAAGGCAGCCATCAACCAGACGGCAAAAAGGGCAATAAGGATCAGTAGCGCTTCCAGAAGTCGGCGCCCGCTGCTTAACTTCGTCAATGTGACGTCTTTGTCTTCAGTGTATTCCTGGCTCAAAAACGGCTCTCCAGGTTTCAGGCTTTTCCTGCCCGATGCTAAAACGGACAACAGCACCGGGTTACCCCGGCACTGTTGCTGTATGGATTAACAGGAGTGTAATCAAACTGCGTCGATTTTGCACCTGTTCCGTGTTAGCGCGTCTTAATTACCAGACGATTGCTCTGTTTGACTTCTTCCATGACTACATAAGTACGTGTGTCATTCACGCCAGGCAGACGCAGCAGGGTTTCCCCCAACAGCTTACGGTATGCCGACATATCCGGTACGCGTGTTTTCAGCAAATAGTCGAAATCACCGGAAACCAAATGACACTCTTGAATTTCTTCAAGTTTTTGTACTGCAGAGTTGAATTGTTCAAACACATCCGGGGCGCCACGATTCAGAGTAATCTCAACAAAAACCAGAAGTGATGCATCCAGATAATGCGGGTTTAACAGCGCTGTATAGCCCTGAATAAAACCCTGTCTTTCCAACCGACGCACACGCTCAAGGCAGGGCGTTGGTGAAAGTCCCACACGTTTAGAAAGCTCGACGTTAGAAATACGCCCATCCTTTTGCAGCTCATTAAGAATGTTACGATCGATACGGTCGAGATCTTTGCCAGGGCGCTTCTTACTATCTACCATTATTATTGTCTCTCTGTATTCCTTCCCTACTCCTGCCTGACTCTACCAACATCACTGTTCAGAGTCGCTACCCATCAAAATAAACCGCAACCCAGAGGGATTTTCGGTTCGCAATGTCTGGGTTTATGGTGAGAAGACCGTTGCCTGTCGGCGGCTATCGACATCACGAATGGCATCTGTCCACACCATGCGTAGATTTCGCTAACACGGTAAACATGGTATCTACATGCATGATTATGCAGCACATACATGACACAGTTTTTTTCTTCCTTGAATGTTTTCGCAAAACAGCAGGGGATTGTCAAAGCAAAACATCGATTTTTAGTACAACATGCCAGTTATTCATTCGCAGTGATGGAAAATCGTCATTTTATCACCTTATAACTGACCGATTTTAAGTAGAAATCGTTATAGTATTACGGCTAATCACCCCGTTCATCGGTTTCTGCTATTACACATATTGTTAACAAAATCGCCATACTCTTTTTTTACGTCTGTAAATTCCCTACAATCCTGCTCATTGCCTGCCAACAACTATGGGGATCTCATGGGCGCAACCAAACACAGTAAACTTCTTATTCTGGGCTCTGGCCCTGCGGGATATACCGCTGCGGTCTACGCTGCACGCGCTAACCTGCAACCGGTACTGATTACCGGTATGGAAAAAGGTGGTCAGTTGACCACAACAACAGAAGTGGAAAACTGGCCTGGCGATCCGCACGATCTTACTGGCCCGCTACTGATGGAGCGTATGCACGAACATGCGTCCAAATTTGACACTGAAATCATTTTTGATCATATCAGCAAAGTTGATCTGCAAAACCGTCCTTTCCGTCTGACCGGCGACAGCGGTGAATACACCTGTGACGCACTGATCATCGCCACCGGCGCTTCAGCACGTTACCTGGGTCTGCCTTCAGAAGAAGCATTCAAAGGCCGTGGCGTTTCCGCCTGCGCGACCTGCGACGGTTTCTTCTACCGTAACCAAAAAGTTGCGGTGATCGGCGGCGGCAACACCGCTGTTGAAGAAGCGCTATATCTGGCGAATATCGCATCTGAAGTGCATTTGATTCACCGTCGCGACAGCTTCCGCGCGGAGAAAATTCTCATCAAACGTTTGATGGATAAAGTTGAAAACGGCAACATCGTGCTTCACACCCACCGCACGCTGGAAGAAGTGACCGGCGATCAAATGGGCGTAACCGGACTGCGTCTGCGCGATACGCAAAACACTGACAACGTAGAATCACTGGACGTTGCCGGGTTATTTGTCGCTATCGGTCACAGCCCGAATACCGCTATTTTCGACGGTCAGTTGGAACTGGAAAACGGCTACATCAAAGTTCAGTCCGGTATTCACGGCAATGCCACTCAAACCAGCATTCCGGGTGTCTTCGCAGCCGGTGACGTGATGGACCATATTTATCGCCAGGCGATTACCTCTGCGGGCACGGGCTGTATGGCCGCGCTTGATGCAGAACGTTATCTCGACGGTCTGGCGGACGCTTGCAAATAAGTTTTACAAATCAGTAACAAAAGTAAAAAAGGCGACTATAAGTCGCCTTTATTTTTGCCTCGTTGTAACATTGCCCTGCCCAAAAATTCCAATAACTCACCTGCTAAGCGTGCAATGAATAAAACCCGTCAAAAAGAGCTGACCCGCTGGTTAAAACAGCAAAGTGTAATTTCCCAACGATGGCTGAACATTTCGCGCCTGTTGGGGTTCGTGAGCGGCCTGTTAATTGTCGCTCAGGCCTGGCTCATGGCCCGAATTCTGGACCATATGATCATGGCCAATATTCCCCGAGAGGCGCTTCTGCTTCCTTTCATCGTGCTGGTATTGATTTTCATCCTGCGGGCATGGGTCGTCTGGTTACGCGAACGGGTCGGGTTTCACGCAGGGCAGCATATTCGCTTTGAAATTCGCCGCCAGGTGCTTGACCGTCTGCAACAGGCAGGTCCGGCCTGGATACAAGGCAAACCGGCCGGGAGTTGGGCCACGTTGATCCTGGAGCAGATTGACGATATGCATGATTACTATGCACGTTATCTGCCGCAAATGGCGTTGGCCGTATGCGTCCCCTTATTGATCGTGGCGGCGGTATTCCCGTCAAACTGGGTGGCCGCCCTTATTCTGCTTGGAACTGCCCCGCTGATCCCGTTGTTTATGGCGATGGTTGGTATGGGTGCTGCCGACGCTAACCGCCGCAATTTTCAGGCTCTTGCTCGCCTCAGCGGCCATTTCCTCGACCGCCTGCGTGGCATGGAGACGCTAAGAATCTTTGGTCGCGGTGAAGCCGAAACGGAAAGCATCCGCGCTGCGTCACAGGATTTCCGCCAGCGCACTATGGAAGTCCTGCGCCTGGCTTTCCTGTCATCCGGTGTCCTTGAGTTCTTTACCTCCCTGTCCATCGCACTGGTCGCGGTTTACTTCGGTTTTTCCTACCTTGGCGAACTCGATTTTGGACACTACGGCACAGGTGTCACATTGGCTGCCGGCTTCCTCGCGCTCATTCTGGCGCCGGAATTTTTCCAGCCCCTGCGCGATCTGGGCACGTTTTATCACGCCAAAGCACAAGCCGTTGGTGCAGCAGACAGTCTGAAAACCTTCATGGAAACCCCGCTTGCACATCCTGAGCGTGGCGACATTGAGCTGACAACAAAAGACGCTGTTTCAATTGAAGCACAAGATCTGGTCATCACCTCGCCGGAAGGTAAAGTGCTTGCAGGCCCGCTCAACTTTACCCTGCCAGCGGGCCAACGTGCGGTGCTGGTTGGCCGCAGCGGTTCCGGCAAAAGTTCGTTGCTCAATGTCCTGTCCGGATTTCTCTCTTATCAGGGATCGCTGCGAATTAACGGCTTTGAACTACGCGACCTGTCGCCTGATTGCTGGCGCAAACAGCTGTCCTGGGTTGGACAAAATCCGCAGCTCCCTGCCGCCACGTTACGCGATAACGTGCTGCTCGCTCGCCCCGATGCCAGCGAAGAACAGCTGCAGGACGCACTCGACAGCGCCTGGGTCAGTGAGTTTTTACCGCTACTGCCGCAGGGTGTAGATACACCAGTAGGCGATCAGGCGGCTCGACTTTCTGTCGGACAAGCGCAGCGCGTTGCCGTGGCTCGCGCCTTACTCAACCCGTGTCAGTTGCTGCTGCTTGATGAACCCGCCGCCAGCCTGGATGCACACAGCGAACAACGCGTGATGCAAGCGTTGAACGCAGCGTCACGCCGCCAGACTACGCTGATGGTGACACACCAACTTGAAGACCTTGCCGACTGGGATGCTATCTGGGTGATGCAGGAAGGACAGATCGTTGAACAAGGCACTTATGCCGAACTTAGCGCAGCCAACGGGGCGTTTGCGACATTACTGGCTCATCGTCAGGAGGACATCTAAATGCGCGCTTTGCTACCTTATCTGACGCTGTATAAACGTCACAAATGGATGTTAACCCTGGGGATCGTTCTGGCGATCGTCACACTGTTGGCAAGTATTGGTTTGCTGACGCTTTCCGGTTGGTTCCTGTCGGCTTCTGCTGTGGTGGGTGTCACCGGGATTTACAGTTTTAACTATATGCTCCCTGCCGCCGGGGTACGCGGTGCGGCAATCACCCGCACCGCGGGCCGCTATTTCGAGCGACTGGTCAGCCACGACGCGACGTTCCGCGTGCTGCAACATTTGCGTATATATACCTTCAGCAAACTGCTGCCGCTCTCTCCTGCTGGCCTGTCCCGTTATGGACAAGGTGAATTGCTTAATCGCGTGGTGGCGGATGTCGACACGCTCGATCATCTCTATTTACGCGTGCTCTCCCCGCTTGTAGGCGCTTTTGTCGTCATCATGGTGGTCACGCTGGGGCTAAGCGTTCTCGATTTCACGCTAGCTATTACTCTCGGCGGTATTATGCTGCTGACCTTATTTATCTTGCCCCCACTCTTTTATCAGGCAGGTAAAAGCACCGGGCAAAGCTTGACGCATTTACGTGGGCAGTATCGTCAGCAGTTAACATCCTGGCTGCAGGGCCAGGCTGAACTGACCATCTTTGGTGCCAGTGAACGTTACCGCGCCCAAATGGAAGCCACCGAGTTGCAGTGGCATGAAGCTCAACGACGTCAGTCTGAATTAACGGCGCTATCACAGGCGGTCATGCTGTTAGTCGGCGCACTGGCAGTGGTTGTGATGTTATGGATGGCCTCAGGTGGCGTAGGTGGCAATACCCAGCCGGGTGCGCTGATCGCGCTGTTTGTCTTCTGTGCGTTGGCCGCATTTGAAGCATTAGCCCCCGTCACCGGCGCGTTTCAGCATCTCGGACAGGTTATTGCCTCTGCGCTGCGCATCACCGAACTGACTGAACAGCAGCCAGAAGTCACCTTCCCGGATGCCGGTTCCCCGGTTTCTGAGCGGGTCACTCTCACGCTACGCGATGTATCATTCAGTTATCCGGGACAAGCACAAAAAGCGCTCGACACCCTTTCCCTGCAGGCTCAGCCCGGTGAGCATATTGCGATTCTCGGTCGCACCGGATGCGGTAAGTCAACGTTACTGCAATTGCTCACCCGCGCATGGGATCCGCAGCACGGCGAAATTCTGATTAATGAGCAGCCGATTTCAGCCCTCAGTGAAACTACGCTGCGCCAGAGCATCAGCGTCGTGCCACAGCGCGTGCACCTTTTCAGCGCGACGCTTCGCGACAATCTTCTACTGGCGGCACCGCACGCCAGTGATGACACATTATCCGCGATGCTGTGCCGCGTCGGTCTGGACAAACTGCTTGAGGGTGATGGACTCAACGCCTGGTTAGGCGAAGGGGGTCGACAGCTTTCTGGTGGCGAACTTCGTCGTCTGGCTATCGCTCGTGCCTTATTGCACGATGCCCCACTGATGCTGCTGGACGAACCGACCGAAGGGCTTGATGCAACAACAGAAAGCCAAATGCTTGAATTAATTGGCGATGCCATGCGTGATAAAACCGTACTGATGGTGACACATCGTCTGCGCGGCTTGTCACGTTTTGATCAAATAATAGTGATGGACAACGGACACATTATTGAGCAAGGTAATCACGCAGATTTGTTAGCCCGGCAGGGGCGTTATTACCAGTTTAAGCAACGTCTGTAAGCTATTATTGAACGATCAAACTCACGTAGTGGAGTTTCGCAGTCATGCGCCTGGTGCAATTGTCCCGCCATTCTATAGCCTTCCCTTCACCGGAAGGCGCTTTACGCGAGCCTAACGGTTTGTTGGCGCTTGGCGGCGATCTCAGCCCAGCCCGACTGTTAATGGCCTATCAGCGCGGAATTTTCCCGTGGTTTTCACCTGGCGACCCCATCCTTTGGTGGTCGCCCGATCCACGCGCCATTCTTTGGCCCGAGAAATTTCATCTCAGCCGCAGCATGAAACGCTTTCATAAAAACTCGCCTTATCGCGTGACGCTCAATTACGCGTTCGGTCAGGTGATTGAAGGCTGCGCGAACGACCGGGAAGAAGGCACCTGGATAACGCATGATGTAGTGGACGCCTACCATCGCCTGCACGAACTGGGCCATGCGCACTCCATTGAAGTGTGGCGACAAAATGAATTAGTGGGCGGTATGTATGGCGTGGCGCAAGGTACACTATTTTGTGGCGAATCAATGTTCAGCCGTCAGGAAAATGCGTCCAAAACCGCACTGCTTGTTTTTTGCGCTGAATTTATCCGTCAGGGCGGAAAATTAATCGACTGCCAGGTATTAAATAGCCACACAGCTTCGCTGGGCGCCGTCGAAACCCCTCGTCGGGAGTACCTTGAACACCTGAGCAGACTGCGCCAGCAGCGGCTACCGAGCCATTTCTGGGTTCCCAGGACGTTATTTTCGCCTCAGGGGTGAATGTTTTCGGCACATTTTTTGTCGGGGTGTTATAATTGTCGCGCAGAGTTGGTTTAGCCCATTACCCCGCCGCCGTTAAGGAACAGTTCGCGTCAGGCAACGCCTATCGTTTATCTCCTCGTTCCCTTACACGTTGCGCTTTAAGTGCGGCTTTGCCGTGTGTGGTTAGAGTAATGCGCCAAACCCGATTTGCTGTGTTTTAAACGCACAAATCTTTACTTATTAAAAGAACTTCGGCATTATCTTGCCGGTTCAAATTACGGTAGTGATACCCCAGAGGATTAGATGGCCAAAGAAGACAATATTGAAATGCAGGGTACCGTTCTCGATACGTTACCTAATACCATGTTCCGCGTAGAGTTAGAAAACGGTCACGTGGTTACTGCACACATCTCCGGTAAAATGCGCAAAAACTATATCCGCATCCTGACGGGCGACAAAGTGACTGTTGAGCTGACCCCGTACGACCTGAGCAAAGGCCGCATTGTCTTCCGTAGTCGCTGATTGTTTTTAACGCCCGAATGGCGTCCAGATAATAAAAGGTCGGTTTAACCGGCCTTTTTTGTGGGCTGAGGATATGTGTTTAATCCTCAATCATCCGCGCATATTCTTCCGTTAAGAAATCTACTAAAGCGCGCACTGACGGCAATAATCCCCTGCGTGATGGAAAGACTGCGTGAATAATTTCTCGCTTCGGTTCCCAACCGTCGAGCAACGCCACCAGTTCACCCGCGGCTAATTGATCTTTTACCATCAGTTGCGGAAGCTGCACTACCCCCACACCGGCAACTGCGGCTTCACGTAGCGCCAGCATATCGGTGGTAATCATTCGCGGCGTGAAATGCACCTCTGCCCGCGCGCCCTGCGGGCCAAATAACTCCCAACGATGTACATGTTTGCCCGAGGCGAGACTCAAACCAGGCCAGCGAGTCAGCTCCGCCGGAGAGTGTAGCGCCCCCATTTGCTCGATTAACTGCGGGCTGGCATACAAACGATGCCCCCTGTCCGCCAGCACACGCATCACCAGGTCGCTATCCTCAAATGGTCTGGGCCTGACGCGAATCGCCACGTCCAGACCTTCTCCAACGACGTCAACACGACGATTTGTCGCCTCCAGTTGCACTGATACGTCAGGATAACGCGCCATAAAACGAGCAAGCATCGGCCCGATATGCACATGCAGTAACGTGACCGGGCACGTCAACTTCACCACGCCACGCGGTTCAACCTGTAACGCGGCAATGGCATCCTGCGCCGCCTGCGCTTCAACCAGCATCGCCTTACAGTGTTCGTAAAAGGTTTGCCCCACTTCCGTCACGTTAAACTGGCGGGTGGTTCGCTGAATCAGTCGAACTCCCAGCCTCTCTTCCAGTTGCGCTATCCGTCGGCTTAGTTTTGATTTCGGTTCATCAAGCGCCCGACCCGCCGCCGCGAATCCTCCTTCCTCTACAACATGCACAAACCATGCAAAATCATTGAGATCTGGCTTCGTCATCTAATTGTCCTATTTATGAGACAGTGAGAACTATTTTAGCTACTACTCAGTTCGCTGTCATGAATATAAGCTTATTCACATCAAGATAACGCCACTGAGGAGACACAAATGAAACACGTAACAGGCGTCTACACCGCACCTCGCCCGCACTGGGTTGGCGATGGATTTCCGGTTCGCTCGATGTTTTCTTACCAGTCTCATGCTGAGCAACTAAGTCCGTTCCTGCTGCTGGATTACGCCGGTCCACATACGTTTACGCCGGGTAACGAAAAACGCGGCGTAGGCGAGCACCCTCACCGTGGTTTTGAGACGGTGACCATCGTTTACAGCGGCGAAGTTGAACACCGTGATTCAACTGGTCGCGGCGGCATTATCGGCCCCGGCGACGTGCAGTGGATGACTGCGGGTGCAGGAATATTACACGAAGAGTTCCATTCACCAGAATTTACCCGTCAGGGCGGCGAACTGGAAATGGTACAGCTGTGGGTCAATCTGCCAGCAAAGGACAAAATGGCCGTTCCGGGTTACCAGGGCATCAACAGCGATGTGATCCCCTCTGTCGCCCTGCCTGATGAAGCAGGAAGCGTTCGGGTGATTGCGGGCAGCTATCAGGATACAAAAGGCCCGGCACATACCTTCTCGCCGCTGAACGTTTGGGATATGCGTTTACAACGTAATCATCAGCTCACGTTGTCCCAGCCGGAAGGATGGAGCACTGCGCTGGTGGTATTGAAAGGGAATATCACCGTAAACGGCACTACGTCTGCCAGCGAAGCGCAACTGGTGGTGCTGAGCCAGCAAGGGAAAACGCTGCATATTGAAGCCTCCAGCGACGCCAGCGTGCTACTGCTTTCTGGAGAACCGTTGAACGAGCCGATTGTAGGTTACGGTCCGTTTGTAATGAACACGAAACAAGAAATCGCTGAAGCCGTACGCGATTTTAACTCCGGCCGCTTTGGCCAAATCTGAATCGAAGGAGAAGAATATGTCCAGTCCTGCAAACTTTAATGGTTCACGTCCGGTCATCGATGTAAATGATTCCGTCATGCTGCTTATCGATCATCAGAGCGGGTTGTTCCAGACCGTCGGCGACATGCCAATGCCAGAACTGCGTGCGCGTGCCGCCGCGCTGGCTAAAATGGCGACCCTGGCGAAGATACCGGTGATTACCACGGCATCCGTACCGCAGGGACCTAACGGCCCGCTGATCCCTGAGATCCACGCTAATGCGCCACATGCCCAATACGTGGCGCGTAAAGGCGAAATCAACGCCTGGGATAACGAAGACTTCGTGAAAGCGGTAAAAACAACAGGTCGCAAGACGCTGATTATCGCCGGTACGATTACCAGCGTGTGCATGGCTTTCCCGGCTATCAGCGCGGTTGCGGAAGGCTATAAGGTCTTCGCAGTGATCGACGCTTCCGGTACTTACAGCAAAATGGCGCAGGAAATCACCCTGGCTCGCGTTGTTCAGGCTGGCGTCGTGCCGATGGATACCGCCGCCGTCGCTTCTGAAATTCAGGGCACATGGAACCGTGAAGACGCCGCCGAATGGGCGGAAGTGTATACCAAAGTCTTCCCGGCTTATCAGTTGCTGATCGAGAGCTACAGTAAAGCCCAGGAAGTCGTGACCAACGGCGAAAAACTGGACTCTCAGCGCTAATCCTATCCTCCGCGCCTGCCTGGGCGGAGGAATATGTATATTGCGTAACCAAACGAGAGTTAACACGTAAATTCTGCTTGACCGTTTTAGCGCAACTCCCTATAGTAGCGCCCCGTTGCCCCCCAAGCGGTCAGGCAGCAATACAATATGGTGAGGTGTCCGAGTGGCTGAAGGAGCACGCCTGGAAAGTGTGTATACGGCAACGTATCCGGGGTTCGAATCCCCGCCTCACCGCCATCTTTTAAGAAGAGCTCGTACGCAAGTACGGGCTTTTTTTTCGCATGTTGCACAGCCTGGCGGGGATGAGAAGCCCGGACCGGGGTTCGACTACTGGCGCAGCCAGTTGGACAGACTGAGAGCGCAGCGAACAGACTGCCCGCAGGGCGAGCGAAGCGAGTCAATCCCCGCCTCACCGCCATATTTAAAGAAGAGATCGTACGCAAGTACGGGCTTTTTTTTCACATGTTGCACAGCCTGGCGGGGATGAAAAGCCCGGACCGGGGTTCGACTACTGGCGCAGCCAGTTGGACAGACTGAGAGCGCAGCGAACAGACTGCCCGCAGGGCGAGCGAAGCGAGTCAATCCCCGCCTCACCGCCATATTTAAAGAAGAGCTCGTACGCAAGTACGGGCTTTTTTTTCGCATATTGATTTGCCGGATGCGGTGCAAGCACCTTATCCGGCCTACGAATGACGAACAACCTGTAGGCCTGAAAGCTGCGCGCCATCAGGCATAGCAATTATTGTCGGCTGAGTAGCGTTAACACTTCATAATGCGAGGTGTGCGGGAACATATCGAAAAGCTGAACGCGTTCAATTCGATACCCAGGCAACTCACGAATATCCTTCGCCATGGTTTGCGCATTACAGCTGGAATAAACAATAAAACGCGGTGCCATGCGGGAAAGAAAATCGCACAGCGGTTTCCCAATCCCGCGACGCGGCGGATTCACCAGCACCAGATCCGGAACTTCGCCCTGAGCGGTAGCAAACTGAGTTGAATCCAACGCCTGAAAATGCAGATTCTGCAACCCAAGTTCCTGCGCCGACTGCTTCGCGCAGGTAATCGCCTCTGGCGCGATTTCAATCCCCGTCAGTTTCATTTGCGGTGTAGCGCAGTGCAGACCAAAACCCCCAACGCCGCAAAACAGATCCCACATGTGATTAACCGGAAGCTGACGCACCCAGTCGCGCGCCGTGGCATACAACTGCCCCGCCACCACCGGGTTAGTCTGGAAGAAGCTCTGTGGGCGGATCCACAACGGTACATCGTTAAAGCGTTCCGCCAGCGCCTGTTGTTCCGTCAGGAAGATTTCTGTCTCCCCTTCCATAATCGCCATATGCACCGGCTGAATATTGGCAGTGATCACTTTTAACTGTGGGAGTTGTGCCTGCAGCCAGGGCAGCGCCGCGCGCAGCTGTGCCAGTTTTGCTTCAGAACGCAGGACAAAACGCAGCATCATGCCGCCATCGAACCGGCTTTCCGTTAACAGCAAATATTTCAGTTCCCCGCGTTTACGCGCAACGTTATAGGGTGTTAATCCTGCTCGGGCGATAAACGGCTTAAGAACGGAAAATACGGGCGCAAAAGACTCAGGGTAGAGCGGACAGTCGCACAAATCCTCCGGCGTACCGTCACGATGCAACATCCCCAGCAACGGTTTTTCCACGCTGCCGCTGACCACCATTTTGGCTTTATTGCGAAACGCGCTTTCCGGACCACTGACCGGCGCGCACCATTCTCCGACCGGATAATCGGCCAGCAGATTCTGCAGATCGGCTGTTTTAGCGAAGAGTTGATCGGCGACAGGCTGTGTTATCCACTGACAGGAGCGACAGCGTTCGGCGTCATAAAGTGCGCACTGCATACAAAGACCTACAAATTAACCGGGGGCCAAGATTATACACGTTATTGCAAACGGAAGAACCGCCTGCTGGACGCAGGAACAAACAGTAGCAGCAATACCAGCATATCCGGCAGTTTTTGCATCACCAGCGTATGCAGGATTTCGCGTCTGGACTCCCCCGCAATACTGAACAGTTCGGGATATCCGTAGCCCAGCGAAGCAGCCCACAGATAGACGCTGGCGATAATCTGGGTCAACAGATAGATCCAGCGTGCCCAGTTCCGTCCTTTTACCAGCGAAAATGCACAGTAAATTTCGATAAATAGCAGCACCAGACTGCCCAGAAACACCAGCGTCAAATTCCAGGTCTGCACACTGCGATGAATAAACTCACTGGTTCCACGAAACCCAAGCGTATTAAAAATCATCAACAGATCGAGACAGCGGATCATAATAATAGCCAGCGCCGCCACCTGCACCAAAGCAGGGACGTTTAAGCGAGCATGTGATGTGGATGATTTCTTAAAAAATCCCAACGCGTCGTCTTCCATGAAAACGGCGCAACCACCACAGCTGCGCCGTATAGACAGGTTGGCAGATTTTAGTTTTTTCAGCCGCGTCTTGCACGTTGGATATCGCGGATCCGTTGTTTTTCTGTTCGCGCCATCAGATACCACGCGATAAATCCGATAATTCCTACCACACCAAGAATCAGCGTTGCCAGCGCGTTGATCTCCGGGTTCACCCCCATACGTACGCTGGAGAACACCAGCATCGGTAACGTTGTGGCGCCAGGACCAGAGACAAAGCTGGCAATAACCAGATCATCGAGTGACAGCGTGAAGGCTAATAGCCAACCGGAAATCACCGCCGGCATAATCATCGGCAGCGTGATGACGAAAAAGACCTTCAGCGGCGTGGCGCCAAGATCCATCGCAGCTTCCTCAATGGAATGATCCAGTTCGCGCAAACGTGAAGAAATCACCACCGCTACGTACGCTGTACAGAAGGTGACGTGCGCCAGCCAGATGGTCAGCATTCCGCGATCAGCCGGCCAGCCGATGGCGTGAGCCAACGCTACAAACAGCAGCAGCAGCGACAAACCGGTAATGACATCTGGCATAACCAGCGGCGCGGTGATCATAAAGGCGAAACCATTCGAACCACGAAAACGACCAAAGCGCACCATTACCACGGCGGCGATGGTACCAAGGATTGCCGCCATCGTCGCAGCGCCTGCGGCAATCGTTAGGCTCATGCCTACGGCGCTTATCATCGCGGTATCGTGAAAAAGCTCGCCATACCAACGCGTTGACCACCCTGCCCAAACCGTCACCAGCTTCGAGCTGTTAAACGAATAGATAACCAACATCAGCATCGGCGCGTACAGGAAGGTAAAGCCAACTACCAGGATAAAAATACGCCACGGCGAGCGAACGACTGGTAAGTTATTCATCCGTGTTCCCCCACGCTTTTTTGCTGATATTTGTGGAACCACATGATCGGCACAATCAGTAACAGCAGCATAATAATGGCGACAGCAGAAGCCACCGGCCAGTCGCGGTTATTGAAAAACTCCTGCCAAAGCACACGGCCAATCATGATGCTGTCCGGGCCGCCCAGCAGCTCAGGGATCACAAACTCGCCAACAGCCGGAATAAACACCAGCATTGACCCGGCAATAATCCCGCCCTTGGTCAACGGCACAATCACGCTAAAGAAAGTCTTCAGCGGTCGGGCACCTAAATCCAGCGCCGCTTCCACCAGCGAGTAATCAATACGGGTCAGCGCGGTATAAATCGGCAGCACCATAAAGGGCAAATAGGCGTAAACAATGCCGATATAGACCGCCAGATTGGTGTGCAAAATAGTCAACGGTTGGTCGATGACACCCAGCCACATCAGAAAGTTGTTCAGGACGCCGTTGTTTTTCAGGATCCCCATCCAGGCATACACGCGAATTAAAAACGAGGTCCAGGACGGTAGGATCACCAGCAACAGCAGAATATTACGCGTTGAGGGTTTACTGTGCGCGACTGCCCATGCCAGCGGGTATCCCAGCAGCAGACAACAGATTGTCGAAATTCCCGCCACCTGTAACGATTGCAGGTAGGCATCGAAATAGAGCGGATCGTCCGTCAGTTGCAGGAAGTTGCCTAAGTTGAGCGTGATGGATAACTGATCGTCAGCCCATGAAACGAGGTCAGTATAGGGTGGAATAGCGCGCGCCATTTCAGCCAAACTGATTTTGAAGACGATCAGAAAAGGCAGCAGAAACAGGAGCAACAGCCACACATACGGCAGCGCGATCACCAGCTTGCGCCCGTGCTTCATTTGCAGCCGCGACATAAACAGCCTGAATCGCCCCGCGTTATCCACGCGTGCCGCAGGTTCAAGTGTACTCATCTTCGCTCCTTAAACCGTCAACACCACACAGCTGTCCGCATCCCAACATAAACGGACTTCGTCACCCCAGGTTGGTAACCCTTTACGATAACGATGCTCATTTTGTAGCTGGGCGCTCAACATCTGACCGCTTTTCAAACGTACGTGGTACACCGACAAATCGCCCAGATAGGCAATGTGCACCACTTCGCCTACCGCGAAGTTATAACCCTCTGGCGGAGGCGCTTCGCAGAGCATGATTTTTTCCGGACGCAGCGCAACATACACCGGGACGTTATCGACAACAGAAGCATCGGCGTCCACTTTCAGCGGATGCACCAGTCCTGGAGACTCAATCACCAGACCATCTTCCCGACGTTCTTTCAGCAGTCCCTCAAAAACGTTTACCGAACCGATAAACTCTGCGCTATAACGCGTGGTCGGATGCTCGTAGATCTCTTCTGGCTCACCAATCTGGACAAATTTTCCACGATTCATGATCGCAATACGACCCGCCATCGTCATGGCTTCTTCCTGATCGTGCGTCACCATCACGCAGGTCACACCGACGCGTTCCAGGATATCCACTACCTCCAGTTGCATGCGGTCTCGGAGTTTTTTATCCAGCGCCCCCATTGGTTCATCCAGCAGCAGCAGTTTTGGACGTTTTGCCAGGCTGCGCGCCAATGCCACGCGCTGACGCTGGCCGCCAGAAAGCTGATGTGGTTTGCGTTTAGCGAACTCCTGCATATGCACGAGTCCCAGCATCTCATTCACCCGACTGGCGATTTCAGCCTTCGGCAGTTTGTCCTGCTTGAGACCAAAGGCAATGTTCTGCTCGACAGTCATATGCGGAAACAAGGCGTAGGACTGAAACATCATATTAATTGGACGCAGATAAGGCGGGACATGCGCTAAATCGACGCCATCAAGCATGATTTGCCCGGTAGTCGGCAGTTCAAATCCCGCCAGCATCCGCAGCAGTGTCGATTTGCCACAGCCGGAAGCGCCGAGCAGAGCAAATATTTCACCTTTGTAGATAGTAAGATTGACGTCATCAACGGCGTGCTGACCGTCAAATGACTTGGTCAGATTGCGAATTTCAAGCAGCGGGGTCAGCGCCTTGCGGATTTTCGCTTGTGGGCGTGGGGTTGCATCATTCACTCAGGTGCTCTCCGGCATAAAACAAAGAAACGGTGCAAATAACGCACCATAACGGTGCGTATTGCCGGGTTATATGTGTCCAGGCTCAACGCTGCCCGGCAGGCACAAATCCTGCCGGATCATGTCCCAAACATCGGTTTATTTCCCGCTTTTTACCTTCGTCCATGCGCGGGTACGTACACGATCGATCTTCGGATCCTGTACTTTCAGTGTGAACAACTTAGCTCGCACATCCGCAGGCGGGTAAATACCCGGGTTGTCACGAACTTCAGGGCTGACCAGAGCCGTCGCTTCTTTGTTGGCATTGGCATAAAAAACGTGGTCGGAGATATGCGCAATCACATCAGGGCGCAGCAGGTAGTTGAGGAACTGATAGGCTTCGTCTTTGTTTTTCGCATCGGCAGGCATCGCGAATACGTCAAAGAACGCCATTGCACCTTCTTTAGGAATTGAGAAGGAGATATTGACGCCATTTTTCGCTTCTTTCGCACGGTTTGCTGCCTGCCATACGTCCCCAGCCCAGCCGATTGCAACGCAGGTATCACCGTTTGCCAGGTCGTTGATGTACTGCGAAGAGTGGAAATAGCGAATATTCGGTCGCAGTTTCAACAACAGATCCGTTGCCGGTCCGGTGTAATCATCCGCTTTGGTACTGTTTGGATCTTTACCCAAATAGTTCAGCACCGTGGCGAACACCTCTTCGGGGGCATCAAGGAAAGAGACGCCGCAGCTTTTGAGTTTTTCCAGATTTTCTGGCTTGAGGATCAAATCCCAGCTGTCAACCGGCGCATCCGGCCCCAGCACAGCTTTAACTTTATCCACGTTGTAACCAATACCGGTCGTAGCCCACATATACGGCATCGCAAACTTGTTGTCCGGATCGTGTTTGCCCACCAACTTCAGCAGTTCAGGATCAAGGTTTTTCCAGCCCGGCAATTTGCTCTTATCCAGCGGTTGGAATACGCCCGCGGTCAGTTGACGCTCAAGGAAGCTGGCGGATGGAACGACAAGGTCAAAGCCGGTACTGCCAGCCATGAGCTTACCTTCCAGCACTTCATTGGAATCAAATACGTCATAGATGACTTTAATTCCGGTCTCTTTTTCAAAATTAGCCACCGTGTCCGGGGCAATATAATCAGACCAGTTATATATATGCAGCGTTTTTTGTTCAGCAGCGAGCGTGCCGGCAGAGACGGCCATCAGAGCACCCGCAACCAGGCCTGATAACCATTTTTTATTTAAGGCGGTCATAATCTCTTTCCTTCTGAAAGTTCGTTAACAAACGAACAAAAATGTCACACTCTAATGATATGCAAGAAACGTGCATATTCTTTCATGCGGCACCGATGTAAAGAGAGACCTCTCCTCACGCCGCTATTGCTCGCTGGCATCCGTCCAGGCATTCAACATACATTGTGGCCGTAGAACAGGTCACAAGGGGCTGTTTAAATGATGACGTTGGTAAGCTTCGCAAGAATAACTTTAGCCAGGAATTGTGGATATAGCCCAGATTAAAAAACGTCTTTTATCAATTTTTTATGCAGGAATTGTCTATGACGTAAAGCGGAAGGCGCTGAATAGAGGTGAATAATTCTTTAATGAAAGGTTAAATACAGAATAAAAACGGGCAATACGCAACCGCTCTGGCAGCGGCTGCGCAATATATGTCCAGATTCAGGAAGAATTAATGGAGGAAATGAATTTCAGCGGTGCTATTCTGCGCATCTTCTTCAGCATTAAATAACAGCTGATGCGCACCGGCTTCAAGGATCACCATCGATATCTGCTCTTCGCTCTGGCGAACAAAACATTCAAACTGCTCAAACGTCACGCCCGGCATAACGGATAAAGACTGGCAAACCACCAGTTTTGGCAGATTATCATCCTGCATATCCAGAAAAGCTTTCACCGTCAGTGAGCTGGCATTGATCGCGGACAGATCGGCGGCCAGCGGCAGCAGTGCAGAAGGTCTGACTTCTGCCATCGCGGAAAACAGAATGACGTTATCGACCAAATCAACTTTTGCATCAAAGATGCCGTCAAAATTCTGCATGTGCGGTAAATGCAGCGCCTGACAGGTATCGCATTCAAAAAAACTCATGCCCAGGTCGTCGAGCCATTGACGCAACGTATCCAGAGTGGGAACGACCAGTGATGTCATAATAATGTGCGACCTCTATTGATGAAAAAAATACCGGCACAGCTTACGCAAAAAGAGCGTGTCATACCACGATCGCAATCGATATTGCGCTTAGCCGCCGATTTTAAGGCAAAATTCAGGCGTAGCGTGACGTTCGATCCACTGGATCATCTTGCCAGCTATGTCTATCCCGGTGGTTTTCTCCACTCCTTCCAGCCCCGGAGACGCGTTGACCTCCATGACCAGTGGCCCTCGATCAGCGCGCAGAATATCAACGCCTGCAACGTCCAGGCCCATAGTCCGGGCGGCTTTGAGCGCAATTTCTCTTTCGCGCGGCGTGATACTCGCAATAGTCGCAACACCACCGCGATGGAGATTAGAACGAAAATCGCCCTCTTTAGCCCGTCGTTCAATGGCGGCCACTACTTCGTCGCCCACCACGAAACAGCGGATATCGCGCCCCTTCGCTTCTTTGATATATTCCTGAACCAGGATATGGGCATTCAACCCACGAAAGGCATCTACCACGCTTTCTGCAGCCTGCCGCGTTTCCGCCAACACCACGCCAATACCCTGGGTGCCTTCAACCAGTTTCACCACCAACGGCGCACCGCCAACCATGTCAATCATGTCGCTGGTATCGTCGGGAGAGTGAGCTATCCCGGTGATGGGTAAATCAATTCCCTGACGCGCCAGCAGCTGCAGCGAACGCAGCTTATCGCGCGCTCGTGTAATCGCTACCGATTCATTCAACGGATAGCTACCCAGCATCTCAAACTGGCGCAGCGCCGCCGTCCCATAAAAGGTAATCGCAGAACCAATCCGCGGGATCACCGCGTCGAAATGGGGAAGCTGACGGCCCTTGTAATGAATAGAAGATGCCGCCGGACTGATGTTCATATAGCAAGAAAGGGGATCGATAACTTCAACCAGGTGACCGCGCTGCATCGCCGCTTCACGCAGGCGTTTACAAGAATAGAGCGTTCCGTCCCGGGACAAAATGGCAATTTTCACCCTGCACCTCTCTGAATGACCTGGTAAAAGCTGGCGTATCATACACTGGGTTAAAATCTTTAGCGCGTGGCCCATCCCTGTTTATGCAAATATTCCAGGATAAAGGGGCGACTTTCTTTAATGATGGTACGGCGAATGTGATCGCTCCAGGTGTCACGACGCGTATTGCTGCCGCGGGTCAGATAGTACTGCGCAAGCTGTTCGTCATACTGCGACAAAACGTCTGTATCGAGCGGCTGATACTGGTTTTCGTGCACAACAAGCGACGCTGGCAGGCGCGGCTTGATATCCGGGTTATCCGCAGGCCAGCCAAGGCACAAACCAAACAGCGGCAGAACGTGCTGCGGCAGCTTCAGCAGTTCGGTGACCGGCTCAATATTGTTACGCAAACCGCCAATGAATACGCCGCCAAGTCCCAGCGACTCTGCCGCCGTCAACGCATTTTGCGCCATCATTGCAGTATCAACCACGCCCAGCAGCAGCTGTTCCGCCAGCCCAAGTTGCGCATCAGGGCAAATCTGCAAATGACGATTAAAATCAGCGCAAAACACCCAGAACTCAGCGGCCTGCGCCACATGCTTTTGGCCGCCAGATAAGGTAGCCAGCGATTCACGCAGAGATTTATCCGTTATACGAACGATCGTCGTGCACTGTAGAAAACTGGAGCTTGACGTTCCCTGAGCGGCGGCAATAATCGCCTCACGCTGTGCATCCGAAATAGCATCATCGGTAAAATGGCGAATGGAACGGTGGCTGCGGAGTAAATCAATGGTTGGTGTCATCTCTTTTGTCTCTGTCTAAATCAGTTGAATCACCGGGTGCGCGTGACATCAGTTGCGGTGCCAGCAGTTGAGCAATACGCCACATCAACGCCACCGCAGCAGGGAGCATCAGCAGTACGCCCAGAAATATCATCACCACGCAAGCTAACGGGCTGTTAAGCGGTGCGGGCAAGGTGAGGTAATCGTTAAGCGATAGCAGCGCCAGCGATAACAAAACCATCCCAATTATTTCCAGCATCAATACGCTTTTGGGTAATACACCAATTGTGCGCATACGCGGCCTCCCGGCGAAATGGCTTTCATTATAAAACGTTCCGGCTTGCCGTGTTTAACAGATATAGCTTGAGGATATCAAAGCAACAGGCTGAACCTGCTTTCCATCCGTCACAAATCGCGGCATCATAACAAGTATTGCCATCCGGCCTGATAAGTTCGAGGAGAAAGAGATGTTTGCCGTTATTTTTGGTCGCCCAGGGTGCCCGTATTGCGTGCGCGCAAAAGAATTAGCAGAAAAATTAAGCAGTGAGCATGACGATTTTAACTTCCGCTACATTGATATCCATGCTGAAGGAATTACCAAAGCAGATCTGGAAAAAACAGTAGGTAAGCCAGTTGAAACCGTTCCGCAGATTTTCGTCGATCAAAAACACATCGGCGGCTGCACGGATTTTGAAGCATGGGCAAAAGAGAATATGAATCTGTTCGCCTGATAGCTGTTTCTACGCCCTCAGCTTGAGGGCGTCATCAGTTCTTTTTCCGCCGTTGATGCTGATTGAATAAGCTACTGATAAATAAAAAACATAATGCACCAAGCGCGCACCAAAACACCGCACTAAACAACCACGCCAGCTCTTGCCACAATGAACGCGTCGGCATAAAAACGAAACGCATCAGTAACAGGCAGCACGGCGCCGCCAACATTGCACCAAGAAGGGGTTTGAGTACTTCCCGACGATGGGAAAAAAAGCTTGCTGCAGCACCAGGTAAGATAAAAAACAACAATCCGACCTCAGGATGCCCTGCTGCTCTGAATGCCCCTTTCACGTTCAGCGTTAATGAAAGACACACCACAATAAAGAGCACAAAGCAGCAGACCGCACTCGCCCAACTTTGCTTATGTTTCAATCGTTCCTCCTGACACATTCTCTATCGAACACTCTTTTCGCCCGCAGGCGTCCAGTCAGATAAAGTAACTCGGCATTCCATGCCAAAAACACACCCACACGATTCTTATAGCCGTTGATACGTAATGAGATTAAACTAGCCGCATATATTGTTATGCTGCATTATTCGGGGCTGTGTACGATGCTATCGCCCCTTAATTTCTGGCAAAAACATTAGCGTAAATTGCCATTTCTTTCAATAGCTTACTAGTAAACAAGAAGTTAGTCTCCGTGAATATAAACGTCGCAGATTTGTTAAATGGGAATTACATCCTGTTATTATTTGTGGTCCTGGCTCTGGGCCTGTGTCTGGGCAAATTGCGTCTGGGTTCAGTCCAACTCGGTAATTCCATTGGCGTTTTAGTGGTCTCCCTATTATTAGGTCAGCAGCACTTTAGTATTAACACCGATGCATTAAATCTCGGCTTTATGCTGTTTATTTTTTGCGTCGGCGTCGAAGCCGGCCCCAACTTTTTTTCGATTTTTTTTCGCGATGGGAAAAATTATCTAATGCTTGCCCTGGTGATGGTCGGTAGCGCAATGCTGATCGCCCTGGGGCTGGGTAAGCTATTTGGCTGGGACATCGGCCTGACGGCTGGTATGCTGGCTGGCTCGATGACCTCAACGCCGGTGCTGGTCGGCGCAGGTGACACCTTGCGCCATTCAGGAATGTCAGGGACACAACTTTCAAGCGCTCTCGATAACCTGAGCTTGGGTTACGCCCTCACCTATTTGATTGGTCTGGTCAGTCTGATTGTTGGTGCGCGCTATTTGCCGAAACTTCAGCATCAGGACCTGCAAACCAGCGCCCAACAAATCGCGCGTGAACGGGGCCTGGATACTGACGCCAATCGTAAAGTTTACCTCCCGGTGATTCGCGCCTATCGCGTTGGCCCGGAGCTGGTGGCATGGGCCGATGGTAAAAATCTGCGCGAACTGGGTATTTATCGTCAGACCGGTTGTTACATTGAACGTATCCGTCGCAACGGCATTCTTGCCAACCCGGATGGTGACGCGGTGCTGCAAATGGGCGATGAGATAGCCCTGGTGGGTTATCCGGACGCCCATGCCCGCCTCGATCCCAGCTTCCGTAACGGTAAAGAGGTGTTCGATCGCGATCTGCTCGATATGCGCATCGTCACTGAAGAAATTGTAGTGAAAAACCACAATGCCGTTGGTCGTCGCCTGGCTCAGTTGAAACTGACCGACCACGGTTGTTTCCTGAACCGCGTGATCCGCAGCCAGATTGAAATGCCTATTGATGACAACGTCGTGCTCAACAAAGGTGACGTATTGCAGGTCAGCGGTGATGCTCGCCGCGTGAAAACCATTGCCGATCGTATCGGCTTCATTTCGATTCACAGTCAGGTGACCGATCTGCTGGCCTTCTGCGCCTTCTTTATCATCGGTCTGATGATCGGGATGATCACCTTCCAGTTCAGTAATTTCAGCTTCGGCATCGGGAATGCGGCTGGACTGCTGTTCGCCGGTATCATGCTGGGCTTCCTGCGAGCCAACCATCCAACGTTTGGCTACATCCCACAGGGTGCGCTGAACATGGTGAAAGAATTTGGCCTGATGGTATTCATGGCTGGCGTCGGTTTAAGCGCAGGCAGTGGCATTGGTAATGGGCTGGGGGCCGTCGGTGGTCAAATGTTGATTGCCGGTCTGGTAGTCAGCCTGGTTCCGGTTGTTATCTGTTTCTTGTTTGGTGCTTACGTATTGCGCATGAACCGCGCCCTGCTGTTTGGCGCCATGATGGGCGCACGTACCTGTGCTCCGGCAATGGAAATCATCAGCGACACCGCACGCAGCAACATCCCTGCGTTAGGCTATGCCGGGACCTACGCGATAGCCAACGTTCTGCTGACATTAGCGGGGACACTCATCGTCATTGTCTGGCCTGGCCTTGGTTAGCGCTGAAATTTACCCTTAAACGAAAATTTTTTGCAGGTAAGCAGAACTTTTCTTCAAGGCGTCAGTCATAACTATTGCCACTGCTTTTCTTTGATGTCCCCAATTTGTGGAGCCCATCAACCCCGCCGTTTTGGTTCAAGGTTGATGGGTTTTTTGTTGCCTGAAATTTACTACTGAAAAAATCAATCACGTACACCAACACCAACACCAACACCAGCAGTATGCCCGTATTCGAAGTCAGTGTACTTATGGTTCCTCGTGCTGCCTGGCAATCAAACACAATTAAATTTAACTGGAACCCTACCATCGAAAATTATGGCTATATACCTGTGACTCATATCTCAATTTTTTGAGTCGAAAGTTTGACAGTTCATTTCAACTCTGTTTTATTGCCTACACGATAATTATCCACAACATCTCTATTTAAATAGTGAACTTTTTCATGCTTTTAATTTACTCATGGTGATAAGTAATGAAGCTGCAAACTGTTATTCATAGAAAGAACATAATTTACTTTACTGTCGGCCTGGCCATGTTGACGATAATGGGAATTCTGGGAGTGGACACTTATTTACCTTCAATTCCCGACATCGCAAAAGAATTTAAAAAAAATGTCTCAACCACGCAGTTGTCGATTATGGTTTATACCCTATGCATTGGTTTTGGACAGCTAATTTTTGGTCCATTATCTGATGCTATTGGCCGGCGAAAAATTATGCTTACAGGTGCGGTTATTTATGGCGTGACAACATATTGTCTCACGCTCTCAACCGGTCTGGTTATGTTTCTGGCGATCCGTGTCATACAAGGTCTTTCTATATCAATAACGCTGGTTACAGCAATCAGCGCAGTTCGAGATGTAACTCGTGGTTCAGTGGCCGCGACGCTGTATGCCATCATCATCACTATCGAAGGTGTCGTTCCCATTGCTTCGCCCCTGCTGGGAGGGGTAATTAATGACTTATGGGGATGGCGCGCAATTTTTTTAATGATATGTGGCTATGCTATTATAACGTTAATATACGTTTATTTTAACTTCCCTGAAACACTCAGCCATGAGAGAAGGGTTGCCTATTCATTAAAATCATCATTTAATACGTATAAAGAGATCAGCAAACAACCTCGATTTTATCTACCTTGTCTGTCTCTTGGTCTGTCATTTTCGCTGATTTATTGCTATGTCACAGCCTCCCCATTTATTTTTATGGTTACGTTTGGATACTCATCAACGCAATTTGGTGTGCTTTCATCAATTATTGGAGGCTTCCTACTGCTGGGGGCTGCATTATCAGGTAAACTTCTTAAGAAAAGGTCTGCGCCGCAAATTTTGAATTCGTGGCTGAAAATCGTCGCCTCATTTATTGTACTGTGTATTCCATTAATAATACTTAGTTATCACGTCAATATTTTTATATTCTTCTTTATTATCCTGATGTTTGCTGGAGGGATGTTCGAATCACTCTATACCTACCTGACCATGTCCAGTCAGCGCACCAACCTGGGAGCGACCTCTGCGTTGATGGGAGCCGCCTCGCTGGTTATTCCGTCAGTCATCGGAGGTGTCGGTAGTTTTTTAATTGAGCTAAATACCAGCATCTGGATGATGTACTTGCTTTTGATAATTTTGATAATGATATACATGTTAAAGAAATATCAAACACTTACAGTAACTGATCGGCGTTAAAATGAGCTGATAGACATTGCTGCTATAAGATCTATAGCAGCAATGTCCCCGACATAACCTGATTTTTCATCGCTGAGTGAGGTTCCCCGGAAACGCTTTCTCAAATTTGCAGCATGCCCGTTATGGCACATACTTTACTCGGTGCTAAATGGTGATGGGGTTGCTATGTTACTCTCAGGCAAAGTCGCAATGATCTTCGGTGGCAGCGGCGCTATTGGTAGTGCAGTTGCGCATACTATGGCGCGCGAAGGGGCCCATGTGTATCTGGGCGCGCGCCGTCAGGAAAAGCTGGATTGGACCGCCAGTGGCATCCGAACGGCGGGTGGTACAGTCGAAACCTTTATCACCGATGTACTCGACGAGCACAACGCATCGAAGGAAGTTACCCGCCTTGTACAGCAAACCGGTGGAATAGATGTGGTGGTTAACGCAACGGGATTTATGCACGAACAGGGCAAGCGCATCGATGCATTATCCCTCTCTGAGTTTATGAGCGGTATCACCCCTTTTTTTGCGGCGCAGTTCAATATCGCAAAAGCCGTAACGCCGCACATGGGCGGCAATCGAGCGGGCGTTATTCTCACCATCGTTGCGCCCGCAGCCCCGATGGCGATGCCCGGGCATCTCGGCCATATCGTCGGCTGTGCAGGAACAGAGGCTTTTATTAAGGCGCTCGCCAGCGAGACGGGACCAATAAACATTCGTGTCGTCGGCGTGCGGTCGCATGCGATTGTGGATGCTGTAGCGGCTGGCTCCTATACCGGAGAAATTTTCACCGCTAAAGCACAGTCAATGGGTTTAACCGTCGATCAATGGTTAGGGGGGGCGGCGCAAAGTACCATGCTCGCGCGCCTGCCTACGCTTGCACAAATCGCTGAGGTTACAACCTTTCTCGCTTCAGACCATGCCAGCGCCATGACCGCCACAGTGGTAAATATTACCGGGGGCGCCACCATAAGCTAATTTACCCGCTTTTCACGCCACGCGCTGCTGCGAGCCTTTTTTTGCACTCGGACGGGAACACAATGCTATACCGCACATAATAACCAACGCGCTCACCAGATGATATGAATGCAGAGTGACGTGCAAAAACATCACACTAAATAATCCGCCACTCAATGGGATCAAGTGTGAATAGATCTCTCCACGCGTTGCGCCAATGGCGCTAATCCCTTTGTTCCATAATAGATATGACAGCCACGAAGGAAAAATAACAAGGTATGCCAGCCCAGTCACAACGCCTGTATTGGCATAGCTATTCCATCCCGGCATACCATTGCGTATCAACTCCAAAGCCAGTACCGGAATAAGTACAATCGCACCTAACAGCGCGCTCACTGCGACAAAGGCGTTTCCCTTTACCTCACGCGGTTTAATGCGTAAAAAAGCACAATAGACGGCCCAACTTAACGCTGACCCCATGGTCCAGAAATCGCCCTGATTCAGATGCGCAAATAGCCGCGCATTTATCATATCACCCTGCGACACCAGCCATATAACACCAACAGTACTCAGGATCACACCAGCTATATTTCGCGCAGAAATCCGCTCTTTAAAAAAGAACTTATTGATTAACAGTACGAGCGCCGGGGTGGTGGACATATAAATCGCGGCATTAAGCGAGGTTGTATATTGCAAGCCGATATACAACGTTAAGGGGAAAAGAACCTGACCACAAAGCGCAAGGAAGACGATAGTACCAAAGGATTTTTTCATCACCGGCCATTGCTCTGTGACCTGACGAAAATAGAGCGTCATCAATAATAATGCGGTAAATACCCAGCGTGCCGCTGATAAAACGATGGGATTAACTTCAGCGACCAAGAGATGACCAATCACATAATTTCCACCCCAAAAACAGGCAGCCAGACTGAGTAAAAGATAGGGCATATTTGCGCCTTATTGTCAGTTGTACGGTATGACCACAAGGCTACGGCGGCGTGAGAATGAATGCTAATATAACGTTTTTATCCATCTGCATAGATTAAAACTATGAAATTTACGCTAAGGCAACTTGAGTTTTACATCGCGCTTGCAGAAACATTACAAATTTCCAAAGCTGCTGCACGCTGTCATATTTCTCAGTCATCAATGACTATTGCCATGCGGAACCTGGAAGAAGCATTAGACGTGCAGCTATTTGTACGTTATCCCAAAGGTGTGAAGCTCACCGCTGAGGGCGAGCGCTTTCTGGCACATGCCTGCAACATCATCAACAGTAGCCACTCGGCTATTGACGCCCTGCATGACAGGAGCGAAATTCTCACCGGCACGGTGCGCATAGGCATTGCTGAAACGCTCTCTGCCTATCTTATTCCGGATATACTCAACGATATTGAACGACGTTTCCCTTTGCTGGAGATCGTGTTTTATGAAGCTACTGCACCGGAACTGGTACAGGCGCTACGGGAACAAAAGGTCGATTTTTGCCTGCTTCTGACCTCAAATATCAACCATGATAACGACCTGGAGATCGAAACATTTATTCGTTCACAGCGCCGCCTGTGGACGTCTATTGGGCATCCGCTACAGAGCCAGGCATCGATCCGTTTAATAGACGTCGAGAAACTACCATTTTTACTACTGGAAACCGATAAGTACCCTGACGTAATCATCGATTACTGGCAGCAGCGTGGCTATACGCCCAATATCAGTTTTCGCAGCAACTCTTTTGAAGCAATAAGAAGTCTGGTTGCAAAAGGTAGAGGGATAACCATTTTATCCGACCTGGTGTATCGCCCGTGGTCACTGGATGGTCTGCGCGTCATGCACAGAACGATTGATGATTTTATTACTTATATGGATGTCGGGACGGTAAAAATAGCCGCCCGACCGTTGACGCCAGAGGCGGTAAAAGTCATTGATTTTTTACGTCAGGCCGTTACCCGCCTCGACAAACCATTTTGAGGATTTTATCTCTGCGGCAATTCGGCAATACGCTCCACCATCATCAGAATATCTTCTCGCTGCAGCGGTTTTTTATCCGTGACAAAATGCAGCGTCATTCCTTCAATAAACGCATCCAGCGCCCGCGCCGTAACCGGATCAAACCACTGCTCTAACGTTTGTTGGCTACGTAGCATCCAGTTCTGCATCACCGTTTTCAACGCTGGTTTACGGCTGGCGAAAGCATACAGCTGATACATAAGCTCCATATTATCAGGCGTTGTGACCTGGGAGCCGTAAATCATATCGGTAATCGCATGGCAGGCCGCCTGCGCATCAGCAACGTCGGCAAAAAAATCCTGGTACTGCTGAGACATAGTATGCGTAAAACAGCTGAATGCCTCCAACAGCAGATCATCTATTCCTGCAAAATAATAGGTCATTGAGCCCAGTGGCACCTCGGCAATCATAGCGATTTTACGATGTGTAACCCCATGAATACCATGGATTACTATCGCCTTAAGGGTGGCCTGAACTATTTTTTCCCGCCGCTGCGGATCGTTTGCACGTCGCACTGCATTTCCTCTTCTTGCATTTGTGTACAAATGTACACAACCTTGCTAATGTTGTCTTCTTTCCTCTTTTCTTTGGCTCGAATTCATGACTGGCATCTCATCACGCAAAGCCTTAAGACGTCGCACCTGGGCGCTGTTCACGTTCTTCTTTTTACCAGGATTATTAATGGCCTCCTGGGCAACGCGTACCCCTGCCATCAGAGATATCCTCTCAATCTCTACCGCCGAAATGGGCGCGGTGCTGTTTGGACTCTCTATTGGTTCGATGAGTGGCATTCTTTGTTCGGCCTGGCTGGTGAAACGATTTGGCACGCGCAAAGTGATCCGCACTACCATGTCATGTGCGGTCATTGGGATGGCTATCCTCAGCGTGGCGCTCTGGCTGCATTCCGCCTGGCTTTTCGCATTTGGTCTGGCCGTGTTTGGCGCCAGTTTTGGCGCAGCAGAAGTGGCCATCAACGTCGAAGGTGCGGCGGTTGAACGCGAAATGAATAAAACCGTGCTGCCGATGATGCATGGTTTTTACAGCCTGGGTACGCTGGCGGGCGCAGGAGTCGGGATGATGCTTACCGCCTTCAGCGTCCCGGCAAACGCGCATATTCTGCTGGCGGCGCTGGTAGCTATCACTCCTATCTTTATCGCCATCAAAGCAATTCCTGACGGCACGGGTAAAAATGCCGCTGATGGTTCTCCCTCCGGTGAAAAAGGACTGCCTTTTTATCGCGATATTCAGTTATTGCTGATTGGCGTCGTGGTGCTCGCAATGGCATTTGCTGAAGGTTCCGCCAACGACTGGCTTCCGCTGCTGATGGTGGACGGTCATGGGTTTAGCCCAACATCAGGCTCTCTGATTTATGCCGGATTTACGCTGGGTATGACCGTTGGCCGCTTTACTGGCGGCTGGTTCATCGACCGCTACAGCCGCGTCACGGTGGTGCGCGCCAGTGCGCTGATGGGCGCTCTCGGGATTAGCCTGATTATTTTTGTCGACAGCTCTTGGGTGGCGGGTGTTTCCGTTATTTTGTGGGGACTCGGTGCATCACTCGGCTTCCCGCTGACCATTTCAGCCGCCAGCGACACCGGTCCCGATGCACCAACCCGCGTCAGCGTTGTCGCAACAACCGGCTATCTGGCGTTCCTGGTTGGACCGCCGCTGCTGGGCTACCTGGGTGAACACTACGGCCTGCGCAGCGCTATGCTGGTGGTGCTGGCGCTGGTGCTTGTTGCCGCCATCGTCGCGAAAGCGGTGGCGAAACCGGATCTCAAAAATACCACGGTGATGGAGAACAGCTAATGAGCATCAAATTAATTGCGGTCGACATGGATGGCACATTTTTAAGTGACCAAAAAACCTATAACCGTGAGCGCTTTATGGCGCAATACCGCCAGATGAAAGAACAAGGGATCCGCTTTGTGGTCGCCAGCGGCAATCAATATTATCAGTTGATTTCCTTTTTCCCCGAACTGGCCAGTGAGATCTCATTTGTTGCCGAAAACGGCGGTTGGGTAGTCAGTGAAGGTGAAGATGTTTTTAACGGCGAACTGGCAAAGGATGATTTCCAGGCCATCGTTGAACATCTGCTGACCCGTACAGACATTGATATCATTGCCTGTGGTAAAAGCAGCGCCTACACGCTGAAGCAGTACAGCGATGAACATAAAGCTGTTTCCGCCATGTATTATCATCGTCTCGAATTTGTAGATAATTTTGACAATCTTAACGACGTTTTCTTCAAGTTCGGGCTGAATATTTCCGACGACAGAATCCCACAGGTGCAGGCCGATCTCCACGAGGCGATTGGCGACATTATGGTGCCGGTGCATACCGGCTACGGGAGCATCGATTTAATTATTCCTGGCGTGCATAAGGCAAATGGTCTGCGGCTGCTGCAACAACGCTGGAATATTAACGACGATGAGGTTGTTGTGTTTGGCGATGGTGGAAATGATATTGAAATGCTGCGCCAGGCGGGATTTAGTTTTGCAATGGCCAACGCCCATGAGCCGGTTATCAAGGCGGCGAAATATCGCGCGGGATCGAACAACGAAGAGGGCGTCCTGGATATTATCGACCGCGTGTTAAAGAATGAAGCACCGTTTACGCATTAACGCCTCAGCACAGACGGCAACAAAATGATGGCATGATCTATTCATAATCCGCCTCAAATTAACCCACTGGATTATTACTTCCAGTGAATATTTCAGGTGAGCGGATTATGAAGAAAAGTGTACTGATGGCGACATTGTTGCTGGGTTTTGCAGGGTCAGTATTTGCACAAAGCGTTACCGTTGATGTACCAAGCGGTTATAAAGTGGTGATCGTGCCCTCTTCCGTCAGCGTGCCTCAGGCGGTCAACGTGACTACCGCGCCACAAACGGTGTATGTTGCCCCGGCTCCTGCCCCGGCTCCTGTTTATCGCGCACATCCTTATGCGCGACATGTTGCCAGCGTCGGTGAAGGCATGATCATCGAACATCAGATTGACGATCACCACTAAGTTTCTGCCAGGCCCGGGCTACCGGGCTTTAGCCTTCCCGGGAATCCCCTACCCGTTTATCTTTCAGGAAGATCACCATAAGAATCAGCCACAGCACCCCGCTGGCCAGATTGAACAAGCTGAACAAGCCGTTGCCTCCCAGCAGATAAGCGTGTTTACTCAGCTCGATACCAACGGTAAAAATCAGCATCTGCAACATACCCATTGCGGCAGAAACCGTACCTTTACTCATTTCACTGGCAAACAGCGTCAGGCGCACCAGCCCCGCATTCGCCACGCCAATGCCAAACGCATAGATACTCAAACCCGCCGTCATCCATAGATATGCATGAGATGACACCACCGTGGCCGCAGCGGCAATAATCAGGCCAACGGCAATTGGCCAGCCGCCCATGATAATCAGCGAACGCACGGTTTTTCGCGAAGTCAGACGCGCCAGCACCAGGTTACCGGCAATCAGCGCACCAAAAATCGGCACCTGCAACAGGCCATATTCGTAACTACTGAGATGTTCTCCGCTGATGATAATAATCGGAGATTGCGCAATCCACGCCAGTAACGGCAGGCTGACAAAACCCAACGCCAGTGCGCCTGCAACGAAACGCACGTTCCTTAGCACCAACTTATAATCCTTGCCCAGCTCTTTAATGGACAGCTTTTCACCCAGCCGGGTTGCCGTTTCCGGCATCGCGCGTTGCAGACCAAAAAAGGAGATGGCCGCCAGAGCAGCAAACAGGATAAACATCCCTTCCCACGGCAGAACATGTACCCAGGCTGCGCCTACCAACGGACCCAGCAGCGGCGCAATCAGCGCCACGTTTGCCATCAGCGCGGTAATTTTTATGCAGACCGCTTCTTCAAAGGATTCCTGAATGGCGGCGTAACCCACCGCACCAATAAAGCACAGGCTTATCCCCTGCAAAAAACGCAGGAAAGTAAATTGCTCAATATTCTGTGCAAGCAGGGTCGCAAGGCAGGTCACGATGAACCAGAGCACGCCGGTTAACATTACCGGACGACGCCCAACACGATCCGATAGCGGTCCTAACAACCACTGTAAAAACATGCCGCCAGCCAGATAGGCAGTCATGGATGTGGGTACCCAATCTAATCCGGCATTGTATTGCTCCACCACCGCCAACATTCCAGGCTGGATCATATCGTTGCCGATATAAGTAGAGAATTCGTAAAGCACCAGACAGAGAGGGAAAAGTAATGCCTGACGCCCCAAACGGGCGCCTGAAGATAAACGGTTCTGCATGCAGTCTCTTAGCTATAGAAAAATCGCGCAAAGTGTAATAAATGCGCCGTACTGGTGATAGTGAATTATGTGATTTGAAAGCAAAATGCGCACATTTTTACATTCATTTGCTCAAGAAGATTTTGCTTTAAGGTTAATTTAAGTTGAGACCGCTATTATGCTCAATAAGTCTCATTAATTGTCTTAAAAATAGTCATTTAGCAGACAAATAAGACAAGACCGCTTTTTATCCCGTGAAAGCAATTTTATGCTCTCGCTCCCATGGGCCTTTTTAACGATTACACTGAGTCTGGACGTTATGCTGGAAAATCTGAACAACTCACTTTTTTACCTGATCAATGCAACACCCGACTCTGCGCAATGGGCAATTTCGCTCGCCATTTTCATTGCCAAAGATCTGATCAGCATTGTGCCGCTGTTAGCCGTTGTGCTCTGGCTTTGGGGACCGCGTGGTCAGGTTACGCTCCAGCGCCAGTTGGTCATCAAAATGGCCATTGCGTTGATAGTTGGTCTGACGATTTCCTGGCTGATGGGACATCTGTTCCCTCACGATCGCCCGTTTGTAAACCACATCGGTTACAACTTCCTGCATCATGCGGCAGATGATTCTTTCCCGAGTGACCACGGTACGGTTATCTTTACCTTTGCACTGGCCTTCCTGTTCTGGCATCGCCTGTGGACGGGCGCTCTGCTGATGGTCGTTGCCGTGGCGATTGCCTGGTCGCGGGTTTACCTTGGCGTACACTGGCCGCTGGATATGCTGGGCGGATTACTGGCTGGGTTGATCGGCTGTCTGAGCGCCCAGATGATCTGGCAGCGCTTTGGCGAGACCCTGTACCTCGGCTTGCAAACTTGCTATCGCGCCTGCTTCGCCCTCCCCATCCGTAAAGGTTGGGTACGTGACTAACCCACGGTAAAAAGAGTAGTATTAAGCGCGAAACTGAGCACTTATTCTATTCTCCAGGGGAACTATGGAAACTCGACGCGACGAGCGTATTGGTCAATTACTGCAGGCGCTGAAACGCAGCGATAAATTACACCTCAAAGAAGCCGCAACGTTGCTGGGCGTGTCTGAGATGACCATTCGTCGCGACCTGAATAATCATGATGCTCCCGTCGTACTGCTCGGGGGCTATATTGTTCTGGAACCCCGCAGCGCTAACCATTATTTAATCAGCGATCAAAAATCCCGTCTGGTTGATGAAAAACGTCGCGCCGCCCAGCTGGCGGCGAGTCTCGTGCAGGCGCATCAGACCATCTTTTTCGATTGCGGTACTACCACACCGTGGATCATTGAAGCGATCGACAATGAACTGCCCTTCACCGCAATCTGCTACTCGTTGAATACGTTTCTGGTGCTGCAGGAAAAACCGCAGTGCCGCGTCATTCTGTGTGGTGGCGAATTCCATGCCAGTAACGCGATTTTTAAACCGCTCGACTTCCAGGAAACGCTGAACAATCTGTGTCCGGATATCGCCTTTTATTCCGCGGCAGGCGTTCATATCGAGAAAGGCGCGACCTGTTTTAATCTGGAAGAACTGCCGGTGAAGCACTGGGCAATGTCGATGGCGCAGCATCACGTTTTGGTGGTCGATCACAGCAAGTTTGGCAAGGTGCGGCCTGCGAGGATGGGGGAATTAAAACGCTTTGATACCATCATCAGTGATAACCGCCCTGACGATGAGTTTGTTGAGTACGCTAAAGCGCAACGTATCACGCTGAAGTATTAAGAGATACTGCCGGACGGCGATTGCGCCATCCGGCAATAGGTAAGATTAAGAGAACCAACCACCAAACCACTGGTGGAATTTCATCATCACAAAGTCCCACATGCGGCTAAAGAAACCACCCTCTTGCACATCTTCCATCACCATCAACGGACGTTGCTCAATGGATTTTCCGTTCAACTGAAAGTCGATAGTGCCCACAACCTGACCTTTCTTCAGCGGTGCAGTTAGCTGTGGTTCAGTCAGGGTAAAGCTGGCCTTCAGGTTTTTGAGCTGGCCACGCGGGATGGTCACAGAACCGCCTTCTCCGGCCCCCAAATTCACTTCACTCTTATCGCCAAACCATACGCGCTGAGTAACGAAAGTCGCATCCGGCTTGATCGGCGTAACAGTTTCAAAGAAGCGGAAGCCCCAGGTCAGCAGCTTTTCTGACTCATTAAAACGAATGCGATCGGTTTTCGCCCCCAGCACCACGGAGATCAGGCGCATATCGCCCTGGGTTGCGGAAGCCACCAGGTTGTATCCCGCCCCGGCAGTGGTCCCGGTTTTCATACCGTCCACGTTCAGGTTGGTGCTCCACAAAAGACGGTTGCGGTTCGGTTGACGAATTTTATTGAAGGTAAATTCTTTCTCTTTGTGAATAGCATACTCTTCTGGCACATCGTGAATTAACGCCTTCCCGAGCAGCGCCATATCACGTGCGGTACTGAACTGTCCTGCCGCATCCAGGCCGTGCACCGTCTGGAAAGTAGTGTTGGTCAGCCCCAGTTTTTTCGCATAGCCGTTCATCAGACCAATAAAGGATTCCTGGCTGCCGGCAACGTAATCAGCGAGTGCAATACAGGCATCGTTACCTGACTGAATGATAACGCCTTTATTCAGATCTGACACCGCAACCTGATCGCCGGGCTTGAGGAACATGACCGACGAACCGCGCAGGGCTGGATTACCGGTCGCCCAGGCGTCTTTGCCCACGGTGACCATGTCGTTGAGGTTAATTTTTCCGGCCTTCAGCGCCTGCCCAACCACATAGCTGGTCATGATTTTGGTCAGACTGGCAGGATCCAGTTTCTCATCAGCATTACCTTCCGCCAGCACCTTGCCACTGGCGTAATCCATCAGAATCCACGCGCGCGCGTCCACGCTCGGCGGGGCCGTCGGTTGCTCCGCCGCCTGTACGGTCGGCGCCAAAAGGATTAAGAGTGCAGAACCTGCAGCAAAGCTGCGAAGTGAAGAGAAGTATTGCGTCATAAATGCCACCCGAGTATCCATTCCAAAAAACCACGTCATACCACACCGTGTTTACACAAAACCGGCCAAGCGACCTCGACCAATCCATGCAGAAAAAGTCTGATGGATGACGTGTAAAATAAGTGCGGTGAGTAATAACGCACTAACGAGCTTAAAGAAACCGTAAGTTGGTAAAGTTTTTAAAGTTTATGCAATAACGCCGCGCTGCGCTGCTCCTGGCACGATTTTTTTAGACTTTGTTGCGTAAATATTAGGTTTACCCCACCATGTGAGCTAGTCAGATGGCATCTGCAGCCATAAAGCTGCTCAATTAATTTGCGGGGTTACTATGATTACACTGTGGGGTCGCAATAACTCGACCAACGTAAAAAAAGTATTGTGGACGCTCGAGGAACTGGAACTGCCGTATAACCAAATTCTGGCGGGCGGACAGCATGGCGGTAACCGCGATGCCGACTATCTGGCACTAAACCCGAACGGACTGGTCCCGTTGCTACGCGATGATGAAACGGACGTTGTTCTGTGGGAATCCAATACCATTGTCCGCTATCTGGCCGCTCAGTACGGACAAAAACGTTTGTGGATTGACGCTCCGGCCGCGCGCGCCGTCGGCGAAAAATGGATGGACTGGGCAAATCAGACGCTAAGCCCCGCGCATCGGGTTATCTTATTTGGCCTGGTCAGAACACCTGCCGATCAGCGCGATCTAGCGGCCATTGAGGCCAGTAAGCAAGTTTGCGATAACCTGTTTGCCATTCTGGATAACGCGCTGGCAGACCAGTCATGGTTCTCCGGGGCTGAATTTGGCACGGCGGATATCGCTGTGGCACCGTTTATCTATAACCTGTTCAACGTTGGCCTGAGCTGGACCCCGCGCCCGCATCTGGAACGCTGGTATCAGCAACTGACCGAGCGCCCGGCGTTTCAAAAAATCGTGATGATCCCGGTCAGCTAAACAAATCAGGGACTCACTTTTAGTAATTCCCCGTCGGACTCGTCGGTTAACACGTACATATAACCATCTGGTCCGACGCGCACATCACGGATCCGTTGCCCCCTTTCCTGCAACAGACGACCATCCTCAGTGACCGTATTCCCTTTAACGCTCAGTACGATCACTTCTTTATCTTTCAACGCGCCGATGAACAACTTCTGCCGCCACTGTGGAAAGGTATCGCTATTATAAAAAGCCATTCCGCTGACCGCTGGCGACTTTTCCCAGTAAAAGATGGGTTGTTCCGTGCCAGCAACAATTTGACCTTTTGCTTCGGGAATTTTCAAACCACTGTAGTTAACACCCCAAGTCGCGATAGGCCAACCGTAGTTTTTCCCTTTCTCGGGGATATTAATTTCATCGCCTCCGCGTGGGCCATGCTCATTGAGCCACAACACATCACTCCACGGATTCATCGCCATACCCTGCGGGTTGCGGGTGCCATACGACCAAATCTCTGCCCGCGCTCCCGCCATGTTCACAAACGGATTATCCGGTGGAATTTTGCCCTCATCGGTAAGCCGTACGACCTTGCCCTGCAGCTTATCCAGATCCTGGGCGGTAGCGCGTTGATTATTCTCCCCCAGGCCAATAAACAGATAGCCGTTGCCATCAAATACCAGACGTCCACCAAAATGGTTTCCGGTGGAAAGCTTTGGCTGTTGGCGAAAAACGGTCTGAAACCCTTGCAAATGTTTGAGATCGTCACTCAATCGCCCGTAGCCTACCGCGGTGCCCGCTTTGCCTTCGCGGTCGGCTTCAGCGAAGCTTAGCCACACCCGACGGGATCGTTCAAAGTCCGGAGCTAACACCACATCAAGCAATCCGCCCTGACCATTCGCCCAGACTTTTGGTACGCCGGTTAGCGGGTCGGAAAGCCCTTTATCAGGCTGCCAGAGTCGAAGCTGCCCACCTTTGAGCGTAATGAGCATACCTCGGTTATCGGGTAAAAAAGCCAGTGACCATGGATGATCGAGTTTGGTTTGCAGCACTTCCACTTTTACCGCGATGGCATAAGAGGAAAATAGCGCAAGTGGGATAGCACAGAGAAAGAGTAGACGCATAACACCTCCTTAATGGCTCTGCATAAAGCGTAGCCAGCAAGGGGAATCACCCCGTCATATTTACATAATCTTAACGAAAAGGGGGAGCGCCCTCCCCCTGATTCAGACGTGTTCCAGCGTTGGGTAAGATTGCAAACTCTGGATACTCAGCGTCAGCGTTGTCAGGCAGTTTTCCAGTTTCTCTGCGTTAACGGCGATAAACGTTGGACAATCATGGTGTCCACTCATAAGACAAACAGCGGCGGCGGCTAACGCCCCTTCAGCACGATGAAGGGCATTCCACTCTTCCTGATCAAGATGCATACCGTGAAGCTGTGATTGTTCGTGCAATTCGCGATTCAGTGCAAAAAAATTATCACGCAGACGATCGCTCTCGCTGACTGACATGTAGCCTTTCGCCTTTCTCAACAGCAGATAAGCGGCAAGTTCGATACGGGCGTTTATCAATTTGTTGAGAAGATCGGTTCTCAGTCTGTCAACAACCATACTTTGTTCCTCCTCTTTCCAACTATGGTGCAACTTAATAGTATGGTTGTTTTTTGAACAAAGTCGTGTCCAGGATCAATCCATCACTTAAAATTAACATAATTTACAAATAATCTTTAATTCCGCGCCCGGCAGGCCGCTGATGGTATGAGATTGCGATACAATTTTTGTTCAGAACTCTGTAGAATCCCTGCCCTGAATATTCCAATAACTGAACACTTTTTACGCTATGAGCAATGTAACCCACCAGCCGAAAATCGGCTTTGTCTCCCTCGGCTGCCCGAAAAACCTCGTCGATTCTGAGCGCATCCTGACCGAACTTCGTACCGAAGGCTATGATGTCGTGCCAAGCTACGACGACGCGGATATGGTTATCGTTAATACCTGCGGCTTTATCGACAGTGCGGTTCAGGAATCCCTGGAAGCAATCGGCGAAGCGCTGAACGAAAACGGCAAGGTGATCGTCACCGGTTGTCTGGGCGCGAAAGTCGATCAAATCCGTGAAGTCCACCCGAAGGTGCTGGAAATCACCGGGCCGCATAGCTACGAGCAGGTTCTGGAGCACGTTCATCATTACGTACCCAAACCAAAGCATAATCCGTTCCTGAGCCTGGTTCCTGAGCAGGGTGTCAAGCTGACTCCGCGCCACTACGCCTATCTGAAGATTTCTGAAGGCTGTAACCACCGCTGTACGTTCTGCATTATTCCATCCATGCGCGGCGATCTGGTGAGCCGTCCGATTGGCGACGTCCTCAGCGAAGCCAAACGTCTGGTCGATGCGGGCGTGAAAGAGATTCTGGTAATCTCTCAGGATACCTCTGCGTACGGTGTGGATGTGAAGCATCGTACCGGTTTCCATAACGGCGAGCCGGTCAAAACCAGCATGGTTGATCTGTGCGAACAGTTATCAAAACTGGGGATCTGGACGCGCCTGCATTACGTCTACCCCTACCCGCACGTTGATGACGTGATCCCGCTGATGGCAGAAGGGAAAATCCTGCCGTATCTGGACATCCCGTTACAGCATGCCAGCCCGCGTATTCTTAAATTGATGAAACGCCCAGGCTCCGTAGACAGACAGCTGGCGCGCATCAAGCAGTGGCGTGAAATCTGCCCTGAACTGACGCTGCGCTCCACCTTCATTGTTGGTTTCCCGGGTGAAACGGAAGAAGACTTCCAGATGTTGCTCGACTTCCTGAAAGAAGCTCGTCTGGATCGCGTGGGCTGCTTTAAATACAGCCCGGTAGAAGGCGCTGGCGCTAATGACCTGCCGGATCAAATCCCGGAAGAGGTGAAAGAAGAACGCTGGAACCGCTTTATGCAATTGCAACAGCAGATCTCTGCTGAACGTTTGCAAGAGAAAGTGGGCCGCGAGATTCTGGTTATCGTTGATGAAGTTGACGAAGAAGGCGCAATTGGTCGTAGCATGGCTGATGCTCCGGAAATCGACGGCGCGGTATACCTGAATGGTGAAACCAAGGTGAAACCTGGTGATATCATCCGCGTGAAGGTCGAAAACGCAGATGAATACGATCTGTGGGGTTCACGCGTTTAATAAGCGTAACTCAACCGTAGGCCGGATAAGCGTTACGTCTTATCCGGCCTGTAATTTATCCTTTTATCTTCGGGTCCAGCGCGTCGCGCAGACCATCTCCCAGTAAGTTAAACGCCAGCACCGTCAGGAATATCGCTACCGCCGGGAAAATCGCCACGTGCGGCGCGATCACCATGTCAGCACGCGCTTCATTAAGCATTGCCCCCCACTCCGGCGTCGGCGGCTGTGCGCCTAATCCCAGAAATGACAGGCTCGCGGCAGAGATGATCGACGTGCCAATTCGCATGGTAAAAAAGACCACGATCGATGAAACCGTACCCGGCAGGATATGGTTAAAAATGATGGTCGTATCGCTGGCACCAATACTGCGCGCAGACTCAATAAACGTCTGTTGCTTCAGCACCAGTGTATTTCCGCGCACCAGGCGCGCGAAAGCAGGAATGGAGAAAATGGCCACGGCGATAATCACGTTCGCAATGCCGCTGCCCAGCACGGCGACCACGGCTATCGCCAGCAGAATGCCGGGAAAGGCGAACAGCACATCGCAGATACGCATAATCAGCCGATCCCACCAACCTTCGTAGTATCCCGCCAGCAGACCCAGCACTGTGCCAATCGCCGCGCCAATAAACACGGCAAAGACTCCTGCCGCCAGCGAGATTTGGGCGCCAACCAGCACGCGGCTAAAGATATCTCGTCCCAGAGAATCGACACCAAACCAGTGCAGCATCGACGGCCCATCATTCAAACGGTCATAATCGAAGTAATTTTCGGCATCAAATGGCGTCAACCAGCGAGCAAAAATCGCCACCATGATCAGGAGCAATACAAACAGCCCAGCGAACATCGCCATGTGCTGTCGACGAAAACGACGCCAGAACTCATGCCACGGTGTGCGTATCTGCTCTGGCTTAACAAGGGGCATTGCATTCAAAATCGCCTGTCGGCGCCAGTTAAAAAGTCGCATCCTTACTTGTACCTGATAGCCGGATTAATGGCGGCGTAAAGCACATCCACCACTAAGTTGATAAGAATAAACTCCAGAGAAAACAACAGTACCTCGGCCTGAATCACCGGGTAGTCGCGCATTTCGACGGAGTCAACCAGCAGTCGCCCAAGCCCAGGCCAGTTGAACACCTTCTCAACCACGATTGATCCACCAAGCAAAAAGCCAAACTGTAGTCCCATCATGGTGACCACCGGGATCATTGCGTTACGCAGACCATGTTTTAACACCACCCAGGTCTCACTCACCCCTTTAGCCCGCGCGGTGCGCATATAGTCTTCGCTGAGCACATCGACGAACGAGGCGCGGGTAAACCGGGCCAGCACCGCAGCCACCGCCGCGCCCAGCGTAATAGACGGGAGGATATAGTGCAGCCAGGTGTCAGCGCCAACGGTGGGTAACCAACCGAGCTCAACGGAGAATATCTGCATGAGCAGCATGCCAAGCGCAAACGCCGGGAACGAGATCCCGGTGACCGCCAGCGTCATACTCAACCTGTCCGGCCAGCGATTGCGCCATACGGCTGCAATGATCCCCGCCGTCATACCAAATAACACAGCCCATGCCATACTCGCAATTGTCAGCCATAACGACGGCATAAAACGGCTGGCTATCTCTTCGGAAACCGGGCGACGAGAAACCATCGACGTGCCAAAATCGCCTTGCAACACGTTGGTCATGTAATGCCAGAACTGAATATGCAGCGGTTGGTCCAGCCCCAACTGCTTGCGTACCAGTTCAATCACCTCGGCATCAGCTTCCGGTCCGGCAATCAGCCGGGCCGGATCGCCGGGTAACAGGTGAACAAATAAAAACACCAGCACCGCAACAATCAACAGAGTTGGAATCAACCCCAGCAGGCGCTTGAAAACATAGTTAAGCATCACACTCCCTTCGCCGGCCCCTGGTTAGCGGGGCCGAATGAATAGCTTATTTTAAATCCGCATCATCAAAGCTAAATCCGGTATCCGGCATAATCCAGAACCCGGTCAATCTGGTGCTGTGCGCCGAAATCAGTTTTTCCACTACCAGTGGGATCCACGGCGACTCTTTCCAGATAATATCCTGCGCATCCTTGTACAGCTTCGCTTTCTGCGCCGGATCGTTGGTTTGCAACGCTGCCGCTAAATCACTGTCCACCTGCTTATTGCTATAGAACGCCGTATTAAACAGTGTTGGCGGCCAGTTTTGTGATGCAAATAGCGGTGACAGCGCCCAGTCAGCTTCCCCCGTAGAGGCAGACCAGCCGGTGTAGAACATCCGCACCCCGCTCTCTTTCTGCGCTTTACCCTCTACTTCCGCCGCGCGCTGGCCGGCATCCATCGCTGTTACCTGAGCCTTAACTCCCACCTGCGCCAGCTGCTGCTGGGTAAATTGCAGCACTTTCTGCGCGGTACTGTGATTATGCGAAGACCATAGCGTGGTGGTAAAACCGTTCGGATAACCTGCTTCTTTCAGCAGTTCGCGCGCTTTCGCCGGGTCGTATGGCCATGGCGTATAGCTTTGCGCATAGGCTATCGACGGAGGAAGAACGCCCGTTGCTGGCGTGGCATAACCCGCAAACGCCACTTTCACCAGCGCCTGGCGGTTGATGGCATAATTCAGCGCTTCACGCACCTTCGGGTTGTCGAATGGTTTTTGCGTGACGTTCATGCTGATATAACGTTGCATAATAGACGGACTGGCCACCAGTTCCAGGTTTTTGTTCTTCGCCAGTAACGCCGCCTGTTCGTAAGGGATCGGGAAGGCAAACTGCGCTTCCCCGGTCTGCAGCATGGCCGCACGCGTGTTGTTGTCGGTCACCGGACGCCAGGTAATCGTATCCAGCTTTGGCAGCCCTTGCTGCCAGTAACCCGCGAACTTCTTAACCTTCACAAAATCTGTCTGATTCCAGGTATCAAGCTGGTACGGCCCGGTCCCCACAGGGTGGAAACCGATCTCCTTACCGTATTTCTCCAGCGCGGCGGGAGAAATCATTGCCGTTGCCGGATGTGCCAGAATATTGATAAAGGCAGAGAACGGCTGTTTCAGCGTAATATTCACCGTCGACGGATCGATGACTTCGGTTTTATCGATATTCTTATACAGGTTGTAGCGTTTCAGACGGTTTTCCGGATTGCTGGCGCGATCGAGGTTGGCTTTAACCGCATCGGCGTTGAAGTCGGTGCCATCCTGAAATTTCACGCCCTGACGCAGCTTAAGAGTGTAAGTCAGGCCGTCATCAGAAACCGTATAGCTCTCTGCCAGCACATTTTTCATCTTCATCTCTTTATCAAGGCCAAACAGTCCCTGATAAAACGACTTCGCTACCGCCTGCGACAACGTGTCATTCGCGTCATAGGGGTCAAGCGTGGTGAAATTGGATCCTACCGCCACCACCACGTCTTTGGCGGCCCAGCCAGGCGATGCGGCCAGCGCAGAGGCCACTCCCACAGCAACCAGCCATTTCCGAGCAACAATTTTTGTCATGTTATTCTCCTTAAACCCTGCCTGCCTGTTATAAACGCGAAAGCGCATTTTCTGGTTGCCCACGCGCAACATAATGCCCCGGGCCAACTAACTGTAACGACACGGGGGAAATCTCTTCGCCGCGCTTGCGGATATTGCTGGGGATATCATCCGACAACAGCACACGCTGTGGTCGGTGATGCGATGGATCGGCAACCGGTACTGCCGCCATCAGTTTGCGCGTATACGGATGTTGCGGATTTTCAAACACCGCGCGTCGGGGGCCAATCTCAACGATTTGCCCGAGATACATTACCGCCACACGGTGACTGATCCGTTCCACCACCGCCATATCGTGAGAAATAAACAGATATGCAATACCCAATTCTCGCTGCAGGTCGAGCATCAGGTTGATGATTTGCCCACGAATTGAAACATCCAGCGCCGAGACAGATTCATCGGCAATAATCACTTTGGGATTGAGTGCCAATGCCCGTGCAATACAGATACGCTGACGCTGACCGCCGGAAAACTCGTGCGGATAGCGCCAGGCATGCTCAGGCAACAATCCTACGCGTTCCAGCAGCCATGCAACTCGTTTTGACCCCGCATCCCCCTGCAATAACCCATGCACCCGTAGCGGCTCCAGAATGGAATATCCCACCGTCTGACGTGGATCGAGCGAGGCATACGGATCCTGGAAGATAAACTGAATATCCCGACGCAGCGGCTGCAACTTGCTGGCAGCAAGGGTATCAATACGCTGTCCGTTGAAAATGATTTCCCCACGCTGAGACTCAACCAGGCGCAACAGCGCCCGCCCGGTGGTGGATTTCCCACAGCCCGACTCCCCCACCAGCGATAGCGTTTCTCCCGGCCACAGGTCAAAGCTGACGTTTTCCACTGCATGCACCTCGCGAGTTACGCGATTTAGAATGCCGCTACGCAGAGGAAAACGCGTCACCAGGTTACGTACCTGCAAAATTGGCTCGCCTTCAACCACGGTATCCTGTTCGGTCTGTGGCTCTACATGACTGGGATCGTGTAATGAAATAAGCGGGAAACGGCGCGGAAGTTCATGCCCGTTCATTGCCCCAAGCTGCGGCACGGCTGCCAGCAGCGCTTTAGTATAAGGATGCTGGGGAGCGTGAAAAATCTGCTCAACGCTGCCGGTTTCTACCGCCTCGCCCTGATACATCACCAGCACGCGGTCGGCAATATCCGCCACAACGCCCATATCGTGGGTAATAAAGATCACTCCCATCGACATATCCTGCTGCAACACTTTTATCAGTTGCAGGATCTGCGCCTGAATGGTGACATCCAGCGCGGTTGTCGGCTCATCAGCAATTAAAACCGCAGGGCGACACGACAGTGCCATGGCGATCATCACCCGCTGGCGCATACCGCCGGAAAGCTGGTGTGGATAACGCGATAAAATCGCCTTCGCCTCGGGGATACGCACCTGATCGAGCATTCGCTTCGCTTCTACCATCGCCTCTTCGTGACTGGCACCCTGGTGCAAGCGGATAGACTCGGCAATTTGCTCGCCCACGGTAAACACCGGATTAAGCGATGTCATAGGCTCCTGGAAGATCATCGCGATATCCGCACCGCGCACGTGACGCATTTGTGATGCGCTCTGTTCACCCAGCTCAATAACCTGTCGATTACGGCGTCGGAGGAGCATTTCATCGCAGCTCACCTCGCCGCCGGACTGTTCAATCAGACGCATCAGCGACAAGGCGGTCACCGACTTACCAGAACCAGACTCGCCGACTATCGCCAGCGTTTCGCCACGCTTCAGGCGAAATGACAGATTGCGCACTGCGCTGACACGCTGCTGCTCCTGTTCAAAGGCAATATTCAGATTGCTGACTGCCAGCACATCGCTGGCATCAAGCTCATCACTGTGTGGCAACGCTATCTCCTTTTTCCCGATAAATACCGGTGGTTGGCGTATCACCTGCGTATCCCCAGGCGCGGTACATGCCTTCGCTGTTAAACGGCAAAGCGACATTGCCTTCATGATCGATAGCAATTAAACCGCCGCTGCCGCCAAGCGCCGGTAATTTTTCCATCACTACGCGTTCACACGCTTCGGATAAACTCAGACCGCCGTAGTCCATCAACGCCGCAATGTCATAGGCCGCCAAAGCACGAATAAAGACTTCTCCGGTTCCGGTGCAGGAGACTGCCACACTTGCATTATTGGCATAACAGCCTGCGCCAACCAACGGACTGTCACCCACCCGCCCCGGTAATTTATTGGTCATCCCGCCGGTCGATGTTGCTGCCGCCAGATTGCCAAACATATCTAACGCGACCGCACCCACGGTACCCATTTTGTTGTTTTCATCCAGCGGGCTCGCGCTATGGTCCAGCACCGTTTCACCCGCTGTTCGCGCCGCCAGAAGTTGAGCGTAGCGTTCTGGCGTCGAGAAAATATCCGCTGATACGCGCTCCATACCCTGCGCAATGGCAAAGTTTTCAGCCCCTTCACCTATCATCATGACGTGTGGGCTGTGTTCCATTACCAGGCGTGCCGCGAGAATCGGGTTTCGCAGATGGCTTACCCCGGCGACGGCGCCTGCGTTCAGCGTATTACCGTCCATCACACAGGCGTCCAGCTCATGGGTTTCATCACGGGTATACACCGCGCCAATTCCGGCATTAAACAATGGACACTCTTCCAGCAGGCGCACGGCCTCGGTAACGACATCCAGTGCGCTACGACCGTCTTCAAGCATCCGCTGGCCGGTTTCAACGATATCCGACAGCGCCTGTATATAACGCAACTCTTGCTCCTGGCTCAGCTGCGAACGGGTAATAGCCCCTGCGCCGCCGTGAATTGCAATGACTGCTTTACCCATTTTTTTCGTCCATTAGGTGGCAGGTACCGGGGTTATAAATATCAGAATTTCTGTGACTTATTGATTCGATTTTTGAATATAGAAAGATGCAGACGTCATGTAAAGGTTAAGGCCCGTACCTCACCCCCCCATCCCATCAGGTTATTTAGATGAGTTAATCAGAAAGGGGATCTTCCAACATCGTTGAATATATTATTCAAGCCGATCGGCAATCTGTTTTTTTGCATAAAACACAAAGCGTTCAACAGACGGCATAGACGCAGCCCAGTTCTTTTTGGTTAACCCCAGGTATTCCGCACGCGCGGCTTGCAGCGTGTCAGCATACTCAACGGGTAATTGCGGTATAAGCCAGGAGGCGGCTTCATCTTTAGCGACAATATTGCCCGTAACCAGGCTGTACCAAATACGCGCCAGAGTAAGGATGATATTTCGCTCGTCACCCTCTAAATCGCCCGTTTTCTGCCACATATCAAGAATATGCCGAAATGTTTGCACAACATCGCTAAAAGGAATGACGTTGAATAACGTCTCAGCGGCTTCACCGAACAACGCTACGCTGGCGCGCCTGGCCTGGGTCAGCAGGATGGAAAGATCAGGATCCACCTGTGTCGGTTCAACAATTCCCGCGCGAATATCGTCACGCAACCATTCGCCAAATTGCATTTCTCTTGACGGTGGGAATTGCCAGGGTACAAGTTGTGAATAGATCACGATGGTCACTTCCAGCGCCCGATATCTATCAACGCTACCAGGCGGGGCTGATATTTCCAGAAAACCCTGCATCAGATCTTTTCTTTGCCGGGTATTAAGTGGCTGCCTAATGGTAACCAGTAAATCGATATCGCTTTGGGGCTTTAAGCCACCTTCAACAGCAGAGCCATACAAATGAACAGCAACCAGGTCGCCCTCGATAATCCGCGCAATCAGTGCACTGGCGGCATTCACCTGCCGTCGAATTGAATCCGGGATAGTCGCAGACATTTAGCCTCCTGGAGAAAAAGCAGAAATCATGAGTCTATACTGCATTTTTCCTGTAGCGCTAATCTCTGGCAGAAAACCTGTATCAGATCTGATCCTAAGCCTGAGGTAGCATACTGTCCGCGTCCATTTTCTGACATAATGAGCGGATTCGATTTTGCCCCGCAGGAGTCTTCTCATGGAATTTACCGCCGGACTGATGCCGCTTGAAACGGCTCTTTCTCAGATGCTTTCGCGTATTACCCCACTCACCGCCGTCGAAACGCTGCCGCTGGTTCAATGCTTTGGCCGCATTCTGGCCACCGACGTCGTCTCCCCGATTGATGTGCCGGGATTCGATAACTCGGCAATGGATGGCTATGCGGTGCGATTAGCCGATTTACAATCAGACCAGCCTCTTGCGGTGGCTGGCAAAGCCTTTGCTGGACAGCCATTTCACGGCGAGTGGCCTGCGGGAACCTGCATCCGTATTATGACCGGAGCCCCGGTGCCTGCCGGTTGTGAAGCCGTGGTAATGCAGGAGCAAACGGAACAAACTGACGACGGTGTGCGTTTTACCGCCGACGTCCGCAGCGGACAAAATATTCGTCTGCGCGGTGAAGATATTGCAAACGGCGCGGTGGTATTCCCCACAGGAACTCGTCTGACAACCGCCGAGCTTCCCGTGCTGGCTTCGCTCGGTATTGCCGAGGTCCCCGTTGTGCGTAAAGTCCGCGTGGCATTGTTCTCCACCGGTGATGAGCTGCAATTGCCGGGTCAGCCGCTGGGCGACGGGCAGATTTATGACACAAACCGTCTGACCGTTCACCTGATGCTGCAGCAGTTGGGCTGCGAGGTGATCAACTTAGGGATTATTCGCGACAATCCCAACGCGCTGCGGGCCGCATTTATCGAAGCCGACAGCCAGGCCGACGTCGTCATCAGCTCTGGTGGCGTTTCGGTAGGCGAAGCGGATTACACCAAAACCATTCTGGAAGAGCTGGGAGAAATTGCCTTCTGGAAGCTGGCTATCAAACCCGGTAAACCGTTCGCCTTTGGCAAACTGAGCAACAGCTGGTTTTGCGGCCTGCCGGGTAACCCGGTGTCTGCTGCCCTCACCTTTTATCAACTGGTACAACCGCTGCTGGCGAAACTCAGCGGCAACACCGCCTGTGGGTTGCCTCCGCGCCAGCGCGTGCGCACCGCTTCACGCCTGAAGAAAACGCCAGGGCGTCTGGATTTTCAGCGTGGTGTATTGCAGCGTACCGCGGAAGGCGAACTGGAAGTCACTACCACCGGGCACCAGGGCTCGCATATTTTTAGCTCCTTTAGCCAGGGCAATTGCTTTATTGTGCTGGAGCGCGATCGCGGTAACGTTGAGGTCGGAGAATGGGTTGAAGTTGAGCCATTTAACGCACTGTTTGGAGGTCTGTAATGGCAGAACTCAGCGACCAGGAGATGATGCGCTATAACCGGCAAATCATTCTGCGCGGCTTCGATTTCGAAGGTCAGGAAGCGCTCAAAGATGCGCGGGTACTGGTCGTTGGTCTGGGGGGACTGGGATGTGCTGCAACCCAGTACCTTGCTGGTGCTGGCGTCGGGCATTTAACCCTGCTCGACTTTGACACGGTCTCCGTGTCGAACCTCCAACGCCAGACGCTGCACAGCGATGCAACCGTAGGGCAACCAAAAGTGATATCCGCTCGTGACGCGCTAACGCGGATTAACCCTTATATCGCCATTACGCCGGTGAATGCGCTGCTGGACGATAGCGAGATTCACGCGCTTATTGCCGAACACGATTTGGTGCTGGACTGTACGGATAACGTCAGCATCCGCAATCAGCTGAATGCCGGATGCTTTGCCGCCAGAGTTCCGCTGGTTTCCGGTGCAGCAATTCGCATGGAAGGGCAAATTACCGTCTTTACGTATCAGGAAGGCGAGCCCTGCTACCGTTGCCTGAGCCGTTTGTTCGGTGAAAACGCCCTGACCTGCGTAGAAGCCGGAGTGATGGCCCCGCTGATCGGCGTGATCGGCTCGTTACAGGCGATGGAAGCCATTAAGCTGCTGGCAAACTACGGTAAACCGGCATCCGGAAAAATCGTCATGTACGATGCCATGACCTGCCAGTTTCGCGAAATGAAGCTGATGCGTAATCCGGGGTGCGAGGTCTGCGGGCAATAAACGAAAGCCCCGGCGGCGTTTGTTATCCGGGGCTGAATTAATATACGTTCAATACGTCAGTGATTTAACGTCATCTTCAGAAAGCCCAGTAATCCTCACGATGACCGCCCGTGGGAGACCATCGTCCAGCATTGAGTGAGCAATGCGTAACGCTTCCTCGCGGCGGCCTTCAACCAAGCCTTTTTGCATTCCTTCCCGCATCCCCTTTCGCTGTCCTGCCCTACGTATTTTTTCCACAATATTCATTGTACTCTCCTTGTGTTCGGGTACCCGCTGCGCCAGCTTGCGCATAAATCGTCCAAAGCGCGGTTTGTGACCGTGCTGGATTAGCAGGTAATTAAACAGCGCTTTTAGCTGGCTGTCATTAGCGCTTCCGGTAACCAACAGCGCGGCCAGCTTGTCCACCAACCCCATCAAATCGCGCTGACGAATATGCTTTTGAATCAGTTCCAGAAGAGCAATGCGTCGGTGCTGCATAATTTCTTCATCTGGAACAACGGTAATATCTACCAGCGGAAAAGCTGACAGGTAGAGCTGACGTGCAAGTGTTGGATTATCAAACTCATCCAGCCAGCATAGAGAGAAGGGATAAGGTGTATCGATTCCGTGATAAAACAGCATCGGCACAACTAAAGGTAACGTATTATGCCCGGCGTCGAGGTGATTTTGCATTGCCGCTATCGCATAACGCATCAGGCGAAATGCCATATGAACATCCGGGCGGCTTTGATGTTCGATTACGACATAAATATAGCCGTGCCCTTCACTGGTTTTCATCGACCAAAGTACATCGGAATAATATGCACGTAAGTTATCCTCGATAAAACTGGTCGGTTGCAGCTTTAATGTCGAAAAATCGCACAGCGTTCGTAGCGTGGAGGGAAGATGGATTTCAATGAAATCGCGCGCCGTTTCCGGGTATTTTAAAAACGTTTTAAATAGCGCATCGTGCGGCGTGGATGTGGGTGATTTTTTCATGGCGGTCCGTCACCTGATTAACATGATGACACGACTGTACCTGCCATGATGACGGGTCGCATGCCGACTTTGTCGGTTTTACGAGGGGGATTCGCAGATAAAAGCGTACAACTGCAACACATTCATTTTGACGGAATCATGTACGCAATAATGCCGGGACTACATCCCGGCACTCTCGTTTAAATAGATGTGCGACCGAATGCGCTCTGCCAGTCGTGCTCAAACTTCGCGACGGCAGCATCAACTGCCGGAGAGCTAATCATCTGCTGAGCAACGTCCAGCGGTAGCGTGATGGACTCGCAGCCTGCCAGCAGGCAATCCAGCGCCTGACGCGGCGTTTTAAAACTGGCTGCCAGTACTTTGGCGTGCGGGGCATGCATTTTCAGTAACGTCTGCAGGTCGGTCACCGTCTGAATGCCATCCCCTCCTTGCGCATCCACGCGGTTAACGTATGGCGCAACATATTCCGCACCTGCCAGTGCAGCCAATAACCCTTGAGCTGCACCGTATACCGCAGCACCCAACGTCGGGATCCCTTCTTCTTTCAGCAATTTTATAGCCGCCAGACCTTCTGCTGTTACCGGCACTTTGACCACGATATCAGCAATGATTGCCCGCAGCTTACGCGCATCGCTAACCATCCCTTCGGCGGTGGTCGCCATCACCTGAGCAAACAGACGGCCTTGTCCTCCCATCGCTTCCTGCAGTTGCGGCAGTAGTACTTCCAGCGTCTGGTTCCCCGCCGCCACAATGCTCGGGTTAGTGGTCACCCCTGCCAGCGGGAAAATGCGCGCCAGAGCTTTTACCGCATCAACATCAGACGTATCTAAATAGAGTTCCATAACCTTTCCTCAAACGAATTATTGGCATGAATAAAAGGTAGCACGGCGAAACCTTACGGTTAGTTGACGCACGTCAATATAACTTTCATTCGAAAGTAATTTAATCTTTATACGAAAGAAAAGAGGTCGCTTATGATTTTCAATATCCAGCGCTATTCCACGCATGATGGTCCCGGGATCCGTACTGTGGTGTTCCTTAAGGGATGCTCCCTGGGCTGTCGGTGGTGCCAGAATCCGGAAAGTCGCGCCCGTACGCAGGATCTGCTCTATGACGCACGCCTGTGCCTTGATGGTTGCGATCTTTGTACTCAGGCAGCACCCGCAGTAATTGAGCGGGCACTAAGCGGGTTGCTGATTCATCGCGAAAAACTGACCGATGACGATCTGACGGCGCTGACCCACTGCTGTCCAACGCAGGCGCTAACCGTCTGTGGAGAGATAAAAAGCGTGGACGAAATCATGGCGACCGTATTGCGTGATAAACCGTTTTACGATCGCAGCGGAGGGGGCCTCACCCTGTCCGGTGGTGAACCGTTTATGCAGCCAGAGCTGGCGGCTTCTTTGCTCAAAGCCAGCCACGACGCCGGCATTCATACCGCAGTGGAAACCTGCCTGCATGTCCCGTGGAAATATATTGAACCATCATTATCTGACGTCGATCTGTTTCTGGCCGATCTAAAACACGTGGCGGATGCGCCGTTTAAACAGTGGACCGATGGCAGCGCCTCTCGTGTGCTGGAAAATCTAAAAAAACTGGCCGCAGCTGGTAAAAAAATGATTATCCGCGTACCGCTGATTCAGGGATTCAACGCTGACGAAGCCGCCATCCAGGCTATTACCGATTTTGCTGCCGACGAGCTTCACGTCGGGGAGATTCATTTTTTGCCCTACCACACCCTTGGTATCAACAAATACCACTTACTCAGTCAACCCTACAACGCACCGGATAAACCGCTTGATGCGCCTGCACTGCTCGAATTTGCCCAGCAGTATGCCAGCCTTAAAGGTTTAACCGCGACCCTACGAGGATAATCGCCATGACCACTCTGAAACTGGACACACTCAGCGATCGTATCAAAGCGCATAAAACAGCCCTGATCCACATCGTGAAACCGCCGGTTTGTACCGAGCGCGCCCAGCACTATACCGAGATGTATCAGCAACACCTGGATAAGCCGATCCCGGTACGCCGCGCGCTGGCGCTGGCCCATCATCTGGCGGAACGCACCATCTGGATCAAGCATGACGAACTGATTATCGGTAACCAGGCAAGCGAAGTGCGCGCCGCGCCGATCTTCCCGGAATACACCGTCTCCTGGATTGAAAAAGAGATCGACGACCTCGCCGACAGACCGGGTGCCGGCTTTGCGGTAAGCGAAGAGAATAAACGCGTATTACATGAGGTGTGTCCGTGGTGGCGTGGTCAGACCGTGCAGGATCGCTGCTACGGGATGTTCACTGACGAGCAGAAAGGGCTGCTGGAAACCGGCATTATCAAAGCCGAAGGTAATATGACCTCCGGCGACGCACACCTGGCGGTGAACTTCCCGCTACTACTGGAAAAAGGTCTCGACGGCCTGCGCCACAAGGTCGATGAACGTCGCTCCCGCATCAATCTGACGTGTCTGGACGATCTCCACGGCGATCAGTTCCTGAAAGCGATTGATATCGTGCTGGAGGCCGTCAGCCTGCACATTGAGCGCTTTGCCGCGCTGGCGCGTAAAATGGCGTCCACAGAAACGCGCACCAGCCGTCGTGATGAACTGCTGACCATGGCGGAAAACTGTGATGTGATTGCCCATGAGCCACCAAAAACATTCTGGCAGGCGTTGCAGTTGTGCTATTTCATCCAGTTGATTCTGCAAATTGAATCTAACGGTCACTCAGTATCGTTTGGCCGTATGGATCAGTACCTCTACCCGTTCTACCGTCGCGACGTAGAACTGAATCAGAGCCTCGATCGTGAGCACGCCATTGAGCTGTTGCACAGCTGCTGGCTGAAACTGCTGGAAGTGAACAAAATCCGTTCCGGCTCCCATTCGAAAGCCTCAGCGGGCAGCCCGCTCTATCAGAACGTAACCATAGGTGGCCAGAACCTGGTCAGCGGTCAGGCGATGGATGCCGTCAACCCGCTCTCCTACGCCATTCTGGAATCATGTGGCCGCCTGCGTTCTACTCAGCCGAACCTGAGCGTGCGTTATCACGCGGGGATGAGTAATGACTTCCTTGATGCCTGCGTGCAGGTGATCCGCTGCGGCTTCGGGATGCCAGCCTTTAACAACGATGAAATCGTCATTCCGGAATTCATTAAGCTGGGCATTGAACCGCAAGACGCCTATGACTATGCAGCGATTGGTTGCATCGAAACCGCCGTTGGCGGCAAATGGGGCTACCGCTGCACCGGCATGAGCTTTATTAACTTTGCCCGCGTGATGCTGGCGGCGCTGGAAGGCGGACGCGATGCCACCAGCGGCAAAGTCTTCCTGCCGCAGGAAAAAGCGCTCTCAGCTGGCAACTTCAACAATTTCGATGAAGTGATGGATGCCTGGGATACACAGATTCGCTACTACACGCGTAAATCCATTGAAATCGAGTATGTCGTTGACACCATGCTGGAAGAGAACGTACACGATATTCTGTGCTCCGCGCTGGTAGACGACTGTATCGAACGCGCGAAAAGCATTAAGCAAGGCGGCGCGAAGTATGACTGGGTATCAGGTTTGCAGGTGGGTATCGCCAACCTCGGCAACAGCCTGGCAGCAGTGAAGAAACTGGTCTTTGAACAGGGCGCTATCGGTCAACAACAACTGGCCGCCGCGCTGGCCGATGATTTTGACGGTCTGACCCATGAGCAGTTACGCCAACGACTAATCAACGGCGCACCGAAATATGGCAACGATGACGATAGCGTTGATACGCTGCTGGCCCGCGCTTATCAGACTTATATCGATGAACTGAAACAGTATCATAATCCGCGTTACGGGCGTGGTCCGGTTGGCGGCAATTACTACGCCGGGACCTCGTCTATTTCTGCAAACGTGCCGTTTGGCGCAGCAACAATGGCAACGCCGGATGGCCGTAAAGCACACACTCCACTGGCAGAAGGCGCAAGCCCGGCTTCCGGTACGGACCATCTCGGCCCAACTGCGGTAATTGGCTCGGTGGGTAAACTGCCGACCGGTTCGATTCTCGGTGGCGTGCTGTTAAATCAGAAGCTGAACCCGGCCACGCTGGAAAATGAGTCTGACAAACAAAAGCTGATGATTCTGCTGCGTACCTTCTTTGAAGAGCACAAAGGTTGGCATATTCAGTACAACATCGTTTCTCGTGAAACGCTGCTGGAAGCCAAAAAACACCCGGATCAGTACCGTGATCTGGTGGTGCGTGTAGCGGGTTATTCCGCCTTCTTCACCGCACTGTCTCCGGATGCACAGGACGATATCATCGCGCGCACTGAACATATGCTGTAACCCTCCCGCCCGGTGGCGCTACGCTTACCGGGCTTACATACTCCCCTTTAGCCAGGTAAGGCGAAGTTGCCACCTGGCGTTTTACTTTCATTCGAAATTAAATTTGTGCTTTAGCTCACATTGTTATTAAAATGTTTCTGGTCGCAGTTATGAGCCAGGAGCATATATGACCATCAAAGTTATCGTCACCGATATGGACGGAACTTTTCTCGACGACGCCAAGCAATACGATCGTGCACGCTTTATGGCGCAGTATCAGGAACTGAAGAAACGAGATATTGAATTTGTCGTGGCAAGCGGCAACCAGTATTTCCAGCTGATCTCCTTTTTCCCGGAGCTTAAAGACGAAATATCGTTTGTCGCTGAGAATGGCGCGCTGGTTTTTGAGCACGGCAAGCAGCTGTTTCATGGCGAGCTTACCCGTCACGAATCACGCATTGTTATTGGCGAACTCCTCAAAGACAAGCAGCTCAATTTTGTTGCCTGTGGTCTGCAAAGTGCCTACGTCAGTGAGAATGCCCCGGAGCCTTTCGTGACATTGATGTCGAAACACTATCATCGCCTGAAACCCGTAAAGGATTATCAGGACATTGATGATGTGCTGTTTAAGTTTTCGCTGAACTTACCCGACCAACAAATCCCGTTGGTTATCGATCACCTGCACACTGCTCTGGATGGCATAATGAAGCCCGTCACCAGTGGCTTTGGGTTTATCGATTTGATTATTCCGGGCTTACATAAAGCCAACGGTATCAGTCGCCTGCTGAAACGCTGGAACCTGTCTCCACAACACGTCGTCGCCATTGGCGATAGCGGCAACGATGCAGAAATGCTGAAAATGGCGCATTACTCTTTCGCCATGGCCAATGCGGCAGAGAGCATCAAAGCGATTGCCCGCTATCAGACCGATGACAATAACCATCAAGGCGCGCTGAACGTAATTCAGGCAGTGCTGGATAACACTTCACCTTTTAACGTCTGATCCTGCCAACCGGGGTATCCCTCATCCCGGTTTTCACTCTTTTTCTATTTTGCTCACACCAGCAGGTTTTTAAACTTGCATTAACCAATTTTTAACTTATATTATCACTTGCAATCAAATTTAGTTTCGAATGAAAGTTAATGCGAGGTGGTTATGGCTTTTAATTTTACCAGCGACACGTTGCCCGCCGATCACAAAGCGGCAATCCGTCAGATGAAACAGCAACTGCGGGCACAGCTTGGGGATGTTCAGTTGATCTTCAATCAGCTGAGCGATGCCATTGCCACCCGCGTGGCGGAAATCAACGCTCTCAAAGCGCAAGGTTCCCCGGTATGGCCTGTGTTGTCCTATGCGGATATCAAAGCGGGTCGCGTGAGTGCAGAGCAGCGTGAAGAAATTAAGCGTCGCGGATGCGCAGTCATTAAAGGGCATTTCCCCCGCGAACAGGCGCTGGCATGGGATCAGTCGATGCTTGATTACCTGGATCGCAACCATTTTGATGACGTCTACAAAGGGCCAGGCGATAACTTCTTCGGTACCCTGAGCGCATCGCGACCTGAAATCTACCCCATTTACTGGTCCCAGGCGCAGATGCAGGCCCGCCAAAGTGAAGAAATGGCCAATGCGCAGTCGTTCCTCAATCGTCTTTGGACATTTTCAAGCGAAGGTAAACAATGGTTTAACCCGGATGTCAGCGTTATCTACCCTGACCGTATACGCCGCCGTCCGCCGGGAACCACCTCCAAAGGGCTGGGCGCGCATACGGATTCCGGCGCGCTGGAACGCTGGCTGCTGCCTGCGTATCAGCAGGTATTTGCTCATGTTTTCAATGGCAAGCTGGCAGATTACGATCCATGGCAGGCTGCGCATCGCACCGAAGTAGAAGAGTACACGGTGGATAACACCACCAAATGTTCAGTGTTCCGTACCTTCCAGGGCTGGACTGCGTTGTCCGATATGCTGCCAGGTCAGGGATTGTTGCACGTGGTTCCGATTCCTGAAGCGATGGCGTATGTGCTGTTACGCCCATTGCTTGACGATGTGCCGGAAGATGAGCTTTGCGGCGTAGCGCCCGGCAGAGTCCTGCCGATTTCTGCGCAATGGCATCCGTTGCTGATTGAAGCGTTAACCAGCATTCCACAACTGGACGCCGGAGACTCCGTGTGGTGGCATTGCGATGTGATTCACTCCGTCGCGCCTGTAGAAAATCAGCAGGGCTGGGGTAACGTTATGTATATCCCTGCCGCCCCGATGTGCGAAAAAAATCTGGCCTACGCCCACAAAGTGAAAGCTGCGCTGGAAAAAGGCGCATCGCCGGGTGATTTCCCGCGAGAGGATTATGAAACTAACTGGGAAGGACGCTTCACGCTGGAGGATTTGAATATCCACGGTAAACGCGCGCTGGGGATTATTTAATATGTAGCTTACACAATTTTCCCTAGGTATTTCGCGTTACAGGAAGGCGACCAGCCTGTAAATCCCCGGGAGCTTACATAAGTAAGTGACCGGGGTGAACAGGTGCAGCCAACACACCTGTAACACGAAAGACGACGGGTGAATTAACCGTCAATACCTTTACTACGCAGGTAATCTTCGTAGTTGCCGGTGAAGTCGATCACGCGTTCCGGCGTAATCTCAATCACGCGGGTCGCCAGGGAACTGACGAACTCACGGTCGTGAGAAACAAAGATCAACGTGCCCTGATACATTTCCAGCGCCATGTTCAGCGACTCGATAGATTCCATATCCAGGTGGTTGGTCGGTTCATCCATGACCAGGATATTCGGTTTCTGCATCATCAGCTTACCGAACAGCATGCGTCCTTTTTCACCACCGGAGAGCACTTTTGCAGGTTTCTTGATATCGTCCTGGCTGAAAAGCAGACGGCCAAGGAAGCTGCGCACAACCTGCTCATCATCGCCTTCTTGTTTCCACTGGCTCATCCATTCGAAGACGGTCAGATCGTTTTCAAACTCGTATTCATGATCCTGCGCGTAGTAACCCACCTGGGCGTTTTCAGACCACTTAACGGTACCGTTGTCCGGCTGCAAATCGCCAACCAACGTTTTCAGCATGGTGGATTTACCCACGCCGTTGGCACCAATGATGGCAACCTTCTCCCCTACTTCCAGCAGCAGGTTGAAGTTTTTAAACAGCGGACCTTCATCAAAACCTTTCGCCAGCGCTTCCACTTCCAGCGCGTTACGGAACAGTTTCTTATCCTGTTCGAAGCGGATGAACGGGTTCTGACGGCTGGACGCTTTCACTTCGTCGAGCTTGATCTTATCAATCTGACGCGCACGAGAGGTCGCCTGTCGAGATTTAGACGCGTTGGCGCTAAAGCGGCTGACGAAGGATTGCAGATCGGCAATCTGTGCTTTCTTCTTGGCGTTATCGGCCAGCAGACGTTCACGCGCCTGGGTTGCCGCCGTCATGTATTCGTCGTAGTTACCCGGATAAACACGCAGTTCGCCATAGTCCAGATCCGCCATGTGTGTACAGACCATGTTCAGGAAGTGACGGTCGTGCGAAATGATGATCATGGTGCTGTCACGCTCGTTCAGCGTCTGCTCCAGCCAGCGAATGGTGTCGATATCCAGGTTGTTCGTTGGTTCGTCGAGCAGCAGAATGTCCGGGTTAGAGAACAGCGCCTGCGCCAGAAGCACACGCAGCTTCCAGCCGGGCGCGACTTCGCTCATCGGGCCGTAATGCTGTTCTACCGGAATACCTACGCCCAGCAGCAGTTCACCCGCACGCGCTTCCGCAGAGTAGCCGTCCATTTCGCCATACTGAACTTCGAGATCAGCAACTTTATAGCCGTCTTCTTCGCTCATCTCAGCCAGGGCGTAAATGCGATCGCGCTCCTGCTTCACTTCCCACAGTTCAGCGTGACCCATGATCACGGTGTCAAGCACGGTGAATTCTTCAAAGGCGAATTGATCCTGGCGCAGCTTACCGATACGCTCGTTAGGATCGAGGGAAACGTTACCCAGCGTCGGTTCGAGGTCGCCGCCGAGAATTTTCATAAAAGTGGATTTACCGCTACCGTTCGCGCCAATCAGGCCGTAACGGTTGCCGCCGCCAAATTTGACGGAAATATTTTCAAACAGCGGCTTACTGCCGAACTGCATGGTGATATTGTTGCAAAGAAGCAAAATTGATACTCTCTCGTAGGTTACTGAGGTGGTTATGAAACAAAACGGGCAAGCATACTCTTACATAAGATTCTCATCAAAGAAGCAAGAACAAGGCGACTCCGTAAGACGTCAAACTGAGCTTGCTGAACAGTACGCACATGCGAATAGTTTGATTCTATCAGATAAGAACTTTCAAGACCTCGGAATCTCAGCATTCAAAGAGGGAAACAGACCTTCACTCGGTGACATGCTTGAAGCAATCGAGAAAGGTCAGATTGAACAGGGTTCGACTATCATCATTGAATCGTTAGACCGCCTGAGTCGCCGAGGCATCGACGTGACTCAACAGATAATTAAGTCGATCCTGCAACACAACATCTTTATCGCTTCACTGGTTGATGGTCTATTATTGAACCAAGAATCTGTCAACGACCTCGTAAGTGTCATCAGGATAGCCTTGGCAGCGGACCTTGCCTATAAAGAGTCCGAGAAAAAATCGCAGCGCCTACGTGAAACGAAAAGACAACAACGACAACGAGCACTAAACGGTGAAGTTATCAACAAAATTCTGCCTTTCTGGTTAGAACGGAAAGAAGATAAATTTTATTTTAGTGACAGAGTGGATTCGGTCATAAGAATCATTCAGTTACGACGAGAAGGATTTGGAACAAATAAAATCGCTAAAGCGCTAAACGACGAAGGTCATCGACCATTACGTTCTACTGGCTGGAATCATACAACGGTTGGAAAAACAATAAACTCGGTTGCACTTTACGGTGCATATCAAACATCTGAGACGACTAAAGATCGGAAAGTCATTCTGCTTGATATCATAGAGAATTATTATCCTGCAGTTATCAGCAAAGAAGAATTCATGCTTTTACAGTCTGATCAGAAACAAAACAAGCCTGGATATAAGTCGGAACACAATGCCTTCGCTGGAATATTAAAACACGAATGCGGGGGTTCTCTTGTCAGAAAATTCCACGTTGCTTCTGGAAAAACATATCAATACCATGTTTGTGCTAATGCAAGAGATGGAAAGTGTAACATAACGAAAAATTTTAAAAATATAGAAATAGCACTTTATCGGATAATGAGAAAACTGAAACTTGAGAAAAGTACCAATCTTGATGGGGCATTATTGATAGAGCGAGACACAATAAAATTAAAGATTCAGGAGCTAAATAATATGCTTCTCACTGAATCCAAGATCCCGACAAGTGTAATCCAAACGATAAATAACCTTGAGGATAAATTGCACGAACTTGAAGAAAAAATCAAGAAACAGAATAGTATGATTATCTCAGAACGGGCATTTGATTTGAATCTATTGCAGGAGATTAAAGACCCACAAGAACTGAACATGATGCTTAAGCGAGTTATCGAACAGATAACCGTTTATAATATAGGTAAAAAATGGAGAATAAAAGTTCTGTACAGAAACAAACACGTTCAGAGCTTCCTTTGGGATGGTGAAAAAATTAGTTTTATTACTGATACTAAAGAAATATTAGATCTCGTTAATTCTTGGGTCTAAAATGAATGTCTATCCATCGCTATAACGCCATGAATCGCTCTGTATCTTGTCAGAGCGATTAAAGCAGGCGTGGGCATTATTTAATACAAAAACCCCGTAAAACTCGATACAGTGCGTTTTAGAGCAAGGGGCTAAATTACATTATCCATTACGTCTACATACTGATCCCATTGTTCCGCTTCTTATCGAAACACCTCTATAGTTGCTGTAACTCCCCAGGTAAGTTGAATGTAATCCCCTTCTTTGGGAATACTCGATACTAACCCGCCCCTCCCCACCTTAACATTACGCATATCATTCCTTGAAAAACCATTAAATACAATAATCTTCGTAGCCATGCCACCTCTTCTACCCACATCAATCGATCGATTTTATAGATCAATATACAATTATTGATAGATTTTACAGATCAATGTAAAATCAAGTCTCTCAGACTGATTTCGGTTCGAAATCAACCAATTTACGTTTACTGAAGAGTCGCAGTTTTTCGATAGCACAAGGAAAGACATACGCATGAAGCCAAGAAAACTCTTTATAATCATCACGTTGAATGCTTTTTTGATTTCAAGCAGCGCTACAGCAGCCTCAGATAACCGCATCAGTTTCCAGAATATTGATACCGTGGATGACCTTATGGCGCTCCCAGCAAGTGAACTTTGCCTGAATGGTGGACCTACGTCAGATGACATAGAACTCATATTGCTAAATGGCCCCTTGGCACGTTCTATGTATCAAAATGACCCTACGGCAGCACGGATGGTCATTAATGAACAATCCGCAAACATTAAAACCAGAATCAAAGAAAAGTGCTCAAATCCAGATAAGCCCGTGCGTAAGTTAACGAAAGGAATGTTTAAGAACGGAGACGATGTGTGCAAACGTGGAGCGCCGACGATAGAAGAAGCTAAAGTATTCATTAACGAGTCGGACGACCCTGAATTGAATATTGATAAACAATTGCAAGCCATTCCTTATGAATATCGCCTCATATTGGAAGAAGGTGCGAAATTAAATGGGTATACACTTCGTGAAATGTTTATTGAGGATATAGCTACGAAGATCTCAAAAAGTTGGGAAAAAGCGTGTGCTGATAAATCATATTTTCAGAATAAAGCAAAGAACATCACAACCGCTCATGACAAGCTAACAACACCGCATTCCCCGGAAGAAGATTATCGTATTGCGGATAAAAAGCTTAACGATACATGGAAAGAACTACCAACTGAAACACGTAAATCTTTGCTACCATCGCAACGAAAATGGATCAAACAACAGGCTACCTGCAATCAGGATGTTCAATGCTTAATTGACATGACCAATAAGCGCATCACTGAACTGGAGGCTGAAAATGCTAATTAATGATTTAACCGTAGTATTGGTCCATGACCATTTAGCACAATCACCGGGCAATACCTACCAAGGAAAATACACAGTAGGGCGATTTCATCTGACAGATTCGTTCATCGTTGGATATATGAAGCTGATACATGGAATCGAAATACCTGACTCATGGATCAGTAGCTGCTTCACAAACATATCAGATACCGATACCCGTAAGGTTATGTATATGGAAGGCTGCGACATTTTATCGAAACATATTATGAATGAAATCCGTAGTTCCGTGAAGTCTCCACCTGACAACGTAAAAATATACCGTACTGGCGAACATGTTACCAAAATAGAAATCATGGAAGAACGAAATGAAATCATCTTATGAACGTTATATTAAAAAATCAGTCTTAACGGCTGCTATCTCCTTCGGATTTTTCATGTTGAATGGGATAGCAATCACACCATGCCAGGCTAAAACCCCTCAAATAATACCCACATCAGATGCGGATGCAGTGTCTTTACAACAAGCAACAAAATCCCCCAGACCTTCTGTGATTGATATCCTACCGAGACTGTATACGACTGAAGAGGTTTATGCGCGATTTAAAGAACATGAGTTCCGGGCAACGAACGATTTCAAAAAATGCCGATTGATGGTTACTGGTAAAATAGAAAACATCAGTACTGTTACATTCAGTAAAAAACCATTAGTTACATTGGATATTTCTGGTTCGAATGAAGGACTAAAGTTTATTTTTGAAAATACAGATTATGATAACGATAAGGTAGCAGCGTTAAACGTGGGAGATACAATAATTATTGCCGGATTGAATGCACGACCGGGTACATTTGAAGGTATTTTTTTAGATAATTCGCAAATCATGACTGGTATGATTTCAAAAAAGAAAAGGCAAATGTTGGCTGTGAATGGTGGAGTCTATGATAGGGAGATTTGTCATAAGTAACATTATTTATACTCTTCAAATGCAGGGGCCAAGCCCCCTGCATCTTTCATCAATGGACACTGTACCAAGCGGAATAAAACCTGTAAGGAGCTACATTGGCGATTTTTTTTGATGACATACGACTCGAAATATCGCGACAGAACATTAAAGCAGGACCTGCCCTGCGAAATGGCCAATCCCCATCGACAAAAACATAGCCAGTGTACTCCAGAACATAATTCTTATGATCGCCCTGACAGGAGGTGCTTTACCTACAACAGAGGATATATAACCAAGGACCACCAGTGAAAAAAGGGTGGAAAGGATAATAAACAAAAAAACCTGCTTTGGAGGAGATAACCATGCAACTATTAAAGGTAACACAGCACCAGCAGAAAAACTCAGAGCAGAAAAGACAGCAGCCTGAAGGGGCTGTGCAGAGTTTGTATCCGTCAGCCCAAGTTCTTCACGGGCATGAGCATCCAGAGCATCTCTCGCCATGAGCTGCTCTGCAACCTTATAGGCAAGCACAGGATCCAGTCCACGTTGTATATAAAGTGAAGTCAGTTCCTGCATTTCACCTTCATAATCGGTTTCCAACTCCCTTTTTTCCTGAGCAAGTGCAGCGTTTTCGGTATCAGCCTGAGATGAGACTGAAACATATTCTCCCGTTGCCATCGACATAGCACCAGAAACCAGTCCGGCAACACCAGCAAGTAAAACTCCCGAAGAACTGGTGTTTGCTGACGCAACACCAAGGACAAGGCTTGCTGTCGAAACAATTCCGTCATTTGCCCCCAATACAGCCGCCCTAAGCCATCCCACTTTTTCGATGCTGTGTCGTTCAAGATGCATATCTTTGCTTTCCTTCAACTACGCACACTAATCGGAATTACGGACATATAAGAATGCCTTGACAGATAATTAAACTATTGTAGTCAATGTTATCCAGCCATTACAGCACACTTTATTAATCATCAATCTATCACACTATTCCGTAACGGAATTTTTCCTTTGGCTACGGATGGTGAGAAATATATGCAGCAACCCCATCGAACCATGCGCCCAGAAATAGGTTTCAATAAATACAGTCAGAAACTTATGCAAATTCAGGACACTTTCTGTCAGCACTGGCGACATTCCAGGAATTGTATTGAGTGCAAACCAGAAACCACCACATGATGCAACGCCCAATAGCGCAAGTACACCAAGCCCCTGGATCAAGGCAGCAATCCCACCAGCATGAGCTTCAGGGAGACGGAATGACATCAGCATTTTGATATCTTCAACCACACCTCGAAAATCAAGGGTCAGCCAAGCAAAATAGTAATGAAATCCTCGTTGTGTCAGCATCCATGCAAGCATGATTAACCCAAGAACAATCAGTGATAATCCAGTGATAACATGGAACCATGTAACGAACCCTGTGAGAGTATAGTCACTGAGAGCATCGCTTTCGGTAAGATTTGAACTAACAATCTGCAATAAAATCAATACAGCTACGATGATATGAAGCACACGTAGAAATGGTGTGTCTTTGTGAGGGAGAGCATTACGTAAATTTTCATTCATAATTTAGCCACTTTGTTAGGGGTGGTTGACCAAATCAATATGCTTTTTATTAACGAAACCTTAACTTATCGGAACTAAACAATACTCTTTAATCAGAAAATGGTATCTAAACCTATAGTACATCACATCTGTAATATGAAGACATTACCATGAAGAAGTGTTTTTCCAGCCAAGAGATCATCAGTATGCTTCCGTGAAGCACGAAGCGGGTATATCTGCCCCGTGCAACATCAATAGGACTTAGCTTATGTTGAGGCAATATGTAGCATCGGTAAGCATGTTTGCGACCCCTACATTTTTATATGTACTGAGCAGATAAGATAACGTATTAGAATTTCTTCACCAGGGCATAACTATCCATTTTAATACAAGCAGGTATATCATGGCAGTTCCGGGATATCTTTCCAGCATATCTACTTTCTCCTGATAGTTCCCAGTTCAGTCAACGCCAAGTTTATTATGGTATTTTCTCATCATACTGCCCAGTTTCTGTGCTGCAATTTTCCCAGCGTCAAGACCTTCCTTTTCAGCGGTACTTTCAACAGCAGTTACCTCATCAATCAGAAGAGACATACCTGCAACATACGTTTCCCTGTCATACCCCTCTATCGGGCCGTTCAAGATGGACTCTGCTGTTGATTTCAGATCCTGCATATCTTTCCTGAAAGATGTAACATCCTCCTCCTTAAGTGCTGCACGGTAGCTTTTATTCATCATCTTCATGGCATGTTCAACACCGTCAGAACCAGCCATTACACTGGTAGATAAAAGAAGGGCTGTTCCTATTATAACAGTATGCATAATTTTTCTCATAATAACTCCATATTGTTTACTATCATTTAAAAAACATCACAACCCGAAGTTGCAACATTGAACAAAGAAAATAATTACTTGCCAATTTCCCCGAAGAAAATAAGCATTAAAATTATTATTTATGATTATTTACACTTCCGTAATCAAGGTCACTTCCCTCCTTAAAATAAGGGTCAACATGTGTCATAACATTTAATACATGATGATTATCTAAAACTGATTTCCTGGCCAAAACAGCAATGTCATGCCCTACTTTCACTGATAAATTACCATCAATTTCCAGATGAACATCAACAACAACAAGGTCCCCCATTTTTCTGGTCTTGAGGTCATGGATGCCTTCGACCCCAGGAGTGGATAGTAATGTTGTTTTTATACTATTTTCAGTTTCAATATCTACGGCCCTGTCCATCAAGTCATGAAGCGAATCTGACATAAATGAATATCCCATTCTGGTCACAATAAGTCCCACAACCAGTGCAGCTACCGGATCAAGCAATTTAAAACCTGATAAACTACCAATAATACCAATAGCCACCACCAAAGATGAGGCAGCATCAGAGCGGGCATGCCAGGCATTTGCAACCAGCATAGTGGATTTTACTCGGGTTGCTACTGCCAGCATATAGCGAAAAAGAAGCTCTTTGATAACCAGTGCAGCTAAGGCTACCCACAGAGCAACAATATGTACCTGAGGAATATCATCTGGCTGTTGCATTTTATTTGCTGCTGACCATAACATCCCGATGCCAACAATGAATAAAATTGTCCCCAGAATTAATGATGCACCATTTTCATAACGATGATGTCCGTAGTGATGGTCATCATCGGGATTTTTTTTACTTTTATGATTAGCAATAAGCACCACAAAGTCTGAAACTAAATCAGACAGAGAATGGATACCATCCGCGATAAGCCCCTGAGATCCGGAAAATACACCAGTAATCACTTGCCCGGATGTCAGAAAACAATTAACAAGCACACTAACCCAAGTACTTTTACGGGCCGCGATGAAACGCTCATGAGAACTAATATCAATATCATCCGTAAATTTGTTTACCTGCACCAGAAACTCCTTATAACAGCATCAACAGTTAATACTAAACAGACTATCCTTCCCGGACAGGTTCTGTGGTGAAAATATAATAATTGGTGAGATTTATTCCTGTAAAGGACGTGCCATGTTTGCGATGACATTCATTTATCATAATTTTTAAACATTAATTTATTCTTAACAGAATATGAAAAAATTGACAGTTACCACAACTATACGCTTACGTTCAGTGTATACGTATTCGGCAAACTAAAATTATTTTACAGGTTATTATGGCAGATGATAAAAACTGGTTATGTAGATGCTAGACTATTCAGGTCCCCAGTAGTGGCTCGCTGTAATTGATAAAGACCTACTGAAATGCAAACTGAGTGGTTCAGTTACAGGAACTGACTACATCGTATAACCCAAGCAAGATCTGAGAACATTCAGTACAACATCTCTTTTAGGTATACCTGATAAAGACCATGACACAAAGTCTCAATAGGGTTATATTTAATTCTATTGACAGCAAAACGACGTAATGTATCATATGGGTGTTGAATTGATATTTAAAAGAGAATACATAATGAATGTCCGTATCTACTGCCGTGCATCTACTGAAGGCCAACATGCTGATCGTGCATTAGCTAGCTTGCGCGAATTTGCGCAAAGCAAAAACTGGTCGGTTGCCGGAGAATACATTGAGAATGCAAGTGGTGCGAAGCTGGAGCGTGTGGAACTAATGCTTCTCCTCGAAGAAGCACAACCCGGCGATCTGCTTCTTATTGAAGCAATTGACCGTCTCAGTCGTCTTCAGCATGAAGAATGGGCTGAACTCAAAGCCACGCTGAACAGTAAAGGACTGGTTATTGTATCAATGGATTTGCCAACAAGCTGGCAGATGGTTGAAATGTCCGGTAATGACCTAACCAGCGGCATTCTTCGGGCAGTCAATGCTATGCTGATCGATATCCTTGCGACAATGGCACGACAAGATTATGAAACCCGCCGTAAACGCCAGGCACAGGGGATTGAGAGAGCAAAACAGGCAGGTTTGTACACGGGGAAAGAAAAAGATATGGAAGCCCGTGAGACTGTTCGCGAAATGCTGGAACAGAACGTTAAACCAGCCCACATAATGAAAGCAGCAGATATCAGCCGTGCCACATTTTACCGAATCAAGAAGGAATTAATAAACTAATTTCATTCGATTCTGACCAGACTGTGTAATTGAACCAGATTTGACTACCCATTTGCTTTTTATCTTGGTGAATGTCTGATGTGTGCCAAGCGGGCATTGCTGGCATCACAACGTGTTAATCAACGGGTAGCAGTTCAGGCGGCATATGTCGCCATAACCCATCTAACTCGTACAGCCCGCCATATGCGTTATTTTCCGATGGTCACTGTTAATAGCATTGTCTCTCGTCATGAATACCGGCGTTTTAGTCGGGAGTCCAGCCTTTCTGTTTCATCCATGACTTTGATGTACTCTTTGGCTAATTTCGGTGGCAATTCAATACGCCCATGTTGGTTCGCTAGATCACCGGTATTTAAGATTTCAAAACGTTTTCTAGCAAGGTACAACCATCTGATCACATCAGGATCATTTACCAGAGCCTGACGGATATTATCTACCTGTTGACCCTTATAAATCCGCTTGCTATCTGGGAGAAACAGAATGTTGTCCGTATGATAAGGATATGGGGTGATATCCAGCATTTCTCCAGCATCATTCTCCCAAATACAGTGGAACTCAGCTTCAATATAAACTCCAGGAACCCACCAGATAGCCCAACCGTAAACAGCCTTACCCCCATTCTTTTCGATCACCATTTCAACATTCGGAAAGCAGTCCATCACTTCAGCTCCCGGGAAAGGTTCATTGTTAATCAATACAGCGTGAGCATCAGGAACAACTTGCAGACAAAAATTCAGGGTTTCAGGCGCATCTAGCTGTGCGGGTATTGGGTGGCGCATAGTATTTCCTTATATTAGAAACAGATGGAACATTTATAGTAAAACGACTTACAGAAAATGTCATCGTTAGCGAGATTCTGAATTACGAGCGAAGCGAGTTCCGTCAAGCGAAGCGAAGACGGACAGTTAACATTGGTTAAGAAACAGTCAAAAAACTACATTTTTCTCTATATATAAAATATAAAAATTTAAAAGTGTAGTTATGTAGGTTAGACACTCACTTCGTTCGTGTCCCTCGCTTCGCTCGGAATTTTGAAGTAATGTATGAATCTAAAAACAATGCTATTATCGTTGAACTATCATGCAACTGACCGAAGCATAAAGTTAATCAGGTCTTATTCATGCCTTAAAACGCCCTGAGCGCTGCTGTAAGCGATTTCCATAATATGGGTAATGCGATGATATACCTTGCAAAGAAAACCGCTCTACGGGCTTCCTGTGCGATATTTACGAGTTCAGTGCTTTACTATTCAATTTTGATGTTGAGTACAAGCGCGTTCCCTTCCCTGTTTGCGACTTCCCGCGTTCTTTGGCTAGGTAAGAAAGCCAGAATACCGGGTCATTAAGTGATTCAGGAGCATCTCGATGAATGACGTAGTGATCCGGATAAGCTTTAGTGGACTTAGACAAGTTTACCAGCGTTGCATTACCACCTGTCAGTTTCATCCAGATTTCCGTAATAATACCTGCGATCCCTCTTTCTGGCGTTCCAAACCACCTTACCGAACGATGTGGAAGTGCAATCCAGCAATGGTAATGTGGCTGTGAAGCCTTTTCCTGTTCGCAAACCCAACCGTAAGCAAAATCGATGATAGGTTCCGATAAGCCGTTGTTATTGGATGCCAGACATGAACGTAACCGTTTGAACAGTTGACGTATGTATTCGTTACCAACGTCAGCAGAAGTGAATTCTGGCAGATGAAGATCAAAGCGGGTAAGAAACACTCGACTGTATCGCCTCTGCATTGCTTTTAATTCGGTGATCATCGCCATAAGTATATCTTGGCGAACACCAGATCCGGTTCTTGTGTTAATCGGATATTGGTGATCATCATGAACAAAAGACTTGCCATCAATTGCTTTGTAACGACCGTGTTCATGGTAGACAGTACGAAAGCAAGTTGTCGAAAAAATCGACGATTGGAACAGGGTTTGAGATTGTTGCATCATTGTTAACTCAACCTTTTTTTGTACTCAGAAAGAGATCACACCTCCTAAACAGTTATTACCAAAAACCACGGTAAAACGAGAGCATTTGCGATACCGCAAAGCCGCCTTGTATCTGACGTTGGGGATGTTTTCGAGGGGGGAAATACTACGGAACAAAGTTTACAAAAATATTTATCCAACCTTTAATTTTATCAGAATGAGAACAAATTGCGCAATACAAATTTTTATTTGGACCAGGCAGCGTATCAGACTTTGCTCGTTGTCCTTCCGAATTCTTGGGGTGGGGATGGCTAAAACCACCGGACCAGTATGAGGTTATTGGCCCAATGAAACCAGAATGTTTGAACAACGAAGACTAACCAATGCTCTCAGGAAGACAGAAACCTCTCTCCATTACTTAATTTCCCCCTTTGAAACTATATTGTGACGTTGCTGGAAACTAACACTGGCGTATCCTGAAAGAGAAAGAAATATGTGACAAACCGCTTATTATGCCATAAGTCTGCAAGAAGATCGCGTCTTCATGCGGAAGGGATAAAGTGAAAACAAAAGGAAAAAAATGTGATTTAGTACACATCCGAATTCCTTGTTGCTCAGATTGCACATATAATGCGTGCCCAACACTACATAAATCTCAACCCACTAGCCTGCCTGGCACTGAATCTCGCATACATGAATATGAATATGAAATTAACAACGCTTTTCGCGGCGGCACTTGCAATAGTTGGTTTTTGTAATACCGCTTCAGCCGTCACGTACCCGCTGCCGACCGATGGTAGCCGTTTGATTGGCCAAAACCAGGTCATTACTATTCCTGAAGGCAACACCCAACCGCTGGAGTATTTTGCGGCAGAGTATCAGATGGGTCTGTCTAACATGCTGGAAGCCAACCCGGGCGTGGATACCTTCCTGCCGAAAGGCGGCACCGTGCTGAACATTCCTCAGCAGTTGATCCTGCCGGATACCGTGCATGAAGGTATTGTTATCAACAGCGCTGAAATGCGTCTGTACTACTACCCGAAAGGCACCAACACCGTCATTGTTCTGCCGATCGGTATCGGCCAGTTGGGCAAAGACACGCCAATCAACTGGACCACCAAAGTAGAACGTAAAAAAGCAGGCCCAACCTGGACGCCAACGGCGAAAATGCATGCGGAATACCGCGCTGCAGGCGAGCCGCTGCCAGCCGTTGTTCCGGCTGGTCCGGATAACCCGATGGGACTGTACGCGCTGTATATCGGTCGACTGTATGCTATCCACGGTACCAATGCTAACTTCGGCGTCGGCTTACGTGTCAGCCACGGTTGCGTACGTCTGCGTAACGACGACATCAAATTCTTGTTTGAAAATGTGCCGGTCGGCACCCGTGTACAGTTTATTGATGAGCCGGTAAAAGCCACTACCGAACCAGACGGTAGCCGTTACATCGAAGTACATAACCCGCTGTCTACGACTGAAGCACAGTTCGAAGGCGGGGAAATTGTACCGATTACCCTGACCAAGAGCATTACCAGCATCACCGGTCAGCCTGACGTCGATCAGGCCGTCGTTGAGCAGGCAGTACAGAACCGTTCTGGTATGCCGGTTCGCCTGAACTAATCAGCTATACATGCCCGATGACGCTACGCTTATCGGGCCTACCAACACTGTAGGCCGGATTAGGCGCCAGCCGCCATCCGGCACACTACATCAATTACATCATCAGCAACAAACCATAACCCACCAGCGCCGCCCATATCAGCATCGGTACCGAATACCAATGAAAACGCCACCAGATCCGGCGGTCGTTTGCCATCCGTAACGCAATGAGATTCGCCAGCGATCCTGGCAACAGCCCAAAGCCGCCCACATTGACCGCCCAGGCCAGAAGCAGCGTTGGCGGGACATAGTTCAGCAGCAAAATCGTACTGGGCACATTACTGATAAACTGAGACAGGCCAATGGCGGTCAGCCAAAGTCCCGGCGCTGAAAGCGCGCCAATCTGGTGGGTTATCCCCTGCAGGGCCGGAAGCTGCGTCAGCAAGTGCACATCAATGAACATCGCCATAAACACCAACAGCAGCGTCCAGTCTACGCTGAGGATCACGCGGCGAGCCAGCACCATGAACCCTGCCGCCACAATCGCCAGACCCCACAGCTCTTGTTTTAACTCCAGTGCTGCAAGGAAGATGATATACAACACCAGACAGCCCCACACCAGACGCGGTTGCCAGTCAGGTGCGCGCGTACCGGTATGATAATGCAACGCTTTATTCGGGAAACTAAACCAGCACAGCACCACCAGCGTCAGCATCATGGCCCCCGCAAGCGGCGCCATTTGCCAGGTAAACGCGGTAAACGATAAGCCTGAGCGTCCCCACATCAGAATGTTTTGTGGATTACCTATTGGCGTGAGCAACGATCCGGCGTTAACCGCCAGCGCCTCAAAGATAATCAGGCGATTCACCGGAATAGCGCACAATTTTTTCAGGGTGATGGTCAGCGGAACAACAATAAACAGCGCAACATCGTTGGTCAGAAACGTCGACAACAACGCCGCCGCCAGCACCATAAATATCGCCAGCTGGCGCTCTGTTTTGAAACGGCGGGTCATCTTGCGCCCTAACACATCGAAGTAACCGCTTAGCTCCACGCCTTTGGTCAGTAACATCAGGCCACTAAGCGTGATAATTGTGTGCCAGTCAATTGCTCCCGGCCACGACCGGGGTGTAAATGGCGTGAACAGGCTCAGTACAACCCCAACGATGATTAACAGCTGGAAAAAACGATCGCGCTGTAAGGCGCGTAATAAAGGAAAACTCATTCAGAGCCTGTTCCTTGCTGTTGCGTAAACCGGCTAAAAGCCTCCAGCGTTTCCTTACTGACGTGATGTTCCATCCCCTCCGCGTCGCGACGGGCAATTTCCGGACTGATACCTAACATCAACAGGAAATTCTCCACAATCTGATGACGCTCCCGACTTTCCTGAGCCAGTCGTTCACCTTCTGTGGTTAAAAACACGCCTCGCCAGGGGATCATTTCAATCAATCCGACTGAAGCAAGACGCTTTAGCATTTTAGCAACCGTCGGCTGGGAAACCCCAAGCCGTGCGGCCATATCCACCTGGCGCGCTTCACCTACCTCAATAATGAGATCGGAAATCAGCTCTACGTAGTCATCAATCAGCTCACGGCGATGCGCCTCCCGAACCTGACGAAACCCTTCAACGTGTTCTTCGACATTCACCAATTGCGTCACTTTTTTTGTTGTTGGCGTACCTGCGCGACGACTCATTCTGCTTCCTCGTTACTGTGACGCGTTAACGGCATCTGATTAGAGAGCCCTCATTGTAAACCAGAGTTGCGCGGGCACAAAAAATTAACGTTTTAGCAATAGCTATATAATATAGCCTGTGCTATATCTGTATATAATAAAGTCATCCCTCAAGGACTGATGGGATCGTGAAGTCAGGAGGTTTACATGAATGAATTTAAGAGGTGTATACGCGTGTTTAGCCACTCTCCCTTTAAAGTACGGTTGATGCTGATCTCTATGCTGTGTGACATGATTAACAGCAAACCAGAGAAGGATAAACCTTCAGAAAATTAATGCGGCGTTGCGGTACGCCGCTTCTTTTTCCTGCCGTCATCCGGGTACGGTGGTGGTTTTCGTCCCAATAACCCTTCTTTTTGTCAGTTTTGCCACGTCCCTCGCAAAACAATTTCTTTGTAGTAGTTGACCTTCTCTTGCGCACACTCTATCTTTTCGCAGCCCTGCGTATATTGCGGCTCGCGGATGCGGACCCTATCCCTCTTCTCGCTCTCTCAGGCAGGCAATGACCCTTAGCGCCAGGGTAAGCACATGGCGTTTTTGTAACAGTGGCATATGAATTTAACCCTCAAAGATTCAATCATTGCTCGTAGCCGGGCGATTAGTCCGTGGACTGGCCTCTATTTCTTACAGTCTCTGCTGATCAACCTTGCGCTGGGCTATCCGCTTAGCCTGCTCTATAGCGTTGCTTTCACCTGTATATTGATGCTGCTGTGGCGCAGCGCGCCGCGCGCGCAGAAAGTGCTGATTGGCCTTTGCTCGCTGATTGCGGCAATGTACTTTCCGTTCGGCCAGGCTTATGGCTCACCGAACTTCAATACCTTGCTGGCGCTGCACTCAACCAATATGGAAGAGTCCACCGAAATCCTGACCATCTTCCCCTGGTACAGTTATCTGGTTGGGGTATTTATTTTCGCCCTCGGCGTTATCGCCGTACGTCGTAAAAAAGATGAACAAAAGCGTGGCTGGAACAAGTTCGACAGCGTTTGTTTGCTGTTCAGCGTTGTCGCATTCTTTGTTACCCCGGTACAAAACCTGGCCTGGGGCGGCGTGTTCAAGCTGAAAGACACTGGCTATCCGGTTTTCCGGTTTGCCAAGGACGTGATCGTCAATAACAACGAAGTGCTCGACGAACAAGAGCGTATGGCGAAGCTGTCGAGCGTGAAAGACAGTTGGACCGTAACCGCCGTGAAGCCGAAGTATCACACCTACGTCGTGGTGATCGGCGAAAGCGCCCGCCGCGATGCGTTAGGCGCGTTTGGCGGTCACTGGGATAACACCCCGTTTGCCAGCTCCGTTAACGGCTACATCTTTGCGGATTACATTGCTGCCAGCGGTTCAACGCAAAAATCACTCGGCCTGACGCTGAATCGGGTGGTCGACAATAAGCCCCAGTTCCAGGATAACTTTGTCACCCTGGCCAACCGAGCAGGTTTCCAGACATGGTGGTTTTCCAATCAGGGACAAATTGGTGAATACGACACGGCCATCGCCAGCATTGCAAAACGCGCTGATGAAGTTCAGTTCCTCAAGAACGGTGACTTCGAAGCGGATAAAAATACCCGTGACGAAGCGCTGTTGAAGATGACCGCTCAGGTGCTGGCAACCGAGCGCACTCAGCCGCAGCTTATTGTACTGCATTTAATGGGCTCACATCCGCAGGCCTGCGACCGTACGCAGGGTAAGTACGAGACTTTCGTCCAGTCAAAAGAGACGTCTTGCTACCTGTACACCATGACGCAAACGGATGACCTACTGCGCCAGCTATACGATCAGTTACGTAATAGCGGTAGCAGCTTCTCGATGGTCTATTTCTCCGATCATGGCCTCGCGTTTAAAGAACGGGGAAAAGAGGTGCAGTACCTGGCGCATGATGATCAGTTCCAGCAAAATTTCCAGGTACCTTTCATGGTGCTGTCGAGCGATGATAAAGCGCATCGGGTGATTAAGGCCCGTCGATCCGCCAATGATTTCCTCAGCTTTTTCTCGCAGTGGACAGGGATTAGCGCAAAAGAAATAACCAACAGCTACCGCTTTATCTCAGAGAAAAAAGCCGGGCCGGTGTACATCACCAACTTTAAGCTACAGAAGGTGGACTACAACCACCTTGGTACCGACATCTTCGAGACCAAATCTCGTTAACAGCTCATATTGCAGGCAAAAAAAATCCGCCCCGAGAGGCGGATTTTTCATATCACCGAAGTGATTAGAAGCGGTAACCCACGCCAGCGATCCAGGTGCCAACGTCAACGCTACGAATACGGCTCTGCTCGTAGGAGAAGTCCAGAGCAACGTTTTCGATCGGGTTGAACTGCAGACCAGCACCGTAAGAGAAACCGTAGTCGCTGGTGGTGTGATTGTCAGCCGGGGATGCTGCGTTCTGGAATTTACCGTAACCAACACCCACTACACCGTAGATGCTTGCCCAGTCGTTCAGACGGTAAGCCGGACCAGCAGTGATGCCGTAGTACTGGGTTTTGTTGTAGTCGCCAGAAGCATCGGTACGATCTTTTTCAGTGTAAGTGAAGGAACCGATAACACCCAGCGGGTTGTTGTCCTGCTCGTAGCGATACTTCAGGTTGAAACCGTTCATTTTGTTCGCTGCGCCCTGAGCATCGCTCTGAGCGTAACCACCGGTAACGGTAGAAGTAGCAGCTACAGCAGTACCTGCGGAGAAAGCCAGAACAGCGGCCAGTGCTGAAAGACATGCAATTTTTTTCATAACCACCTCAAATGTGCTTCAAGTAAATCTTAAGTTTTAAATATACCAAAAATTGATGGGAAACTCTTTGCGATTAGCGATGTCTAACGGGGTCTTTCATGTAACAGAACATTTCAGAAATCCGCTATCTCTTTCAATTAACATCACTTTTCTAACGTAAAATGCCATTATTGCGCGCACAATATGGCACATTCATCCAGATTATTCCTAATCACACAGATTATTAATCCATCATTTTCATGCCATTGTACGGAACTGAGCAATTTTTTTTTCAACGAATACTCAACCACATGTGTGTATTTCCATTACACTCGCTGTTTTACTTCTATTGACATAATTTGACAGGAGAAAGGATGCTGGGGTCGTCACGTAAAGCGCCAGTCTGGTTGCCTATTTTGGTTTTGCTAATTGCTATGTCCTCCATTCAAAGCGGAGCATCTCTGGCGAAATCGCTGTTCCCGCTCGTCGGCGCGCCGGGCGTTACCGCGTTGCGCCTTGCGTTGGGCACCCTCATCCTTATCGCCTTCTTTAAACCCTGGCGTTTGCGATTCGCCAAAGAACAGCGCCTGCCCCTTCTGTTTTATGGCCTGTCTCTGGGCGGGATGAACTATCTCTTCTATCTGTCAATCCAGACCGTGCCACTGGGAATTGCCGTGGCGCTGGAATTTACCGGCCCGCTGGCGGTAGCGCTGTTTTCATCCCGGCGCCCGGTGGATTTCATTTGGGTTGCACTGGCTGTACTCGGACTGTGGTTCCTGCTGCCATTAGGTCAGGACGTTTCTCACGTCGATTTAACCGGTGCTGCGCTAGCGCTGGGGGCTGGTGCCTGCTGGGCCATCTATATTCTTACCGGGCAGCGAGCCGGGGCGGAACACGGTCCGGCAACCGTCGCAGTAGGGTCATTAATTGCAGCACTGGTATTTGTGCCAATCGGCGCGATCCAGGCTGGTGATGCCCTGTGGCATTGGTCCATTCTGCCGTTAGGCCTGGCCATTGCAGTCCTCTCTACTGCACTTCCCTATTCACTGGAGATGATTGCATTGACGCGCCTGCCGACGCGTACTTTCGGTACATTGATGAGTATGGAACCTGCCCTGGCAGCGGTTTCCGGAATGATCTTCCTCGGTGAAACGCTGACGCTTATCCAGACACTCGCTCTGGGTGCCATTATCGTCGCATCAATGGGCTCTACGCTCACTATTCGTAAAGAGCCACAAATAAAACAAGTCGACGTGAATTAACCACGTAATATTCTGCATGGTTTGCATAATCATGCAGAATATCCAATTGTAAATCTGCGTGATAATAATTCTAAAAAATATAATTTTCTCATCCGCATATTTCATTCAATCTCAAAAATTAACATAAAAATAACACCACGTAAGAAACACAACACTCATTGCATTGATTTTATTTGATATTTTATATCTTCCCCCTTCTTCGCTATTAAAGTGATAGGCAACACCGGAAAAAAAAATCCAAATTTAGCGCTATACTTTATTCCGTTGAAGAGTTGGGACATAACTATCAAGAGGATATGAAAATATGAGTACCGCGAAACTGGTAAAAACAAAAGCATCCGCCCTCCTTTATACCCGCAACGATGTGTCTGATAGCGAAAAGAAAGCGACCGTTGAACTGCTGAATCAGCAAGTAATCCAGTTCATTGACCTGTCATTGATCACCAAACAGGCTCACTGGAACATGCGCGGCGCAAACTTCATTGCGGTACATGAAATGCTGGATGGCTTCCGTACAGCCCTGACCGATCACCTCGACACTATGGCTGAACGCGCCGTACAGTTGGGCGGTGTGGCACTGGGCACAACTCAGGTTATTAATAGCAAAACGCCTCTGAAAAGTTACCCGCTGGATATCCATAACGTACAGGACCACTTAAAAGAGCTGGCCGAACGTTATGCCGTAGTTGCAAACAGCGTACGTAAGGCTATTAGCGAAGCAAAAGACGAAGATACCGCGGATATCTTTACCGCAGCCTCTCGCGATCTCGACAAATTCCTGTGGTTTATCGAAGCCAACATTGAGTAACCGCAGACATAAGAATTACCTATATAACCCTCGCTCCGGCGGGGGTTTTGCACATCTATGGTGCATAACATTGATCATTCGTCACTCCAAAGTAAATTATTTGTAATAATCACCTCACACAATCGTTAACGAAAGATTGTTTTATCAACAATTTTTACGCTAAATAGTCATACCGTTTGCACCGTGCCTGGTTCGCACCAAATGAGTGCCCCAAAACAGTGCAGATTACTCGCTTTGCCCTACTTATTGTGCAGAGAAACGAAACACCCTCTTGTTAAAACAATGAGTTGCAAAATTGGCACGATTCTTTCATTAAGCCATATGTTCTCGCAGGGGATCGCCCCGTGGATATAAAAGGAAATCCTATGAAGTCTGTATTAAAAGTTTCACTGGCTGCACTTACCCTGGCTTTTGCGGTGTCCTCCCATGCCGCAGATAAGAAACTGGTTGTCGCAACTGACACCGCGTTTGTACCGTTCGAATTCAAACAGGGTGACAAATACGTTGGATTTGATGTGGATCTTTGGGCTGCCGTTGCCAAAGAATTGAAACTGGATTATGAACTGAAACCAATGGATTTCAGCGGCATCATCCCGGCTCTGCAAACCAAAAATATCGACCTGGCACTGGCGGGTATCACCATCACCGATGAGCGTAAAAAAGCGATCGACTTCTCTGACGGCTACTACAAAAGCGGTCTGTTAGTGATGGTGAAAGCGAATAACAACGACGTGAAAAGCGTGAAAGATCTGGATGGTAAAGTTGTCGCAGTGAAGAGCGGCACCGGTTCCGTTGATTACGCAAAAGCGAATATCAAAACTAAAGACCTGCGTCAGTTCCCGAACATCGATAACGCGTATATGGAACTGGGCACCAACCGCGCAGACGCCGTGCTGCACGACACACCAAACATTCTTTACTTCATCAAAACAGCTGGCAATGGTCAGTTCAAAGCTGTAGGCGAATCACTGGAAGCCCAGCAGTACGGCATCGCCTTCCCGAAAGGCAGCGACGACCTGCGTGAGAAAGTGAACGGCGCGCTGAAAACGCTGAAAGAGAACGGTACTTACAACGAAATCTACAAAAAATGGTTCGGTACTGAACCTAAATAATAACCGGTAGCGTTGCCCGGTGGCGTGATGCTTACCGGGCCTACGCCTGGATTTTTGAGACCTGTAAGCCGGATAAGCACAGCACATCCGGCAAAACGGGCATTTGAATATTTACACCACGGTAACAGGAACGACATATGCAGTTTGACTGGAGTGCCATCTGGCCCGCCATCCCGCTTTTGATTGAAGGCGCCAAAATGACTCTGTGGATCTCGGTCCTCGGTCTGGCTGGCGGTCTGATAATCGGACTTGCAGCAGGGTTTGCGCGCACTTTCGGCGGTTGGATCGCCAACCACGTAGCGCTGGTGTTTATCGAAGTCATTCGCGGTACGCCAATCGTTGTGCAGGTAATGTTTATTTACTTCGCTCTACCAATGGCATTTAACGATTTACGCATTGACCCTTTTAGCGCCGCCGTTGTCACCATCATGATCAACTCCGGTGCCTATATTGCGGAAATCACCCGCGGTGCGGTGCTCTCAATCCATAAAGGATTCAGCGAAGCCGGACTGGCCCTTGGACTTTCACGCACAGAGACTATTCGCCACGTTATTTTGCCTCTCGCGCTGCGTCGTATGCTGCCGCCGCTGGGCAACCAGTGGATCATCAGCATTAAAGATACCTCGCTGTTTATTGTCATTGGCGTCGCTGAACTGACCCGTCAGGGCCAGGAAATCATTGCCGGTAACTTCCGCGCACTGGAAATCTGGAGCGCCGTTGCGGTGTTCTATCTGATCATAACGCTGGTGCTGAGCTTCATTCTGCGTCGTCTGGAAAGAAGGATGAAAATCCTGTGATTGAATTTAAAAACGTTTCTAAGCACTTTGGTCCAACCCAGGTGCTGCACAATATTGACCTGAACATTCAACAGGGCGAAGTAGTGGTGATTATCGGGCCGTCAGGATCCGGTAAATCTACCCTGCTACGCTGCATTAACAAACTGGAAGAGATAACCTCTGGCGATCTGATCGTCGACGGTCTGAAAGTGAACGATCCGAAGGTAGACGAGCGGTTAATTCGCCAGGAAGCCGGGATGGTATTTCAGCAGTTCTATCTGTTCCCGCATCTGACGGCGCTGGAAAACGTCATGTTCGGGCCGCAGCGCGTACGCGGGGCGAATAAAGAACAGGCCGAGAAACTGGCGAAAGAACTGCTGGCGAAAGTGGGTCTGGCCGAGCGCGCGCATCACTACCCTTCTGAGCTGTCCGGCGGTCAACAACAGCGTGTGGCTATTGCCCGTGCGCTGGCGGTGAAGCCGAAAATGATGCTGTTTGATGAGCCAACCTCTGCGCTGGACCCGGAACTGCGTCATGAGGTTCTGAAAGTTATGCAGGATCTGGCGGAAGAAGGGATGACCATGGTGATTGTGACCCACGAAATCGGTTTTGCCGAAAAAGTGGCTTCACGCCTGATTTTCATTGATAAGGGTCGTATTGCCGAAGACGGTAATCCGCAGGCCCTGATTGAAAATCCGCCCAGCCAACGCTTACAGGAATTCTTGCAGCACGTTTCCTGATAGCTCTGCCTCCCTTCGCCCGAAGGGAGGTTTTTCACCAGAATCCTCTCATTTCAATTCTCTCCCGCCCTGACATCTATACTTATCCTTTTGAATTTATTTTCTCATGGGAGGAGTCATGCGCGGGATCCTGTTCATTTTTGTTTGTCTGTTGAGTTTCCCGACTCAGGCGGTGACGATACCTGGCGTCACCACGCCAACATCAACCAACGCGCAAACCACAGCGGCGAAAGAGCCGGATATTGAACAGAAAAAAGCGGCTTACGGCGCACTGGCCGATGTGTTGGAAAATGACGCCTCGCGTCAGGAGCTGATCGGTCAGTTACGCAAAGTGGCCACTGCCCCTCCTGCCGAGCCGGTGCCAACCATTGTCCCGCCCACGTTAACGGAAGAAAAAACGGTACTGGAAAACGTCACGGACGTCACCCGCCACTACGGTGAGGCGCTCTCCAGCCGCTTTGCCCAGCTTTATCGCAATATTACCGATGCCCCGCATAAGACCTTTAATCCGCAAACGTTCACCAATGCTCTGACGCATTTTTTAATGCTGGCGGTGTCAGTGTTCGTTTTTTTCTGGCTGGTTCGCCTGTGCGCGCTACCGTTGTATCGCAAAATGGGACAATGGGCGCGACGCAAAAACCGCGAACGCAGCAACTGGCTTCAGCTTCCGGCGATGATCGTTGGCGCATTCATTATTGATTTGCTTCTGCTGGCGCTGACATTATTTGTCGGGCAGATACTGAGCGACAAAATGAACGCTGGCAGTCGCACGATCGCCTTTCAGCAAAGCCTGTTTCTCAATGCCTTCGCCCTGATTGAATTCTTCAAGGCCATTTTGCGCCTGATATTTTGCCCAACGGTGGCCGAGCTGCGCCCGTTTAACATTCAGGATGCTGGCGCACGCTACTGGAATCGCCGTTTGAGTTCATTGAGCAGCCTGATTGGCTACGGGCTTATCGTTGCCGTACCCATTATCTCGAATCAGGTCAATGTGCAGGTCGGCGCGATGGCCAACGTCATCATCATGTTATGTATCACGCTATGGGCGCTGTACCTGATTTTCAGAAACAAGAAAGAGATAACGCAGCATTTGCTGAATCTGGCGGAAAGATCCCTCGCTTTTTTCAGTCTGTTTATTCGTGCTTTTGCGTTGGTATGGCATTGGCTGGCCAGCGCCTATTTCATTGTGCTGTTTTTCTTTTCGCTGTTTGATCCGGGCAACAGCCTGAAATTCATGATGGGCGCTACGCTGCGCAGCCTGGTAATCATTGGAATTGCCGCCTTTGTTTCCGGCATGTTTTCCCGCTGGATAGCCAAAACTATTACCCTTTCGCCACACACCCAGCGCAGCTATCCGGAACTACAAAAGCGTCTGAATGGCTGGCTGTCGACAGCGTTAAGCGTAGCCAGGATCCTGACGGTGTGCGTTGCGGTGATGCTGCTACTGAATGCCTGGGGACTGTTCGACTTCTGGAACTGGCTGCATTACGGCGCAGGAGAAAAAACAGTGGATATCCTGATCCGTATCGCGCTGATTTTATTCTTCTCCGCCATCGGCTGGACAATCCTTGCCAGTCTGATTGAAAATCGTCTGGCTTCCGATATCCACGGTCGTCCGCTACCCAGCGCGCGTACCCGCACCCTACTGACACTGTTTCGCAACGCACTGGCGGTGATTATCAGCACGATCACCATCATGATTGTGTTGTCGGAAATCGGCGTCAATATCGCCCCCTTACTGGCCGGGGCCGGGGCGCTGGGGCTGGCTATCTCTTTCGGCTCGCAAACGCTGGTAAAAGATATTATTACCGGGATTTTTATTCAGTTTGAAAATGGCATGAACACCGGCGACCTGGTGACCATTGGCCCACTCACCGGTACGGTTGAACGGATGTCCATCCGTTCTGTGGGCGTGCGTCAGGACACCGGGGCGTACCATATCATTCCCTGGTCATCGATAACGACCTTCGCCAACTTTGTGCGGGGAATTGGATCGGTCGTCGCCAATTACGACGTAGACCGCCATGAGGATGCGGATAAAGCGAATCAGGCGTTGAAAGATGCGGTTGCTGCGGTGATGGAAAAAGATGATATTCGCGGGCTGATTATTGGCGAGCCGTCGTTTGCCGGGATTGTAGGATTAACCAATACGGCATTCACACTACGGGTCTCGTTTACCACCTTGCCGCTGAAGCAGTGGACGGTACGTTTTGCGCTCGACAGCCAGGTGAAGAAATACTTCGATCTGGCCAACATACGCGCCCCGGTACAGACCTATCAAGTGTTGCCTGCACCAGGGTATGGCCCAACGTCTGCGGCAAGCGAACCGCTGCCGCCAACCGAGCCAACGCTTTAGCGTTTACGCGCCATAAAACGACGACGCTGATCGTTATCCATAAAGGTCCAGGCAATAAAGCGACTCTGCTTTTGCCCCTGGGCCATCTCTTTCTTGACCACTTTCACCGCGCCCGCATCCGTTAATGCGTGGTACAGCGGAGGCAAGTTCTCGCCGCGAGAAACCAGCGTGGTAAACCACATAACCTGACGGCCAAAAGCCCGGCTTTCGACGATCATTTTTTTGATGAACGCTACTTCGCCGCCTTCACACCACAGCTCCTGCTGTTGTCCGCCAAAGTTCAGCGCATCATCTTTATCTTGCCCCAGATTACGACGTTTACGCTCGCTTCCTGCGCGGGCTGAGGCCGCAGAATCATGGAATGGCGGGTTACACAATGTGGCTTCATACTGCTCATTTTTGTGAATGATACCGTTGAAGATTGCCGAAGCATCTTTCTGACGACGCAGACGAATAGCACGGGTTAACCCCGGATTGCCGTTTATGATCGCCTGAGCGCTGTTAAACGCTTCGCTACTGCTCTCACTGCCCGTGAATCGCCAGCCGTATTCATGCACGCCGATCAGCGGATAAATACAGTTTGCCCCTACGCCTATGTCCAGGATGCTCGCATTTGCCGGAATGGTTCCGCTGGTTTCCCCCAACAGGTCGGCCAGGTGGTGAATGTAGTCAGCACGACCAGGCACCGGCGGGCACAAAAAACCGTCCGGAATATCCCAGTTTTTCACCGCATAAAAATGCGCCAGCAGTGCTTTATTGAGCGCCTTTACTGCCTGCGGATTGGCGAAATCAACACTCTGCTCGCCGCCGGGCGTGAGGGTGAGAAATTGCGTCAGCTCTGGGGTAACCTGGCATAAAGTCGCAAGATCATAACGGCCATTGTGGCGGTTGCGTGGGTGTAATCCCGGTTTCTGGGCGGACATAGCATTCTCCTTTTAACAGCGGCGTAAGATACCCGCATAACGCCACGCGGTAAACACACACAACAAGGAAATTTGATTTTTTACGCCTGTTTGACGCTTTGCTGATTGTTCGAAAAACAGACAGTTCATCACCAGTTTTTTGCGGTAAATGTCATCCGCTGACGACCTAAACTTATCAGGCACACCTGTTGTTTTTCAGAGGATATCACCATGAAAAAATGCCTCACATTACTTGCCGCTACCGTACTTACCGGCATGACATTTGCCTCCTTTGCTGCACAGCCATACACCAGCCCAGCTACCGGTCAGCTACAAGCTTCCGGCACAGTATCCGCTACCGGCGCCTCTAACCTGAGCGACCTTGAAGACAAGCTGGCAGAGAAAGCGAAAGAGCAAGGAGCAAAAGGCTTTGTCGTTAATTCTGCTGGCGGTAAAAATCAGATGTACGGCACCGCAACTATCTATAAATAACTCCCCTTCCTTAGCCTAACTGCATTCATCCCGAATGCAGTTATGTGCGCGCTGTTCACTTCATTGCAGCTCAATTTGTAATCAATGTGTTAGCATTTTGAATCCAATGTAAATAAATGTATTTATTTTTGAATTAATGAATGTTAAAACGTCGAACTGATTAGAAATGATTATTAAAATCATTATCAATTACACATTCATTTTCGCGAGACCTGCAGGGTACAACATCCACAGAGATGTCCCTTCGCGTGAGTGAAACCGTCTACTCAAAAAATAATAAGTCATTAATTAAAATGGATAAAAATCGCAACTTGCCGTCCAGTAGTTTTCATTCACTGACTTTTTTTGCCGGTCTGTGCATTGGCCTGTCTCCGGTAGCCCAGGCTGTCGCAGCAGGCGATCAGGATAAAAAACAAGAAGATACGTTGGTCGTTGAAGCGGCCAAACCTTCGCTGTACGCCCCAACACAGTCTGCCGACCCTAAATTCTCCCGCCCGGTGGCGGATACCACCCGCACCATGACGGTGATTTCTGAGCAGGTGATTAAGGATCAAGGCGCAACAAATTTGACCGATGCGCTGAAAAACGTACCGGGCGTTGGCGCGTTTTTCGCTGGTGAAAACGGCAACTCCACTACCGGTGATGCGGTTTATATGCGTGGCGCGGATACTTCGAACAGTATTTATATCGACGGTGTTCGTGATATCGGCAGCGTCACGCGCGATACCTTCAATACCGAACAGGTCGAAGTGATTAAAGGTCCTTCCGGTACCGACTATGGACGTAGCGCACCGACTGGCTCTATCAATATGATCAGCAAACAGCCGCGTACCGACTCAGGAATCGATGCGTCGGCCAGCGTCGGTAGCGCCTGGTTCCGCCGTGGTACGCTGGACATCAACCAGGTTATCGGCGAGACCACCGCCGCACGTTTAAACCTGATGGGTGAAAAAACACATGATGCCGGTCGCGATAATGTTAAGAATGAACGTTACGGCGTGGCCCCCTCACTTGCTTTTGGCTTAGGCACCGAGAACCGACTGTATCTGAACTATCTGCACGTTACTCAACACAACACACCGGATGGAGGCATTCCCACCATCGGCCTGCCAGGTTACTCCGCGCCTTCCGCAGGGACGTCTGCACTGAATCATTCAGGAAAAGTTGATACGCATAACTTCTACGGCACCAACTCGGATTACGACGATTCGACGACCGATACCGCGACGATGCGTTTTGAACATGACCTGAGCGACAGCACCACGATTCGCAACACCACCCGCTGGTCGCGCATTAAACAGGATTATCTGATGACGGCGGTGATGGGCGGTGCGTCTAATATTACGCAACCCACCAGCAGCGTCGACACCTGGACATGGTCACGCCTGGCAAATACCAAAGATGTCAGTAACAAAATCCTGACCAACCAGACCAACCTGACCTCAAAGTTTTACACGGGATCCATCGGTCACGACATCAGCACCGGCGTGGAGTTGACGCGCGAAACACAAACCAACTATGGCGTAGCCCCGATTACCCCGCCGCCGGTTAATATTTATCATCCCAACAGCGACGTGAATATCGGCGGATTATCGCGTAACGGCGCCAACGCTAACGGGCAAACCGATACCTTTGGCGTATACGCTTTTGATACGCTACAAATTACCCGTGAGTTTGAGCTGAACGGTGGTATTCGCCTCGACAATTACCGCACTGAATATGACAGCGCCACCGCTTGCGGCGCTTCTGGCCGTGGTGCAGTGGCATGTCCGACAGGCGTCGCCAAAGGTTCCCCGGTCACCACTGTGGATACTGCCAAATCAGGCAATCTGGTGAACTGGAAAGCGGGCGCGCTGTATCACCTGACCGATAACGGCAATGTCTACATTAACTATGCCGTTTCTCAGCAACCGCCGGGCGGCAGCAACTTTGCCCTTGCTCAGGGCGGAAGCGGTAACAGCGCAAACCGTACCGACTTCAAACCGCAGAAAGCGAAAACCAGCGAGATTGGCACCAAATGGGAGGTGCTGGATAAGCGCCTGCTGTTAACCGCCGCAATTTTCCGCACGGATATTGAGAATGAGGTTGAGCAGAACGACGACGGAACCTGGTCCCAGTACGGGGAGAAACGCGTTGAAGGCTACGAGCTCTCGGTAGCAGGCAACATCACCCCCGCATGGCAGATTATTGGGGGTTACACCCAGCAACGCGCAACCATCCACAGCGGTAAAAATGTTGCTCAGGATGGCTCCTCATCCCTGCCGTATACACCGGAACATGCGTTCACGCTGTGGAGCCAGTATCAGGCAACCGACGATGTTTCCGTTGGCGCGGGCGCACGCTACGTGGGCAGTATGCATCGCGGTTCGGACGGCGCCGTGGGTACGCCATCCTACACTGAAGGTTACTGGGTCGCAGACGCCAAACTGGGCTATCGCGTGAATCGCAATCTCGATTTCCAGCTAAACGTCTATAACCTGTTCGACACCGATTATGTATCCTCCATAAACAAGAGTGGATACCGTTATCATCCAGGCGAGCCAAGAACCTTCCTGCTCACCGCCAATATGCATTTCTGATCCATCGCGTGGGGCGAAAGCCCCACTTTCAGGAGAAACACTGATGATGTACCACATTCCCGGCATTCTGTCGGCGCAGGATGTCGCCTGGTTTCGCGAACAACTGGACGCTGCCGACTGGGTTGATGGCCGCGCAACCACCGGCGCTCAGGGGGCGCAGGTTAAAAACAACCAGCAGGTGAATACGCAAAGTGAACGCTACGACGTTTTACAACAGGCGGTACAGACTGCGGTAAATAACAGCGCGCTTTTCTTCGCCGCGGCACTACCGAAAACGCTCTCCACACCGCTGTTTAATCGCTACCAGGACAACGAGACCTACGGTTTTCACGTTGACGGTGCGGTGCGTAGCCATCCGGAGAACGGCTGGATGCGCACAGACCTTTCCGCAACCTTATTCCTGAGTAATCCGGATGATTATGAAGGCGGAGAGCTGCTGGTTAATGACACCTACGGCCAGCATGCGGTGAAGCTTCCGGCAGGCGATCTGGTGCTTTACCCTTCCAGCAGCCTGCACTGCGTCACGCCAGTAACCCATGGCGTTCGTGTGGCGTCCTTTATGTGGGTACAATCGATGATCCGTGACGACAAAAATCGCGCCATGCTTTTTGAACTGGATAAAAACATTCAATCCCTGAAGGCTCGTCATGGAGAGAGCAACGAGATCCTGTCATTACTCAATCTCTACCATAACCTGCTGCGCGAATGGTCTGAAATCTGATACTGCTGGCGCATGGTCGTTTCTCAGCCATCATCTTCGCTATACTTAGTCTGTATACATCTGCAGGAGGTACACATGGCATCCGGATGGGCAAATGACGACGCTGTAAACGAACAGATCAACAATACTATTGAAGATGCTGTTGCCCGTGCCCGCGGTGAGTTACCGACGGGGGAAAGTCTGTATGAATGCGAAGAATGTGGCAATCCTATCCCTCAGGCCAGACGTGAGGCCGTACCTGGGGTACGCTTGTGCATCACTTGCCAACAGGATAAAGATTCACATAGCGCGGCATTTTCAGGATATAATCGCAGAGGTTCGAAAGATAGCCAGCTACGTTGACAAAAGTTTCAGCGCATACGATTTCCTTTACGAGCACGCTTTTTCGCACTCTGTGTGGCAAAATGTGCCGTTGTTGGTTTCTCTGTAAAGCGCAATGACAAGAACTGTAAATCCCTCGTCTGAATTTATTAATATTCAATAAGTTATTTGTCATTCAATTTTTTTGATTGATGTCGTCAATTCTATTCGATTTTCTCTCACCAAAAAAAACGTGATACTTATCACATCGACGAAACAACGTCTTCTTAAAGAACACTGACTACTAACAGAACAACCCTGCGAGAGATTAATCATGAAAAATATCAAATTTGCTGTTGCTGCCATCGCCCTGTCTACCCTGTCATTTGGCGTTTTCGCTGCCGAGCCGGTTTCCTCCACTCAGGCACAAAGCATGAATAAAATTGGTGTAGTTTCTGCTGATGGCGCCACCACACTGGATGGCCTGGAAGCCAAACTGGCTGAGAAAGCGGCTGCTGCTGGCGCAACTGGTTACAGCATCACTTCCGCTGTCGGTAAAGACAAAATGAGCGGCACCGCGGTTATCTATAAATAACCGAAAGATTACCTGTACGACCCAATGCTCCAACCCTCATTGACCCTGTTTGTTACCCTTTGTTTGCCCGTCCGCCACTGGACGGGCTTTTTTTTGCTTAGTGTTCAAGTCGTTGACGGAATTCCTGCAACACGGCGTCCGGCATGCCTATTTGCAGCGCCGCCTCGCAAATCGCCTGCCAGCTTCCTGCATCCAGCGGAATACCGTGTTCCAGCCGTTCCTCGCGAGTATTCACTTCCCACTCACCTGGCAACAGGATCGGGGCATCTTCAGCATGCGGGGACGCTTTCACCCACTCAGCAAATGCTGCGACCTGGTTGTCGCAGTCCGGCGCGCCGAACAGTTCCGGATTCATAATAATAGTGGTCATACAGTTGATGATGGCGTCCGGGCTGGTCTGCTGGCTCTCTTCATGTGTGGTTTTACCCCCTGAAAGCGCACCACCCATAATTTCGCACATCGCCGCCAGCGCATACCCCTTGTGCTCGGCAAAGGTTAGCAACGATCCCAGCGGAGAAACCTGCATTACCGCAGGATCGGTTGTAGGCATCCCCTCCACATCAATCAGACATCCAGGAGCTACCGGCTCGCCCTTATGCCATGCCACACGGGTTTTGCCAAAAGCGATGGCACTGGTTGCATAGTCGAGCAATAGCGGGAAGGTATTTTTACGCGGAAAAACAACGCAGAAGGGGTTAGTGCCAAAACGACTATCGCGGCCATGAAACGGTGCAACCATCGGGATCCCGACCACACTCACAAAATGCACTGAGACAAAACCTGCAGCCGCGCATTGCTCCGCCCAGTAGCCAATACGTCCGATATGATGCGAATTATGTAATGCCACGGCGGCGATACCGTGCTGACGAGCTTTTTCAATCCCCAGCGTGATGGCTTCGTGAGCCGCCACCTGACCAAAGGCACAATCGCCATCAAGCGTAATCACCGCCCCCGCATCTTTTACCACTTTGGCATGACGGTTGATTTGCAGATGCCCCAGCGAGAATGAACGAATATAGCTTGGGATCATACCGATGCCGTGGGAGTCGTGACCGGCGAGGTTAGAGGCTATCAGATGATCGGCCACCAGCCGCGCCTCCTGATCATTGCTTCCCATCTGGTGAAAAACAGCCTGGATAAAGGCGTGCAGCGTTGGCACATGGAAGCGATGTCCACTGTTCATTGTTATCTCCTGTTGTGTCGCGTGTTTGTTGTGTTTCTTATTTTTCAACAAACTATGCTGCGCCACGGCGCTCAGGAGGTCAATAAACGTGCAGAAATTTCACGTTGCCGAAAAGAGAAAACCGACAGACCAGGTAAAAGGCCCGTCGGGATAACAAATAAATCAGAAACTTTGCTCGACGCGGGCAAGTCCTTCGGCCAGCGAGGCGGATTCACCGGTTGCCACCAGGCAGCAGGCCATCTGAATTTTCAACGATGCCGGGACCGGCTCACTGCCAGCCAGACAACGCTCAATCCAGCGCGCGGTGGTTTCCGGATCTTTTGCCACCGGCAGCGGTACCGGCTCGTCAGGCATCTCGCTTTGTCGGTCCTGTAACACTCGCACACCGGATGAATCTATCAGGCTTATCTGCGGGCAGCGCTGCGGGTTGGCATACACTTCGCCCTCGGTACCATGCATCAACAGGCCGCGCCCACCGATATCGCCGAAGAACTTCGCCACACGCGAGACGTATTCCGGGTGGGAAACGCTGGAAAGACGCAGCGCCGCATCTTCAGCAAACGGCGTGGCTAATTTAGCCAGCGTGTGCGCACTGTTACGCACGCCCATGCGCCAGCGCATCGCCAGCTGTTTCTCCAGCGGAGGGCACAGCGCACTCACCGGGATAAACACCGGCTGATGACCATCCAGCTTTGCCTGCGCCTGCCCGGCATGCAGCGTTGGCGTAATCCCCATCAGTTCAAAAATGGTTTCTGTCAGCACGCGGGTTGGATCCTCGCTGACGCCGTGCACTACTACCGGGAAACCGAGCTTATGCAGTAAAATCGCCAGCAGCGGCGTCAAATTCGCCTGCTTGCGTGCACCATTGTAGCTGGGAATGACAATCGGCATGGGTTTGGCAACCGGCGGAGTCAGGCGAATGGTGTGGTTTTGCATCGCTTCGTAAAAGCCCAGCATCTCCGCTTCGCCTTCGCCTTTAATACGTAGCGCAATCAGCACCCCGCCCATCTCAAGGTCAGGTACGTCGCCGTTCATCATATGGGTATACAGTCCGCGAGCAGTATCCTTGTCCAGGTCACGCGCGTGATTTTTTCCTCGCCCAATCTCTTTAATGATTTTGCGGTAATCCATCGATAACTCCTTGCCTGTTGCTCGCATCGTTAACGCCGACGGCGGCGCGTGGGTTTCGCTTTTTCTTTTGGTTTTACTATAACGTCTGGCACAGCAGGTTGCTCTATCGGAAATATGGGTAACGCGTTCAGTAAACGCTTACCATAGTTTTTGGTCAATAAACGTTTGTCATAAATAACCACTTCTCCCCAGCAGCCATGGCTACGGATGAGTCGCCCAACCTGCTGGATCAAATTGAACGACGCCGCGGGCAGGCTCTGCACCTCGAAGGGGTAGCGGTTCAGGCTTTTCAACCACTCGCCCTCGGTGATCACCACCGGGCTGTCGATCGGTGGAAAAGCAATTTTGTGAATATGCACCTGGGTCAGCAGGTCGCCTTTCAAGTCCAGACCTTCAGCGAAAGATTGCAGCCCAACCAGCACGCTGCGCTCGCCGTTGGTCACCCGTTTGCGGTGCAACTCTACCAGTCGATAGCGCGGCTGATCGCCCTGCACCAACAACAGCAGGCGCAGATCGGTAACATGCTCAAGAAAACGCTGCATCGCCCGACCGCTGGCAAAGAGTACCAGCATCCCTTGATGCTTTTTACTTTCCAGCTGTTCGCGGAAATAGGCTGCCATTTCCGCGATATGTTGCTCTTCGTTATCAATTAACGGTTCGTAGCGCATCTGCGGAATGACGATTTTGCCCTGTTCAACGTGATTAAACGGTGAATCCAGCGCGACAAACCGATCCCCTGCTTTTTCCTTCAGACCACTCATCTCCTGCAAACGCGAGAAGCTGTTGAGCGAGCGCAGCGTTGCGGAAGTGACAATAATATGCGGGACGCTACGCCACAGCAGTCGTTCGAGCTGATCGCTCACACGGATCCCCACGCAGTGGAACCAGATGTGGATTTGCCCGTCACGCACCTCGCGCGTCGCCCATTTACTCACCGGCGCGCCTGACGACTGCGCGAGCGATGCCAGCCGCCACAGTTTGCTTTGCGCCTCAAACATGCCCAGCGCCCGGTTCATCTGCAAAATAACCCGATGCAGACGCACAATATCGTGAGTGCCGGTTTTTTCGCTGAGATCGTTGAGGAGCAGTTCCGCCAGCCCGCGCAGCATTTCCGTAAGCTTTGCCAGACGCTGACAAATCTCCATCACTTCTGCAGGCAGTTCGCCCATCGCAAAGCGGTGTTCCGCCTCCTGAGTAGCAGGCATATACAGATTAAGAATGTTATTGAGTGATGAAATCAGTTCATACAGCTCTTCACAGTGACCGTTCAGACGCTCGGCATTCGCCAGCGGTGGCGTAGTTTTCGGGCGAAACTGTTCCAGACAGGTCGCCACTAATTTGCAAAACAGATCCAACTGGAGCCGATACCAGGGGGCGCTGATTTCCGCGCTCATCTCCAGCGCATCGCGCGCGACATCCGGCAAATGGTGGCCTTCATCAAGTACCAGCAACAGGTTTTTCGGCTCCGGCAAAACGGCTTCGCTTTCCATCGCCGCCATCACCAGCGCATGATTAGCCACCACCACTTCAGCTTCCTGAATCTCCCGGCGGGCGACAAAAAAAGGGCATTCACGATAGTAGTGACAGTTGCGATTCAGACAGCTAGCTTTATCGGTGCTCAGACGCTGCCAGAGTCCGTCGTCAATGGCGATATCGGTGTGATCGCGCAGCCCGTCCCACTTGTAGCTGTCGAGATCGCCTTTTAACCTGGCGCAGCGCTTTTGTTCTTCCTGGTTGTTGGGCGTCAGGTCATCGTCGAGAAAAGCCAGCAGATCCTGCTGATTGGGTTCAGTACTGGCCAGCGCCGCTAAGTTACGCGGGCAGACATAGCGTCCGCGACCAAACGCGGCGGTAAAACGCAGGTCGGGGATAATTTTGCGCAGCAGCGGTAAATCTTTGCTGTAGATCTGGTCCTGCAAAGCGACGTTGGCGGTGCTGACCACCAGCGTTTTTTGCTCTTCACGCGCGATGGCAATACCGGGAATCAGATACGACAGGGTTTTCCCCACTCCTGTCGGCGCTTCAATCGCCAGATGCCGCCCTTCTTCACCTGCCAGCGTTTTCGCGACGTCAGCAATCATCTGCCGCTGCGGCGCACGGGGGATAAAGTCGGGGATCTGTTCCTGAAGCGCCTTATACCAGGCGGCGATTTGCGCTTTTAACGCAGCCGTAAGTGCCATGAGAAAACCTGAAATACTGTATAAACAGCCACTATTGTGGCACTTTATATCCCGTGTCGCAAAAAGAAAAGCCCGACCTTTCGGCCGGGCTCGCAATTACTGCGCTGAGGACGGTTTGCGCGGACGGCGCGGCGGATGAGGCTTATCGCCTGCCGGTTTGCCTTCGCCATTACGCGGCTTCGCTTTTGGCGCACCGCCATCCTGACGACGCGGCTGCTGGCCACGCCCTGCTCCGCCCTGCCCGCGACCACCACCGCCGCCACGCTGCTGGCGACCATTCTGGATCGGCTCAGCTTTAATGGAGGGATCTGGCTCATAGCCTGGCGTTGCAATACGCGGGATCTCTTTTTTCAGCAGCTTCTCGATGTCACGCAACAACTTGTGTTCATCGACGCACACCAGAGACAACGCTTCGCCGGTAGCAGCGGCACGCCCGGTACGACCAATACGGTGCACATAATCTTCTGGGACGTTTGGCAGCTCGTAGTTCACCACGTGCGGTAACTCTTCAATGTCCAGACCACGCGCGGCAATATCGGTCGCTACCAGCACGCGTATATCACCGGATTTAAAATCAGCCAGCGCACGTGTACGCGCCCCCTGAGATTTATTACCGTGGATTGCCGCACTGCGGATGCCGTCTTTATTCAGCTGTTCTGCCAGGTGGTTCGCGCCATGTTTGGTACGGGTAAACACCAGCACCTGCTGCCAGTTGCCCTGACCAATCATCTGTGACAACAGTTCACGTTTACGTTTTTTATCGACGAAATGAACGTGCTGAGTTACCTGCTCGGACGCGGTATTACAACGCGCCACTTCGATTTCCAGCGGGTTATGCAGCAGTTTTTCGGCCAGCGATTTAATGTCATCAGAGAACGTTGCCGAGAACAGCAGGTTCTGACGTTTTGCCGGCAGTTTTGCCAGAACGCGACGAATATCGTGAATAAAGCCCATATCCAGCATGCGGTCAGCTTCATCCAGTACCAGGATCTCCACCTGATCCAGTTTTACCGCATTCTGATGCTCCAGATCGAGCAAACGACCCGGGGTGGCAATCAGTACATCCACACCGCCACGCAGTTTCATCATCTGCGGGTTAATGCTGACGCCGCCGAAGACCACCAGCGAGCGAATATTCAGATACTTACTGTAATCACGGACGTTTTCGCCAATCTGGGCCGCCAGTTCACGGGTTGGCGTGAGGATCAGTGCACGAACCGGACGACGGCTTTTACCATGCGGCTGATTGGTAATCAGGTGCTGCAACAGCGGCAGGGTAAAACCTGCCGTTTTCCCCGTACCGGTCTGGGCGCTGGCCATCAGATCGCGGCCTTCCAGCACGGCAGGAATAGCCTGCTGCTGAATAGGGGTAGGTTCACGGTAACCCTGCTCGGCAACGGCACGTAAAATTTCAGGGTTTAAACCAAGGGAATCAAAAGACATAACAACTCCGAACCGCCCTGACCGTTACCGGTGTCGTTTTCAGGGAGATACATACAATAGAGATGACAAAAACCACAATGTCATGAAGGGGCGGAGTGTAGCAGTTTTTGTGATGTGCCGCATAAATTATCCCTTCACTGGAAAATAACCGTCCGGACTGGACAAGGCTGCACATCAGTCATAATCTTAATCAATCGATTGATTAAGATCAGAGTCGTGCCATGAATACACCCACCATGACAACCAAAGGTGAACAGGCGAAGAACCAGCTCATTGCCGCCGCATTGGCGCAATTCGGCGAGTATGGTCTGCACGCCACGACGCGCGATATCGCTGCACAGGCCGGGCAAAACATTGCGGCTATCACCTACTATTTTGGCTCAAAAGAGGATTTATATCTCGCCTGCGCCCAGTGGATTGCAGATTTTATCGGCTCACAGTTTCGTCCGCACGCTGAAGAGGCCGAGCGTTTATTCGCTCAGCCAGAACCGGATCGTGGCGCGATGCGTGAACTGATCCTGCGCGCCTGCAAAAATATGATCATGCTGTTAACCCAGGACGACACCGTTAACCTGAGCAAATTTATCTCGCGTGAACAGCTTTCCCCCACTGCGGCTTATCAACTGGTGCACGACCAGGTTATCAATCCGCTGCATACACACCTGACGCGCCTGATTGCCGCCTATACCGGCGGCGATGCCAACGATACCCAAATGATTCTGCATACCCACGCCATACTCGGCGAGGTGCTGGCTTTTCGTCTGGGGAAAGAAACCATTCTGTTGCGTACGGGCTGGTCACAATTTGATGAGGATAAAACCGCGCTGATTGACCAAACGATCACCTGTCACATCGATCTTATTCTGCAAGGTTTAACGCAAAGGAGTCTGGAGTCATGAAAAAACCTGTCGTTCTCGGGCTGGTTATCGCGGCCCTCGTTGCCGTGATTGCCGGTGGAACGTGGTGGTATCAGAGTCGGCAAGATAACAGCCTGACGCTATACGGCAATGTCGATATCCGTAGCGTCAACCTGAGTTTTCGCGTCGGCGGCAGACTGGCCTCGCTGGCGGTTGATGAAGGCGATGCGATTACCGCCGGTCAGGTGCTGGGCGAACTGGACCGCGCACCGTATGAAAACGCATTGATGCAGGCAAAAGCCAACGTTGCCGCCGCGAAGGCGCAATACGATCTGATGCTGGCAGGGTATCGCGAAGAAGAGATCGCGCAAACCGCGGCGGCAGTCAAACAGGCACAGGCCGCCTATGATTACGCGCAGAATTTTTACAATCGGCAGGTAGGATTGTGGAAAAGCCGTACCATTTCTGCCAACGATCTGGAAAACGCGCGTTCATCTCGCGATCAGGCGTTAGCTTCACTGAAATCCGCGCAGGATAAACTCACGCAATATCGCAGCGGTAATCGTGTGCAGGACATCGAGCAGGCAAAAGCTACGCTCGAACAAGCTCAGGCCGAACTGGCACAGGCAGAGCTTAATTTGCATGATACCACGCTGACCTCGCCATCTGACGGCACGCTTCTCACCCGCGCGGTTGAACCCGGCAGCATGCTGAACGAAGGGAGCACGGTACTGACGCTGTCGCTCACGCGTCCGGTATGGGTCCGCGCCTACGTTGACGAACGCAATCTGAGCCAGGCGCAGCCAGGACGTGAGATCCTGCTCTATACCGACGGTCGCCCGGACAAACCGTATCACGGCAAAATCGGCTTTGTGTCACCAACCGCCGAATTTACGCCGAAAACGGTCGAGACTCCTGATCTGCGCACCGATCTGGTGTATCGCCTGCGAATTGTCGTAACCGACGCGGACGATGCGCTACGTCAGGGAATGCCGGTAACGATAAAATTTGGCGATGAGGCACGGCATGAATGACGCCGTCATTACGCTTAAAGGGCTGACGAAAAACTTTGCTGGAATGGAAAAACCGGCCGTCGCCCCGCTCGACTGTATCGTGCATGCGGGCTACGTGACCGGGCTTGTCGGGCCGGACGGCGCGGGCAAAACCACGCTGATGCGCATGCTGGCGGGATTATTAAAACCTGATGCCGGAAGTGCTGCGGTAATTGGTTTTGACCCCATCAAAGACGACAGCGCGCTGCACGCGGTGCTGGGCTATATGCCGCAGAAATTTGGTCTGTATGAAGATTTGACCGTCATGGAGAACCTCAATCTCTATGCCGATTTGCGCAGCGTCACCGGTGAGGCGCGAGAAAAAACCTTTGCCCGACTACTGGAGTTTACTTCGCTGGGCCCATTTACCGGACGACTGGCCGGCAAACTTTCCGGCGGCATGAAGCAGAAGCTCGGGCTAGCCTGTACGCTGGTCGGCGAACCCAAAGTGTTGCTGCTGGATGAGCCAGGTGTGGGTGTCGACCCAATTTCCCGTCGCGAACTGTGGCAAATGGTCCACGAACTGGCCGGAGACGGCATGCTGATCCTCTGGAGTACGTCGTATCTGGATGAAGCAGAGCAATGCCGTGATGTGCTGCTGATGAACGAAGGCGAATTGTTATACCAGGGCGATCCTACTCAGCTTACGCAAACCATGGCTGGTCGCAGCTTCCTGATGAGCAGTCCGCAGGAAAATAACCGCCGACTGCTGCAACGCGCGTTAAAACTACCACTGGTCAGCGACGGAATGATTCAGGGGAAATCCGTCCGTTTAATCCTGAAAAAAGAGGCGACAGCTCAGCAGATCCAAAACGCTGACGGCATGCCGCAGATAACCATCAATGAAACTGCACCCCGCTTCGAAGATGCCTTTATCGATTTACTCGGCGGAGCCGGAACATCGGAATCCCCGCTGGGCGCTATCCTGCATACCGTAGAAGGTACGCCTGGCGAAACGGTGATCGAAGCCAAAGCGCTGACCAAGAAGTTTGGCGATTTTGCCGCGACCGACCACGTAGACTTTTCCGTACAGCGCGGCGAGATTTTTGGTCTGTTAGGACCCAACGGTGCCGGCAAATCCACCACCTTTAAAATGATGTGCGGCCTGCTGGTCCCCACTTCCGGCAAAGCGCTGGTGCTGGATATGGACCTGAAAGTCAGCTCCGGCAAAGCGCGTCAGCATCTGGGCTATATGGCGCAGAAATTCTCCCTGTACGGTAACCTGACGGTTGAACAAAATCTGCGCTTTTTCTCCGGCGTCTACGGCCTGCGTGGTCGGGCACAGAAGGAGAAAATCGATCGTATGAGCGAGGCATTTGGCCTGAAGAGTATCGCTTCCCACGCCACCGACGAACTGCCGCTGGGGTTTAAGCAGCGTCTGGCGCTGGCCTGCTCGCTGATGCATGAACCCGACATTCTGTTCCTTGATGAACCCACTTCCGGGGTCGATCCCCTCACCCGTCGTGAGTTCTGGTTGCATATCAACAGCATGGTGGAAAAAGGCGTCACGGTGATGGTGACCACCCACTTTATGGACGAGGCGGAATACTGCGATCGCATCGGGTTGGTGTATCGCGGCAAACTGATTGCCAGCGGAACACCGGACGACCTGAAAGCTCAGGCTGCCGACAGCGACACTCCGGACCCGACCATGGAGCAGGCGTTCATTACGCTAATCAATGACTGGGATAAGGAGCATACGCATGAGTAACTCCGCTCTCTCCTGGCGTCGCGTACGTGCGCTGTGCGTGAAAGAGACGCGCCAGATCGTTCGCGACCCCAGCAGTTGGCTGATTGCGGTGGTGATCCCGCTGCTGCTGCTGTTTATCTTCGGCTACGGGATAAACCTCGACTCCAGCAAGCTGCGGGTCGGGATTTTGCTCGAACAGCAAAGCGAAGAGGCGCTGGATTTTACCCATACTATGACCGGTTCGCCGTATATTGACGCCACCATCAGCGATAACCGGCAGGAATTGATTGAGAAAATGCAGGCCGGGCGCATTCGTGGGCTGGTGGTGATCCCTGTGGATTTTGCCCAGCAGATGGCGCGACCTAATGACGTGGCACCGATCCAGGTGATCACCGATGGCAGCGAACCCAATACCGCCAACTTTGTGCAGGGTTATGTCGAAGGCATCTGGCAGATTTGGCAGCAACAGCGGGCGGAAGATCGTGGGGAATCGTTCGAGCCTATGATCGACGTGCAAACACGCTACTGGTTTAACCCGGCGGCCATCAGCCAGCACTTTATTATTCCCGGGGCGGTAACCATCATCATGACGGTGATTGGCGCGATCCTCACCTCATTAGTGGTGGCGCGCGAATGGGAACGCGGAACCATGGAGGCACTGCTTTCTACCGAAGTTACCCGCGTCGAATTACTGTTGTGTAAACTGATCCCCTATTATTTCCTCGGCATGCTGGCGATGCTGCTGTGTATGCTGGTGTCGGTATTTATTCTTGGCGTGCCCTATCGCGGCTCGTTGCTGATCCTGTTTTTCATTACCAGCCTGTTTCTGCTCAGTACGCTTGGCATGGGGTTGCTTATTTCCACTATCACCCGCAACCAGTTTAACGCCGCGCAGGTCGCGCTGAACGCCGCTTTCCTGCCCTCGATTATGCTGTCAGGTTTTATCTTCCAGATAGACAGCATGCCCGCGATTATCCGGGCGGTAACCTACATTATTCCGGCTCGTTATTTCGTCAGTACCCTGCAAAGCCTGTTTCTGGCGGGAAATATTCCGGTGGTGCTGATTATTAACGTGCTGTTTTTAATCGCTTCGGCGGTGATGTTTATTGGCCTGACGTGGCTTAAAACCAAACGTCTGCTGGATTAAATATGTGTATGGATAATTGTAGCCGTAGGCCGGATAAGGCGTTCGCGCCGCCATCCGGCATTATGCCTGATGCGCTTGGCTTATCAGGCCTACAAACTGGACTGAGAGGACGGGCATGTTTCATCGCTTATGGACATTAATTCGCAAAGAGCTGCAATCGCTATTACGCGAACCGCAGACGCGAGCCATTCTGATTTTACCGGTGCTGATTCAGGTGATCCTGTTCCCGTTCGCGGCAACGCTGGAAGTCACCAACGCCACGATCGCTATCTATAACGAAGACAACGGTAAACATTCGGTTGAGCTTACCCAGCGCTTCGCCCGCGCCAGCGCTTTTACGCATGTTCTGCTGCTGAAAAGCCCACAGGAGATTAAGCCTACCATCGATACGCAAAAAGCCCTGCTGCTGGTGCGCTTCCCGGCCAATTTTTCGCGCAACCTGGACACCTTCCAGCAGGCCCCCATGCAGATTATCCTCGACGGGCGTAACTCCAACAGCGCGCAAATTGCCGCCAATTACCTGCAGCAAATCGTTAAGACGTATCAGCAGGAGCTGATGGACGGCAAGCCGAAACCAAACAACAGCGAGCTGGTCGTGCGTAACTGGTACAACCCGAATCTGGATTATAAATGGTTCGTGGTGCCGTCGCTGATCGCCATGATCACCACTATCGGCGTAATGATCGTCACCTCGCTTTCGGTTGCTCGCGAGCGCGAGCAAGGTACGCTGGATCAGCTGCTGGTCTCCCCACTTACCACCTGGCAGATTTTCATCGGTAAAGCTGTGCCCGCGCTGATTGTGGCTACTTTTCAGGCCACCATTGTGCTGGCAATTGGTATCTGGGCTTATGACATTCCATTTGCCGGTTCACTGGGGTTGTTTTATTTCACAATGGTAATTTACGGGCTGTCGCTGGTCGGCTTTGGTCTGCTGATTTCATCGCTGTGCGCCACCCAGCAGCAGGCGTTTATCGGCGTATTTGTGTTTATGATGCCGGCGATTTTACTCTCGGGCTACGTCTCACCGGTCGAAAACATGCCGGTCTGGTTGCAGAATCTGACGTGGATAAACCCGATCCGCCATTTTACGGACATCACGAAACAGATTTACCTGAAAGATGCGAGTCTGCAGATTGTCTGGGGAAGTTTGTGGCCGCTGTTGGTGATAGCGGCCACAACCGGCTCAGCGGCGTATGCGATGTTTCGACGTAAGGTGATGTAGCTTTTTGTCTTTCGCCAGCAACGAGACCACGGCGCGTCCGGCCAGGATCACCAGACCCGCCAGTGCCAGCAAGACGTTGTTTTGCAGCACGCGCGACAGCAACCACAGCACGATCATTGCGGCACCGAAATACCACGTGGTAGTCAGCTCTTCCAGCACATCAGCGACATCACGCCAGCGTTGTTCATGGTGACGTTGCAAGGCCAGCATTAATAAAACCGTTACGCCGTAAACGACGCATAATCCCAGGCCGACGCGCACCAGCGTGCCGCTCATCCAGCCCATTACCAGCAACGCCACTACCAGTAAATGCAACACAATCTGCCAGCAACTTAGACCCGTTGCGACACGAACACGTTGTTGCCACCTCATGGCTTTTCTCCTGAAGGATTTTCAACTAATTGTTCAGAGTACCGGACTTTACGGAAAATTCCGCAACACTGCATCTTTTTGTGACGATGACTACACTATTTTATTTAGGAAGTGACGCCAACGGGAGGCTCATGAGCGGATCGGGAGTTCAATTTTCATTCAATGTGCTCACCATTAATACTCACAAAGGGTTCACCGCCTTCAACCGGCGTTTTATTTTACCTGAGCTAAGGGAGGCCGTCAGAACGGTCGGTGCAGACATTGTATGCCTACAGGAAGTGATGGGTGCGCACGAAGCTCATTCGCTGCACATTGAGAACTGGCCGGATACCAGCCACTACGAATTTCTGGCGGACACGATGTGGAGCGACTTCGCCTACGGGCGTAACGCCGTGTACCCGCAGGGACATCACGGTAATGCTGTGCTGTCGCGGTATCCCATTGAGCATTATGAAAATCGTGATGTTTCGGTCGGCGCGAGTGAAAAGCGCGGAGTCCTTTACTGCCGAATCGTACCGCCAATGCTCTCCCACCCCATCCATGTGATGTGTGTGCACCTCGGCCTGCGTGAAGCTCACCGCCAGGCTCAGCTCGCGATGCTGGCAGACTGGGTTAACGCCCTGCCCGACGCGGAGCCGGTGGTGATTGCCGGGGATTTTAACGACTGGCGGCAAACGGCCAATCGCCCGTTGAAAGCCAAAGCTGGCCTTGACGAGATTTTTACCCGCGCCCACGGCCGCCCGGCGCGAACATTTCCGGTGCAGTTTCCCCTGCTGCGTCTGGACAGGATCTATGTGAAAAACGCGAATGCCAGTACCCCAACGACGCTGGCGCTGCGTCACTGGCGACATTTGTCCGATCATGCCCCTCTGAGTGCGGAGATTCATTTATGAAATATGGCTGGCGTGAAGGCAATCAAATTCAACTGCTGGAAAACGGCGATCAATTCTACCCCGCCGTCTTTGACGCCATTGAACAGGCACAGCAAAAAATAATCCTCGAGACCTTTATCTGGTTTGAAGATGCGGTAGGAAAACAGCTGCATGCCGCGTTGCTCGAAGCCGCCCGGCGAGGAATCAAAGCAGAGGTGCTGCTGGATGGCTACGGCTCGCCGGATCTTAGCGACAGTTTTGTCGAAGAGCTCACCGTAGCCGGCGTTGTTTTCCGCTACTACGATCCGCGTCCGCGTCTGTTCGGGATGCGCACTAATCTCTTTCGCCGTATGCATCGCAAAATTGTGGTCATTGATGATCGTGTTGCCTTTGTTGGCGGCATCAATTACTCCGCTGAACAGATGTCTGATTACGGTCCGGAGGCCAAGCAGGATTACGCCGTGCGCGTTGAAGGTCCAGTCGTTGCTGACATTCTGAAATTCGTGCTGGAAAACTTGCCCGGACAGAGCGCTGTACGACGCTGGTGGCGACGTCATCACCGGGCAATCGACAATCATCGACCCGGCGAAGCGCAGGCGCTGTTTGTCTGGCGCGATAACGAAGAACATCGTGATGATATTGAACGCCACTATCTGAAAATGCTGACCCAGGCACGGCGGGAAGTGATCATCGCCAATGCCTACTTCTTTCCCGGCTATCGCTTTCTGCATGCCATGCGTAAAGCGGCCCGACGGGGCGTGCGGGTAAAACTCATCGTGCAAGGTGAACCGGATATGCCGATTGTGAAAGTGGGCGCCCGCCTGCTGTACAACTATCTGGTAAAAGGCGGCGTCCATGTCTATGAATACCGCCGTAAACCTCTGCATGGCAAAGTGGCGCTGATGGACGATCACTGGGCGACGGTGGGTTCCAGCAATCTTGATCCACTGAGCCTGTCACTGAATCTGGAGGCAAATCTGATTATTCATGACCGCACGTTTAATCAGACCCTGCGTGACAACCTGAATCCTATTATTGCGCAGGACTGCAAGCGGGTTGATGAATCCATGCTGCCAAAACGCACCTGGTGGAACCTGACCAAGAGCGTACTGGCCTTCCACTTTTTACGCCACTTCCCGGCGCTGGTCGGCTGGCTGCCGGCGCATACCCCGCATCTGGCTGAGGTAGAGCCGCCCGCGCAGCCTGCTCTGGAAACTCAAGACCGTATACAAACTGAGGATGCAGGAGGGAAAACCTGATGGCAAAAAGCCACCGACGCTGGCGGTTAGCGAAAAAGATCCTCACATGGCTGTTTTTTATTGCGGTGATCGTGCTGCTGGTTGTTTATGCCAGCAAGGTCAACTGGCAGGAAGTGTGGACGGTAATTCGCGATTACAATCGGATCGCCCTGCTCAGCGCCGTGGGGTTGGTGATCGTCAGTTATTTACTTTACGGCTGTTATGATCTGCTCGGGCGCTACTACTGCGGCCACAAACTGGCAAAACGCCAGGTCATGCTGGTGTCATTTATCTGTTACGCCTTCAACCTGACGTTGAGCACCTGGGTGGGTGGTATTGGGATGCGTTATCGCCTTTACTCGCGCCTCGGATTGCCGGGGGGCACAATAACGCGGATTTTTTCGCTGAGTATTACCACTAACTGGCTGGGCTATATTCTGCTGGGCGGTTTTATATTTACCTTCGGCGTCGTCGAACTGCCCGCACACTGGTATATCGATGAAGGCACATTGCGCATCTTAGGCATTGCGCTGCTGCTGATTATTGTTGTTTATCTGTGGTTTTGCGCCTTCGCTAAACATCGTCAGATCACCATCAAGGGCCAAAAACTGGTGCTGCCCTCCTGGAAATTTGCCCTCGCGCAAATGACGATATCCAGTGCGAACTGGATGGTAATGGGGGCGATTATCTGGCTGTTGCTCGGTCAGAATATCGATTATTTCTTCGTGCTGGGCGTGCTGCTGGTGAGCAGTATTGCCGGCGTAATCGTGCATATTCCGGCGGGGATCGGCGTGCTGGAAGCGGTGTTTATGGCGCTGCTGGCAGGAGAGGACACGTCTCAGGGAACGATCATTGCTGCCCTACTCGCGTATCGCGTGTTGTACTATTTTATTCCGCTGCTGCTGGCACTGGTGTGTTATTTGCTGCTGGAGAGTCGGGCAAAAAAGTTGCGGGTAAAAAACGAGAAGGCGATGGCGAAATGATGGTGTATATAGTGCCGGCTGCGGCGTAACGCCTTATCCGGCCTACTTTCGATACCAAGCGGTAGGCCGGATAAGCGAAGCGCCATCCGGCAACAGAGAATTAACGACGATTACCGAAAATACGCAGCAGCATCAGGAACAGGTTGATGAAGTCCAGATACAGCGTTAAGGCCCCAAGAATCGCGTATTTACGCAGATTGGAGCTGTCGCGCAGGTCAATCTGCTCACCGATATTTTTCAACTTCTGCGTGTCATAGGCGGTCAGACCAACAAACACAATCACCCCGATATAGGTCACCGCCCACATCAGCGCTTCGCTCTTCAGCCAAAAGTTAACCAGTGAGGCCAGTACAATACCGATCAGCGCCATAAACAGCATATTGCCGAAGCCGCTCAGATCACGTTTGGTGGTGTAGCCATACAAACTCATGATCCCGAACATCCCTCCGGTAACCACAAAGGTGCTGGCGATAGACGAGTAGGTATAGACGATAAAAATGCTTGATAGCGTCAGCCCGGTTAATGCCGAGTAGAGCATAAACAGCGTGGTCGCCATACCCGCGCTCAGCCTTTGCACCATGCCGGACAGGACGAACACCAGCGCCAGTTGAGCGATGATCAGGCCAAAGAAGGTGATTTTGCTGGAGAAGACAAACATCATCACCGCGGGCGTATTTGCCGCATACCAGGCGATAAACGCCGTCAGCAACAGTCCGCAGGTCATCCAGCCGTACACCTGCGCCATATACGTTTGCAGGCCGGAACGGGCCTGTACAATAGAATCGGATCGTGGGAATCGGTCCATGACAATCTCCTGAATCAGTATGAGCCTACAACAATTGTACTCTACCAGCGTTTTGCTGCTAGCTTATCGCTGTCGCGGGCATCAACCCAGCGCTCACCTTCCGGCGTGGCCTCGCGTTTCCAGAACGGCGCGCGGGTTTTCAGGTAATCCATAATGAATTGCCCGGCATCAAACGCGCTGCTGCGATGCGCACTGGTCACGCCAACAAACACGATTTCGTCACCCGGCCACAGTTCGCCAATGCGATGAATCACCGTCACCCGACCCAGCGGCCAGCGCAAACGCGCTTCGTCGACAATCTCCGCCAGCGCTTTTTCGGTCATTCCCGGATAGTGTTCCAGCGTTAACGCCTTAACGCTGTCACCGAGATTGTGATTGCGCACTTTACCGGTGAAAGTGACTACCGCGCCATCTTCATCGCGCTCTGCCAGCCAGGGATACTCATCCCCGACGCGAAACGGCGCAGGGCCAACAACAATTCGCGTTTCAGTCATTTTAGCCTCCGGTTACGGGCGGGAAGAAAGCGACTTCATCACCCGCGTTAAGAGGATGATCAAAACTGACCAACGTCTGATTTACCGCCGCCAGCAGCTTGCCGTCTTCCAGCGCCAACGCCCAGCGATCGCTTTTTGCCGCAAGATGCTTGCGCAGCGCTTCTACCGTTGCAAACTCGGCGGCAACCTCTAACGCATCGGTGTTTACCAGTTCGCGTACCTGAGCAAAGAAGAGAACCTTAATCATGCGCATCTACCTTAAAATCTCCGGACTTGCCGCCGCTTTTTGCCAGCAGACGCACCGGACCAATCACCATATCCTTTTGCACCGCTTTGCACATATCGTAGATGGTCAACGCCGCCACGGAGGCCGCCGTTAACGCTTCCATTTCAACGCCGGTTTTACCGGTCAGGCGACACAGCGTTTCAATCCGTACGCGGTTGTGCTCCGGTTCAGCGTGAAGATTGACTTCCACCTTACTCAGCATCAGCGGATGGCACAGCGGGATAAGATCCCAGGTACGTTTGGCGGCCTGAATACCCGCAATACGCGCCGTGGCGAATACATCACCTTTATGGTGGCTGCCATCGATAATCATCGCCAGAGTTTCGCTACGCATAGTCACGAATGCTTCAGCACGCGCCTCGCGTACAGTTTCCGCTTTGGCGGAGACATCCACCATATGCGCTTCGCCAGCGGCGTTAATATGAGTCAGTTGCGACATACTTATTTCTTCAAATGTGGGTGGAAATTACACGGACGCGTACGGGCATCAAGCTGCGGCGCAATGATATTTTCCCAGGCGGTACGACACGCTTTGGTCGAACCCGGCATGGCGAAAATCAGCGTTTTATTGGCCACTCCGGCAATCGCGCGGGATTGCAGCGTCGCGGTGCCAATCTCTTCAAACGACAGCATACGGAAGACTTCGCCAAACCCTTCAACTTCTCTGTCAAACAGCGGTTGCAGCGCTTCCGGCGCCTGGTCCCCTTCGGTTAACCCGGTACCGCCGGTAATGAGCACTACCTGTACATCATCACTGGCAATCCAGGCAGAAACCTGGGCGCGGATGGCGTAACGGTTTTCTTTGACAATCGCCTTATCGACAATCTGATGACCCGCTTCTTGCGCCGAGTCACGCAGATAATGGCCGGAGGTGTCATCTTCTTCGCCGCGACGGTTGGAAACAGTAAGAATAGCAATGCGTGTCGGGATAAATTCAGCGCTTACCTGACTCATGAAAAACTCCTTTTAGCGATCAGCCGCCAATGTAAGATAAGTTTTGCGTAATACCGGTATTGTTCTGATGCAGGAAATGGGTCTGCTTTTTCTCCAGCAGCGCGGCTGAAATACGTTCTTCCAGCGCCGGCTGCTGAGCGTCATCTTCCAGCAAATCACGCAGGCTTACGCCGCCTTCACCAAATAAACACAGATGAAGCTTGCCAACAGAGGAAACGCGCAGACGATTACAGGTGGCGCAGAAGTCTTTCTCATAAGGCATGATCAGACCAATTTCACCAACATAATCAGGATGACAGAAAACCTGAGCCGGGCCGTCGCTGCGCTGTCGGATCTGGTGGATCCAGCCGCGACGCAGCAGCTCATCGCGAAGTACCTGTCCGGAGATATGGTGTTTACGGAAGAGAGAGCTGCCCTCGCCCGTTTCCATCAGTTCAATAAAACGCAGTTGGATTGGCCGAGGTTGGATCCACGCAAGGAAGGTGTCCAGTTGATGATGGTTTACGTCGCGCATCAGCACGGTGTTGACTTTCACTTTTTCAAAACCCGCATCAAAGGCGGCGTCAATGCCTGCCATCACCTGTTGAAACTTGTCCTGCCCGGTAATGGCATGAAACTGACGGGCATCCAGGCTGTCGACGCTGACGTTGAGCGCGGTCAGTCCGGCATCGCGCCAGGCAGCAGCATCTCGCGCCAGACGATAACCATTGGTGGTTACCGCAATCTGACGGATGGCGTCGTTTTCGCGCACGGCGGCGATAATGTCCGTAAAGTCGCGACGCAGTGAAGGTTCGCCCCCTGTCAGACGCACTTTTTCCGTTCCCAGACTGGCGAACGCGCGCGTGACACGGCGAATTTCATCAACGGTCAGAAAGCCGTTATTGGTGACCCCACCGGGCTTATAGCCATCCGGCAGGCAGTAGGTGCAACGAAAGTTACACACATCGGTAATCGACAAACGTAAGTAGTAAAACTTACGTGCGAAAGCATCGGTAAGTTGAGAGCCCATGTACACCTTTCCAAATACGGGAGACGTAGTCATTTCTTCCTGCGCCCTGGTGACAAACTTTTTCAAGTCTTGTCACGGCCAAAGCACCGTATCATTTGACCCAGGTGCAGAGGCTAGAGTGTTTATACTCGTCATACTTCGTGTTGCAGATGCGTTGGCTTCCGGCAACTCAAATTATTAAGAGTACTTAGTGGTTATGCCGATACTAGCGTGTAAATGACGCTTTTGCCATGTACACTTTCGCTATATAAATACATACATAACGACATGATCGTGCAATTTCGCTACAGAATAAGCAAAAATCACAGTTTTGCATTGATATACATCATCTTGCCATCAGGTGGATCTCGCCAGAAAGGAGTAGACCGCAGAAAAAAATTACGGCAGATGCCGACTGGATAATTGCTGAAAACACGCTATTTACGTTACTGTAACGCCGATCAATTGATATCAGGAAAATATATGCGCACTCGCACGCTGGCAGATCTGGACCGCGTTGTCGCTCTCGGCGGAGGGCATGGATTAGGACGCGTTCTCTCCTCTCTTTCCCCATTAGGTTCCCGCCTGACGGGTATCGTCACCACCACGGATAACGGCGGGTCGACAGGTCGTATTCGTCGCTCTGAAGGAGGGATAGCCTGGGGAGACATGCGTAACTGTCTGAACCAGTTAATTACCCAACCCAGCGTTGCATCCGCCATGTTTGAGTATCGTTTTGGGGGTAATGGCGAACTTTCCGGGCATAACCTCGGAAATCTGATGTTAAAAGCGCTCGATCACCTCAGCGTGCGGCCTCTGGAAGCCATCAATTTAATTCGAAGCCTGTTGAAGGTCGATGCGCATTTAATTCCGATGTCGGAGCTGCCGGTGGATTTGATGGCTATAGACGATCAGGGACATGAAGTTTATGGCGAAGTCAATATCGATCAGCTCACCGTCCCGCCTCAGGAACTGATGCTGTCGCCAAAAGTCCCCACCACGCGGGAGGCGGTTGAGGCTATCGCCGAAGCGGATTTGATTCTGATAGGACCTGGCAGTTTTTACACCAGCCTGATGCCGATTCTGTTACTCAATGAAATGTCACAGGCATTACGTCGCACACCGGCTCCGATGGTCTATATAGGCAATCTTGGGCGCGAATTAAGCCTGCCAGCAGCCAGCCTGACGCTTAGCGATAAGCTGGCCATTATTGAACAGTACGTCGGGAAGAAAGTGATTGATGCGGTGGTTGTGGGGCCGAAAGTGGATGCATCCGCCGTTACCGACCGCGTTGTCATTCAGGAAGTGCTGGAAGCCAGCGATATTCCATACCGCCATGACCGCCAGCTATTGCATAGTGCGCTGGAGAAAGCGGTGCAGGCGCTAGGCTAAACGGATTTGCCTGATGCGCGGCGCTTATCAGGCCTACAAAACGCTCTGCTCCGGCATCCGACCTACGAACGCGATCTTTGCCGTAGGCCGGATAAGGGGTTTACCCCGCATCCGGCACACTCTTACGATGCTGCGATAAACAACTCGCGCAGTTGATGCAACTGGTCGCGGATCGTCGCTGCCTCTTCAAATTCAAGATTCTGCGCATGCTGCATCATCTGCCCTTCCAGCTCGTGAATCTTCTGCTGCAGCGCTTTTGGCGTCATATCCAGTTCCACAACTTCAGACTTCGCGCCTGCGCGTGACTTCCCTTTGCCTTTCGCCTTGGTCTTCGCAATATTCTGACCCAGCGCCAGAATATCGACTACTTTCTTATTCAGGCCCTGCGGCGTAATACCGTGCTCTTCGTTGTAGAGTTGCTGCTTCTCACGACGACGTTCGGTTTCACCAATCGCTTTAGCCATTGAGGCGGTAATTTTATCGCCGTAGAGAATAGCCTTACCGTTGATGTTTCGCGCCGCACGACCGATGGTCTGGATAAGCGAACGTTCAGAACGCAGGAACCCTTCTTTGTCTGCGTCCAGAATCGCCACCAGGGAGACCTCAGGCATGTCCAGACCTTCACGTAACAGGTTGATACCCACCAGCACGTCAAACTCGCCCAGACGCAGGTCACGAATGATTTCCATGCGTTCCACAGTATCGATGTCAGAGTGCAGATAACGCACCCGCTCGCCATGTTCTTCGAGGTATTCTGTGAGGTCTTCTGCCATCCGTTTGGTCAGCGTGGTGACCAGCACACGTTCGTTAATCGCCGCACGGGTGCGGATCTCCGACAGCAGATCGTCAACCTGCGTCGCCACCGGACGCACCTCAATGACCGGATCCAGCAGGCCGGTCGGTCGTACCACCTGATCGACCACTTCATCACCGGATTTCTCCAGCTCATAGTTGCCCGGCGTCGCCGAAACGTAGATAGTTTGCGGAGCCAGCGCCTCGAACTCTTCAAATTTGAGCGGACGGTTATCCAGCGCCGACGGCAGACGGAATCCGTATTCGACCAGGGTTTCTTTACGCGCCCGATCACCGCGATACATGCCGCCAATTTGCGGGATAGTCACGTGGGATTCATCCACCACCAGCAGGCCATCGGCAGGCAGGTAATCAAACAGCGTCGGCGGCGGCTCGCCAGGGCCGCGCCCGGACAGATAGCGGGAGTAGTTTTCAATCCCCGAGCAGTAACCCAGCTCATTCATCATTTCCAAATCGAACTGGGTACGCTGACTTAAGCGCTGTTCTTCCAGCAGTTTGTTATTTGCCAACAGGACTTTACGCCGCTCTGCCAGCTCAACTTTGATTTCTTCCATCGCCTGCACGATACGTTCTCGCGGCGTCACGTAGTGCGTTTTAGGATAGATGGTGTAGCGCGAAATTGTGGATTCGACCTGTCCGGTCAGCGGGTCAAACAGCGATAAACGTTCGACCTCTTCATCAAACAGTTCCACGCGCAGCGCGATGTCATCGGATTCTGCCGGGAAAATGTCGATCACTTCACCGCGCACGCGGAAGGTCCCGCGCTGGAATGCCTGATCGTTGCGGGTATATTGCAGCTCCGCCAGACGACGCAGGATCGCACGCTGGTCGATAATCATCCCCACCGTCAGGTGCAGCATCATTTTCAGGTACAGATCCGGGTCACCCAGACCATAAATCGCGGAAACCGACGCCACGACAACGACATCGCGACGTTCCAGCAGCGCTTTGGTTGCCGACAGGCGCATCTGCTCAATATGTTCGTTGACCGAAGCATCTTTCTCGATGAAGGTGTCAGAACTGGGTACGTAGGCTTCCGGCTGATAATAGTCGTAGTAAGAGACAAAATACTCCACCGCGTTATCCGGGAAGAACTCTTTCATCTCACCGTACAGCTGAGCAGCAAGTGTCTTATTGGGGGCCAGCACCATGGTAGGACGCTGCAAGTCCGCAATCACGTTAGCGATGGTGAATGTTTTCCCCGACCCTGTCACCCCCAGTAGCGTCTGATGCGCCAGACCATCCTCCAGACCTTCTTCCAGGCGACGAATCGCCTCAGGCTGATCGCCAGAGGGTTTAAAAGCGGAATTTAGTTTGAACGGTTTACTCATGAGCAGCTACCTGAAGCAATGGGCGGGCAGGTGTGTAATTTTACTCGCAGCAGTATATTTTGCCAGTAAAATATACTGGATGAAAAAACAGTAACGCGCCAGAATATTTCTGTTACCCCAGCAAAATGGCCGTGGCTACAGGCTAAAATTTGTCCGCAGGCAAGATAAAACACCAGCAAAAATGTGTTATCCCCAAACCAATGACTTTTTTAACATTTGTCAAGCTACTCGATGAAAGTTTTGTGGCAACGCATGACACTTCTGCGACAGCCATTGCATTTATCTAACATCCTGTAATCTAATGATTATTATCTCGAGCCGTCTTTCGCATCAATTTAGTCGCAGGCCGCGTCTTCTCTCGCTTACATTGTGTTTTCTAACCCTAATACACAAGGTTATCCACAGGAATAGTGGATAACTGCCTCCAGCCCGTATGGACTGTAGCCTGGCAAAAACGTCCTGATGGTCTTTTCTGGTGGGATAAAAAAAAATTATCGCTATTTTTTGATATTTATCAGCTAACGAAGCGACCTCGGATGGCCGAGATCTTGCTCGCATTTTCATCATTTTCCTGCCTGCACCATCACGACACCACCAGGCACTGCCAATGTGCACAAAACAATGTCAGGAATGCGGTCAGTAAGAATTTACCGCCAGCGCTGCACGCCATCCTGCTGTATTTTTCCCCAATTCCGCTTCTGGCAAGAGATTTGCAGTTTTCTCCCGACCACCAGTCCGCGAGGCGGATATCATCATGAGGGAGAAATCTATGTTGAGTCTTCGTGCAGTGAATCACTATTACGGTAATCAACACTCGCTTTGGGATGTCGATCTCGACCTGTTGCCCGGTAAATGTACCGCCGTGCTGGGTCTTCCAGGGATGGGAAAGACTACGCTTGCCAATTGCATCATCGGCAATTTACCGATTGAGAGCGGAACCATGTTCTGGCATCAGGCTGGCGCACCACCTTGCGATCTGCTTCAGATTCCGGCGGCAAAGCGCATTGCACTAGGTATTAACTGTGTATCACAGGAGCGGCGAATTTTTTCGCAGTTGACGGTAGAGGAAAATCTGCACATTGCGCGCCAGGCGGTTGAGGAAAGCGAAGCAATGAACAGCAGCGATATTTACCGCCTGTTTCCACAGCTGTTTGTACTGCGTCAGGCCAAAGGGGTGGCATTGTCGGAGGAAAATCAGCACCAGCTTGCACTCGCCAGCGCGTTGGTCACTCGCCCGCGTCTGCTGATCCTCGATGAGCCCACACGAGGAACAGGCCAGGCGTATATCCACAAACTGGGGAATCTGATTGTGAGGCTAAGCCAGGAGCTTGGCATCACCATTATGCTCGCGGAGCAGAGCCTGCCGTTCATTCGTCGGGTCGCCGACTGCTATTGCTTGTTACATCGTGGCCGCAACGTGGCTCAAGGGCAAATAACACAATTCAGCGACCCGCTAATCAACGACTGGTGGATGCCAGAGACAAAACGCTAAGATCGATATAACGACCTGTCGATGCTTGCTCCGGCTCTTCTGCCAGCCAGGGAATTTCCCCCAGCAGCGGAGCCGCAAGCGCACGCTTTAGCGTCGCCATATATTCAGCATGACGCTTGCCGGGGGGCGTCACATCATTGGCAACCCATCCGGCGAGCGTCAGCCCAGCCTGCTGCACCGCCTGGGCGGTCAAAATGGCATGATTGATACAACCGAGCTTAACGCCAACCACCAGAATCACCGGCAGTTGTTCCTCTTTTACCCAGTCAGAAAAACTCAGCGTTGGCGAAAGCGGCGTAAACCATCCGCCTGCACCTTCCACCAATACCCAGTCAGCCTGTTCTTCAAGCAAGCGTAAGCCCGCAGACATCACGGAGGCCTCAATGGGGCGCCCTTCGTCAGCACTGATGATATGCGGTGAGGTAGGTTCCGCGAAGGTATACGGATTGATGGCTGCATAATCCACGGCTACAACGCTGTTGCGCTGTAGAGCCAGCGCATCGCTGTTTCGCAGACCTTCATCCGTCATTTCACTGCCTGACGCCACCGGCTTATAGCCGACGGTTCGCAATCCCAACTGTCCCGCCGCCTGAAGCAACGCACAGCTGGCGATAGTTTTACCTACTTCGGTGTCCGTCCCGGTGACAAAATACGTGTTAGTCACGTTGAATCACTCCCAAAAAAAGATGATAGGTCAGCGGATATTTCCCCTGCTGACAGGGCCAGGCGAGCTGTAGCTGACGCAGTTGCGAGCGGGTCAGCACACGCTGCTCGCGTCCATCATGCAAATGCGTCGCGCCAATACCCTTCAACGAGCGCATGGCGCTCAGCGCATCGTAAAACCACAGCGTGACGGCATGAGACTGGTATTCAACGTCCCAGCCGCACAGCGCGTTTTCCAGTTGCTCCACGGGCAAAAAACGGTTGGCATGCTCCCGGTCATCAACTGTTCGCCACGCCTGACGAAGTTCCGGCATCGAACCTTGCGCCAGGGTACTAAACGCCACAGTTCCGCCAGGACGCACCACCCGGTATAGCTCGCTTAACGCACCGCGTAGGTCGCTGCACCACTGCACGGCCAGATTGCTCCAGGCCAGGTCGAAAGTGGCAGCGGCCTGCGGAATGGCTTCGATATCCGCCAGCAGATAGTGATGGGCAACATCGTGACGCTGCGCTTCAGCCAGCATTTGCGCCGACAGATCCAGCGCGCAGACCTCGCTCCCCTGCTCCCGCCAGTAGCGACTCATACGCCCAGGCCCACAGCCCGCGTCCAAAACCCTTGAGAACGCCCGGCCATCGAGTTGTGCCAGTAACGCATCGGCACTCTGACGTTGCAGCTCTGCGTGTTGCTCATAGTAGGTGGCAGCGCGGCCAAACGCGGCGGCAATCGCCTGTTTATTGACCTGCACCATGCAACACCTCCAGTAGACGATCGATATCCTGCACCTCATGCGCCTGGGTCAAAGTCAGCCGTAATCTGGCCGTACCGGTGGGCACCGTTGGTGGGCGAATTGCCGTCACCCAGCATCCCTGTTGCCGTAACGTCTGTGCCAGTTGCAGGGCTTTATGATTGTCGCCAACGATTAGCGGTTGAATAGCGCTATCTGAATGCGCCAGCGTCAAATCCGTAGTATTCACTCCAGCGCGAAAACGCTGGATCAGCATCGCTAACTTTTCCCTGCGTTCATCGCCTTCACGGCTGCGGATCACCGCCAGCGCGGCGCGTAAGGCCTGCGCCTGCGCTGGAGGCATACTGGTGCTGTAGATCAGATGGCGGGCAAACTGCAACAGATAGTCGGCCACGCTATCAGAACACAGGATCGCCGCACCGCTGACACCAAACCCTTTGCCAAACGTCACCACGAGCAGCTCAGGTTTCACCTGTTGTCGAGAGCACGAGCCGCGCCCTTTCTCACCGCTTACGCCAATCCCATGCGCATCATCCACCAGCAGCCACGCGCCCTGCCGTTTCACCACCGCGTGGATTTCTGCCAGTGGCGCACTATCGCCATCCATGCTGAATACGCCTTCAGTGACCACCAGTTGCTGCCCCGGACAGGGGGAAGTCAGCAGACGCTCCAGATGTTGCGGATCGTTATGGGTAAAGCGACGTAAAACAGCAGGGCTAAGGCTGGCGGCCTCCAACAGCGAGGCATGGCTAAGCCTGTCGGCGACAATGCGATCGTCTTTTTCCATCAATGCGGCTATCACTGCCTGATTAGCGGCAAAACCGGAGATGAACAACAGCGCCCGGGAATAGCCGAGCCACTGCGCCAGCTCTTCTTCCAGCGCCTGATGAGCAACGGAATAACCGCTGACATGGCCCGAGCCGCCACTGCCGACGCCAAAACGCTCTGCACCCTGCTGCCACGCGCAGATAATCTGCGGATGGTGGCTTAAGCCGAGATAGTCGTTGCTGGAGAAATTCAGATACTGACGACCGCCAGCCTGTAACCAGCGACCAGCACCCTGTGTCACTGCATAGCGCCGACGCCACGCATCAGCACGACGACGCGCCGTTAGCGCATCGTCGATTTTTTGCTGCCAGGTCATACGGTTGCCGCGTTGTAGTAATCGTCGGTATCCGGGGTACGCAGCGCCTGCTCCAGACGTTGTTGCTGTTCGTTATCACCCGCCAGTACCGCCGTTTGCTGCGGGTTAAGACCCAGCTTACGGAACAACAATAAATCTTTATCTTCGTTCGGGTTCGGCGTGGTCAGCAGTTTGCAGCCGTAGAAAATCGAGTTGGCCCCGGCCATAAAGCACATTGCCTGGGTTTGTTCGTTCATCTGCTCGCGCCCGGCAGAAAGACGTACGTATGAGGTCGGCATCATGATGCGCGCGACGGCGATAGTACGAATAAAATCAAAAGCATCTACGTCGTCGTTATCGGCAAGCGGCGTGCCCTTCACTTTCACCAGCATGTTGATCGGCACGCTTTCCGGCGGCGTCGGCAGATTCGCTAATTGCAGCAGCAGACCCGCGCGGTCGGTCACCGTTTCACCCAGCCCCACAATCCCGCCGGAGCAAACTTTAATGCCCGCCTCACGCACTTTATCCAGCGTATCCAGGCGCTCCTGATACGAACGGGTGGTAATGATATTGCCGTAAAATTCCGGCGAGGTGTCGAGGTTGTGGTTGTAGTAGTCCAGACCCGCATTGGCCAGGCGCTGGGCCTGAGATTCGTCCAGCGTGCCCAGCGTCATACAGGCTTCCAGCCCCAGTTCTTTCACGCCCTGAACCATTTGTTCCAGGTACGGCATATCGCGTTCGTGAGGGTTCTTCCACGCCGCGCCCATGCAAAACCGCGTTGAACCGGCTTGTTTCGCCTTACGGGCAGAGTCCAGAACCTGTTCAACTTCCATCAAACGTTCCGTTTCCAGTCCGGTTTTATAGCGGGAACTTTGCGGGCAGTATTTGCAGTCTTCCGGGCAAGCACCGGTCTTAATCGACAACAGCGTACTAACTTGTACCTGCCGCGGATCGAAATGCTGACGATGAACCTGCTGCGCTTCAAACAACAGATCCAGCAGCGGTTTTTCAAATAATTCGGTGACTTGCGACATTGTCCAGCGAGAAGAATGAGCCATATTGGTATACGTTTCGTTGTTAGTTTGGTGTAGACTCGTAAACCTAAATCTTTTTAATTTGGTTTACAAGTCGATTATGACAACGGACGATCTTGCGTTTGACCAACGCCATATCTGGCACCCTTACACCTCCATGACCTCCCCGCTGCCGGTTTATCCGGTGACGCGTGCCGAAGGTTGTGAACTGATATTAGCCAGCGGTGAGAAGCTGATTGACGGCATGTCATCCTGGTGGGCGGCATTCCACGGTTACAATCACCCGCAGCTGAATGCCGCGATGAAAACGCAGATTGATGCCATGTCGCACGTGATGTTTGGCGGCATTACCCATGCCCCGGCTATTGCGCTGTGTCGCCAGTTGGTGGCGATGACGCCCGAGGCGCTGGAGTGCGTTTTTCTCGCGGATTCTGGTTCGGTCGCCGTGGAAGTCGCGATGAAAATGGCGCTGCAATACTGGCAGGCCAAAGGTGAATCCCGTCAGCGTTTCCTGACATTTCGTAACGGTTATCACGGCGATACTTTCGGCGCGATGTCGGTCTGCGATCCTGACAACTCGATGCACAGTCTGTGGAAGGGTTATCTGCCTGATAACCTGTTTGCACCCGCTCCGCAAAGTCGGATGGGCGGCGAATGGGACGAACTGGATATGGTGCCTTTTGCCCGTCTGATGGCCGCACATCGCCACGAAATTGCGGCAGTGATCCTTGAACCGATTGTGCAGGGCGCTGGCGGCATGCGCATGTACCATCCTGAGTGGTTAAAGCGCATCCGTAAGATGTGTGACCGGGAAGGCATTTTGCTGATTGCCGATGAAATCGCCACCGGATTTGGTCGCACGGGCAAGCTGTTTGCCTGTGAGCACGCTGATATCACTCCGGACATTTTGTGCCTTGGCAAAGCGTTAACCGGCGGAACGATGACCCTTTCCGCCACCCTGACCACGCGCCTGGTTGCGGAAACCATCAGCAACGGTGAAGCCGGATGTTTTATGCACGGCCCGACTTTCATGGGTAATCCACTGGCCTGCGCCGTCGCCTCTGCCAGCCTGTCGCTGCTCGAAACCGGCGAATGGCGCTCGCAGGTCGCGGCCATTGAAGCGCAGTTGCGTGAAGAACTCGCCCCGGCGGCAGATTCCCGTTGGGTCGCCGACGTGCGCGTGCTTGGTGCCATCGGCGTGATAGAAACCACGCATCCGGTGAATATGGCCGCGTTACAGAAGTTCTTTGTCGAACAGGGCGTGTGGGTAAGACCGTTTGGTAAGCTCATTTATCTGATGCCGCCGTACATCATCAAGCCCGAACAACTGCGCAGCCTGACGCAGGCCGTCAACGAGGCTGTACGCAATGCAACATTTTTTAGCGATTAATCAGCGGTAAGCTCTACGGTTTCTGGCTACACTTTTTGGCTAACGAGAGGAGTCAGCATGAAACTAATCAGTAACGATCTGCGCGATGGCGAAAAGCTTCCTCATCGCCACGTCTTTAACGGCATGGGATATGACGGGGATAATATTTCCCCGCACCTGGCATGGGATGACGTGCCCGCCGGGACTAAAAGCTTTGTCGTGACCTGTTACGATCCTGATGCGCCAACCGGCTCCGGCTGGTGGCACTGGGTGGTGGTTAACCTGCCTGCAGATACCCGAGTTTTACCACAAGGTTACGGCTCGGGGCTGGTTGCGTTGCCGGAAGGCGTGCTGCAAACACGCACGGATTTTGGTAAAGCCGGTTATGGTGGCGCTGCGCCGCCGAAGGGGGAAAACCACCGCTATATCTTTACGGTTCACGCACTGGATGTGGAGCGTATTGATGTCGATGAGGACGCCAGCGGCGCGATGGTTGGATTTAACGTCCATTTCCACTCGCTCGCCAGCGCTTCTGTTACCGCAATATTTAGCTAAGTTCTGTTATGCCGGATGTCGACTTAGCCTCATCCGGCCTACAAAGCCGACCGTAAGTCTGATAAGACGCGTCAGCGTCGCCATCAGGCAATTCTCTAGAGAAATTCAGGCAGCAATTTCAGCAATGTTCCTTGCGCTAACAGTTCGGTCGCGCACTCGATATCCGGGGCGAAAAAGCGATCCTGCGTGTAATGAGCAACCTGCTCGCGTAAAGCCTGGCGCGCCTGCTCCAGCAGCGGGCTTGAGGTTAACCCTTCGCGCAGGTCAATCCCCTGACACGCCGCCAGCCACTCTACGGCAATCACGCCGCGCGTATTTGCTGCCATCTCCCACAGTCTGCGCCCCGCCGCCGGAGCCATAGATACGTGATCTTCCTGGTTGGCGGACGTCGGTAAACTGTCTACGCTATGCGGATGCGCCAGCGCTTTGTTCTCACTCGCCAGCGCGGCAGCCGTGACTTGAGCAATCATAAAGCCGGAGTTCACCCCACCGTTTTTCACCAAAAACGGCGGCAGTTGCGACATGTGTTTATCCATCATTAACGCAATGCGTCGCTCCGATAACGAGCCGATTTCCGCAATCGCCAGCGCCAGATTATCTGCTGCCATCGCCACCGGTTCAGCATGGAAGTTGCCGCCAGAAATGACATCCCCCTCTTCGGCAAATACCAGCGGGTTGTCGGAAACCGCATTGGCCTCCACCAGCAGAACATCCATCACCTGGCGCATTTGCGTCAGACATGCCCCCATCACCTGTGGCTGACAGCGCAGAGAATACGGATCCTGCACTTTCTCACAGTTATGATGCGACTGCGAAAGCGCGCTGGTGTCGGTCAATACGTGGCGATACAGCGTTGCGGCATCAATCTGCCCACGCTGCCCTCGCGCGGCGTGAATACGGGCATCAAACGGACGACGGGAACCCAGCACGGCTTCGGTGGTCAGCGCCCCGCACACCGTTGCAGACGCAAACAGTTCCTGAGCTTCAATTAGCCCACGCAGCGCAAAGGCCGTCGAAGCCTGGGTGCCGTTGAGCAACGCCAGCCCTTCTTTTGCCTCCAGCGTTATCGGCTCCAGCCCGGCCTTTTTCAGCGCTTCGGTCGCCGGGAGCCATTCACCCTGCCAGCGCGCCTTCCCTTCTCCCAACAGCGTCAAAGACATATGCGCCAGTGGCGCCAGGTCACCCGATGCCCCCACGGAGCCTTTCGCCGGGATCAGCGGATACACCTCGGCATTCACCAGCGCAATCAGCGCTTCAATCACGCTCAGGCGAATACCGGAAAAACCGCGCGCCAGGCTGTTGATTTTCAGCACCATAATCAGACGCACCATCGCGTCGTCCAGCGCCTCGCCGACACCTGCCGCATGGGAAAGCACCAGCGAACGCTGCAAATTCTGCAAATCTTCCGTGGCGATACGGGTCTGGGCCAGCAGGCCAAAGCCGGTATTAATGCCATACGCCGTACGGCCTTCATCGACAATATTATTGACGCAGGCGACGCTGGCGTTAATAGCATCGATCGCCCCGGCATCCAGACTCAGTTTGACCGGCTGCTGCCAGATTTCACGTAGCTGGATAAAACTCAGATGGCCCGGCGTGAGTGTCATGGTGTTCATATCAGCGTTTCTCCTGCGTCGCGGCAACCATCGGCAAATTCAGCCCTTCTTCGACGGCGCATTCCACCGCAATGTCATATCCGGCGTCGGCGTGACGCATCACCCCGGTCGCCGGATCGTTATGTAAGACCCGGGCGATACGCGCCGCGGCTTCATCGGTGCCATCGCAAACAATCACCATCCCGGCATGCTGAGAGAAGCCCATACCGACCCCGCCACCGTGATGCAGCGACACCCAGGTCGCGCCGCTGGCGGTGTTAAGCAGCGCGTTCAGCAGCGGCCAGTCGGATACGGCGTCTGAACCGTCGCGCATAGCTTCAGTTTCGCGGTTCGGGCTGGCAACAGAACCTGAGTCCAGATGGTCACGGCCAATAACAATCGGCGCGGATACTTCACCGCTGCGCACCATTTCATTAAACGCCAGCCCTAGTTTCTGACGCCACTCCAGGCCGACCCAGCAGATACGCGCCGGTAAACCCTGGAAATTAATCCGCTCACGCGCCATATCCAGCCAGTGATGAAGGTGCTTATCATCTGCCACGATCTCTTTCACTTTGGCATCTGTTTTATAAATATCCTGCGGATCGCCGGACAGCGCCACCCAACGGAACGGGCCAATGCCGCGACAGAACAACGGTCGAATATAAGCAGGTACGAAGCCGGGGAAATCAAAGGCATTTTCCACGCCCATCTCTTTGGCCATCTGGCGAATGTTGTTGCCGTAATCAAACGTTGGCACGCCCATTTTGCTAAACGCCAGCATCGCCTCAACGTGCGTTGCCATTGAACGTTTCGCCGCCTGCACCGTGCCCTGCGGATCGGACACCGCTTTTGCCTGATACTCTTCCCAGCTCCAGCCAGACGGCAGATAACCATGCAGCGGATCGTGGGCGCTGGTCTGGTCGGTGACCATATCCGGGCGCACACCGCGCTTCACCAGTTCCGGCACAACGTCGGCGGCGTTCGCACACAGCGCAATGGAGACCGCTTTACCCTCGCGAGTGTATTTGTCGATACGCGCCAGCGCATCGTCAAGCGATGTCGCCTGCTCGTCCACGTAACGGGTACGCAGACGGAAATCGATTCGGCTTTGCTGGCATTCAATGTTCAGCGAACACGCCCCCGCAAGCGTAGCGGCTAACGGCTGCGCCCCGCCCATACCGCCCAGTCCGGCGGTCAATACCCAGCGCCCGCTCAGGTTACCCTGATAATGCTGACGCCCGGCCTCAACGAAGGTTTCATAAGTCCCCTGCACGATGCCCTGGCTGCCGATGTAGATCCAGCTCCCGGCGGTCATCTGGCCGTACATCGCCAACCCTTTGGCGTCCAGTTCGTTGAAATGTTCCCAGGTAGCCCAATGTGGCACCAGGTTGGAGTTGGCAATCAGCACGCGCGGTGCGTTGTCGTGAGTTTTGAATACGCCTACCGGTTTTCCGGACTGGACCAGCAGCGTCTCATCGGTCTCCAGTTTGGTCAGCGCGTTGACGATGGCGTCATAGCATTCCCAGTCCCGTGCGGCGCGGCCAATCCCGCCGTAAACCACCAGCTCATGCGGATTTTCCGCCACATCGGGATCCAGATTATTCATTAACATGCGCAGCGGCGCTTCAGTCAGCCAGCTTTTGGCCGTTAACGTGGTGCCGCGTGGGGCACGAATATCCTGCTGACGATATTTGCTATGGGACATGACAGAAAACTCCTCGCGAACGTCGGATAGATAAGTAACATATACTTGTCTATACAAGTCACCGCAAGGATGATTTTAACAATTAAGATACATTTTTATTATATTGCGTCAGCAATCACGGTTTTCATCTCCTGTATCAGGACATAAACCGCCCTTGCAGTCGATAGCGGGAACCAGGGAACAGCAAACGGGCATGAGAGACAATGGATGACGCGGACCAGGTCTTGCGGCGGATCAGCAGGCAGGGATCGTGTTCTTTGATGTTCAGCAGCGCGCACTCTTCGGCGCTGGCGCGTACCGCTTCAACGATATGCTCACCTTCGGTCAAGGGGGCTATCAGTGAAAGGTATGCGTGCGGCGTGGTCTGGCTGTAATCCTGCCCCAGATACTCGGGCACAATTTCGGCATTCACGCAGCGATCTTCAATCTGTACCGGCAGATCGTTCTCGTAGTGCACCATGACAGAGTGAAAAATAGAGGTGCCTTCTTTGACGTTTAATACCAAAGCCTGCTGCGCGTTTGCCCGGGTTCTTTCCAGCGTCAGCACTTCGCACCGGTGCTGATGCTGACGGGCGTTAATTTCATCCGCGATGCTACGAATTTCAAACAGCGCGGACTGACCTTTTGGCTCGGCGACAAACGTCCCCACGCCCTGCAAACGCACCAGTAAACCTTCATCCGTTAACTCACGCAGCGCCCGGTTGATGGTCATGCGGCTGAAACCATACTGCGCCACCAGCTCTGCCTCAGACGGAATGCGATCGTGAGGCTGCCAGATACCGCTGGCAATTTTTTCGCTGATCTCCTGTTTGACCTTTTCGTAAAAAGGAGCCGGAGCAGAACGGGATGGGAGCATGCGTGAGCCTTCCTTAAGCTGAAAATGTGAGTGGGTACAGTTTACAGGCATTACCCGAACCTGATAAGCGCAACGCCATCAGGTATGTCAGTGCCACCAGTGGGCGATTTGCCAGCCTAATCGCGCCGCAACCCGCGCCGCCCTGCCATCATCGTCAAAGCGTGGATTAAATTCAACCATATCCACCGCCTGTAGTTTACCGCTACGACACAGAGGCTCAATCAGTCTCAGCAGCGTCGCCAACGGTACGCCAAGCGCGGCGGGGGCCGACACACCGGGCATTTCCCACACCGGCAGCACGTCGAGGTCGATTGTCAGATAGATGACATCCAGATTGGCAATGAACTGCGCTAACTGCGCCTGCGCCGTATCACAATGCAGATCCTCCACTATGGTCACACCGAGCCGCTGGGCCTCATCCCAAAGCGCTTGGGTGTTTGCCGCCCGGCTGACGCCGATACAGGCATAGTGAAATTCACGCTGTTGTTCATCGCAAAGCTGCGCCAGCTGGCGAAACGGCGTACCGGATGTAGCCTGCCCGGCATGGCGCAAATCGAGATGCGCATCGAAGTTGACTATCCCCACTCTCGCCTGCGGGAACGCGTCCAGCACACCTGCGCCATGGGCATATGCGGTTTCGTGTCCGCCCCCCAGAACAAAGGTGCGCATATTTTCCTGCTGACAACGCTGTACTGCATTGCGTAGCGCCTGCTGCGCGCCTTCAAGATCGGGGGCCTGCGCCACAATATTGCCCAGATCCACCAGTCGATGATGCCCATCGTGGCTGGCTAAATTCGCCAGCGCCTTGCGCAGCACATCGGGCGCTCCGGCAGCTCCCGTGCGCCCCTGATTACGTTTAACACCTTCGTCGCAGGCAAACCCGAGCAACGCTATCTGCTCGCGATACATTTCTGGGCTAAACGTGGGGCTCTGGGTGATAGTCTGAAACAGGCGCAGCGCATTCGGCGATTCGGCCCGGTCATCACGTCCCTGCCATAGCGCAGGTGAAGCAGGTTGCCAGTGAGTCATGCTATTTGTCCTTTGAATACGCGTTGGTAGAGCGGGTTGCGTCCTGGTTCATACAGGATCTCAACAGGAAGTGTGGCATCCCACACCACAAAATCGGCCACAAACCCGGCCTTCAATTGACCGTGGGTGGCGTGACGCCCCAGCGCCCGGGCCGCATGACGGGTTACGCCCGCCCATGCTTCTTCCGGCGTTAAGCCAAACTGGACGCAGGCCATATTCATCGCCCAGTGCAGGCTGATAAACGGGCTGGTACCGGGGTTAAAATCTGTCGCTACCGCCATCGGTACCTGATATTGACGCAGCAACGCTACCGGTGGGCGCTGCTGCTCTTTGAGGAAATAGAATGCGCCGGGCAGCAGCACGCCGACCGTACCGCTTTGGCTCATTGCCGCCACGCCTGCTTCATCGAGGTATTCAATATGATCGGCGGATAGCCCGTGGTAGCGGCTTACCAACTGTGCGCCGCCAAGCAATGACAGTTGTTCGACATGGCCTTTAATCGGGATGCCCAGCGCCTGCGCAGCCTGAAACACCCGCTCACTCTGCGCCAACGAAAAACCAACGCTTTCACAGAACAGATCAACGGTCTCAAACAGCCCTTGTTCCCACAGCTGCGGCAAAATGGTCTCGCACACCAGCGTAATATAGCCGTCAGGATCATCCCTGAATTCCGTTGGCGTCGCATGCGCAGCCAACAGCGTCGGGCTGATTTCAACGATATTCTCTGCCGCCAGCGCTGCCACCACGCGCAATATTTTCTCTTCTGTCGGCAAATCCAGGCCGTAGCCGGATTTTATTTCCAACAGCGTAACACCTTCTTTGATCAGCTGTTCCATCCGCTGATGAGCTACGTGTAAGAGTTGTTCATCCGTGGCGCTGCGGGTCGCCGATACGGTGGCATTGATCCCCCCACCCTGAGCGCTTATCTGCTGGTAGGAGACACCATTTAACCGCTGCTCCCATTCACCTGCGCGGTTTCCGCCAAAGACGAGATGCGTATGGCAATCAATCAGGCCAGGCGTAATCAGCCGGCCCTGCATATCAAAAGTATTGTCATGTGTGAGATATAACGATGATTCCGGGACGATATCGCGAATCTTGCCCTGGCGGACGATCAGCGCGTGACCATCCACCAGCCCATATGGGGTACCACGTTCAGGATCCATAGTCGCCAGACGAACATTGCGCCAGATAACATCATCAGGGAAGAATTGCTGCATTCGACTCACCACTTGTCATAGGTTGTATAGACATTTATTTTTGATTATAGGGATGTTGTCAACCTGAAGAGCCATAATTGTTATCTATTTGTGATATAAAGACTCTCCGCGCCAGACATTGCTGCGATAAAAAACAACTTTTTACCTTTTCGCCTTCCCGTTTCGCTCAACTTAGTATAAAAAAGCAGGCTTTAATGGATAACTTTCAAAGCCCGGAGCAACCTGTGAATATATCATCAGTTTCCCGTCTGGCGCTGGCAATGGCTTTTGGCGTGACGCTGACCGCCTGTAGCTCTACGCCGCCCGATCAAATTCCTTCCGCTCAGACCGCGCCAGGTACCTCTTCGCGCCCGATCTTGTCGGCCAATGAAGCGAAAAACTTCGTTGCTGCGCACTATTTTTCCGCGCTGACGCCAAACACCGCGCCATGGAGCCCTTCTTCAATTTCTCTGCCTGCACAACCTGACTTCGTCGTTGGCCCGGCAGGCACTCAGGGCGTAACCCATACCAGCATTCAGGCTGCGGTGGATGCGGCAATCATCAAACGTACGAACAAACGTCAGTACATCGCGATTATGCCGGGCGAGTATCAGGGCACGGTATACATCCCGGCAGCAACGGGTAGCCTGACGCTGTACGGTATGGGCGAAAAACCGCTGGATGTAAAAATTGGCCAGGCCATTGACGGTGACATGAGCACCGCAGACTGGCGTCGTACGGTGAACCCAGGCGGTAAATATATGCCGGGTAAACCTGCGTGGTATATGTTTGATAATTGCCAGAACAAACGTGGCACAAATATTGGTGTGATGTGTTCTGCCGTCGTCTGGTCGCAAAACAACGGTCTGCAATTGCAGAACCTGACCATCGAAAACAACCTGGGTGATAGCGTTGATGCAGGCAACCACCCGGCCGTTGCACTGCGTACCGATGGTGATAAAGTGCAGATCAACAAGGTCAATATTCTGGGTCGTCAGAATACGTTCTTTGTAACCAACAGCGGCGTACAAAACCGTCTGGAAAACGATCGTCAGCCTCGCACGCTGGTAACCAACAGCTACATTGAAGGTGATGTGGATATCGTTTCTGGTCGTGGCGCAGTGGTGTTCGAGAACACCGATTTCCGTGTTGTGAATTCCCGTACGCAGCAGGAAGGTTACGTGTTCGCACCGGCTACTCTGTCAAACATCTACTACGGTTTCCTGGCGATTAATAGCCGCTTCACGGCAAGCGGCGATGGCGTGGCGCAGTTAGGCCGATCGCTGGATGTCGATTCCAACACTAACGGTCAGGTCGTTATCCGTGACAGCGTGATTAACGAAGGCTTTAACATGGCAAAACCATGGGCTGACAGCGTTATCGCAAAACGCCCGTTTGCCGGTAATACCGGTGCGGAAGATGACAAAGGTGAAATCCAGCGCAACCTGAACGACACCAACTTCAACCGCATGTGGGAATACAACAACCGCGGTATTGGTAGCAAAGTGGTTGCCGAGCCGAAGCAGTAATCCCAGAGTAAAAAAGGTCGCCATATTTACGCTGGCGACCTTTTTTATGGCGTTACACCAAACGCGATTTATTAAAGTTAATCAAACTCCCCGCTTTAATAATCTCACGCTCCTCGGCGGTCAGGCTTTCCATATACAAGCTGATTTCACTCATCGCGCCATCAGCATGAAGAACGTACGCTTTTATCTCGCGACTGCACTCATCCAGCGCACGGCGAATACCGGGAATATAGATATAGTCCCCGACTTCAAAAGAGGGTTTCTCAGCCATTTGTAGCGGTAACATACCCCAGTTGATCACATTGGAACGGTAACGCTTGGTGGCATATTCCTGGGCGATATTTGCCAGCCCACCGATCACTCGCTGACAGCTTGCCGCCTGCTCGCGCGCAGAACCATCACCAGGCTTGACGGCATAAATCATGCTGCCAATCTCAGTCTCCAGTGGTCGCGTGTTTTCCTGACCGGTAATCTGCTGGATGCGTGCGAAAACGGACGCCAGTTCGCTAACGTCACCCGCCTGACGTTGTTTTTCCCGTTCAGCGACCGCCTTGCTTCTGCCAACATAGCCGGGATCGCGTCGGGAAAGGGTAAATTCCGCCAGCCCCAAAGGATTGGAACGATACGAAGAGGTTTCTCCGGACGGGATAAGCTCATCCGTCGTTGTCACATCATCAAGTATTTTTGAGGCCACTTTCAGCAGAATATTTTCTGTTAACGCGCCCAGTTCCGGCCAGTCTTTAATATTCGGGCCGTAAATGAGCGGCTGTTGCGTGGCCCCTTTAACAAACCCCTGGTATACGCGGCTCTTATATGGCGCAGGATTAAACGCATAATCAGGTACAGCTTCCCAGCAGTCCAGATCCGTCGCGGCAGTGAGGAATCCTCCATTTGCTGCCGTAGCCGCAATTGATCGCGCATCCATCAGCGCAACGGCTGACATTTGACCATTGCCCGGTTTCGAGCCTTCACGGTTAGGGAAGTTGCGCGTGGTATGGCGGATGCTAAGAGCATTGTTGATTGGCGTATCGCCCGCACCAAAGCATGGACCACAGAATGCGGTTCTGATGACGGCCCCCGCTCCCAGTAAATCCGCAACGACACCTTTCTGCGCTAAATCCATAAACACCGGCTGTGACGAGGGGTAGACAGCCAGCGAGAAAGCATCATTACCGCAGGATTGACCACGTAATGCCTGCGCCGCAGCAATCACGTTTTCAAAGTTGCCGCCCGAGCATCCAGCAATGATCCCCTGCTGTACTTTTAAGCGTCCGTTCTCCACTTTATCCAACAACGAGAGGCTGGCTTTACCTTGCGCGATTCGCGAAGATTCAACTTCAATCTCCCGGAGAATATCCGTCAGATTTTCATTGAGTGTAGCAATCTCATAGACATTACTTGGATGGAATGGCAGCGCAATCATCGGCTTAACCGCACTCAAATCAACATGAATACACCCATCGTACCAGGCCATCGGCTGCGGGTTGAGCGGGCGATAATCCTGTTCGCGACCATGTAATGCCAGCCAACTGCGAGTTTCATCATCCGTTTGCCAGACAGAGCTCAGGCAGGTGGTTTCGGTGGTCATTACATCAACGCTGTTGCGAAAATCCGTTGAGAGATGGCGAATGCCAGGGCCGACAAACTCCATGACCTTATTTTTGACGTAGCCATTTTTAAACACTGCGCCAATGATAGCCAAAGCCACATCCTGCGGGCCGATGCCCGCAACAGGCTTGCCGGTCAGATAAACGGCAACAACGCCAGGATAATCAATATCCCAGGTATCGTTTAACAGCTGCTTGACCAGCTCACCGCCCCCTTCTCCTACCGCCATCGTGCCTAATGCGCCGTAACGCGTGTGGCTGTCTGAGCCGAGGATCATTTTGCCGCCCCCGGCCATCATTTCACGCATGTACTGATGGATGACAGCAATATGTGGCGGCACAAAGATTCCGCCGTAACGCTGTGCCGCAGACAGACCAAACATATGATCGTCACCGTTAATGGTTCCCCCTACCGCGCATAATGAGTTATGGCAGTTCGTCAGAACGTACGGTAAAGGAAAGCGCTCCATTCCTGATGCTTTAGCGGTCTGAATAATACCGACAAAGGTAATATCGTGTGATGCTAATGAATCAAACTTAATTTTTAGCTTATTCATGTCACCGGACGTATTATGCGCTGAGAGAATCGACCACGCGATAGTTCCTTTTTTCGCATCTTCTTTACAGATTGGTTCAGACACCTCATCCTCAGCGATAATTTCATTATTACCGGAGAGGTAAATCCCTTTCTCATATAATTTAATCATTAGATACTCCACATTGCTGTGCTCCAACCAGAGCACAGACAACCAATGAACGATGTAATTTATACCCTAAATAATTCGAGTTGCAGGAAGGCGGCAAGGGAGCGAATCCCCAAGAGCTTACTCCAGTAAGTGACTGGGGTGAGCGAGCGCAGCCAACGCACATGCAACTTGAAGTATGACGGGTATAGTTAGAGCATGTTCCAGCCAATCAACATATTCCACCACCAAAGACCCAGCGTAATATGGACGAGGAACGTCAAGAACGTCAGCATTGCGCCGACCAGCCACCACGATTTGATGTCGTTATATCCAACGCCAAAAATAACCGGTCCCGCGGCGCCGCCATAATGGGTAACCATACCGCCGTAAGAGTTAGAAAAGAGTAATGCCAATGCAGTTAACATCAGTGGTGCACCAGAAACGTTCGCCAGCATGGCAAATACCGGCATCATTGCCACAATATAGGCGCTGCCAGAGGCAAAGAAATAACGAACAATAATGCTCAAAAAGAGAATAACAAAGAACGCAACGTTGCCGTGGTTACCAAAGTCGAGGTTATTCTTGAAGAGTTCGGCTAACCAATCGAAGAATTTCACTTTCGATAACAGCGAACTCAAACCGATAATACCGCCGTACCAGATTAAGGTATTCCAGCCGCCCTTATTTTTAACCACATCATCCCAGGTGACTACGCCAAACAAAAGCATCGTACCCATTACTACAATGGCAACCGTTGATTCATCAACGCCGAGAGTTTTACTAAAGATCCATCCTAATAGCGCGAGGACGAAAATGCCCAGCAGCATTTTTTCGCGCCCTTTCATTGGCCCTAAATCCTGAAGCCCGGCTTTGGCGATAGTTTTGTTATCAACCTTTTTAATTTCAGGTGGATACATAAAATAGATGACTAAAGGCGTTACCAACAGCATAACCAGTCCAGGCAAAGCAGCTGCAAGAGCCCATCCTCCCCAGCTTAGTTGTAACTGACAGATATCGTTGATCATCTTCAATGCCAGAATGTTTCCTGCCATCGCAGTAAAAAACATATAGCTGGTCGTTTTAGTGACCATATACACCGTCATCATCAGGTAGTGGCCGACGCGGCGGGGGCTCTTGTCCGGCTCAGAGCCTAACGCCACCGCCACGCTATTGATGATGGGCAAGACAATGCCTCCCGCACGCGCAGTATTTGACGGTGTTGCCGGGGCTAATACCAGGTCAAGAAATACGGTCACGTAGCCCAGGCCAAGCGTGGTGTTACCTATTTTACCAATCAGAATATAGGCAATTCGCTTGCCCAGTCCCGTCGTCACAAAAGCAGCGCTTAAAGTAAACGCGGAGAACACCAGCCATGTCGTACCGGAAGCATAGCCACTCAGCACGCTGCTGGTTTTAAGTACGCCGCTGCCTAAATTTCCGACAACCACCATTGAAGCGGCAACAGCAATCAATAATACCACCGGTTCAGGAAACGGTTTGATCACCAGCCCGACAATGGCTGCGAGATAAATACCAAATAGCACCCAGGCCAGTTCACTTAATCCTGCCGGTGCTGGCATAAGTCCTATAATGCAAGGGATGGCCAATATTAATATTAGCTTCCATAATGATTTAACGTTCATTTTGGGGTCCTGAATAATCTGTACAAGCAATACAGAATGTTTTTCGATTTTCCATAATCACAGCAACATGTGGCCAATGCTGTCAGGGAAGATAAACATCACCGGCGAATATTTTTCTGGCGGTGCGAATAACCGAAGCTCTGATAGTTTCAGGCTCATCCCCTTCATTGGTTAAATAAATATCAAGAGCGCCGCCTGGATGTTCGATAGTGATATTCCCGTAATGCGCGCCTGCCGTTACCTGACGCGTAACGGTACCGTTAATGGCGCAACTGCTGGCGATCGCTATCGCCCCGGTAATTGCCAGTGCTTTATGGCAAGAATGCGGCATAAAATAGCGAACATTAATTGCGCCATCGTGCTGAGGTGCCGAGATGAGAATAGGTTTAGGGATAACCTTATTACTGACATTTCCCAGGCCCATAGCTTCACCGGCCTGTAAACGAATAGACTCGATGCGCGCCAATAATTCGCGGTCTGCATCTAAATCTTGCGCGGATTCATAACCCGTTTTCCCCAGGTATTCGGCAGGAATAATTACGACAGGTGTCGCCATATCCATACAGGTCACGGGAACGGAGTTGATATAATCGATGTGTTGGCCCGTTGGAAAAATATGCCCGGTTTTAGAACCTGCAGCATTCAGGAATGTCAATGCAATCGGGGCCGATGTTCCCGGGACACCGTCAATTCTTGCTGTTCCTTCATACTCAACAACGCCGTTTGGTGTCTGTATATCAGCTTCGATAAACGTGTTGGTGTTTACATTGCGAATACGAACGCGGGTGGTCGGCGTTGCGGCATTAATTAATCCCTTTTCGATAGCAAACGCGCCAACGGCGGAAAGCATATTGCCGCAGTTCGGCGTGGTATCGACCCGTTGCTCATGCACCAATACCTGAGCAAATAAATAATCGATATCAGCTTTCGGGTCGTTTGAACGACTAATGATCGCTACTTTGCTGGTTAACGGATTGCCACCACCAATGCCGTCTATTTCCAGCGCATTGCCAGAACCCATAATTTTAATCAATACTTCATCACGCAGTTTTTCTTCTTGTGGTAGATCTTGTGCTAATAAAAATGCGCCCCTTGAAGTTCCTCCGCGCATCATAACGCAAGGTATTTTTTTCATGATTATGCTCTCGATATTATTTTCACTATGTACATGGTTGCATGTCATGATTAGGGTGACTAATGACTTCATTTTCGTGATTAGTGATTTATTTTTATTAATTAAAAGTTATGAATTGCAGATACACTGAACACTTTCATCTTAGACAGGGGCTTCCCCGATTTAGTCCGGAGTCAGAATGAAACACGAATTATCAAGCATGAAGGCGTTTGTCACACTGGCAGAGTCCGATTCTTTTAACAATGCCGCCAAGTTACTTAATATTACGCAACCTGCATTAACACGCAGAATTAAAAAGATGGAAGAGTATTTACACACTCAACTCTTTGAAAGAACAACTCGCAAAGTCACATTAACAAAAGCGGGAAAAATGCTTTTACCTGAAGCCAGAGAATTAATCAGGGCATTAGATGAAACTATTTTTAATATTAGCGATGTGAATGTTCATCATCATGGCATAGTGACATTATCCTGTATTCCTACCGCAGTTTTCTATTTCTTGCCGTTGGCAATAGGAAAATTTAATGAGCGGTATCCCAATATCAAAGTGCGAATTATTGAACAAGGTACGAATAATTGTATGGAATCCGTACTTTGCAATGAGGCTGATTTTGGAATAAATATGAACAACATCACAAATTCCTCTATCGAGTTCACTCCACTGGTTAATGAACCGTTTGTTCTGGCCTGTCGGCGCGATCATCCACTCGCCAATAAACAGTTGGTGGAGTGGCAGGAATTGCTGAATTACAAATTGATAGGCGTTCGCTCCTCAAGCGGTAACCGATTATTGATTGAACAACATTTGGCCGATAAACCGTGGAAGTTGAACTGGTTTTACGAGGTTCGTCATCTGTCCACTTCGCTGGGTCTGGTTGAAGCTGGACTGGGCGTTTCCGCGTTACCAGGGTTAGCAATGCCGCAAACGCCGCATCCCACCCTGACAGGTATCCCACTGGTTGAGCCTGTTATTAGACGCACGCTGGGAGTTATTCGGCGTAAAGACGCTATTCTCTCACCTCCCGCTGAACGTTTCTTCTCTCTTCTGCTTAATTTATGGGCAGATGACAAAGACTGTCTTTGGACATCCGTTGCTGAACGTCATGAAAATTTACCGCTTGTTGAATGAACATAAAAAAATCCGCAATCTTCAAAAGATTGCGGATCGTTTGTAACACCTGACGTTTTAGTACGCGTTAACCACCACCCACATCGGGCCTTGTCCTACCGCGTAACGACCGTTCTCTGTCAACAGTCCTTGTTCGCCTGCAATCTTATACACCGCGATATGGTGCGATTTTTGCCCGGCGGCAATCAGGTATTTTCCGCTGTGATCGATATTAAAACCACGCGGCTGAGTTTCGGTAGGCTGGAAACCCTCTTTAGTCAGTACGCTACCGTCTTCAGACACGCTAAAGACCGTAATCAGGCTGGCGGTACGATCACAGGCATACAGATGACGCCCATCAGGTGTGATATGAATATCTGCTGCCCAACGGGTATCAGCGAAATCTGCAGGCATCATATCCAGCGTCTGCACACACTCAATTTTGCCGTACGGATCTTTCAGCTCCCAGACATCAACAGAGCTGTTCAGCTCGTTCACACAGTAGGCATATTGCTTATTCGGATGGAACGCCATATGACGCGGGCCCGCGCCTTCCACGGTAGTCACTTCAGCCGGTTCCTGCGCGACCAGATGGCCATCATCGCTTACGTCAAACAGGCAGATACGATCCTGTTTCAACGCCGGAACCCACAAAGTACGGTTATCCGGAGAGATGTTGGCTGAGTGGCAACCATCCAGGCCCTCAACCACGTCAACCAGTTCCACCGGCAGGCCATCTTCCAGACGCGTGACGCTCACGCTGCCAGCGTTATAAGAACCCACGAACACGAAACGTCCCTGATGATCGGTAGAAATATGCGTCGGGCTACCCGGCAGCGCAGACTCTGCCGCGAAGGTCAGCGCACCGTCATCAGGCGCAATACGATAAGCCAACACGCGAAACTCCGGGCGCACGCCAACATAGAGGTAACGCTTATCCGGGCTGACGACCATCGGCTGTACCTGACCCGGCACATCAACCACCTGTGTCAGCGTCAGAGAACCATCGTGATTCAGGCTCCAGACGTGGATTTGCTGACTTTCAGGGCTGGCGGTATAAACGGTTTGCTTCATGAATACTCCTTTACTTTTTGGCAGGTGGCTGCAATTGCCTGACACACGCCTAGGGTAGACGCTTTTAACGGTGAATGCTTAATTAAGGCTCAGAATTTTGTCCGGCTCCCGTCTCGGTGTACCATTCCAACAGACATAATTCTCAACCTTAATCTGGATAAACCTATGACCGCACGCGTGATTGCCCTGGATTTAGACGGTACCCTCTTGACCCCGAAAAAAACCTTGCTGCCATCCTCTCTCGAAGCGCTCTCGCGCGCCAGAGAAGCAGGCTACCAACTTATCATTGTCACAGGTCGCCATCACGTTGCTATTCATCCTTTTTATCAGGCACTGGCGCTGGATACACCTGCAATTTGCTGTAACGGTACCTATTTGTATGATTATCAAGCAAAAAAGGTGCTGGAATCCGATCCCCTTCCGGTAGACCAGGCATTACAGCTGATCGAAATGCTGGATGAACATCAGATCCACGGGCTGATGTATGTGGATGAGGCCATGCTGTATGAGCGCCCTACCGGGCATGTAGTGCGTACTGCTAACTGGGCACAAACGCTGCCGCCGGAACAGCGCCCGACCTTCACCCAGGTTCCTTCGCTGGCGCAGGCGGCGCATGACGTTAACGCCGTCTGGAAATTTGCTCTGACCGACGAAGATATTCCGAAACTGCAGCAGTTTGGCCGGTATGTCGAGCAACAACTGGGGCTGGAGTGTGAATGGTCCTGGCACGATCAGGTCGACATTGCCCGTAAAGGCAACAGTAAAGGACGACGCTTGACCCAGTGGATAGAAGCACAGGGCGGGTCAATGGAAAACGTGATTGCCTTTGGCGATAACTTTAACGATATCAGCATGCTGGAAGCCGCAGGCACTGGCGTGGCGATGGGCAACGCGGATGACGCGGTCAAAGCACGCGCCAACATCGTGATTGGTGATAACACCACCGACAGCATCGCGAAATTTATCTACTCTCACCTGCTGTAATCAGGCGGTAATCGATACGCTCTTAATTTGCGCGTACAGCCACAGGCCAGGTTTGATACCCAGTTCATCCCTGGCCCATGGGCTGATCTTCGCCCACAGCGTCTTACCGCCCACCTCAAGCTGAACTTCCACCTGACCGTTATCGTCATAGCATTGCGCGACTTTTGCCCGGAGAACATTACGAATACTGGTCTGTTGCGGCGGCTGCAGAACCAGTGAAACATCAGAGGCCTGAATACGAATACGCAGCGCGGTTTGCAGCGGTTGCTCCAGCTTGTTGACCCATAGATGCTGATCGCCAAGCGCCAGCGCGGTCATCGCGTAGTGTGGATGATGTTCCAGCACGCTGACTTTCAGAATACTGCTTTGCTGTTCCTTAGGCAGCCAGGGGTGCATCACGCTGCTGCCCCAGACATCTTCCAACGAACCAAACGCTTTGACCTGCCCGTTTTCCAGCACCATCACTTTATCTGCCAGGTGCAAAATCTCATCAAGCGAGTGGCTGACGTACAGCATCGGAATATTAATTTCCCGCGCCAGGCGTTGCAGATAAGGCAGCAGTTCGCGTTTACGCGGTATATCCAGAGAGGCTAACGGCTCATCAAGCAGCAATAACTCAGGCGCGGTCAGCAGCGCCCGACCGATGGCGACACGCTGCTTTTCACCGCCAGAAAGACCGCCTGGCAGACGGTCAAGCAGCGGTTCAATGCCCAACAACGCCACCAGCTTATCAAACTGTCCGGCCATGCTTTTCGCCATTCCGTAACGCAGGTTGCCGCGCACTTTATAGTGCGGGAACAGGCGCGCATCCTGGAAAACATAGCCCACCCGGCGTTTTTCCGGCGTTAAACAGATACCGTTCTCGACGTCGTTTAAGACCCGACCGTTGAGCACGATGCGCCCGGACTGCGGCTGCGTCAGACCACTGATGGCGTTAATCAGTGAGGTTTTTCCCGCACCGGAAACGCCAAAAATAGCGGTGATGCCGCTCGCTGGCAGCGTTTCGTTGAGCGTCAGACAATGCGTCCCCAGCGTCTGAGAGAAATTAAGTTCAAGCATGATTATCGCCCCGTCCGCTCACGGCTAATACGCGCCAGCCATTCAGAAATCAGCAGCGAAATCAGCGCCAACACAATTGAAATGATACATAACCTCGCCGCCGCGCTTTCGCCGCCAGGAGTTTGGATCAGGGTATACATCGCCGAAGGAATGGTGCGGGTTTCACCAGGAATATTGGAAACAAAGGTAATGGTTGCACCAAATTCCCCAAGGGAACGCGCAAACGCCAGCACCGTACCAACAATAATGCCGGGCAGCATCAGCGGTAACGTAATGGTCATAAAGACGCGCCAGCGTCCGGCTCCAAGTGTGCGGGCCGCCTGCTCCAGCTTGACGTCGACACCTTCCAGCGCCAAACGAATAGCCCGCACCATGAGCGGGAAGGACATCACCGCAGCGGCCAGCACCGCCCCACGCCAGCTAAAGGCAAAAGTGATGCCAAACCAGTCGTACAGCCATTCGCCAATGAATCCGCGCCGTCCCATAGAGACCAACAGCAGATACCCCACCACCACAGGCGGCAGAACCAGCGGCAAATGCAGTACGCTGTCGAGCAGCGCTTTGCCTGGGAACTTGCATCGCACCAGTAGCCAGGCAAAGAAGATCCCAAATGGCAGACTAAACAACACGGCCAGGGAAGAAACTTTCAGGCTCAGTATAACGGCCTGCCATTCAGGATCGGTCAGTATCATTACTTGGTCGTAAATCCATAACGTTTAAAGATTTCAGCAGCCTGCGGTCCTTTCAGGTAATCATAGAACGCGCTAACCGTTGCGTTTTTGTGCCCATCAACAATCGCGATAGGGTATTCCACTTTTTTGTGCGAATCTTCCGGGAAGGTCGCCACAACTTTTACGCCCTTGCTGGCGACGGCGTCAGAACCATAGACGATCCCCAGCGGCGCTTCGTTACGCTCTACCAGCGCCAGCGCACCGCGCACGTCTTCAGCAGGAGCCAGTTTCGGGGCCAGGGTATCCCATGCACCCAGTTTTTGCAGCGCTTCTTTGGCATAAATGCCTGCCGGAACATGTTCCGGATCGCCAACAGCCAGGCGTCCACCGTTCAACAGACTGGTCCAGTTGGTTTTGCTGTCGATGGTGAAGTCTTTCTGTGCGCTGGCTTTCGGTGCAACCACCACCAGGCTGTTACCCAACAGCGTTTCACGCGTTGCGGTATCAATCGACTTCTTGTCTACCGCGTAGTCCATCCATTTCTGATCGGCAGAAATAAACAGATCGGCCGGTGCGCCTGCTTCAATCTGACGCGCCAGTGTGGAAGAAGAAGCAAAAGAGGAGACAACATCAACGTTCTTCTCTTTTTTATATTGCGTTGCAATGTCCTGCATCGCGTTGGTCAGCGAAGCCGCTGCGAAAACGGTAATCTTTCCTTCATCCGCCAGCGCATGTCCGGCAACAGTAAGAGAAAGAGTTGCCCCTGCAAACAAGCGTAACCATGTACGTGCCATCTGTAACTCCTTTGCGTTTCGTTATGTAGGCGCAAATATAACGAGTAAACCAGGATTTTCCCAGTGGTTATTGATACCAATTAGAGGTTACACAAAGAAAATATCGGCAGGGAAAGTAGGATCTTGAGAAACTGTAGCGAGAGAAAACGAGTAGGAAGGCAAAAAATATAAACGCCCGACTGAGCGGGCGTTTGGGGAATCAATGATTCTGTCTGGACTGGTCTTTCTGACCGATACCGGAGAAAATGTTGAACACTTCACCCAGTCCGTAAATCAGACCCAGAATGATGGCCATTACCACAGGTACCATGATTACGGCGAATACCAGACTTTTCAATAACTCTAACATGGTCAACTCCAGATTTAGTCCTTAGTTGTATTCTAACCACATAACGCAGAAAAGCACTCCCCTTTTGTGCGGTCGGCTTTGCTCAGGCACGGTTTTCCGTCACAATACCCTTTTTTGCCAGGAGCTTGTGATGCAGGCCGAAATCCTTCTTACGCTGAAACTTCAGCAAAAACTGTTTGCTGATCCCCGTCGCATTTCTCTGCTTAAGCATATTGCTCTTTCCGGTTCCATCAGTCAGGGCGCGAAGGATGCAGGTATCAGCTACAAAAGCGCCTGGGATGCGATTAACGAAATGAACCAGCTCAGCGAGCAGACGCTGGTTGAACGTGCCACAGGCGGTAAAGGCGGCGGTGGCGCGGTGTTAACGCGCTATGGCCAACGTTTAATCCAGTTATATGATTTACTGGCGCAAATCCAACAAAAAGCTTTTGATGTTTTGAGCGATGACGATGCGCTACCGCTCAACAGCCTGCTGGCAGCTATCTCGCGTTTTTCACTGCAAACCAGCGCCCGTAACCAGTGGTTTGGCACCATTACCGCTCGCGACCACGATCAGGTCCAGCAGCATGTTGACGTCCTGCTGGCCGATGGCGAAACGCGCCTGAAAGTGGCAATCACTGCGCAAAGCGGCGAGCGTCTGGGTCTTGAGGAAGGCAAAGAAGTACTGATTCTGCTGAAAGCGCCGTGGGTGGGAATCACTCAGGACGACGCTATCGCTCAGGCTGCCGATAACCAGTTGCAGGGCACGATTAGCCATATTGAACGCGGTGCGGAACAGTGTGAAGTGCTGATGACGTTGCCAGATGGCCAGACGCTCTGCGCGACGTTGCCGATAGATCAGACCCACACATTAACTGAAGGCGCTAACGTCACAGCATATTTTAATGCTGATAGAGTGATTATCGCCACGCTGTGCTGAGTTGATTGACATCAACCCGAAGAACACGTATCCCTGTTATTCATCGCTGCAAATAATGGGATACAAAATGTCATCATTGCAAATTTCGCAAGGCATGTTTCGTCTTAGCGACACAAAAACGCTCCAGTTAGATGCGTTGACGTTAAACGCGGGTGATAGCTGGGCGTTTGTTGGCTCTAATGGTAGCGGGAAATCTGCGCTGGCCCGCGCGCTGGCGGGCGAGTTGCCGCTCCTGAAAGGCGAACGCCGCTGCCAGTTCACACGTATTACCCGACTCTCCTTTGAGCAGCTCCAAAAGCTGGTCAGCGACGAGTGGCAGCGGAACAACACCGATCTTCTTAGTCCCGGTGAAGACGACACAGGGCGCACCACCGCAGAAATCATTCAGGATGAGGTCAACGATCCCGCCCGCTGCGCTGCGCTGGCGCAGCAGTTTGGCATTTCAGCCTTACTCAACAGGCGTTTCAAATACCTTTCCACCGGTGAAACACGCAAAACTCTGCTCTGCCAGGCATTAATGTCCACGCCAGATTTGCTGATCCTTGATGAACCCTTTGACGGGCTGGACGTCGCGTCCCGCCGCCAGTTAGCAGAACTGCTCGATGAGCTACACCAGGCCGGCTTAACGCTGGTACTGGTGCTTAATCGCTTTGATGAAATTCCCGAATTCGTGCAGTTTGCCGGCGTGCTTGCCGATTGCACACTGACGGAAACCGGCGCAAAAATCGACCTTCTGCAACAGGCATTAATCGCTCAGCTTGCCCATAGCGAGCGGCTGGAAGGCATCCAGTTACCCGAGCCGGATGAGCCTTCAGTACGCCACACATTGTCAGATAACGAGCCGCGCATTGTGCTTAACGATGGCACCGTCTCGTATAACGATCGCCCTATCCTGCATCATCTGAGCTGGCGGGTAAATCCGGGGGAACACTGGCAAATCGTCGGCCCCAACGGTGCGGGGAAATCAACCCTGCTCAGTTTAATCACCGGCGATCATCCCCAGGGATATAGCAACAACCTGACCCTGTTTGGCCGACGCCGGGGCAGCGGTGAAACTATCTGGGATATCAAAAAACACATTGGCTATGTCAGCAGCAGCCTGCATTTGGATTACCGGGTAAGTACAACAGTTCGCAACGTTATTCTCTCCGGTTATTTCGATTCAATCGGCATTTATCAGGCCGTCTCCGACAGGCAGCACAAGCTGGTACAACAGTGGCTGGATATTCTTGGCATCGATAAACGTACCGCGGATGCGCCATTTCATAGTCTTTCCTGGGGACAACAGCGGCTGGCATTGATTGTTCGTGCTCTGGTGAAACATCCTACATTGCTGATCCTCGATGAACCCTTGCAAGGATTAGATCCGCTCAACCGCCAACTGATCCGTCGGTTTGTGGATGTCCTGATCGGTGAAGGCGAAACTCAGCTTTTGTTCGTCTCTCATCACGCCGAAGATGCCCCGGCCTGCATTACCCATCGGCTAGAGTTTGTACCCGAGGGAGATATCTACGGCTATCGACAAACTTCTCTGCGTTAATTTTCATGCCAGGGCGTTTATCACGCCCTTTTTTCTGCTTTTTTTTCAGACAATCGCTGTAATAACAACCTAACATAATGATTTATAATAAATTAACTAGCAGCGTCGAGTGAAAATCTTGGAGTGTAAACGATTCCACCAATTTATTCCGTGTCACACTTTTCGCATCTTTGTTATGCTATGGTTATTGCATACCATAGGCTTAACGGAGCGAATTATGAGAGTATTGGTTACAGGTGGTAGCGGTTACATTGGAAGCCACACTTGCGTGCAGTTGCTGAAAAACGGTCACGAGGTGGTGATCCTGGATAATCTCTGCAACAGCAAGCGCAGCGTACTGCCCGTCATTGAGCGTTTAGGCGGCAAGCATCCGACCTTCGTGGAAGGAGACATCCGTAACGAAGCGCTGATAACCGAAATTCTGCACGATCATGCCATTGATACGGTCATCCATTTTGCCGGTTTAAAAGCCGTTGGAGAATCCGTTGCCAAGCCGCTGGAGTACTATGACAACAACGTCAACGGCACTCTGCGTCTGGTGAATGCAATGCGCGCAGCCAACGTGAAAAACTTCATTTTCAGCTCCTCCGCGACCGTCTATGGCGATCAGCCGCAAATTCCTTACGTTGAAAGCTTCCCCACCGGCACGCCACAAAGTCCGTACGGCAAAAGCAAGCTGATGGTGGAACAGATCCTGACCGATCTGCAAAAAGCTCAGCCCGACTGGAGCATTGCCCTGCTGCGCTACTTTAACCCTGTTGGCGCTCATCCGTCAGGAGATATGGGGGAAGATCCGCAAGGTATTCCAAACAACCTGATGCCTTACATCGCGCAGGTTGCCGTTGGCCGCCGCGAGTCTCTTGCCATATTTGGCAATGACTACCCTACTGAAGATGGCACCGGCGTACGCGACTACATCCATGTGATGGATCTCGCCGACGGCCACGTTGCCGCCATGGAAAAACTGGCAGGCATTCAGGGTGTGCATATTTATAACCTCGGTGCAGGCATCGGCAGCAGCGTGCTGGACGTGGTCCACGCCTTCAGCAAAGCCTGTGGTAAACCGGTGAATTACCACTTCGCCCCGCGCCGTGAAGGCGATCTTCCAGCCTACTGGGCTGATGCCAGCAAAGCCGATCGCGAGCTCAACTGGCGCGTGACCCGCACATTGGATGAAATGGCACAAGATACCTGGCACTGGCAGTCACGCCACCCACAGGGATATTCGGATTAAGGACCAATCATGACGCAATTCAATCCTGTCGATCATCCACACCGCCGTTTTAACCCGCTCACCGGGCAGTGGATCCTCGTATCACCGCATCGCGCCAAACGCCCGTGGCAAGGGGCGCAGGAAACTCCGTCTAAGCAGGTACTACCTGCACATGACCCGGACTGCTTCCTGTGCGCTGGCAATACGCGCGTTACCGGCGACAAAAACCCGGATTACACCGGGACCTATGTCTTTACCAATGACTTTGCGGCGCTGATGTCCGATACCCCCGACGCGCCGGACAGTCACGATCCGTTGATGCGCTGCCAGAGCGCGCGCGGTACCAGCCGCGTGATTTGCTTCTCACCCGATCACAGCAAAACGTTGCCGGAACTCAGCGTCCCTGCACTGACAGAAATCGTAAAAACGTGGCAGGAGCAGACCGAAGACTTAGGGAAAACCTATCCCTGGGTGCAGGTATTTGAGAATAAAGGCGCAGCGATGGGGTGCTCGAACCCGCACCCACACGGACAAATTTGGGCCAACAGCTTTTTGCCTAACGAAGCCGAACGTGAAGATCGCCTGCAGAAAGCATACTTCGCCGAACAAGGCGCACCGATGCTCGTTGATTACGTCCAGCGCGAACTGGCGGACGGCAGTCGTACGGTCGTAGAAACCGAGCACTGGCTGGCGGTTGTGCCTTACTGGGCCGCGTGGCCGTTCGAAACGCTGCTGCTGCCGAAAGCGCATGTGCTGCGTATTACCGATTTGAGCGACGAACAGCGTGCTGACCTGGCGCTGGCGTTGAAAAAACTGACCAGTCGTTACGACAATCTGTTCCAGTGTTCATTCCCCTACTCCATGGGCTGGCACGGCGCACCGTTTAACGGTGAAGAAAACCAACACTGGCAGTTGCATGCACACTTTTATCCGCCGCTGCTGCGTTCCGCGACTGTGCGTAAATTTATGGTCGGATATGAAATGCTGGCAGAAACCCAGCGCGACCTGACGGCAGAACAAGCGGCTGAACGACTGCGTGCGGTCAGCGACATCCATTTTCGCGAATCCGGAGTTTAAATAATGAGTCTGAAAGAAAAAACACAATCTCTGTTTGCAGAAACATTTGGCTACCCTGCCACCCATACTATTCAGGCACCGGGTCGTGTAAACCTGATCGGCGAACATACCGATTATAACGACGGCTTCGTTCTGCCTTGCGCCATCGACTATCAAACCGTTATCAGTTGTGCGGCACGCGACGATCGAAAAGTCCGCGTGATCGCCGCTGATTACGACAATCAGATTGATGAGTTCTCGCTTGATGCGCCGATTATCGCCCACGACAGCCAGCAGTGGTCAAACTACGTGCGTGGCGTAGTGAAACATCTGCAAAAGCGCAATAACGCCTTTGGCGGTGCTGATCTGGTGATCAGCGGTAACGTCCCACAGGGCGCGGGGTTAAGTTCTTCTGCCTCGCTGGAAGTCGCTGTGGGTACGGTATTCCAGCAGCTCTATCATCTGCCGCTCGACGGCGCGCAGATTGCCCTGAACGGTCAGGAAGCTGAAAACCAGTTTGTCGGCTGTAACTGCGGCATTATGGATCAGTTGATCTCGGCACTTGGTAAGAAAGATCATGCGCTACTGATCGACTGCCGAACGCTTGGCACCAAAGCAGTTTCTATGCCTGAGGGCGTAGCGGTGGTGATCATCAACAGTAACTTTAAACGTACGCTGGTCGGTAGCGAATACAACACCCGTCGCGAACAGTGTGAAACCGGCGCGCGTTTCTTCCAGCAGCCAGCGCTGCGTGATGTTAACCTTGAAGCGTTTAACGCCGTCGCCCACGAATTGGATCCGATCGTCGCCAAACGCGTTCGCCACGTGATCACGGAAAATGCGCGTACCGTTGAAGCAGCACAGGCGCTGGAAAAAGGCGACCTGCTGCGTATGGGCCAACTGATGGCGGAATCTCACGCCTCAATGCGCGATGACTTTGAAATTACCGTGCCGCAAATTGATACGCTGGTTGAGATTGTCAAAGCGACCATTGGCGATAAAGGCGGTGTACGCATGACCGGCGGCGGCTTCGGCGGCTGTATAGTGGCGCTGATCCCGCAAGATTTGGTGCCAGCCGTACAGCAAGCTGTCGCTGAGCAGTACGAAGCAAAAACTGGAATTAAAGAAACATTCTACGTCTGCAAACCTTCTCAAGGAGCCGGACAATGTTAAACGAAATCCCCGTGCAGGCTCCGGACGGTCAGCCGTTTCGCCTGCTCACCCTGCGCAATGACGCAGGGATGGTGGTCACGCTGATGGATTGGGGCGCGACCCTACTCTCTGCGCGTATTCCGCTCAGCGATGGTAGCGTGCGCGAAGCATTACTCGGTTGCGCCAGCCCGGAACAATACCCGGAACAGGCTGCATTTCTGGGGGCTTCGATTGGTCGCTACGCTAATCGTATCGCCAACAGCCGTTATACCTTTGCTGGCGAAACCGTTGAATTAATACCAAGTCAGGGCGACAACCAGCTGCACGGCGGGCCGGACGGTTTCGACAAACGTCGCTGGCAGATAGTCAATCAAAATGACCGCCAGGTGCTGTTCGCCTTAACGTCCGACGATGGCGATCAGGGCTTTCCTGGCCATCTTTGCGCTACCGTGCAGTATCGCCTGACTGACGATAATCGTATTTCGATAACCTACCGCGCCACGGTCGATAAGCCCTGCCCGGTGAATCTGACGAATCACGTTTATTTCAACCTCGACGGTGACAAAACGGATGTGCGCCAACACAAGCTGCAAATCCTCGCCGACGAGTACTTGCCGGTTGATGAAATGGGCATCCCGCACGACGGACTGAAATCCGTCGCTGGTAGCACTTTCGATTTCCGTACGCCTAAGATCATCAGCAGTGAATTTCTTGCCGATGACGATCAGCGCAAGGTAAAAGGTTACGATCACGCCTTCCTGCTCCAGGCACAGGGCAATACGCATACGCCGGTCGCTCGACTGTGGTCCCAGGATGAAAAACTGCAGATGGAGGTCTACACCTCCGCCCCGGCATTACAGTTTTATTCCGGGAATTTCCTCGGCGGTACGCCATCCCGTGGTCCTGATGCCTACGCCGACTGGCAAGGTCTGGCACTGGAAAGCGAGTTCCTGCCGGACAGCCCGAACCATCCGGAATGGCCGCAGCCAGACTGCTTCCTGCGTCCTGGCGAAGAGTATGCCAGCGTGACGGAATACCGGTTTATTCCAGCCTAATCGTTCCCCCTCCCAGGCCCGATGACGTAACGTATCGGGCCTGTTGCTTGTTTATCACAGTAGAACCGCTCAAATCCCCACCGTTCAAAGACAAAATCGCAACCTTGAGTTCACAAGAACCTTACACTGTGGCGCTATTTTCGCTATGGTTATGCGTAAGGATTGCCGCTGACGCATTACGGCAATATAATGAGAATTATTATCATTAAATATGATTTATAGGAGTGAGTGTATGGCTGTAACTAAGCTGGTTCTGGTACGTCACGGTGAAAGTCAGTGGAACAACGAGAACCGTTTTACCGGTTGGTATGACGTTGATCTGTCCGAGAAAGGTGTGGGCGAAGCAAAAGCGGCAGGTAAACTGCTGAAAGAGGAAGGCTACAGCTTCGATTTTGCTTATACCTCTGTGCTGAAACGTGCCATTCACACCCTGTGGAACGTACTGGACGAACTGGATCAGGCCTGGCTGCCAGTTGAGAAATCCTGGAAACTGAACGAACGTCATTACGGCGCGCTGCAGGGTCTGAACAAAGCTGAAACCGCTGAAAAATACGGTGACGAGCAGGTTAAACAATGGCGTCGCGGCTTTGCGGTAACGCCACCGGAACTGACCAAAGATGACGAGCGTTATCCGGGTCACGATCCGCGTTATGCGAAGCTGACCGACAAAGAGTTACCGGTTACCGAAAGCCTGGCGCTGACCATCGATCGCGTTATCCCCTACTGGAACGAAACCATTCTGCCGCGCATGAAAAGCGGTGAGCGTGTGATTATCGCCGCTCACGGTAACTCTCTGCGTGCGCTGGTTAAATACCTGGATAACATGGGCGAAGATGAGATCCTTGAACTGAACATTCCGACCGGCGTACCGCTGGTATATGAGTTCGACGAAAACTTCAAACCGATCAAACACTACTATCTGGGTAACGCTGACGAGATCGCCGCAAAAGCTGCGGCCGTTGCGAACCAGGGTAAAGCAAAGTAATTTCTTCGCGACACATAAAAAAGCGCGGATTATCCGCGCTTTTTTATTTTTCTGGAAAGCTAACGTTTTAACCGCGACGCGCTTTTACCGCATCCGCCAACTGGCGCAGCACCGCATCGGTGTCTTCCCAGCCAATGCAGGCGTCGGTGATGCTCTTACCGTAGGTCAGCGGCTCGCCGCTATCCGGGTTCTGATTACCCTCGACCAGATGGCTTTCGATCATCACGCCAATAATCGCTTTTTCTCCACCAGCGACTTGCCCGCAAACGTCTTTCGCAACATCCATCTGCTTTTTGAACTGCTTGCAGGAGTTGGCATGGCTAAAGTCGATCATCACTTGTGCAGAGAGCCCTGCTTTGATCAGACCTTCTTTCACATCGGCAACGTGCTGAGCGCTGTAGTTAGGTTCTTTGCCCCCGCGCAAAATAATATGGCAATCGCCGTTACCGCTGGTATTTACGATCGCCGAATGACCCCATTTGGTTACAGACAGGAAGCAGTGTGGCGCCCCTGCTGCGTTGATTGCATCAATCGCAACTTTGATCGTGCCATCGGTACCGTTTTTAAAACCAACCGGGCAAGACAGACCTGATGCCAGCTCGCGGTGTACCTGAGATTCAGTGGTACGAGCCCCAATCGCGCCCCAGCTCATCAGATCGGCAAGGTATTGCGGCGTGATCATATCGAGGAACTCACCCGCAGCCGGCAATCCGCTATCATTGATATCCAGCAGCAATTTACGTGCAATGCGCAGCCCATCGTTGATTTGGAAGCTGTTGTCCATATGCGGATCGTTGATAAGCCCTTTCCAGCCGACGGTGGTTCGCGGTTTTTCAAAATAGACGCGCATGACAATTTCAAGCTCGCCTTTTAACTCTTCGCGCAGCGCCAGCAGGCGGGCGGCGTACTCTTTAGCGGCTGCCGGATCATGAATAGAGCACGGCCCAATTACCACTAACAGGCGATCATCGCTTCCTTTCAGAATTTTATGAATCGCTTTACGGGCATGAGCCACCGTGTTTGCGGCATTTTCAGTAGCGGGGAATTTTTCCAGCAATGCGACTGGCGGTAATAACTCGTTGATCTCTTTAATGCGTAAATCGTCGTTCTGATAATTCATGATTATTCCAGCGTTGCCATACTTATATAAATGAATGCAATCCCTCCAATCTATATCTTCAGTCATAAAGTGTAAACGGGGTTTTACACTTTGGACGGATTAATCCTGGAATTGGCCAAAAAAACGCAATAAAGTAGCGAAAAACGAGATCCAACCTACAATTTATAACTGTAACAGCTTTAATTTTCATAAATTTCAAGATTCTATGCTGTGTTTGATTTCTCAGGCAAAACTATTAACCACATATTAATGATGTAACTGGCACATGCACTGTTGGAAGACGTTATCCGACATATCGACCATAACAGGAGCATATTATGCATATGACAAAGCTGGCTTCACTCTTTCTTACCGCTACACTCAGCCTCGCCAGCGGCGCGGCGCTGGCTGCTGAAACCAATACGCAGTCCAATAACGGCCAGGCAAATTCCTCGGCGGATGCCGGTCAGGTCGCCCCAGACGCACGCGAAAACGTGGCACCAAATAATGTCGACAACAGTAACGTGAATTCGGGTGGCACAATGCTGCACCCGAACGGTTCATCAATGAACCATGAAGGGATGACCAAAGACGAGATGCACAAAAACACCATGTGTAAGGACGGTCGCTGCCCTGATGTGAATAAGAAGGTTCAGACCGGAAACGGCATTAATAATGATGCCGAGACAAAAACTGATGGCACTACGCAGTAACGCTGAAAATAAAGCTAATAACGGGAGAGCAATAGCTCTCCTTTTTAATTTTATCATCCCAAAAACGGTATGATGGCATACAGTAAAGATGAGAATAACAAAGGGATGGCATAATGGCGCACTCGCATACTCATAATTCCTCTGAGCAACCCAAGGACAATAATGCCCGCCGCTTGATGTTTGCATTCTGCATTACAGCCGGATTTATGTTGGTTGAAGTGGTAGGTGGAATACTTTCAGGTTCACTGGCCTTGTTGGCTGATGCCGGGCATATGCTCACTGATGCCGCAGCGCTCCTTTTCGCGCTGCTGGCCGTCCGGTTTTCCCATCGACCGCCCACAATACGACACACCTTCGGCTGGCTGAGGCTCACGACACTGGCCGCGTTTGTTAATGCCATCGCATTGGTCGTGATCACTATTTTAATCGTCTGGGAAGCCATTGAGCGCTTCCATACGCCCCGCCCCGTAGCAGGCGGCATGATGATGGTTATAGCTGTCGCGGGTTTACTCGCCAACGTGCTGGCTTTTTGGGTTCTACATCGCGGCAGTGAGGAGAAAAACCTGAACGTCCGCGCTGCGGCACTACATGTGATGGGCGATTTACTCGGCTCGGTCGGGGCGATCATCGCTGCGCTTATTATTATCTGGACGGGCTGGACGCCTGCGGACCCGATTCTCTCGATTCTGGTTTCCGTGCTGGTACTGCGCAGCGCCTGGCGACTGTTAAAGGATAGCGTTAATGAATTACTGGAAGGTGCCCCGCTGACGCTGGATATTGCCGCACTGCAGCGCCATCTCAGCCGGGATATCCCCGAAGTCCGCAATGTACACCATGTCCATGTCTGGATGGTGGGTGAAAAACCGGTAATGACGCTGCATGTGCAGGTGATCCCGCCGCACGATCATGATGCCCTGCTGGAACGTATTCAGCATTTCCTTATCCACCACTACCAGATTGAACACGCGACGATCCAGATGGAGTATCAGCCGTGCAATGGGCCGGACTGCCACCTGTACCAAGGCGTGTCCGGCCATTCACATCATCACCATTAATGGGACAGCGCGCGGGAACCCCGCTCACGCGCGCTGTTAATCCACATCCTGCTACCATTCAGGGCGATAACCGTCAGGATCATATACTCCAGCGACATGGCATATACGCCTTGTAGGGCGAAAATCACTACGCTTATTACGTTAATGATCACCCACAGCAGCCAGTTTTCGACGTATTTGCGCGTCATCAGGATCATCGCCGCAATCGACAACACCATCATGCAGGAGTCCCAGAACGGGAATGCATCGGGTTGCAACTCAGGCACAACAACCTGTAATCCTAATGCCTGCATAATGTTCACCGCAATGCGGGTCAGGAATGCAAAGACCGGATCGATATAGACCGACATCAGACCGATCGCTACCACGCAAGCCGCCAGCCAGCCGATCGCTTTTGGTAACGGCAGCCAGCGAATTTTCAGTTCCGCTTCATGCTGGTTAGTTTGCCTGGACCAGGCATACCAGCCGTAGATGTTGGCGGCAAAGAAGAAAACTTGCAGCAACAGGCTTGCATAGAGCTGGATCTGAAAGAAGATAATCGCAAACAGCGTGACGTTTATCAGGCCGAAGAAGTAATTGCTTATTTTCTCAAGACTCGCCAGACCAATACACAGCAACCCGGCGATCGTCCCCACAGCTTCGATCCAAGACAGATCGTAACCGCCAGCGCCGATCGGAATATGTACCAGAATGTTCTGCGTGCTAAAAAAGTCCATCTTTTCCCCCAGAGCAAAAAAATTAATTAAGCTCGAAGTGTAGCCGCAAATTCCAACATGCGGTTTAACGGCAACAACGCCCCTTCTCGCAGCGCAGCATCAACATGTATCTCATGAGCCGCTCCGCCTTGTTCCAGGCCCTCAGCAATAGCCTTGAGGCCGTTCATCGCCATCCACGGACAATGCGCACAGCTGCGGCAGGTTGCCCCCTCGCCAGCCGTCGGCGCTTCAAGCAATTCTTTATCCGGAACGGCCTGCTGCATTTTGTAAAAAATGCCCCGGTCAGTCGCCACAATCAGTTGTTGATGCGGTAACGATTTAGCTGCGTTGATTAACTGGCTGGTTGAGCCAACCGCATCAGCCATATCAACGATAGACTGAGGGGACTCCGGGTGCACCAACACCGCAGCATCAGGGTAAAGCCCCTTCATGCGTGTTAAAGCCTGAGTTTTAAATTCGTCGTGGACGATACAGGCCCCCTGCCAACAAAGAACGTCTGCACCGGTCTGTTTTTGCACGTAGTTGCCCAGATGTCTGTCCGGAGCCCAGATGATTTTTTCACCTAAACTATCAAGGTGCTCAATAAGTTCTACCGCGATACTGGACGTGACGACCCAGTCCGCCCGCGCTTTAACGGCAGCGGAGGTATTGGCGTAAACCACCACGGTACGATCAGGATGCGCATCGCAAAACGCGCTGAAAGCATCAATCGGACAACCCAGATCTAATGAACATTCCGCCTGTAAGGTCGGCATCAGGATGGTCTTTTCCGGGCTGAGGATTTTGGCGGTTTCCCCCATAAACCTCACTCCTGCAACCAACAGCGTAGAGGCAGAATGTTTTGAGCCGAACCGCGCCATCTCCAGAGAATCAGAAATACAGCCACCGGTCTCTTCGGCCAATTGCTGAATTTCAGGATCGGTGTAATAGTGCGCGACCATAACGGCATCACGCTCTTTCAACAGGCGCTTGATTTTTTCACGATAAAATTGCTTTTCATCCACACTCAGCGGGGCTGGCTTCGGCGGAAACGGATAAATTGCTGCTTCTGGATCAAACATCACGCTCATCTTGCTTTCTCGTTTTACTAGCTTAACGAAATAACCGATTAAAAGCGTGACGCACGCCGTATTCGGTTAGATTTGTTTTATATGCTAAACAAGATAGCGGATTGGCGTAAGAAAGTCACAATAATTGCGTGTGATGAATGCCGGATGGCGACTGACGTCTTATCCGGCCTACGTGAATAGTGTCGTCTGTAGGACTGATAAGCGAAGCGCATCAGGCAAGCAGGTTCGAATCGTTGATTCTGCGCATAGCAAAAAGGCGCCTTTAGGGCGCCTTTTTACACTGGTGGGGCGTGCAGGATGACTCGCTACGCTCGCCCTTCGGGCCATCGCCGTAAACGGCTCCGTTGTCTCACTTCGTTCGACCCGAACCTGCTGCAGGTTCGAATCATGAAATCCTGCACATAGCAAAAAAGCGCCTTTAGGGCGCTTTTTTACACTGGTGGGGCGTGCAGGATTCGAACCTGCGACCAATTGATTAAAAGTCAACTGCTCTACCAACT
>OJTW01000010.1_pt1 | contig 138779 bp, 130 predicted proteins | sample 1599781 | NCBI WGS metagenome assembly OJTW01 (sample SAMN04436842, study PRJEB24849) | human gut metagenome | biome: human gut; feature: NICU; material: stool | host: Homo sapiens | place: USA: Saint Louis, MO | collected 2011-08-26
GCTAAGGAGGTGGTTCCTGGTACAGCTAGCATTTATGGGTTATGTTTTTCAGCGGAGGGGATAATACCCTTAATGAACGAAACGGTATGTGATCGATTTCTAAGAATCTTCCGAACGCTGAAAAATAACCGTAATTAACTACTTAGCATGCGGGTTTCGTGTGGACTCGCTGGCAAAATTACGCATCAACAATGCATAATTCAGATCGATATCCTCTGGTACAGGCATCCACACGGTGTAACCATCGCCCGGCGCAACTGGCATGGCTTCGCCTTTCGCGTTTTCCATCTGCTCGAGAGTAAAGTTGATGTTGCCCTGTGGGGTCATCAGCTCCAGGCTGTCGCCGACGGTGAATTTGTTTTTTACCAGCACGGCCGCCAGTTCACCTTTACGTTCGCCGGTGAATTCGCCGACAAACTGCTGACGCTCGGAAACAGAGAAGCCGTATTCGTAGTTTTGATAGTCGTCATGTGTATGGCGGCGCAGGAACCCTTCGGTGTAACCACGATGCGCCAGGCCTTCCAGCGTTTCCAGCAGTTGCGGGTCGAACGGTTTACCGGCTGCGGCATCATCAATGGCTTTACGATAGACCTGCGCGGTACGTGCACAGTAATAGTACGACTTGGTGCGGCCTTCGATCTTCAGGGAATGCACGCCCATCTGCGTCAGGCGCTCAACGTGGGCAATGGCACGCAAATCCTTCGAGTTCATGATGTAAGTGCCGTGCTCGTCTTCGAATGCGGTCATGTACTCACCCGGGCGCTGGGCTTCCTCAATCATAAAGACTTTGTCTGTTGGTGCGCCAATACCCAGCGTGGGTTCGACGTTTTGTACCGGGATAGGCTCGTACTTATGCACGATATTGCCCACTACATCTTCTTTCCCTTCCTGTACGTTGTATTCCCAGCGGCAGGCATTGGTACAGGTACCCTGGTTTGGGTCACGCTTGTTGATGTAGCCAGAGAGCAGGCAACGGCCGGAGTAAGCCATGCACAGCGCGCCGTGAACGAAGATCTCAAGCTCCATATCCGGCACCTGGGTGCGGATCTCTTCAATTTCTTCCAGCGACAGCTCACGGGAGAGGATCACGCGGGTTAGCCCCATCTGCTTCCAGAATTTCACCGTCGCCCAGTTTACGGCGTTAGCCTGTACCGAAAGGTGAATGTCCATGTCAGGGAAGTTTTCGCGCACCAGCATAATCAGACCAGGGTCTGACATGATCAGTGCATCCGGCCCCATTTCCACCACCGGTTTCAGATCACGAATGAAGGTCTTCAGCTTGGCATTATGTGGGGCAATGTTAACCACCACATAGAATTTTTTACCCAATTCATGGGCTTCATTAATACCGAGCTGCAGGTTTTCGTGGTTGAATTCGTTGTTGCGTACGCGCAGTGAGTAACGCGGTTGGCCCGCATACACAGCGTCTGCGCCATAGGCGAAAGCGTAACGCATGTTTTTCAGCGTTCCCGCCGGGGAAAGGAGTTCCGGTTTAAACATAATTTTCTCGTTCTGATGACAGGTCAGACTCGCCTCACTCAATGAGGCGGTTAGGGGAGTGCCCCCATATTAAGGGCGGGCATTGTAGCGCTGCAGGGAAGGCAGGTAAAGAAAAACGCCGGGCGACAGCGTTGCGTTACCCGGCTGAGCGAGTAATTATCAGGTCTTATCTTTTATCGTCTGACTGACACCATTGGTCTTAACCGAAGTAATACCGGTCTCGCGTGACTGTTCATTCGCATACAGTTGACTGCTACCAATAATCTGGTGGTTTGCAGCTTTCAGGTTGAAATGTAATTTTCCATTAGCCGCTGTTTTTTTCTCATAACGCTCATCCAGAGGGCTGTTAGCCTGGACAGATGCGATCCCTTTTTCCGCAGCGCCTTTGGTAGTGTAAAGCTCGCTGGTAAGGATTATTTCCCCGTTCCCAGCTTTAAGAACAAAGCGGTACTGATCATCGCTACTTTTACTTAATTCAAACCAACCAGCCATATGAACTCCTTGATTAAAAGTTTTAGATCAAACAGTTATTGACGACAGTGTTGTCAGAAAGAGTATGAGCGATATTTGGAGAGTTGCTAGTCACCAGGGCCCCATGGAGCAGCGGGCCCTGAAGGGCAGGAGTGTTTAAGCAATTCGGCAGGCGTCGGCTTCCCAGCGATACCCCACGCCATAGACCGCGCGGATAAACGACTGCTCAGCATCCAGTGACTCCAGCTTGCGTCGCAGGTTCTTAATATGGCTGTCGATGGTGCGGTCGGTAACGACGCGATAATCGTCATAGAGATGGTTAAGTAATTGTTCTCGGGAGAATACTTTTCCCGGCTCATGTGACAACGTTTTAAGTAAGCGGAATTCGGCGGGCGTTAAATCGAGCATCTTCCCACGCCAGGAGGCCTGAAAACGGCCTTCATCGACGATAAGCGGGCTTTCTGCATCCATTTGTTGTAGTTCGCGCTGCGGTTTGCATCGGCGCAGGATCGTTTTAACGCGCGCGACGACTTCGCGCGGGCTGTACGGTTTACAAATATAATCATCTGCACCGATCTCCAGCCCCAGCAGGCGATCAATCTCTTCGATTTTAGCGGTTACCATCATGATGGGGACTTCTGAGAAGCGGCGGATTTCCCGACACAGGGTCAGACCATCGGTACCGGGCAGCATCAGATCCAACAAGATCAGATCGGGCGGTGTTTGGCGCACGTAAGGCAGAACCAGGTCGCCGTGGCTGATGAGCGTAGGAGCGTAGCTCGCTGCCCGCAGGTAGTCGATGAGCAGTTGCCCCAGCTTGGGTTCGTCTTCCACGATCAGAATACGCGGCGTGTTTTCATCAATGGGTAACTCAGTCATACATCTCTCTGTAAATCGCGTTCCAGCGGTAACTCTACTGTAATGCTAACCCCACCAAAAGGCGAATGGGCGGCGCGGATCAGACCATTATGCGCTTGTACGATATTGACGCAAATCGCCAGCCCCAGCCCGGAACCTCCGCTGGCGCGGTTACGCGAGCCTTCGGTGCGATAAAATCGTTCAAACAGCTTCTGTAACTGCTCGTCACTTACGCCGGGAGCGGAATCTGCGAAGGTTAATAACACCATACGTTCGCGTTGTTCGGCGCTGATGTGCAGCCCGCCACCGCTGTCGGTATAACGCAGACTGTTTTCCAGCAGATTGTTGAACAACTGCATCAGACGATCCCTGTCGCCAAATACCGTCATGCTGTCCGGGAGCGAGAGTTGAATCGTCAGTCCACGGCTGGCAAAGCGTTCACGAAATGCGCCGCTTGCCACCTCAAGCAGCGGGATAAGATCCAGCGATGATTTCTGATAGGCCAGCGCACCTTCATCTGACATGGAGAGCTGATGAAGGTCGTCAACCAGTTTGGTGAGCGTACCCACTTCAGCCTGCAAAGAGGCAACGGAGTCGGGCGTGAACTGGCGGACACCATCCTGAATGGCCTCCAGTTCACCGCGCAACACCGCCAACGGCGTGCGCAGTTCGTGAGAAATGTCGGCCATAAAGTCACGACGCATCTGCTGGTTTTTTTCCAACGTACTGGCGAGCTGGTTGAAGTCCTGCGCCAGCTTGCCTAGCTCATCCGTACTGGTTGGCGTAACGCGAGTGGTGAAATCGCCCGCCGCCAGTTTGTGCGTGCCTTCCACCAACCGTTTAACCGGGGCCAGCAGGCTGCGCGCCAGCGTAAACGTTGCCAGCGCAGCCAGAATCGTGGAGAGCGCGACGATAAGCCAGCTGGAACGTCTTTGCTGCATGTCGAAATTGATATCGGTATTACGCGTTAAACGCTCCACCGGAGAGGCAATCACAGCACCCACTTCGCTACCGTTGACGCGGATGGGATGGCGCATACCGTCGCGGGGGACAGGAGCCCGCGGGCCGACCAGTACGTGGGCATTTTGATCGACAACCCAAAACTGTGTACGCCAGCCGTGTGGCGGCATGCCTGGACCCGGTTTATCATCGTCGTTGTCGTGTTCAAAAGAGCGCAGGATCTGGAAAACGAAACGATCGTTATTGCGTAAGAATCGCCAGTTGCCGTGCTGCGCGTACTGCTCGCTTAACGCGTCGCTGAGCATTTGCAGCCGCTGTTCGTTACCGTGCTTAATATAGTCGATAAAACCGCGTTCGAAGCTTATGCGTACGGCCCAGTGCATGCTGATCAGCAACACAATGCAGGTGGCGAAAATCGCCAGAAACAGTTTGCCGGTGATACCGGGCCGCCAGAACTTCATCAGGTGCTCCTTTTGCGTCGTGAAATCACCGCATTGGTTTGCGTGTCGTTCGGCACGCGGGCAAAAATAATGGCGGGCAGCGCAATAATGAATGCAATGCACAACCAGGTATACATAAAGACGCTATGCGTACTACCGCTGTCGATGGCGATATGCTGCTGGCCAAACATGCCTAACAGCAGACCCGCGATGGTCACCCCGATACTCATCGACAGCTGCATGATCATCGACAGCAAGCTGTTGCCGCTGCTGGCGAGATCGTCAGGCAGATCTTTTAACGTCAGGGTATTCATGGATGAAAAGCGCGTTGAGTTGACCATTCCCTGTAAAAACAGCACGAAGGGCAGGGCGTAATACCAGCCCAGCAGTGCCGTGGTCATTAGCAACAGACTGACCAGCGACAGGCCAAGCGTGGTGGTAATCAGTACGCGACGATAACCAAAGCGGTTAACGACCTGCACCACAATGCGCTTCATGCCCATACTGCCCAGCACCATCGGGATCATCATCAGTCCGGCATGAAACGGTGAAAAACCGAGGCCAATCTGTAAAAACACCGGCGTCATAAACGGCAGCATACCGCTGCCGATGCGACCGGCAAAACTGCCGAACAGACCTAGCGAGAAGGTCGATGTGCGAAACAGATTCAGGCTAAACAGCGCGCGGGGATTTCGATGGGCGTGTTTCAGATACAGCGCAATAGCCAGCACCCCGCAGATAACCAACGCCGCCAGCGTGATACTGGAGAGGCCTGTTCCTTTGCTGCCATCGAGCGCCAGCGTCAGAACCGCCATACCGACCGCCAGCATCGCGAATCCGGAGAGGTCGAAGCGTCGGGTTTGCATGGTGTAGTTGGGCATCAGCATTAACGTCGCTATCGCGCCGACAATGCCTACCGGAATGTTAATCAAAAAGATCCAGTGCCAGGAGGCGTATTCAACCAGAATTCCGCCTAACGCTGGGCCCAGCAGCGGGCCGATTTGACCGGGTAAAGTGACAAACGTCATCGCCGCCATATATTGCTCACGCGGGACGATTTTCATCACCGTCAGCCTGCCGACTGGCACCATCATCGCACCGCCAACGCCTTGTAAGACGCGCGCCATCACCAGCTCGTTGAGCGTGCTGGACCAGGCGCAAAACAGCGAACCAAGCGTAAACAGGATAATGGCGGTGAAGAAGATATTACGCACGCCAACTTTGTCCGCCAGCCATCCGCTGGCGGGCAGCATCACGGCAACGGTTAAAACATATGACACTATGACCATATGCATGTGTAACGGGCTTTCCCCGAGGCTTGCCGCCATCGAGGGAAGCGCGGTATTAACGATGGTGGTATCCAGCGACTGCATAAAAAAACCAAATGCCACAATCCAAAGTTGCCAGCGGGTGCTGTCGGGAAGTTCTGTCATAACTCTGCTACCGGTTTGCTGTTTTTACGCGAAAACTGCAGACGCAGACGGTCGAAAAAGAGATAGACCACAGGCGTAGTGTACAGCGTCAGGAGCTGGCTCACGACCAGTCCACCGACAATGGTTATCCCCAACGGCTGGCGCAGCTCGGAGCCATCCCCTGCGGATAACACCAACGGCAGTGCACCAAACAACGCCGCCAGCGTGGTCATCATTATTGGGCGAAAGCGCAACAGGCAGGCCTGGAAAATAGCTTCTTCCGGCTGCAGCCTACCGTTTCTCTGCGCTTCCAGCGCAAAATCGACCATCATGATGGCGTTTTTCTTCACAATTCCAATTAATAGCATGATCCCTATCAGGGCGATTAGGCTGAACGGGGCATTGAACAGCTCCAGCGCCAGCAAAGCCCCGACCCCTGCCGAAGGTAGCGTGGAGAGAATGGTCAGCGGATGTACATAGCTTTCATACAGCATACCCAGCACGATATAGACGGTGGCGATGGCGGCGATAATCAGGATCACCTGCGAGTTCATCGTGTCCTGAAATACCTGGGCGGTACCGGCAAAGCTGCCACGAACCGTGGAGGGGACGCCGAGCTGGGTCATGGTTCTGTTGATGGCCTCTGTCGCTTCTGACAGTGAAGAACCTGTCGGCAGGTTAAACGACACGGTTGAGGCGGCAGATAATCCCTGATGGTTTACCGACAGTGGGGCATTCGCTGGCTGCCATTTGGCAAAGTACGATAACGGGATCGCTTTACCGTCATTGTTGATGACGAACATTTTGTCCAGTGCGCTGATGTCCTGGGTGTAACGTCGATCGACCTCCATCACCACTTTGTACTGGTTCATCGGCTGATAGATGGTTGAAATTTGTCGCTGACCAAAGGCGTTATTCAGCAGGCTGTTGGCGGCCGCCACGTCGATCCCAAGACGAGACATGGTGTCGCGATCGTAAATCAGATTCATCTCCGCGCCATTGTCCTGCTGATCGGAGTTGACGTCCGCCAGTTGGGGCAGGGCGGCAAGCGCCTTACGGATCTTCGGTTCCCACTCACGCAGCGCCGCCAGATCGTCGGACAGTAATGTGTATTGATAGCTGGCGTTGGCCTGCCGTCCGCCAACGCGGATGTCCTGCACCGCCATCAGAAACAGATTCGCACCTGGTTCTTTTGAAAGCGCAACGCGTAGGCGGTCGATCACCTGCTGAGCGGTTTCACGGCGCTCATCGCGTGGCTTGAGGGTAATAAACATCATCCCGCTGTTAACCCGTGACCCACCGGTAAAGCCGGTGACATTGTTCACCGCGGGATCGTCGCGGATGATCTTCATAAAATCCTGCAGTTTACCGCGCATCGCCTGGAAAGAGATGCTCTGGTCAGCCTGGATCCCTCCCATCAATACGCCCGTATCCTGCTCCGGGAAGAAGGTTTTGGGGATGGAAATATAAAGCCAGATATTCAGCGCAATGGTGCCGAGTAATACCACGCCCACCAGTCGCGTGTGGCGCAGTACCCATTTAAGTGAAGTGCCGTAGCTTTGCTGCAGCGCTACCAGCATGCGACCAAATCCCCGTTTACGCGACTGTTCACGCGGGGCACTGGATTTAAGCATCCAGCCGCACATCATTGGCGTTAATGTCAGCGACACCAGCAGCGAGATACCGATGGCAACCGACAGCGTGACGGCAAATTCGCGCAGCAGGCGTCCAGGCAATCCGCCCATTAACAGCAGCGGCAGGAATACCGCCACCAGCGACAGGCTCATGGAAAGCACAGTGAATCCCACTTCGCGCGTACCCTGTAACGCCGCCTGGAGTGGCTTCATTCCCGCTTCCAGGTGGCGGGCAATATTTTCCAGCACCACGATGGCGTCATCTACGACAAATCCCGTGGCAATGGTTAACGCCATCAACGACAGGTTGTTCAGGCTGAATCCGCACAGATACATGGCGGCAAAGGTACCGATCAGCGAGACCGGAACCGCTACCGCGGGGATCAGAGTCGCACGCCCGGATCGCAGGAAAACAAAGACCACCAGGATAACCAGCGCCACGGAGATAATCAGCGTCTGTTCGACTTCCTCTAGTGAAGCGCGAATGGTCGGTGAACGGTCCTGGGCGATTTGCAGATCGATGGCGGCCGGGACCAGCGTTTGTAACTCCGGTAATTTGGCGCGAATGCTATCTACCGTCTGAATAATATTGGCTTCCGGCAGCTTGCGGATCATCAGCAGAATGGCCGGTTTGGCGTTGGTCATCCCCGCGTTACGAACGTCCTGTACAGAGTCGGTTATAGACGCAACATCACCCAGTCGCACCGCTGCGCCGTTGTTATAGTGGATGATAATAGGTTGATATTCGGCGGCGGTTTTCAGCTCATCGTTAGTTTGTACCTGCCAGCGATGGGTATCATTCTCGATAGCACCCTGCGGCTTACGCACGTTGGCATTGTCGATCGCGCTACGCACGTCGTCCAGCGACACGCCCTGGTTAAACAGCGCCTGCGGGTTGAGTCCTACCCGCACGGCAGGCAGAGAACTGCCTCCAACGTCCACGTCGCCCACACCGTCGATTTGCGCGATGGTCTGCGCCAGTTGTGTTGATGCGAAATCGTACAGTTCACCCTGCGAGTAAGTGTCCGACGTCAGCGTCAGGATCATGATTGGCGCATCGGAAGGGTTAGCTTTGCGATACGTTGGTCGGCTCGGCATCCCGCTGGGCAGCAGGCTTTGCGCGGCGTTAATCGCGGCCTGAACGTCCCGCGCCGCGCCATTGATGTCACGGTCGAATTTGAATTCGAGAATAATACGCGTACTGCCAAGCGAACTACTCGAAGTCATTTCGTTTACGCCCGCGATGCGGCCCAGCGAGCGCTCCAGCGGAGTTGCGACCGAAGACGCCAACGTTTCAGGGGAGGCACCGGGTAATGATGCGCTGACCATAATCACCGGAAAATCCACCTGCGGCAGCGGAGCGACCGGCAGCAGACGAAAGCCCAGAATACCGCACAGGGTGATAGCCACCGAAATGAGAATGGTCGCCACCGGCCGATGAATGAAAAGCGCGAAAAATTTCATTTACGCTTCCTCTTCCTGACGCGGGAAACGGCTTTTCACATACAGCGACAGACGGTCAAACAGCAGATAAATTACCGGGGTGGTAAACAGGGTTAATACCTGACTCACAAGCAGTCCACCGACCATGCCAATGCCTAACGGACGGCGTAACTCTGCGCCCACACCGGTACTTAACATCAGCGGCAACGCGCCGAGCAGTGCCGCCAGCGTAGTCATCAGAATTGGGCGGAAACGCAGCAGACAGGCCTGGAAAATAGCATCGCGCGGCGCCATGCCTTGTTCGCGCTCCGCGGCAAGGGCAAAGTCGATCATCATGATGGCGTTTTTCTTGACGATACCGATGAGCAAAATAATGCCAATAATCGCGATGACGTCCAGTTCGCTGCCGGCAATCATTAACGCCAGCAGTGCCCCGACGCCTGCCGTCGGCAGCGTGGAGAGAATAGTAATTGGGTGAATAAAGCTCTCATACAGCACGCCGAGGACGATATACATCGCGACAACTGCAGCCACAATCAACCAGATGGTATTTCCCAGCGCGGCCTGGAAGGCGAGCGTGCTACCCTGGAACTGGGTAGTAATATTTGCGGGCAGGTTAAGCGTTTTTTCGGCATCCAGAATCGCCTGTACCGCATCACCCAGCGAATGTTCGTCTGGCACGTTGAACGAGATGGTGGTGACCGGGAACTGATCGAGGTGGTTAATCGACAGCGGGGCAAAACGCTGTTCAATACTGGCGATCGCGCTGAGCGGTACTATGCCACCGTCGCTACTGGTCAGACGTATTGTATCCAGTGCCGCAAGCCCCGGCGTATTGTTGGTGTTATGTTCTAACACCACGCGATATTGATTTGCCTGGGTGTAAATAGTCGAAATCAAACGCTGGCCGAAGGCGTTGTACAGGGCGTTGTCGACATCTGACATGCTGATGCCCAAACGGCTTGCACTGTCGCGATTGACGTTCACATACGCTACCAGCCCTTTGTCCTGCCAGTCGCTGCTGACGTCGGACAGTTGCGGTAGCTGATTTAGTTTTGCTATCAGCTGTGGAACCCAGGTGCTGAGGGCATCAAGGGATGTCGCTTGCAGCGTGAATTGATATTGCGTCCGGCTCACCTGAGTATCAATCGTCAGATCCTGAGTAGGCTGAAGATAAAGGTCAACTCCGGGAACCCTGTCAACCGCGTCCTGTAAGCGCGCAATCACTTTCTGCACCCGATCGTCACGTTCATCCAGTGGTTTAAGGTTGATTTGCAAACGCGCACTGTTCAATGCCGGATTAGTACCATCCACACCGACAAAAGCGGTCAGGCTCTCTACCGCCGGATCTTTAAGGATGACATCTGAAACCTGACGCTGGCGCTCGGCCATGCTGGCGAATGAGCTGGACTGCGGCGCCTGTAGCGTACCCTGGATAATGCCGTTGTCCTGGATTGGGAAGAAACCTTTGGGGATGAAAACCCATAGCATGACGCTCAATGCCAGCGTGCCGAGCGCTACGCTAAGTGTGAGCCACGGGTGGTTAAGTACTTTTGCCAGCCAATGACCGTACCCGGCGATGACGCGATCAAACATTCGCTCTGAGGCGCGGGAGAAGCGATTCTGCTTACGCAATGAGGCCTGATTCAGCATACGCGCGCACATCATCGGCGTAAGAGTGAGCGAGACAACGGCAGAAATCAGAATCGCCACCGCCAGCGTAACGGCGAATTCACGGAACAAACGCCCGACGATATCGCCCATGAATAGCAGTGGGATCAATACCGCAATCAATGAAAACGTCAGAGAGATGATGGTAAAACCAATCTCGCCTGCGCCCTTCAGGGCAGCAGTCAGAGGTTTTTCGCCTTTTTCGATATAGCGTGAAATATTCTCGATAACCACGATAGCGTCATCCACAACAAAGCCTGTCGCGATGGTTAGCGCCATTAAGGTCAGGTTGTTGATGGAGAAATCAAGAAATACCATCACCGCGAAGGTGCCGATTAACGACAACGGTACGGCGACTGCAGGAATAATCGTCGCCGGAACATTGCGCAGAAACAGGTAGATAATCATCACCACCAGCGCTATCGCCAGCATCAACTCGAACTGGGTGTCTGCAACAGAGGCACGAATATTGGTGGTGCGATCGGAAAGTACGCTGACCTTAACCGATTTGGGCAGGCTTTCGGTGAGCTGTGGCAGCATCTGGCGGATACTGTCTGCCGTGGCGATGATGTTCGCCCCAGGCTGGCGCTGCACATTCATCACTATAGCTTGTTGCTTATTTGCCCATGCACCTAGCCAGCTGTTTTCTGCTCCTTGTTCGACGGTAGCGACATCGCCCAAGCGAACCGGTGCACCGTTTTTATAGGCAATAATGAGCTGACGATATTCATCTGCGGACTGCATTTGGTCGTTAGCTGAAAGGGTAACGGCGCGCGTTGGGCCATCAAGACTCCCTTTTGCTGAATTGACGTTGGCACCGGTAATGGCCGTACGGATGGTTTCGCTGGTAAGACCGAGTGCGGCAATGGCCTGAGCGTTAAGTTTCACGCGGACCGCCGGACGTTGCCCACCGGAAAGTGTTACCAGACCCACGCCGGATACCTGAGAGATTTTCTGCGCGACGCGGGTTTCGACCATATCTTCCACCTGCGTCATCGGCATGGCGCTGGAAGTGACCGCCAGCGTCATGATCGGCGGATCTGCCGGGTTTACCTTGCTGTAGACCGGAGGGTTAGGTAGATCGCTAGGTAATAAATTGGTGGCGGCGTTAATCGCGGCCTGAACTTCTTGCTCGGCAACATCCAGCGGGAGCGTCAGTTGAAACTGTAACGTAACGACCGATGCGCCACCGGAGCTTTGTGATGACATCTGTTTTAAGCCAGACATCTGGCCAAACTGACGTTCAAGCGGCGCGGTTACCGCCGAGGTCATAACGTCCGGGCTGGCGCCAGGGTAGAGCGTCACGACCTGAATCGTGGGGTAATCCACTTCAGGTAAGGCGGCGATTGGCAGAAAGCGATAACCGATAATACCGGCAAGCAAAATCGCGACCATCAGCAGCGTAGTGGCGACGGGGCGCAGAATGAACAGGCGCGATGGTCCGCCTGTGTTGTCCGGAGGTAACACCTGCATCAGGAGTTGGCTCCTTTTTTGCCGTATCCGCGTGGCGCTGTTTTCTCATCGGAAACAGAGGCGTCGTGCGCCTCAACGACTTCGACTTTTGCGCCTTCCGTCAGACGGTCAATACCGTCAGTCACGACCCGATCGCCTGCGGACAACCCAGCGGCGATCACCACTTTTTGGCTGTCCTGAATACCCGGTTTAACCAGATGCTTACTCACTTTGTTGTCGCTATTCAGTACCCAGACAAAGTGCCCTTCGTTGCCCATCTGCAGGGCTGCTGTTGGGATCACAACGGCATTTTGCTGTGTGTCGACCAGCATGCGGGCGTTGACGAACTGGTTAGGGAATAACGCATCATCCTGATTGTTAAAACGGGCTTTAACTTTGATGGTTCCTGTAGTGGCATCAATCTGATTGTCGAGACTGAGCAGGACGCCTTCACTCAGTTTTTGTGAATTGGTTCGGTCCCAGGCTTCGACCTTCACCTGGCTCCCCGATTTTTGTGCCTGCAACACGGTAGCAATGTCGTTTTCAGGCAAAGTAAATATCAGGTCGATGGGATGAGTTTGCGTAATGACGACGATCCCGGTGGTATCGCCGCTGGAAATTTGGTTACCGACATCGACCTGCTTCAGGCCGACACGACCATCGACAGGTGCGGTTATCCGACTCCAGTCGAGCTGCAACTGAGCGCTGGCGACACTGGCTTCATCCGCTTTGATTGTGCCTAACGTCTCATTGACCAGCGCCTGCTGGGCATCCAGCTCCTGGCGGGAGACCAGATTGGTTTTAACCAACTGTTGATAGCGGGCAAGATCGCGACGGGCATTCGCCAGCGTGGCTTTATCTTTTGCCAGTTGTCCCTGCGCCTGAGCCAGAGCGACTTTGAACTGGCTGGGATCTATCTCTGCCAGCAGGTCGCCGGCTTTTACCTGTTGTCCTTCCTCAAAGTGTAAGGCAATGAGCTGACCGTCCACCCGGCTACGTACCGTGGCGGTATTGGCGGCAGTAATGGTACCCAGCCCTGTCAGGTAACGTGGAACGGCTTCCTCGGTGGCGGTGGCAGCCTGCACGGGAGCCAACGGTCCGGAGCGCATTCCACGGCGTGCCGACCCAGGCGTGTGCTGCGCTGGTTTGGTAGCGCCCGGTGCGGTTTCCTGGGAAGCGCTGTGGCTTTGCCAGAACCAGATGGCGGCGACGGCGGCCACGACGATCACGATTGCTATCACCCAGCGGGATTTATTACTGCCTTTCATTGTTATGAGTTTCTCATCCTGAAACGATTCGCGGAATGATACTAGTTTAGCCAGCGAACAAGGGAGAAAAATGGAGGAATTATGAAACACTGTCGGGATTCGTCTGAATGCTGACGCGGCTTTGCGAGGCGTTACGCAACAATTTGCGGCGAAAATAGCGAATGCGTCATTGTGCGTTAGAGTGCGGTCAAGGCAAAAGGAGGTAAGCCAGAGATTTCAGCGGGACGCTGGAACGGGAAAGCCCCTCCCGAGGAAGGGGCCAAAATAAGGAAAGGGTTATGATGAAGTACGTCATCATACTGGTGATACTCTTAGTCATTAGCTTACCGGCTTACTAAGACACCAGGGGGAGGGGAAACCTTCCCTAACCCTCACTCCTGAAAATAAGCCACAGCAACGGTGATGTCAATACGCACACCTTTCAGCTTGCGAGCGGCTTAGCGGAAAACAACGCCAGCCCAGCGGGCCAGACCGGCGGTGACAGAACCGAAGTCATCGCCACCCGCGATAGGGATCCCAGGAAGCTGCTGGGCGAGGGCTTTTTTAATCAGCGGTGAACGCGCGCTGCCGCCGGTCAGATAAATCACGTCCGGTTTTTCCTGCGCGTTGTCCAGCGCCAGTTGGACCTGCTCCAGAATGCGCGCCAGGGGCTGATTGAGCGCGGCCTCCAATCCATGTTGACTAATATCGGTTGCCAGCGTGTCGCTGATAAACGGTATCGCCGCCGTTACAATGGTCTGGTCGGAAAGCGCGATCTTGCTCTCTTCTGCGCTGCGCACCAGGCGATAGCTCAGACGCTCGCGCCAGACTTTGAGCAGCAAGGCTACTTTATCGGCTTCTTTCGCGTCGCGGACAAGATCGTTCAGTAAACGACCGTTGGCGCTGCTGTAGAAATCACTTTGCGCGGGAACATCGTTGATCGCGACCGCGTTCCACCAGGGGAGAATCGGTAAGGCGATCCCTTTTTCAGTCTCACCGCCCATACCTAGCAGCGGCATCAGGTGTTTAAACGCCAGCGCGATATCCAGATCGTTCCCGCCTACACGGCAGCCACTGTGTCCCAGCAGGCTGTTTTCGCGATCGGCGCGCTGATGCCATTGCGGCCCCATCAGCAGCAGTGAACAGTCGGTCGTACCCCCGCCAATATCTACCACCAGCACGCGTTTCTCATCCTGCAGTGTGGCTTCGTAATCCAGCCCCGCTGCTACCGGCTCGTACTGGAAGACGACATCCTGAAAACCGGCACGTTTGGCCGCACGTTCAAGAATCCCCTGCGCCTGGATGTTGGCGTCATCGCCACCTAATCCCTGGAAGTTGATGGGGCGACCAATTACGGCCTGAGTGATAGCTTCCGGCAATTGGCTTTGCGCCTGGTTGCGAATGTGCAGCATCATTGCACAGACCAGATCTTCAAAAAGCGCAACTTGCTGCGGCTTCAGACCGCTGGCACCCAAAAATGATTTTGGCGATTTAACGAAGTACACCTCTTCCGGATCTTCAATATACTGACCCAGCGATGTCAGACCGAACTGCACGCTGTTGGCGTTAACGTCGATGTCCTCTTCGCGATTGTAGCGCATCGCACGGCGAAGCAGCGCCTGTGTTTCATCGTCCGTGGTTGGAACGTCGTGATGGCGATACAGCCACTCGCTAACCGCTTCGCGCGTTGGTGCGCACAGCATTGAGGGTAGCAGCATGCTGTTATTTTCCATTTTGAGCAGGTGGGGCTGCCCATCACGCATAACGGCCACTGAACAGTTTGCCGTACCGTAGTCAAAACCAATAAACACCGTAAAAATCCCCATGCCAGTGAAAAAGGGGCGTGACTTTAACGAATAGTTGACGCCCCGACAACTGGAATATGAAAGCAAGGCGTACTGATTGAATACCGTTTATGCTGTAAGTTTGCTTTAAAAGGAAAACCGAATGTTCACGCTGAGCTGGCAACCGCCTTATGACTGGCCCTGGATGCTGGGATTTCTTGCCGCCCGTGCGGTTGAAGGTGTCGAAACCGTAGAAGAACTGAGTTATGTCCGAAGTCTGTCCGTAGGGGAGCATCGTGGTCTGGTGAGCGTTGTCCCGGATCTGCACGCCAACGTGCTACACGTGACGTTGAGCTCAGGGTTACAGCCTGTAGCCTCTGAGTGCCTGGCAAAAATAACGCGCTTGTTCGATCTTTCCTGTTGCCCGCAGCAAATTGTCGGCGCGCTGGGTAACCTCGGCGCGGCGCGTCCGGGATTGCGCCTGCCGGGATGTGTCGATGCTTTTGAGCAAGGGGTACGGGCGATTTTAGGGCAGTTAGTCAGCGTGGCGATGGCCGCAAAACTGACAGCGAAAGTAGCGCACGCTTATGGCAATACGCTGGAGGATGCGCCCGAGTATGTGTGTTTTCCCTCTCCAGAAGAGCTTGCCAACGCCGATCCGCTGCACCTGAAAACGTTAGGAATGCCGCTCAAACGCGCTGAAGCGTTGATTCACCTTGCTCATGCAACCCTTGAAGGAACGCTCGCGACAACAGCCCCTGCCGATATCGAACAAGGCGTTAAGCAGCTACAAACATTTCCCGGGATAGGGCGCTGGACCGCCAACTACTTTGCGCTGCGCGGCTGGCAGGCGAAGGACGTTTTTCTGCCGGATGATTATCTGATTAAGCAGCGTTTTCCCGGCATGACACCAGCCCAGATCCGGCGGTATGCAGAGCGCTGGAAACCCTGGCGCTCCTATGCGCTGTTGCATATCTGGTATACGGATGGTTGGCAACCGTCAGTTGATGGCGAAATTGCTGGTATTCAGTAGCAGATCCAGCGGTTGGGCGTCGGCAATAATATCGCCATAAATCATATCAATACCGATGCCTGAAAGCGTATCCATGATGAGCGGCAGTTGCACCGGACCGGCGATGGTTTTAATGTCCAGGCGCTGAGCATGACCCTGGATAATGGACACCCACATTTCGTCGATCAAGTTGCCGGGAGCGCTGGCACTTAGCTCGCTGTCGAGCAACAGGTAATCGACAATGTGATATTTCAGGTTGTCAAAAAGCTCTAAGTCGCGACCAACCTGACTTAACACAATTCGACAACCGTACTGGCGCAGTCGATGCAGTGCGGATACCGCCTGCGTTGGGTTTGTTTTGATGACGCTTGATGGAACGGTCAGATGCAGCAATCGTGGCGGTAGCGGGCTGCGTTGCAATTGCTCCAGCAGCTCATCTACCAGCTCTGTGTTGAGCAGGCCGGCGGCGGAAAGGGGCAGGGCAATACTGAGGCCCTTGTTGGCGACAGCCGGGGCAGCACTCTGGAAGAACTCGCCGAACACCCGACGATCGAGCGCTTGACTCAACGTGGGATCGACCAACCCGGCATGGAAGGCTTGATCTTCAATGACTTCACCCTCAGCGGTGCCTAAGCGAAGCGAGATAATCCAGAAGCTAAAAGTCTCCGGTATACGCGGAGAAGCAACACCTCTGGCGATCATCAGCATAGGGTTGTGTGTAATAGTGTGTCTTTGTTCATCCAATGACAGTTGGCTACGCGCGGCATGGGCCTGGCTTTGCTGAGGCTCATAGACACAGACTCGCCCACGGCCGCTGTTTTTCGCCGCGTAGCAGGCGATATCGGCCTGAGACATAACGTCAGTCGCGACATGGTTTTTCTCATCAATCAGCGTAATTCCCGCACTGGCGCCAATACGGTGCAAACGGCCTTCCCACATAAATTGGTAATTGTTAATAGCACTGATGATGCGTCCTGAGATAAAGCGGGCGCTTTCGATATTACAATCCGGCAGCAACAGACCAAACTCGTCGCCGCCAAGGCGCGCCAGCATATCGCTGGATCGCAACATGCTGAGCATAAGCGCAGAGAGTTCACGCAGCAGGGCATCGCCGGCGGCATGACCCGCGCTGTCGTTCACCGCTTTAAAACGATCCAAATCGATAAAAACCAGTACATGGCACTGGCGCGTGTCGTGTACTGAATGCAGCAATTGTTTTAGATGGTTTTCGAAGCTGACCCGGTTTGCCAACTGCGTCAGGTCATCATGTGAGGCACTGTAGCTAAGCTGGCGGAGCATCTTCCGTGACTCTGTGACGTCCTGAATAACCAACACCGAACCAATGCTGCCGCCGTCAAGGGTGCTGAGGGGCGTGATGCTGTACTGAATGTCATAACTGTTGCCATTACGACAATGCAGGACCACTTCCTGCTCGATTGCCGTACGCGACATGTCAGCACTGTAGATATTTTCCATCAGCGGACCGTTCTCGCCAAAAGTAATATGTAGTACCGTCAATAGCGGAATGCCGATGGCACTGTCCTGCTGCCAGCCGCTCATTTTCTCAGCGACCGGATTCATAAAGGTCACGTTCATATAGACATCAATACAAATTACCGCTTCGCCGATTGAGTCCAGCGTAATGTGCAGGCGCTCTTTTTCCTGATACAGCGCTTCGTTAAGCTGCTTCACTTCGGTCATATCCATATTGATACCAAGTAAGCGTTCAACTTCACCGTCTTTATTCAGCACCCGGTTGGCCAACGAGCGGATATGGCGTATGCCATCTTTTACTGCGATACGAAACTCAAGCTTAAACGGAACCCGCGCGGCCAGCGAATCACGAATCACATTTTCGGCGTACTCGCGATCTTCGGGTACAACGCACTCATACCAGACTTGCCAACTGGGTTTGATATGTGCGGGAACTTCATACAGATCGAACATCCGTTTATCCCAACTGATCACGTCAGGCTGCAGTTCCCATTCCCAAATCCCAATACCCCCGGCTTCATTGGCGAGGGTAATGCGTTCCATCAACCGTTTGTTAATCCACTCGGTATGCTTCAGGTCGTTAATGTCCTCAACCTGCGCGATAAAGTAGAGTGGAGTGTTGTCGCTATGACGCACCAGCGAAACGGCCAGCAACGCCCAGACGACGTCGCCCGCGCGGGTGTAATAGCGTTTTTCCATGGAATAGCTATTAATCTCTCCGCGTGCCAGCATGTTGAGTTGTTCAAGGTCGTTGTTCAGATCTTCCGGCCAGGTTAACTGCTGGAAGGTCAGCGAACGTAGCTCCTCCTGGCTATAGCCCAGAAACTGGCACAAGGCTTTATTGGCCTGTAGCCATTGCCCCTCGGTGCCAACCAGTGCCATGCCAATCGCGGAATATTCCATGGCGTTGCGAAAGCGTGACTCGCTTTCTGAAATGTTCTTGCGTTCGGCTCGAAACGCGTACATCACCATGGTCATCATGTTGGCGGGCAACAGGATCATCAAAAACGGCAACCAGGGGATGTCCGTCATCATGTTCTGTTTCGGGGTGTAAAGCAGTGAAGGGTCGGCGGCCAGCATCAGCGAAACCATCATCACGGTGCTGAGGAATATTAAAAACGCCTCCATACGCGGCAGACGGACAGCGCTCCACATCAGCAGGACAATAACGCAGGTAAATGGCCATGGAATGTACATCATGGATAGCCAACTGAACGTTAAGGTCACCAGAAGCGTAATCAGGGTCTCAAGCAATAATCGCGGGTCGCGATGGCGCAGCAGGTAATGTGGTTTAAACAGCAAACCTAACGGCACCAACGCCAGTGCGCCAATGGATTCTGACAGTACCCAAATGAGAAAGGTATTTAATGTAGTTTCCTTCGGCAGCAACATCCACATCAATACGCCGCCCAGCAGTGGCGGAACAACCGCGCTGCCAAATGCCAGACGCGCCCAGTCGTTAAGATTTTGTAAGGGATTGTACCAGGGCAGCAGTTTACGCAATAACATTGCGCCAACAACAGCCTCAATAATGTTAATGACCGTATAGGCGAAATTAAGCGACTGTCCGGGGAAGAAGAGTAAAGAGGCGCCGATGCTACCGAATGAGCAAGCCAGCGCGATCCCAGGCCACATCTTTCCAGCGTGACGGTAAAAAGCCACCATCATGATAGAGGTTGGAAACCACAGCGGTGCAAGCTGTGCGCCGTAACGTGACAGTTCCAGCGAAAACAACGTAAAGATGAAAGCCACCAGACCTAAACTGGCCAGGCGCAGTAGAGGATGGGGTAAGGTAACTAAAACATGTTGGGATTGTTTACTCATTACCACTCTACCCAAATAGCCGTTGTCGCCCAGCAGAGATGCCGGACGCATCACATTTAATCTGGGATTATGCTAGTACAAACAATTTACAATTTATACGCCAGCTGCTCATAAATTAACACTCCCAAGCTATTAATTCCTAAGGCAGGTGAATAAATATAGCGGCTGTTCTAAATCTGACCATTTTAATTTGCGACAGGGACAGCATTGGTGCAGCCTGGGGTGGCATCGCGCCGCTGAAATCCCTATAATTGCCGCGTTTGGCGTTTCGGCGCCGCCCTTCCTTACATCCAGGTTAATCAGGTCGCTAAATTTATGACTGATCAGTCCCATCAGTGCGTCATTATCGGCATTGCCGGCGCATCGGCTTCCGGCAAGAGCCTTATTGCCAGTACTCTTTATCGCGAATTGCGTGAACAAGTCGGTGACGAACATATTGGCGTTATTCCCGAAGACAGCTATTACAAAGATCAAAGCCATCTGTCGATGGAAGAACGTGTAAAAACCAACTACGACCATCCGAACGCGATGGACCATAGCCTGCTGTTTCAACATCTGCAAACGCTGAAACGCGGCTCTGCCATTGAGCTGCCGGTATATAGCTATGTTGAGCACACTCGTACGCAAGACACTATTCATATCGAACCCAAGAAAGTCATCATCCTGGAAGGCATTTTGCTGCTGACGGATGCGCGTTTGCGTGACGAGATGAACTTCTCTATTTTTGTTGATACGCCGTTGGATATTTGCCTGATGCGCCGTATCAAGCGGGACGTGAACGAACGTGGTCGTTCAATGGATTCGGTGATGGCGCAATACCAGAAAACCGTCCGCCCAATGTTCCTGCAATTTATTGAGCCTTCAAAACAATACGCCGACATCATTGTGCCGCGCGGGGGTAAAAACCGCATCGCCATCGATATTCTGAAGGCTAAAATCAGTCAGTTCTTTGAATAAGTTCAGCGAATTGTGTACCGTTCAGTGATAACCTGGTTCACCCTTAACGCACCTGGCATTAAGGGTTTGAAGCACGAAAGGAGAAAGTGCCATGCGTTTATGTGACCGAGATATTGAAGCCTGGTTGGATGAAGGTCGCCTGTCGATCAATCCACGCCCTCCTGTCGAGCGAATCAATGGCGCCACGGTAGATGTGCGCCTTGGCAATAAATTCCGTACGTTCCGCGGTCATACGGCGGCGTATATCGATTTAAGCGGACCGAAAGATGAAGTCAGCGCCGCGCTGGATCGCGTGATGAGTGATGAAATCGTCCTTAAGGACGGCGAAGCATTTTTCCTGCATCCGGGGGAACTTGCACTGGCGGTAACATTCGAATCCGTGACGCTGCCTTCCGATCTCGTCGGTTGGTTAGATGGTCGTTCTTCGCTGGCTCGTCTGGGACTGATGGTACACGTCACCGCTCACCGTATCGATCCGGGCTGGTCTGGCTGTATCGTACTGGAGTTTTACAACTCCGGAAAATTACCGCTGGCTCTGCGTCCGGGGATGCCGATTGGCGCGTTAAGTTTCGAACCGCTTTCCGGTCCGGCAGCGCGACCCTACAACCGTCGTCAGGATGCGAAATATCGCGACCAGCAGGGCGCCGTTGCCAGCCGGATCGATAAAGACTGAGTGTTTATCAGTCTATTGGGGATAGCATGAGACGATTTCTGACGACGCTGATGATTCTTCTGGTCGTGCTGGTGGCCGGTTTTTCTGCGTTAGTACTGTTGGTGAATCCGAATGATTTCCGCGCGTATATGGTCAAGCAGGTTGCCGTACGTAGCGGGTATCAGCTGCAGTTGGATGGCCCCCTGCGTTGGCACGTATGGCCGCAACTGAGTATCCTCTCAGGGCGAGTGATGTTAACGGCTGAAGGCGCCAGCGAACCCCTGGTTCGTGCTGATAATATGCGTCTCGACGTTGCATTGTGGCCGCTGTTGAGCCACCAGCTCAGCGTGAAGCAGGTGATGCTCAAAGGCGCAGTGATTCAATTGACCCCGCAAACTGAGGCGGTACGCGGCAAAGATGCACCCGTTGCCCCAAAAGACAATATGTTGCCCGATCTGGCGGAAGACAAAGGATGGTCGTTTGATATCGCCCGTCTGCGCGTTGCCGACAGTGTTCTGGTGTTCCAACATGAAGACGATGAACAGGTTACCGTTCGCGATATTCGTCTGGAGATGGAACAAGATAGCCAGCACCGCGGCACGTTTGATTTCTCCGGGCGTGTGAACCGCGATCAGCGCGATCTCGCGTTATCCTTTAACGGTACGGTCGATGCCTCCGATTATCCGCACAACTTATCTGCGAATATTGAACAGTTAAGCTGGCAACTGCAGGGGGCCGATCTGCCGCCGCAGGGGATCAACGGTCAGGGACATCTTCAGGCGCAATGGCTGGAAGAGAAAAAACAGCTTTCATTTAGCCAGATAAATTTGACCGCTAATGACTCTTCTTTCTCCGGGCAAGCGCATGTGGCCTTGTTGGAAAAACCGGAATGGGCCGTTGACCTAAAATTTGGTCAGCTCAATCTGGATAACCTGCTCGTACAACATGACGCAGCGGTGACAGCAAAAGGTGAAGTTCAGCAAGGTCAGAGTCAGTCAACGCTGGCGCGCCCCGTTATTGCTTCCCAGGTTGATGCTGTTTCGTATCAGGGACTCAAGGGTTTTTCGGCAGACATCGCTTTGCAGGCTGACAAGGTGCTGTGGCGGAAAATGGCGTTTGAGAATGTCTCGGCAAAAATAGACAACCGGTTCGGCTTACTGAACATTGCACAGTTGCAGGGAAAAAGTGATGGCGGGCTGATCTCATTGCCCGGTACGCTGGATGCCAGAAAGGGAGAACCGCGAGCGGTATTTCATCCGCGCCTGGAAGGTGTTGAAATTGGCACTATTCTGAAGGCCTTTGATTACCCCATCGCACTCACCGGCAAGCTGTCGTTGGCGGGAGATTTTTCCGGCTCGGATATTGACGCCCAGGCGTTTCGTCACAGCTGGCAAGGGCAGGCCCATGTCGAAATGAACGATACGCGAATGGAAGGGATGAACTTCCAGCAGATGATACAGCAGGCCGTCGAGCGTAGCGGTGGAGATGCTAAAGCCCAGCAAAATATGGAGAACGTGACCCGTCTGGATCGTTTTGTAACCGATATGACGCTGGATAACGGTGAGGTAACGCTGGATAACATGGTAGGGGAGTCCGCTATGTTGGCACTGACCGGCAAAGGAACGTTAGATCTGGTGAAGCAGAATTGCGACACGCTGTTTAACATTCGCGTTCTGGGCGGTTGGGATGGCGAAAGTAAGTTGATTAATTTCCTGAAGGCCACCCCGGTTCCTCTCAGAGTCTATGGTCAATGGCAGTCACTGAACTACAGTCTGCAAGTTGATCAGCTTTTGCGTAAACATCTGCAGGATGAAGCAAAACGTCGCCTGAATGACTGGGCCGATCGCAATAAAGATTCCCGCAACGGCAAAGATGTTAAAAAGTTGCTGGATAAGCTCTGATTCATATTGCCGGATGGTGGCTAATGCCCCATCCGGCTCGTGACTTACACCTCGTAATCCATCTCTTCTTCACTGTGTAGCGGTATCAGCTGGACTTTTTGCACGCGATGATTTTCCACCTGCAGGGTTTTTAGCCGATAGTCGCCAACCTGGACTTCCTCCCCGGTTTTTGGGATGCGCTGCAAATATTCCATTAAAAGCCCGGCAATGGTGTGATACTCACGTTTTTCATCTAATGGGATAGGGACGTACTGCACAAGGTCTTCCAGCGGCATATGCCCGTTAGCGGTCCATGAACCATCGGCGTTTTTCTGAATATCATGGCGGGCGTCGATTTCCTCTACCTCGTTTGGCAGATTGCCGGCGATGGTTTCCATCACATCACTCAGCGTCACAATCCCTTCGACGGAACCAAATTCATCGGCTACAAACGCGAAGTGCGTTCGGGCGTTTCGGAACTGCTCAAGCGCCGGAAGTAGCGGCAGAGTTTCCGGGAACACCAGCGGCTGGCGAATCAGGACGCGCAGGTCGAGCGGCTCGCCGCGCAGAGACTGTTGCAGCAAATCGATGACATGCACCACGCCAAGCAGTTCTTCCTGCCCGTCTTCGCCAGTGACCACCAGACGCGTATGCTGGTTTTTTTCCAGTAAGGCGCGGATTTCTGCTTCGGGAGCATTGAGGTCTATGTGTTCAATATCGTGACGCGAGGTCATGATACTGCTGACGGTACGCTGATTAAGGTTCAGCACACGTTCAATCATCCTCCGCTCCTGAGGCGCGAAAATCTGACCTTCATGATGGTCCGCCAGCATTGCCGCGGTTTCGGCATCCAGTTCGGCATCTTCTTTTTGCCCGCTCAGCAGCCGCATTACCGCTTCGGCGGTGCGCTGGCGCAGAGTATGGTTGGCTGAGAGGAAGCGACGACGGTTAAAAATAGCCAACTGGTTCAATGCTTCGATCATCACCGAGAAGCCGATAGCCGCGTACAGGTAACCTTTCGGGATATGGAAACCAAACCCTTCGGCCACCAGGCTAAAACCAATCATCAGCAAGAAGCTCAGGCACAGAATAACGATAGTTGGATGACTGTTGACAAAGCGCGTCAGCGACTTGCTCGCCAGCACCATCAGGCTGATGGCAATAATCACCGCAGCCATCATCACGGCCAGGTGATCGACCATCCCAACAGCGGTAATGACGGAATCGAGAGAGAATATGGCGTCCAGCACCACGATCTGCGCGACCACACCCCAGAACTTAGCGCCTTTACGCTGGGTGGGATTGTCGCTGTCTTTTCCTTCCAGCCGTTCGTTGAGCTCCATAGTGGCTTTAAACAGCAGGAAGAAACCGCCGAACAGCATGATCAGATCGCGGGCGCTGAAGCTGAGATCGCGAATGCTGAACAGCGGCGTGGTCAGTGTTACCAGCCAGGATATTGATGCCAGCAGCAGCAGGCGCATAACCATCGCCAGCAGTAGCCCGGTAATACGCGCCTTATCCCGCTGGGCAGGAGGTAGTTTCTCCGCGAGGATGGCAATAAAAACAAGATTATCAATGCCAAGAACAAGTTCGATCACGATTAACGTGACCAGTCCGGCCCAGATTGACGGATCGGCAATCCATTCCATAGTAAATGCTATACCCATAGTTGTATGACAATTGTCACAATTCGATCATGGGTAAAACTGGCGAAAAATGCAATGGCGAGAGGGGATTTCTCTGTCGATTATATTAGAACAGATGCAGGATAATAGCCTTAATGTAACTACAGGAAATTATTTCATTAATCTAGATATATTTAGGAAATATCGCAGGTAAAATGTTTTTATATCAATATTGTCAACATCAATAAAATCCTAAAAATATACAAATCCAACGCTTAATATTAATCTTAAAAGCTTGGTATCGGTGGTTTGTTATCTTGCCTGATATTCGCTTAGCTGCAACAATTCTTGCGGTAATAATCAAAAGATAAATATTTCCTCATTAACCAGTGGCACGTATTCCCGATGCGTTGCCGCTGTAAATGTGATGAAAATAAAGGAGAAGATAAAAATTTAAATTAATCAGTGCATTGGTAGCTAGTGAAGCCAGGGGCGGTAGCGTGTCTGGTCGCCTGAAACAAGCCTAAATTATTCTGTCAAGAGACCGCAGATGAATTCATTTTTTTTAGGACTGATGCCAGTTAAATTCCATTTCAATTAACGGCAAGGTAAATACGTACAGGCGAAGTCGCTATTTAGATTGCATGTGATAATTACTCTGCCAAAGTGATAAATAATCAATGATGAAATCCAAACTTAAATTGATACCAGTATTGGTATCGGTAATCTTGATAAACGGTTGTACCGTGCTTCCGGGCAGCAATATGTCTACGATGGGCAAAGATGTGATTAAACAGCAGGACGCTGATTTTGATATCGATCGCATGGTGAATGTTTATCCACTCACCCCACGACTGGTAGAACAATTACGTCCTCGACCAAATGTTGCACAACCTAATATGTCGCTGGACCAGGAGATTGCCGGGTATCAGTACCGGGTCGGTCCGGGGGATGTCCTGAATGTGACCGTCTGGGACCATCCTGAACTCACCACACCAGCCGGGCAGTACCGTAGCTCAAGCGATACCGGCAACTGGGTGCAACCTGATGGCACGATGTTTTACCCCTACATCGGCAAAGTCAGCGTGGTAGGGAAAACGTTGGCAGAGATTCGTAGTGATATTACCGGGCGCTTAGCGAAGTACATTGCTGACCCGCAGGTGGACGTTAATATCGCCGCTTTCCGCTCGCAGAAGGTCTATGTCTCCGGACAGGTGAACAAATCCGGTCAGCAGGCCATCACCAACGTGCCACTTACCGTTCTCGATGCCATTAACGCCGCTGGCGGTCTCACCGAAGCGGCAGACTGGCGCAACGTTGTGCTGACTCATAAAGGGCAGGAGCAACGCATTTCACTGCAAGCACTGATGCAAAATGGCGACCTGAGCCAGAACCGACTGCTCTATCCTGGCGACATTCTGTTTGTCCCGCGTAATGACGATCTGAAAGTCTTTGTAATGGGGGAAGTGAAAAAACAGAGCACCCTCAAAATGGACTTCAGTGGCATGACGCTTACCGAAGCGCTTGGCAATGCCGAAGGTATTGACCTGACCACCTCCAATGCCAGCGGTATTTTCGTTATTCGACCATTGAAAGGCGAGGGCGGGAACAACGGCAAGATCGCCAATATCTATCAGCTTGATATGTCCGATGCGACGTCGCTGGTGATGGCAACATCATTCCGACTCCAGCCATACGATGTGGTGTACGTCACTACTGCGCCGGTTGCTCGCTGGAACCGTTTGATCAATCAGTTGCTGCCGACTATTAGCGGTGTTCGCTATATGACGGACACGGCCAGCGACCTTCACAACTGGTAATCGTCATGTTTAACAAAATCTTAGTTGTCTGTGTGGGGAACATTTGCCGTTCCCCGACGGCAGAGCGCTTGTTAAGGCAATTTCACCCGGCGTTGACGGTCTCTTCTGCCGGTCTTGGGGCGCTGGTGGGGAAAGGCGCGGATCCGTGCGCCATTAGCGTTGCGCAGGCGCACAACCTGTCACTGGATAATCATTGTGCCCGGCAGATCTCGGGACGAATGTGCCGGGAGTATGACCTGATCCTGGCCATGGAAAAGCGCCATATCTCTGCCCTGTGTGAAATGGTGCCGGAGATGCGCGGCAAAGTGATGCTTTTTGGTCACTGGGACAGCGAGCGCGAAATTCCCGATCCATATCGTAAAAGCCGTGATGCGTTTGACGCGGTGTACACATTACTTGAACGGTCTGCCCGCCAATGGGCTCAGGCACTGAACGCAGAGCAGGGAAAACGATGACAGAAAAAGTAAAACAGTCTGCTGCGCCGGTAACGGGCAATGATGAAATCGATATTGGTCGTCTGGTCGCAACGGTGGTGGAAGCCCGCTGGTGGGTACTTGGCATTACCGCGGCTTTTGCATTGTGTGCCGCGGTCTACACACTGTTCGCCACCCCCATCTATAGTGCGGACGCGCTGGTGCAAATTGAGCAAAATACTGGGAATTCACTGGTGCAGGATATTGGCTCGGCGTTGTCGAACAAACCCCCGGCCTCGGAAGCGGAAATTCAGCTCATTCAGTCACGACTGGTATTAGGGAAAACGGTAGACGATCTCAACCTCGATATCGGCGTTACCAAAGATACGTTCCCTATTTTTGGCGCGGGCTGGGACCGGCTGATGGGCCGTCAGAACGAAACGGTTAATGTGACTACCTTCACGCTGCCAAAGGCAATGAATGAACAGACCTTCACGCTCAATGTGCTGAATGACAAAAGCTATCAACTGGTGAGTGACGGGGGTTTTAGCGTTCGGGGGCAAGTCGGCAAGGTGTTGGAACACGATGGCGTGACGATGCTGGTTGAGGCGATTCATGCCAGCCCGGAGAGCCAATTTACCGTCCGTAAATTCTCCACGCTGGGCATGATAAACACCCTGCAAAATAACCTGATGGTGACGGAAACAGGCAAAGATACTGGTGTATTGAGCCTGACTTTTACCGGTGAAGACCGCGAGCAAATCCGCCAGATCCTCGACAGTATTACCCGTAACTATCTGCAACAAAACGTGGAACGTAAATCCGAAGAGGCCGCCAAAAGTCTGGCGTTTCTGGCCAGACAGTTGCCCGAAGTGCGTAACCACCTGGATGTTGCTGAAAACAAGCTGAACGCCTTCCGTCAGGATAAAGACTCCGTGGATTTGCCGCTGGAAGCCAAAGCGGTGCTGGATTCGATGGTGAATATCGACGCGCAGCTGAATGAACTGACCTTTAAAGAAGCGGAGATTTCCAAGCTGTTCACCAAAGCGCACCCGGCGTACCGCACGCTGCTGGAAAAACGCCAGGCGCTGGAAGATGAGAAAAGTAAGCTGAACGGGCGTGTAACGGCGATGCCGAAAACACAGCAGGAAATTGTTCGCCTGACGCGTGATGTGGAGTCCGGTCAGCAGGTCTATATGCAGTTGCTGAACAAGCAACAGGAACTGAAGATTACCGAGGCCAGTACGGTCGGTGATGTGCGCATTGTCGATCCAGCGATTGCCCAGCCTGGCGTGCTGAAGCCGAAAACGGCGCTGATTATTCTCGGCAGTATCATTCTCGGTTTAATGCTTTCCGTGGTGGGCGTACTGCTGCGTTCTCTGTTTAATCGCGGTATTGAAAGCCCCCAGGCGCTGGAAGAGCATGGTATCAGCGTGTATGCCAGTATTCCGCTGTCTGAATGGCAAAAAGCGCGTGATAACGTTCAGACCATTAAAGGTGTGAAACGCTACAAGCAAAGCCAACTGCTGGCCGTGGGGAATCCAACGGATCTCGCCATAGAAGCGGTCCGTAGCCTGCGTACCAGCTTGCACTTTGCCATGATGCAGGCGCGTAACAACGTATTGATGCTGACCGGCGTCAGCCCGTCGATAGGTAAAACATTTGTCTGCGCTAACCTGGCGGCAGTTATTAGCCAGACTAACAAACGCGTGCTATTGATCGACTGCGACATGCGCAAAGGCTATACCCACGAACTGCTGGGGACCAATAATGTTAACGGCCTGTCTGAGATCCTCATTGGCAAAGGGGATATTTCATCCAGCGCTAAACCGACATCGATTCCGCATTTTGATCTGATCCCTCGCGGTCAAATTCCTCCCAATCCTTCCGAACTGTTGATGAGCGAGCGCTTCGGCGAACTGATTGCCTGGGCCAGTTCGCACTATGACCTGGTGTTGATTGACACCCCACCAATTCTGGCGGTGACCGATGCGGCTATCGTAGGGCGCCACGTCGGAACCACGCTGATGGTAGCGCGTTATGCGGTCAACACGCTGAAAGAGGTGGAAACCAGCCTGGGCCGCTTCGAGCAAAATGGCATTCAGGTGAAAGGGGTGATCCTCAACTCGATCTTCCGCCGCGCCAGCGGGTATCAGGATTACGGCTACTACGAATACGAATACACGTCGGATTCGAAATAACTAACAGCAACGCATATCGAATGTAGGCCTGATAAGCGTAGTGCCATCAGGCAACTTTTTTTGGAAACGAAAATGACCACAGAAAACCCGCTAATTTCAATTTACATGCCAACCTGGAACCGCCAGCAGCTGGCCATTCGGGCGATTAAATCGGTGTTGCGCCAGGACTATCCTCACTGGGAGATGATCATTGTGGATGATTGCTCTTCCTCCTATGAGCAGTTGCAGCAGTTTGTTGAGGAACTCAACGATCCGCGCGTGTCGTATACGCATAATTCCACCAACTCCGGGGCCTGCGCGGTGCGTAATCAGGCCATTATGCAGGCCAACGGACAATACATTACGGGGATTGATGATGATGATGAATGGACGCCGAACCGACTGAGTGTATTTCTCAACTATCGCCATCATTTGGTCACGCGGGCGTTTCTGTATGCCAATGACTATGTCTGTGAGGGCGAAGTGTATTCGCAGCCGACCAGTCTGCCGCTCTATCCTAAGTCCGTTTATTCACGCCGCAGGTTTTATAAGCGCAACATCATTGGTAACCAGGTATTTACCTGGGCATGGCGGTTTAAAGCATGTCTGTTCGATACCACGCTGAAAGCGGCGCAGGATTACGACATCTTCCTGCGCATGGTGGTGGCGTATGGCAAACCGTGGAAGGTCAAAGAGGCGACGCAGATCCTGCATGTAAATCACGGTGAGATGCGCATTACCTCATCGCCGAATAAATTCTCCGGCTACTTTCAGTTTTACCGCAAGCACAAAGGCAAATTTGACCGGGCCAGCAAGAAGTATCAGCTGTTTACCCTCTATCAGATCCGCAACAAACGGATGAACTGGCGCACGCTGCTGACGCTGCTTTCTGTTCGCAACAGTAAGCGTCTGGCCGACGGACTGCGAGGACGCTAATTATGCTGGAAGATTTACGCGTGAACGGCTGGAGTCTGCGCCCCTGCTGCATGGTGGTGGCCTATCGGATTGCCCATTTTTGCTCCGTCTGGCGTAAAAAAAACATCTTAAACAACCTGTGGGCCGCACCGGTACTGGTGATGTACCGCCTTATCACCGAATGCCTGTTTGGCTATGAAATTCAGGCCGCTGCATCAATCGGTCGTCGTTTCACCATCCATCATGGCTATGGGGTGGTTATCAATAAACACGTGGTTGTGGGGGATGATTTTACCCTACGTCACGGCGTCACCATCGGCAATCTTGGCACCAACGATTTGTCCTGCCCGGTAATCGGTAACAGCGTTGAGCTGGGGGCCAATGTCACTCTGCTTGGCGACGTTGCTATTGGCGATAACGTGACGATTGGTGCCGGGAGCGTCGTGGTGGATAGCGTTCCGGACAATGCGCTGGTCGTGGGCGAGAAGGCACGGGTGAAGGTAATAAAATGAAGATATTACAATTTAATGTGCGACTCGCAGAAGGTGGGGCGGCAGGCGTGGCGTTAGATTTGCATCTGAGGTCGCTGGAAAAAGGGCTGTCGTCGCGTTTTGTCTATGGCTATGGCAAAGGCGGTAAAAAAAGCGCCAGCCATGCGAAATACCCGCAGGTTATCAAATATACGCCGCGCCTGACGTCGGCGGCGAACATTGCGCTGTTTCGTTTCGCGAACCGCGACATGTTCGGCAATCTCGACAAGCTATATCGTACGGTTACCCGCACTAACGGCCCGCTGGTACTGCATTTTCATGTGTTGCACAGCTACTGGTTGAACCTGGAAGAGGTAGTCTCCTTTTGCCAAAAAGTGAAAGCGCATAAACCGGATATCACCTTCGTCTGGACGCTGCACGATCACTGGAGTGTGACCGGACGCTGTGCCTTTACCGATGGCTGCGAAGGCTGGAAAACGGGCTGTCTGCAATGCCCAACGCTGAGCAACTATCCGCCGGTAAAAATCGATAAAGCCCATCAACAGTTGCCCGTTAAGCGGCAGATGTTTCGTGCGATGCTGGCGCTGGGTTGCCAGTTTATCTCGCCCAGTCAGCATGTGGCCGACGCATTCAACAGCCTGTATGGCGCGGGACGCTGCCGCATTATCAATAATGGCATTGATGTGGCAACTGAAGCCATTCTTGCCGAACTACCCGCGATGCATGAGGAGAGCGGCCGGCCGAAAATTGCCGTGGTGGCTCATGACCTGCGCTATGACGGCAAAACCAGTCAGCAACTGGTGCGAGCGATTACCGCGCTCGGAGACAAAATTGAGTTGCATACCTTCGGCAAATTTTCGCCATTTGCGGGAGATAACGTCATCAATCACGGTTTTGAGAGCGATAAGCGCACGCTGATGAGTGCGCTTAATCAGATGGATGGATTGGTGTTCAGCTCCCGTGTCGATAACTACCCGCTGATTCTGTGCGAAGCGCTGTCCATCGGCGTACCGGTAATAGCCACGCACAGCGATGCCGCGCAGGAAGTGCTGGCTAAATCAGGCGGAAAAACGTTCAGCGAAGCTGAAGTGTTGCAACTGGTGCAGCTGAAAAAATCAGACATTGCGCAGGCGGTTTTTGACACGTCGCTTGCCGCATTTAGCCAGCGCAGCCGGTTGGCATACAGTGGACAACAGATGCTGGAGGAATATGTCTCGTTCTATCAGAATCTGTAGGTATCTGGTGCTACCGCTGCTTTATCTGCTGGTAAACGTCAAACTCGCCCAGCTTGGCGAGAGCTTCCCGATCACTATCGTTACCTTTTTACCCGTTCTGCTGTTGCTGTTTATCGAACGCATCAATATCAAAAAATTAATGATCGCGCTGGGCGTAGGGGGCGGACTGACGGCATTTAACTATCTGTTCGGTCAGTCAATGGATGCCAGCAAGTACGTGACGTCCGCCATGTTGTTTATCTATACCGTGGTGATTATTGGCATGGTATGGAGTATTCGCTTCAAAACCATTTCATCGCATAACTACATTAAAATCTTGCGCTTTTTCTGGCTGGTTGTGGGACTGGTGGTGGGGTTAGCTGCAGCTGAAATGGCGCAGATAATTCTCAGCGGCGGCAGCAGTTTAATGGAAGTTATTTCGAAATATCTTATTTACAGTAACAGCTATGTTCTGAACTTTATTAAGTTTGGTGGGAAACGAACCACGGCGCTCTATTTCGAACCGGCATTCTTCGCTCTGGCATTAATCTCAATTTGGCTCAGTATCAAACAGTTTGGTATCAAAACACCTAAGTCCGATGCTATGATTCTGGTAGGGATAATATTATCGGGATCGTTTTCAGGAGTAATGACGTTTATTTTGTTTTACCTCCTGGAATGGGCGTTTCAGTACCTAAATAAGGATGCGATAAAAAAGAAGCTACCTCTGGCGATAATCTCATTGAGCGTGTTTTTAGTTGGTGTGATATTTGCTTTTCCGTACATCGCAACGCGGCTTGGTGATTTAGGAACTGAAGGTTCGTCATCGTATTATCGTATCGTAGGGCCATTAGTGATGGTCGGTTATTCGTTACTGAACGTTGATGGCGTAGTGAGATTTGGCTCACTTTATGAATACGTCGCGTCATTCGGAATTTTTAACGGTGCAGATGTCGGTAAAACAATAGACAATGGCTTGTATCTGCTGATTATTTATTTTTCATGGTTTGCGGTGATATTAGCCCTATGGTACATGGGGAAGGTCATGAAAATGATGATCAATGCGTTTGGCGATAATCAGAATTATCGGGTGCAGCTTTATCTTTTTACACCATTGTCACTGTTTTTTACAGGTTCAGTATTTAGTCCGGAATACGCATTTTTAATTGTGTGTCCGTTTATTTTGCGCAAGGCGCTGAATATCGCGAGGTAACTCACATGCTGCTCAGTATCATTACCGTCGCCTTTCGCAATCTGGAAGGGATCGTCAAAACTCACGCGTCGCTGGCACATCTGGCGCAAGCGGGTGATATCAGTTTTGAGTGGATTGTTGTTGATGGCGGCTCCTCGGATGGTACGTCGGCGTTTCTTGAAGGACTCAGTGGAGAACACCGGTTACGGTTTGTCAGCGAACCGGATAACGGCATCTATGATGCGATGAACAAAGGCATCGCCATGGCGCGCGGGCGGTTTGCATTGTTCCTCAACTCCGGGGATATTCTGCATGCGAATGCGGCTTGTTTTATCCGCCAGCTAAAAATGCAGAGTGACCAAACTATGGTCATTGGCGATGCGTTGCTGAATTTCGGCAATGGCAACAAAATTAAGCGTCGGGCAAAACCGGGTTGGTATATTTATCACAGCCTGCCCGCCAGCCATCAGGCAATATTCTTTCCTCTCTCAGGACTGAATGTCTGGCATTATGATTTGCAATATAAAATATCGTCAGATTACGCGTTGGCAGCCAAATTATACAAGTCCGGCTACGCTTTTAAAAAGCTGCGCGGGTTGGTGTCGGAATTTTCTATGGGCGGAGTGTCAACGACGAATAATCTGGAATTGTGCCGGGATGCCAAAAAAGTACAGCGCCAGATATTACATATGCCTGGTTTTTGGACCGGTTTGTCAGAATATTTACGTCTGCGCACAACCGATAAAGCAAAAACCTTATATGGAAAAACGTAAGGGCACAATATGCAAGACTTAAGCGGATTTAAAGTGCCAGGAGGTTTTCGCGGCGGCGGCGCTATTAAAGTGCAATTATGGTGGGCGGTGCAAGCAACATTATTTCGCTGGTCTCCACAGGTCATGTATCGCTGGCGTGCATTTTTATTACGGATGTTTGGCGCGAAAATAGGAAAAAACGTAGTCATTCGGCCTTCAGTAAAAATTACTTATCCGTGGAAACTAACTCTGGGAGATTATGCCTGGGTGGGTGATGACGCGGTTTTATATACGTTAGGTGATATTACGATTGGGGCCCACGCAGTTATTTCGCAAAAAAGTTATTTATGCACCGGGAGTCATGATTATGCCAGCCAACATTTTGATATTAACGCCACACCGATAGTGGTTGGCGATAAATGCTGGCTGGCGACAGATGTCTTTGTCGCGCCTGGCGTAACGATTGGCGATGGCACCGTCGTCGGAGCACGAAGCAGCGTATTTAAATCGCTGCCAGCAAATGTCATTTGTCGGGGAAATCCCGCAGTAGTCACGCGCGAACGCGTCGAGAAAGTTACTCCCTGAGGGGATCACTGAAGAGGTTATAACATGTCAAAAGTCGCTCTCATTACTGGCGTAACCGGGCAGGATGGTTCTTACCTGGCAGAACTCCTGCTGGAAAAAGGGTACGAAGTACACGGTATTAAGCGTCGCGCTTCATCATTCAACACCGAACGTGTGGACCACATCTACCAGGATCCGCATTCAGGCAATCCCAAATTTCATCTGCACTATGGCGATTTGACGGACTCCTCCAATCTGACCCGTATTTTACAGGAAGTCCAACCGGATGAAGTCTATAACCTGGGTGCCATGAGCCACGTTGCGGTGTCGTTTGATTCACCGGAATACACCGCAGACGTTGATGCGATCGGCACCTTGCGCTTGCTGGAGGCGATCCGCTTCCTTGGTCTGGAAAAAAAGACCCGTTTTTATCAGGCGTCCACCTCTGAGCTGTACGGTCTGGTTCAGGAAATCCCGCAGAAAGAGAGCACGCCGTTCTATCCGCGTTCACCGTATGCCGTTGCTAAGCTGTATGCCTACTGGATAACCGTCAACTACCGTGAGTCTTACGGGATGTATGCCTGTAACGGCATTCTGTTTAACCACGAGTCTCCGCGCCGCGGCGAAACCTTTGTCACTCGCAAAATTACCCGGGCGATCGCCAACATCGCTCAGGGGCTGGAGTCTTGCCTGTACCTGGGCAACATGGATTCACTGCGCGACTGGGGGCATGCCAAAGATTACGTCAGGATGCAGTGGATGATGCTGCAGCAGGATAAGCCGGAAGATTTCGTGATTGCCACCGGCGTGCAGTATTCCGTGCGCCAGTTTGTAGAAATGGCGGCTGCTCAGCTGGGGATTAAATTGCGCTTTGAAGGTGAGGGCGTGAATGAAAAAGGCATCGTGGTTTCCGTGACCGGACATGATGCGCCGGGCGTGAAGCCAGGCGATGTCATGATTGCCGTTGACCCGCGCTACTTCCGTCCGGCTGAGGTGGAAACGCTGCTGGGCGATCCGGCCAAAGCACATGAAAAACTGGGCTGGAAACCGGAAATCACGCTGCGCCAGATGATCTCGGAAATGGTTGCTAACGATCTTGCTGCGGCGAAGAAACATTCCCTGCTTAAGTCGCACGGTTACGAGGTTGCCATCGCGCTGGAGTACTGAGGATGAAGACACAACGTATTTTTGTGGCGGGCCATCGCGGGATGGTGGGGTCCGCCATCGTCAGACAATTGTCGCAGCGAAATAATGTGGAGCTGGTGCTGCGTACCCGCGACCAGCTTAATCTGCTGGACGCCAGTGCGGTGCAGGCGTTTTTTGCCGCTGAACGTATTGACCAGGTTTATCTGGCGGCGGCAAAAGTAGGAGGGATTGTGGCAAACAATACTTATCCTGCTGATTTTATTTATGAAAACATGATGATTGAGAGCAACATTATTCATGCTGCACATCTGCATAACGTGAATAAACTGTTGTTTCTCGGGTCATCCTGTATTTATCCCAAGCAAGCTACCCAGCCAATCGCCGAGAGTGAACTGTTGCAGGGGACACTTGAACCGACCAATGAGCCGTATGCGATTGCCAAAATTGCCGGTATCAAGCTGTGTGAATCCTATAACCGACAGTATGGCCGTGATTATCGCTCGGTGATGCCGACCAATCTGTATGGGCCGCATGACAACTTTCATCCGAGTAATTCGCATGTGATCCCGGCGCTGCTGCGCCGCTTTCATGAAGCTCGCGGGCAAAATGCGCCGGATGTGGTGGTATGGGGCAGCGGGACGCCAATGCGTGAATTTCTGCATGTCGACGATATGGCGGCGGCCAGTATCCACGTGATGGAGTTGGCTCAGGAAGTGTTGCAGGAATATACCCAGCCGATGCTGTCGCATATCAACGTGGGTACCGGCGTGGACTGCACCATCCGTGAACTGGCGCAGACTATTGCGGAGGTCGTGGGTTACAAGGGGCGCGTGGTGTTTGACGCCAGCAAACCGGACGGCACGCCGCGCAAATTGCTTGACGTTACGCGTCTGCATCAGTTGGGCTGGTATCACGAGATATCTCTGCAAGCGGGACTTGCCAGTACATATCAGTGGTTTCTTGAAAACCAGCAGCGTTACCGGGGGTAAGCATGTTTTTACGTCATGAGGATTTTGCCACCGTGGTACGTTCAACTCCGCTGATTTCCATCGATTTGATCGTGGAAAACGCCCACGGTGAATTTCTGCTTGGCAAGCGCCTCAATCGTCCTGCGCAGGGGTACTGGTTTGTGCCCGGCGGTCGGGTGCAAAAAGATGAACCGTTGCACGCGGCCTTTGAGCGGCTTACTGAAGCTGAGCTGGGGTTACGTTTACCGCTGTCCGCTGCGCAGTTTTACGGTGTCTGGCAGCACTTCTATGACGACAACTTTTCCGGGGAAGATTTCTCAACGCATTACATCGTGCTGGGATTTCGTCTGCGGGTGTCGGAAAACGACCTGCAACTGCCTGACGTTCAACATGACGCGTACCGCTGGCTGGCAATTGAAGAGATTCTGGCCAGTGACCATGTGCACGACAACAGCCGGGCTTACTTCTGTGAGAAGAGTCAGGCCGGAGCACCCGGGCTATGAAGATCCTTGTGTATGGCATCAACTATTCGCCGGAGTTGACCGGTATCGGTAAATACACCGGTGAAATGGTGGCGTGGATGGCGCAACAGGGGCATGACGTACGGGTGATCACTGCGCCGCCTTATTATCCGCAGTGGAAAGTCAACGGTCGCTATTCATCCTGGCGCTACCGTCGTGAAGAGGGCGATGCCATCGTCTGGCGTTGCCCGCTGTATGTGCCTGAGCAGCCCTCCACGCTCAAGCGTCTACTGCATTTAGGCAGTTTCGCCCTGAGCAGTTTCTTCCCGCTGCTGGCGCAGCGCCGCTGGAAGCCGGATCGCATCATTGGGGTAGTACCGACGCTGTTTTGTACGCCGGGAATGCGCCTGCTGGCGAAGCTGTCCGGGGCGCGCACGCTGCTGCATATTCAGGATTACGAAGTTGATGCCATGTTGGGACTTGGCATGGCGGGCAAAGGCAAGCGCGGCATGGTGGCAAAACTGGCCAGCGCCTTTGAGCGCAGTGGGCTGTTGAATATGGATTATATTTCGACCATTTCTCGCTCAATGATGAATAAAGCACAGGAAAAGGGCGTTGATGCACAGAAGGTTATTTTCTTTCCGAACTGGTCAGAAGTAGCGCGTTTTCGCGATGTGGACGCCGCCGATGCTCTGGCGTTGCGCCAGCAGCTGGGCTTGCCTGATGGAAAAAAAATCATTCTCTACTCTGGCAATATTGGTGAAAAGCAAGGACTGGAGAGTGTAATCGACGCAGCGGCCTTGTTGAGCGAGCGGCCCTGGCTGTTTGTGATTGTCGGGCAGGGCGGGGGTAAAGCGCGGCTGGAGAATATGACCAGCGAACGCGGCCTGAACAATGTGATGTTCTTTCCGCTGCAATCTTATGACGCGCTGCCTGCACTGCTCAAAATGGCGGACTGTCATCTGGTGGTACAAAAGCGCGGTGCGGCGGATGCCGTATTGCCCTCCAAACTGACCAATATCCTCGCCGTTGGTGGTAACGCGGTGATTACCGCCGAACCTGAGACCGAGCTGGGGCAGCTCTGTAACATTGTTCCAGGCATCGCAGTATGCGTGGAGCCGGAATCGGTAAACGCGCTGGTTTGCGGTATCCAACAAGCGTTGAGGATGCCAAAAGTCAATACGGTGGCACGTGACTATGCCGAACGCACGCTGGATAAAGATAACGTGCTTAGCCAATTTATTGCTGATATTCGGGGTTAATGATGAGTCAAAGCAAACTCTTTCCGGTGGTGATGGCCGGTGGCTCGGGTAGCCGTTTATGGCCTCTGTCCCGCGTATTGTATCCAAAGCAGTTCCTGTGCCTGAAAGGTGATCTCACTATGCTGCAGACAACGATCTGTCGTCTGAACGGCGTGGAGTGTGAAAGCCCGGTGGTTATCTGTAATGAACAACACCGTTTCATCGTCGCGGAACAGCTACGGCAACTGCACAAGCTGACTGAGAACATTATTCTCGAACCCGCCGGACGTAACACGGCACCGGCGATAGCGCTGGCCGCACTGGCGGCAAAACGTCAAAGCCCGGAGGAAGATCCGCTGCTGCTGGTATTGGCGGCCGATCACATGATTGCCGACGAAGAGGCATTTCGCGAGGCGGTTCGCAATGCTATGCCCTATGCCAGTGCGGGTAAGCTGGTGACGTTTGGTATCGTGCCGGACCAGCCGGAAACGGGCTATGGCTATATCCGCCGTGGCGTGGTTTCGCCAACGAATACCGACGCCGTGGCGTTCGAAGTGGCGCAGTTTGTTGAAAAACCCAATCTGGAAACCGCGCAGGCTTATGTGGCGAACGGCGATTACTACTGGAACAGCGGCATGTTCTTGTTCCGCGCCGGACGTTACCTGGAAGAACTGGAAAAGTACCGCCCCGACATTCTTGAGGCTTGTGCGAATGCCATGAGTACGGTCGACCCCGATCTCGATTTTATCCGCGTTGATGAACAGGCGTTTCTCGCCTGTCCGGAAGAGTCTGTGGACTATGCGGTAATGGAACGTACGGCCGATGCGGTGGTAATGCCCATGAACGCAGGCTGGAGCGATGTTGGCTCCTGGTCATCGCTGTGGGAAATCAGCGCCCATACCGCCGAAGGCAATGTGCATCATGGCGACGTCATTAGCCACAAAACGGAGAACAGCTACGTGTATGCCGAATCTGGCCTGGTGACGACCGTCGGGGTGAAGGATCTGGTGGTGGTGCAGACCAAAGATGCGGTGCTGATCGCCGATCGCAACGCGGTGCAGGACGTCAAAAAAGTGGTGGAGCAAATTAAAGCTGACGGACGACATGAACACCATATTCACCGTGAAGTTTACCGTCCGTGGGGCAAGTACGACTCCATTGATGCCGGAGACCGTTACCAGGTGAAGCGAATTACCGTTAAACCCGGTGAAGGATTGTCCGTGCAGATGCATCATCACCGGGCTGAACACTGGGTAGTGGTGGCCGGTACCGCGAAAGTGACGATCAATGATGACATCAAACTGCTCGCTGAAAACGAGTCTGTCTATATTCCGCTTGGGGCGACCCATTGTCTGGAGAATCCCGGGAAAATCCCGCTCGATCTGATTGAAGTGCGCTCCGGATCTTACCTCGATGAGGATGATGTGGTGCGGTTTGCGGACAGATACGGGCGCGCCTGATGCAGGATGCGCCGCGCTTATCCAGCCTACAACACCGTAGGCCCGGTAAGCGAAGCGCGCCGGGAAATGCATTTAACACTCATTAAAAGGCTCATTAAGAGTCAGGGCCTCCTGTTGCCTGAAGAAGGGTAAATCATGACGAAATTAACCTGTTTCAAAGCCTACGATATTCGCGGCAGGCTGGGCGAAGAGCTGAATGAAGATATCGCGTGGCGTATTGGCCGCGCTTACGGCGAGTTCCTGAAGCCAAAAACGATTGTCCTCGGCGGTGATGTGCGCCTGGCCAGCAAGACGCTAAAGCTGGCGCTGGCGAAAGGACTACAGGATGCGGGGGTGGATGTGCTGGATATTGGCATGTCGGGTACCGAAGAGATTTATTTTGCCACCTTCCACCTGGGTATTGACGGCGGTATTGAAGTGACCGCCAGCCATAATCCGATGGATTACAACGGCATGAAGCTGGTGCGGGAAGGGGCACGGCCCATCAGCGGTGATACCGGTCTGCGCGACGTACAGCGCCTGGCGGAAGCCAACGACTTCCCGGCGGTTGATAAGACAAAACGTGGCCGCTACCAGCGCATTACTACCCGCGATGCCTACATTGACCACCTGCTGGGTTACATCAATCCAGCCAACCTGAAACCGATGAAGCTGGTGCTCAATTCCGGCAACGGCGCGGCAGGTCCGGTGGTTGACGCCATTGAAGCCCGTTTTAAGGCGCTGGGCATGCCGGTCGAGTTCATCAAAATTCACAATACGCCGGATGGCAACTTCCCCAACGGTATTCCCAATCCTCTGCTGCCGGAATGCCGGGCCGACACGCGCCATGCAGTGATTGAACACGGCGCGGATATGGGGATTGCCTTCGACGGTGATTTTGACCGCTGCTTCCTGTTCGATGAAAAAGGTCAGTTCATTGAGGGCTACTACATTGTCGGCCTGCTGGCGGAAGCGTTTCTGGAGAAGAATCCGGGGGCGAAAATTATCCACGACCCACGCCTGTCCTGGAACACCGTGGATGTGGTGACGGCGGCAGGCGGTAAACCGGTGATGTCAAAAACCGGACATGCGTTTATCAAAGAGCGGATGCGCCATGAAGATGCCATTTACGGCGGCGAGATGAGCGCGCATCACTATTTTCGCGACTTTGCTTACTGCGACAGCGGGATGATCCCGTGGCTGCTGGTGGCGGAGCTGCTGTGTCTGAAAGGGCAGTCGCTGGGTGAACTGGTCCGCGACCGGATGGCGGCGTACCCGGCGAGTGGAGAAATAAACAGTACGCTGGCAGAGCCGACGGCAGCCATTGCACGGGTGGAGCAGCACTTTTCCCGTGAGGCGCTGACGGTGGACAGAACGGATGGCATCAGCATGTCGTTTGTCGACTGGCGCTTCAATTTACGCTCTTCCAATACCGAACCGGTGGTGCGCCTGAACGTGGAATCGCGCGGAGATATTCCGTTGATGGAAGCGCGAACGCGCACTCTTCTGGCGTTACTGAATCAGTAATGCTGGTGCTTCCTTTGCCCGATTCTGGGCAAAGGGTGACTAACAGGAACCACGATGACACATCTAAAGAAGCGCGAGCGCGCCAAAACCAATGCGTCGTTAATTTCGATGGTGCAACGCTTTTCAGATATCACCATCATGTTTGGCGGGTTGTGGGTAATCTGCGAATTAAGCGGTTTGCCTTTCCTGTACATGCACCTGCTGGTGGCGCTGATCACTCTGGTCGTTTTTCAGATGCTCGGTGGCATAACGGATTTTTATCGCTCCTGGCGTGGTGTCAAAATTACCACTGAGCTGGTGCTGTTGCTGCAAAACTGGACGCTGAGCCTGATTTTTTGCGCAGGTCTGATCGCCTTTAATAATGATTTTGATAACCGTCTCGCCGTCTGGCTGGCGTGGTATCTGCTATCCAGCGTTGGCCTGGTGTTGAGTCGTTCGTTTATTCGCTACGGCGCGGGATGGCTGCGTAATCGCGGGTACAACACTCGCCGGGTGGCAGTGGCAGGGGACCTGCCAGCTGGACAAATGCTACTGGACAGTTTTCGCCATGAACCGTGGCTGGGGTTTGAAGTAGCAGGTATCTATCACGACCCTATCCCTGGAAAAAACTCCCGCGACTGGGCCGGTAATCTGCAACAACTGGTGGATGACGCCAAAGCCTCACGCATTCATAACGTTTATATCGCCATGTCGATGAGCGATGGTGCCAGCGTCAAAAAATTAGTGCGCGAGCTGGCCGATACCACCTGTTCAGTGATCCTAATTCCTGATGTCTTTACCTTCAACATTCTGCATTCCCGGATTGAAGAGATGAACGGCATTCCGGTGGTGCCGCTGTATGATACGCCACTCTCGGGGATTAATCGTCTGTTAAAACGCGCGGAAGATATCGTGCTGGCTTCACTGATCCTGCTACTTATTTCCCCGGTGCTGTGTGGCATAGCGCTACTGGTAAAACTGACCTCCAAAGGACCGGTGATTTTCCGCCAGACTCGCTATGGCATGGATGGGAAGCCGATCAAAGTCTGGAAGTTTCGCTCAATGAAAGTGATGGAAAACGATGCGGTGGTGACGCAGGCGACGCAAAACGATCCGCGCGTTACCCCTGTGGGAAATTTCCTGCGTCGGACGTCGCTTGATGAACTGCCGCAGTTTATTAACGTGCTCACCGGGGGGATGTCTATCGTCGGACCACGTCCGCATGCGGTGGCGCATAACGAACAGTACCGCCAACTGATTGAGGGATACATGTTACGCCATAAGGTGAAACCGGGTATTACCGGCTGGGCGCAAATCAACGGCTGGCGCGGTGAAACCGATACGCTGGAAAAAATGGAGAAACGTGTGGAGTTTGACCTCGAATACATTCGCGAGTGGAGCGTGTGGTTCGATATCAAAATTGTTTTTCTGACGATATTCAAAGGCTTTGTTAACAAAGCGGCGTATTAACATGAGCTTACGAGAAAAAACGCTTAATGGCGCAAAGTGGTCGGCGATTGCCACGGTGATCATTATTGGGCTCGGACTTATTCAGATGACTGTCCTGGCGCGAATTATTGATAACCACCAGTTCGGGTTGTTAACCGTGTCGCTGGTGATCATAGCGCTGGCCGATACGCTGTCGGATTTCGGTATCGCCAACTCAATTATTCAACGCAAAGAGATTGGTTATCTGGAGCTGACGACGCTGTACTGGCTAAACGTTGGGCTGGGTATCGTGGTATGCGTGGCGATGTTTCTGCTGAGCGAGACGATTGCCCATGTGCTCAATAATCCAGAACTGGCACCGCTCATCAAAACCTTATCACTGGTGTTTGTGGTGATACCGCACGGGCAGCAGTTTCGCGCGCTGATGCAAAAAGAGCTGGCCTTCAACAAAATTGGCATGATTGAAACCAGTTCGGTGCTGGCTGGATTTACCTTTACCGTGGTCAGCGCCCATTTCTGGCCGCTCGCGCTGACGGCCATTCTTGGGTATCTGGTGAATAGTACGCTACGTACGCTGCTGTTCGGCTATTTTGGCCGCCGGATTTACCGACCCGGGCTGCATTTTTCGCTGGCATCCGTTTCGTCGAACCTGCGTTTTGGCGCATGGCTGACGGCAGACAGCATCATCAATTACATCAATACCAACCTTTCCACGCTGGTTTTAGCTCGCACGTTGGGAGCTGGCGTGGCGGGCGGATTCAATCTCGCCTGGAACGTGGCGGTTGTCCCGCCGATCAAACTGAACCCGATTATCACCCGCGTGCTGTTTCCGGCGTTTGCCAAAATCCAGGACGACAGCGAAAAACTACGGGTGAATTTTTACAAGCTGCTGTCAGTGGTTGGGATTATCAACTTCCCAGCGCTACTGGGACTGATGGTGGTGTCGAATAACGTGGTGCCGCTGGTATTCGGCGATAAGTGGAACGGCATTATTCCAGTCCTGCAATTGTTGTGCATTGTGGGTTTGCTGCGATCCGTGGGGAATCCAATAGGATCGCTCTTGATGGCGAAAGCCCGGGTCGATATCAGCTTCAAATTCAATGTTTTCAAAACCTTTCTGTTTATTCCTGCCATTTTCATTGGCGGTCATCTGGCGGGGGCGATTGGCGTGACGCTGGGCTTTTTGCTGGTTCAGGTGATTAATACGATCCTCAGCTACTTCGTGATGATCAAACCTGTTCTTGGCTCCAGCTACCGTCAGTACATGCTCAGCCTGTGGCTGCCGTTGTATCTCTCCTTACCAACCCTTGTGGTGAGCTATGCGTTGGGCCTAACCCTGCGTAACCAGGTGCCATTAAGCGCGCTGCTGGGGATCCAGATAGCGGCAGGAGCACTGGTGTTTGCGCTAATGATTGTGCTGTCGCGCCATCCGCTGGTGGTGGAAATAAAACGCCAACTCTGTCGCAGTGAAAAAATGAAAACCTTGCTCCGTGCGGGATAAGAACAACGTTTTAAGAGGTCATAATGAAATTACTAATTTTAGGCAACCATACCTGCGGGAACCGAGGGGATAGCGCGATCCTGCGCGGTTTGCTGGATGCCATTAACGCGTTGCGTCCCGAGACCGAAGTGGATGTGATGAGCCGTTACCCGGTGAGCTCTTCGTGGTTGCTAAACCGCCCGGTGATGGGCGACCCGCTGTATTTGCAGATGAAGCAACATAACAACGCAGCAGGGGTTATGGGGCGCGTGAAGAAAGTGCTGCGTCGTCGCTATCAGCATCAGGTACTGCTCTCGCGTGTTACCGATTCCGGTAATCTGCGCAATATCGCTATCGCCCAGGGCTTTACCGATTTTGTCCGTCTGCTGTCGCGCTATGACGCCATCATCCAGGTCGGCGGATCGTTCTTTGTCGATCTGTATGGCGTGCCGCAGTTTGAACATGCCCTGTGTTCGTTTATGGCGAAAAAACCGCTGTACATGATTGGTCACAGCGTGGGGCCATTCCAGGATGAGCAGTTTAATCAACTGGCGAACTACGTGTTTGGTCACTGTAATGCGCTGATTTTACGTGAATCCGTCAGTCTGGATCTGATGAAGCGCAGCGCAATTACCACGGATAAAGTCGAAACAGGCGTGGATACGGCCTGGCTGGTTGACAACCATCATGAGGATTTTGAGCCAGGTTATGCGGTACAGCACTGGTTAGACATGGCGGCTAAACAGAAGACCGTTGCCATTACATTGCGTGAGCTGGCTCCTTTTGATAAGCGTCTGGGGACAACGCAGCAGGCCTATGAGCAAGCCTTTTCCGGGGTGGTGAACCGCATCCTCGACGAAGGTTACCAGGTGATAGCGCTGTCAACTTGCACCGGTATTGATAGTTACAACAAAGATGACCGCATGGTGGCGTTAAACCTGCGCCAGTATGTTAACGATCCGGCCCGATATCACGTGGTGATGGATGAACTTAACGATCTGGAGATGGGGAAGATTCTGGGCGCATGCGATCTGACGGTGGGGACTCGCTTGCATTCTGCCATCATCTCGATGAATTTTATGACGCCTGCCATCGCCATTAACTACGAGCACAAATCGGCCGGGATCATGCAACAACTGGGGTTACCGGAGATGGCTGTTGATATTCGTCATCTTCTCGATGGCAGTCTCGAAGGGAAGGTTGCCGATACTCTCGGACAGTTACCTGAGCTGCGCATACGTCTCGGCGACGCGGTTATGCGCGAACGCGAACGTGGGGTACGCATGGTGCAGTCGGTTTTAACGCGTATTGAGGGGGATAAATGAAGATTGGTTTTTTCCTGCTTAAATTTCCGCTCTCCTCCGAGACATTTGTACTCAATCAGATAACCGCATTTATCGATATGGGCTACGACGTGGAGATTGTCGCTTTGCAGAAGGGCGATCTTGAAAATACTCATGCCTCCTTTAATACCTACCGTCTGGGTGAAAAAACGCGCTGGTTGCTGAATGAACCGGAAAGCAAACTGGCGAAACTGAAATATAGGGCAGCGGCGGCTCTGCACGGTATTACCCGCGCAGCGACCTGGAAAGCGCTTAATGTTGCACGCTATGGTGAGGAGGCGCGCAATCTGATTTTGGCAGCTATTTGCGGCGGGAATCCGCGAGCGTTTGAGGCGGATGTTTTTATTGCTCATTTTGGGCCCGCAGGCGTAACGGCCGCCAAGCTGCGTGAGCTTGGGATGATCCGCGGAAAAATCGCCACGGTATTTCATGGGATTGATGTTTCGCACCGGGGCGTTTTGGCCCGCTATACCCCTGAGTATCAGCAGCTGTTTCAACGCGGTGATTTAATGTTGCCCATCAGCAATCTCTGGGCCGGACGTTTAAAAAACATGGGATGCCCGCCGCAAAAAATTGCTGTCTCGCGTATGGGAATCGATATGACACGCTTTACGCCACGCCAGTTGAAATCGCCAACTGCACCGCTGGAAATAATCTCTGTTGCCCGGTTAACCGAGAAAAAAGGACTGCACCTCGCCATCGAAGCTTGTCGTCAGTTAAAAGAGCAGGGCGTTTCATTTCGTTATCGAATTCTGGGTATCGGCCCTTGGGAGCGTCGTTTACGTACGCTGATCGAGCAATATCAACTCGATGGCGTTATTGAGATGCCCGGCTTTAAGCCCAGTCATCAGGTAAAGGAGATGCTTGAACAGGCGGATGTATTTTTGCTGCCTTCGATCACCGGAAGAGACGGCGATATGGAAGGGATCCCGGTGGCACTGATGGAGGCGATGGCGGTGGGTATTCCGGTGATTTCCACCGTTCACAGCGGGATCCCGGAGCTGGTCGAGTCGGGTAAATCAGGCTGGCTGGTACCGGAAAACGACGCGCAGGCACTGGCAGAGCGTTTAGCGGCATTTAGCCTGCTCGACAGTGAGCAGGTACAGTCGATTGTTCAGTGTGCGCGTGAAAAAATTGAAAATGAATTTAATCAGTTAGCTATCAATAAACAGTTAGCCAGTCTGCTGCAAACGATGTAAATCGAGGTTGTATGTCAGAGAACAAACTCTCACGCCGTACTTTTCTGACGGCGGGCTCTGCGCTTGTCATGCTGCATTCTCCCGTTGTTCGCGCGCTTGAATCGTCGGGCAGCGTCAACATTCAGGATTACAACCCACAGGATTGGGTGGCCTCTTTCAGGCAGGCGTTCAAAGAAGGGCAAATGGTCGTCGTACCAAAAGGCCTGGAATGTAAGGATCTCAATACTGCTATTGTTATTCCGACAGGCAAAACGCTCTTCATACAAGGGCGAATAAGTGGCAATGGCCGTGGGCGCTTTATTCTGCAGGATGGATGCAAAGTGGTGGGCGAGCAGGGCGGGAGCCTGAAGAACGTTACCCTGGATGTGCGTGGTTCGGACTGTGTAATAAAAAGGATTGCCATGAGCGGCTTCGGTCCGGTGACGCAAATTTATATCGGCGGTAAAACTTCAAGGTTGATGCGTAATCTGATTATCGATGATATTACTGTCACACGCGCAAACTATGGGATTTTGCGTCAGGGTTTTCATAACCGAATGGATGGCGTAAAGATTACAAACTGCCGATTTAGCGATCTCCAGGGAGATGCCATTGAGTGGAATGTGGCTATCAACGACAGCAACATCCTCATTTCTGACCACGTCATTGAACGTATTAACTGTACCAATGGCAATGTGAACTGGGGCATCGGTATCGGGCTGGCGGGCAGTACCTATGACAATAGCTATCCCGATGAACTGGCGGTAAAAAACTTCGTGGTGGCGAACATCACCGGTACCGACTGTCGGCAGTTAGTTCATGTTGAGAACGGCAAACACTTTATCATTCGTAATATTACCGCGCGAAATATCACCCCGGATTTCAGTAAGAAAGCAGGCATTGATAATGCGACGGTTGCTATTTATGGATGTGATAACTTCGTGATCGATAATATCAATATGGAGAACAGCGCAGGTATGCTCATTGGTTATGGCGTTATCAAAGGTCGATATTTATCCATTCCACAAAACTTTAAGCTAAATAATATCCATCTCGATAACACCAAACGTGAATACAAATTACGCGGAATTCAGATCTCCTCTGGTAATGCAACGTCATTCGTGGCCATCACCAACGTGGAGATGAAACATGCCACGCTTGAGTTGCACAACCAACCGCAGCACCTTTTTTTACGTAACGTCAGGGTGATGCAGCAATCGGCTACGGGTCCCGCACTTAAGATGCACTTCGATCTGCGCCAGGACGTACGCGGTAAGTTTATGGCCAGGCAGGACACATTACTCTCACTGGCCAACGTACATGCAGTAAACGAAGCTGGGCAAAGTTCAGTTGACATCGACCGTATAAACCATCAGGTAGTGAATGTAGAAGCGGTGAATTTTCGACTACCGGGGCAGGGGAGGTAACCCCACTATAATCTTACTGGATATCATTGGCTAAAAGATTATAATCACTCAATTACTGTTAAAGCTGGGGCTGGGCAGCATTGACTACTCAGGGAAGACGCTCATCTTTATCATATGTTTCTTGTGTTACGAACAGACAAAGTGATTTATGAACGATAAAGTTTTGCTCATCGGTGCCTCCGGATTCGTGGGGACCAGACTCCTGGAGACGGCTGTTGCGGATTTTGATATCAAGAATCTGGATAAACAGCAGAGTCATTTCTATCCGCAAATCACGCAAATCGGCGATGTTCGCGACCAACAAGTTCTGGATCAGGCGCTTTCAGGCTATGATACGGTCGTTTTGCTGGCGGCAGAACATCGTGATGATGTCAGTCCTACTTCACTCTACTATGATGTGAATGTTCAGGGGACGCGCAATGTATTGGCCGCTATGGAGAAAAATGATGTTAAGAACATCATTTTCACCAGTTCTGTTGCGGTCTATGGCCTGAACAAAACCAACCCTAATGAAAATCATCCTCACGATCCCTTCAACCACTATGGTAAAAGCAAGTGGCAAGCGGAAGAGGTCCTGCGTGAATGGCATGCTAAAGCTCCAGATGAACGTTCGCTGACCATCATCCGCCCGACGGTTATCTTTGGCGAACGCAACCGCGGTAACGTTTATAATCTGCTGAAACAGATTGCTGGCGGTAAGTTTATGATGGTTGGGGCGGGTACGAATTATAAATCAATGGCTTATGTGGGTAATATTGTTGAGTTTATCAAGTATAAACTGAAGAATGTGACTGCTGGTTATGAGGTTTATAATTACGTTGATAAACCTGATCTCAATATGAATCAACTGGTTACCGAAGTTGAACAGAGCTTAAGTAAAAAAATCCCCTCAGCACACTTACCTTACGCTTTAGGCATGTTAGGTGGCTATTGCTTTGATATTTTGGGTAAAGTGACCGGCAAAAAATATGCCGTCAGCTCTGTGCGCGTGAAGAAGTTCTGTGCCACCACACAGTTTGATGCAACGAAAGTCCACTCATCCGGTTTTGTTGCTCCTTACACATTATCTCAGGGACTGGATCGCACTTTAAAATACGAATTTTTGCACGATAAGAAAGATGACATTACGTTTGTCTCTGAGTGATTGTTGTTTGTAGAGTGTCTGGGGCTTAGTTAACTTCGATTTTTCGGGAATGCTATAAAACTGACGAGATGAGTTTGTTTCCGAGGAATCCGAGTTCACCTCGGCGCTGGTGAAGTGTAGAGTTTGCATTCGGTTTACCTCAACCTGGTTATATCGTGTTGAGGATGGAGCCAGCAATACTGGCTAACGTACGGCTAAAGTCTATACTTTATCAGCCGTTTGGAGGTAGGAGATAGAATGACTAATTTGAAAGCAGTTATCCCGGTAGCGGGCCTGGGGATGCACATGTTGCCAGCCACGAAGGCAATCCCTAAAGAGATGCTGCCGATCGTTGACAAGCCGATGATTCAATACATTGTCGACGAAATTGTAGCTGCAGGTATCAAAGAAATCGTTCTGGTAACTCATGCGTCTAAGAACGCGGTTGAGAACCACTTCGACACCTCTTACGAACTCGAATCGTTGCTTGAGCAGCGTGTTAAGCGCCAGTTATTAGCCGAGGTGCAGTCTATCTGTCCTCCGGGCGTGACTATCATGAACGTTCGTCAGGCTCAACTGCTGGGGCTGGGTCATTCAATTCTTTGTGCTCGCCCTATCATTGGTGATAACCCGTTTGTCGTGGTATTACCTGACGTTGTTCTGGATACCGCAAGTGCGGATCCGTTGCGCTACAACCTCGCTGCTATGGTTGCTCGTTTTAATGAAACCGGGCGCAGCCAGGTGCTGGCTAAGCGTATGGAGGGCGATCTGTCTGAATACTCTGTTATTCAAACCAAAGAGGCTTTGGACAACGAAGGTAAAGTCAGCCGTATCGTTGAGTTCATCGAAAAACCGGATCAGCCGCAAACGCTGGATTCCGATCTGATGGCCGTAGGACGCTATGTGCTTTCTGCTGATATCTGGGCAGAGCTGGAAAAAACTGTTCCAGGTGCCTGGGGACGTATTCAGCTGACTGATGCCATTGCAGAGTTGGCTAAAAAACAGTCTGTTGATGCCATGCTGATGACGGGTGACAGCTACGACTGCGGTAAAAAGATGGGCTACATGCAGGCATTCGTTAAGTATGGGCTGCGTAACCTGAAAGAAGGTCCGAAGTTTCGTAAGAGTATTGAGAAATTGTTAAGCGAATAGATCATCAAATATCTGCTTGATAATAAATTGTTAAACAAACGGTAGTGAACACCCTGAATATTAGTCTGGTTGCATATGGGGAGGCGCTGCCGTTTTTGTTTTGTACAATTTACTTAAAAGAGTAAGCTTAGGAAATATTCTTCGGAATGTAGTATTCTTTCTCTGTAGCGCTGTATTTGGTAAGAAAATTATTAAAAGGTTCTGTTTGAGGGCCGAACATCGAAGAGCAATGTGTGAAGTACTCTGGTAGCTTGTGAGCCAGGGGCGGTAGCGTGCAATAAGTTAAATAATTAAAGTCTGCAATAGATTTCAGCCACATACAGATACTATATAATCAACTAACCTTGATATTTAAAATAACACATGAAAAAAATAGCTTTTATTGTTACCAAGTCTGAAATCGGTGGAGCTCAGACTTGGACAAATGAGATGATGAAATTAGTAAAAAATGAAGGTTCTGTTTATTTGATAACCTCAGAGGATGGTTGGTTAACTGAACAAAATAACTTTGAGAAGGTCTTGATTTTACCTCAGCTTAAAAAACATTTCAGTTTCTCTGGATATATTTCCTTACTTAAATTTATAAGAAAGGAAAATATTGACGTTATGATCGCCAGTTCAGCAAATGCTGGTATTTACTCCAGAATGGCAAGGTTAATTTCCAAGTTTAAATGTATCTATGTATCACATGGATGGTCATGTATATACAATGGAGGGATGCTGAAATCTGTCTTTATAAAAATAGAAAAGTATCTATCATACATAACGGATGTTATTTGGTGTGTATCCAGAAGCGATGAAGATAAAGCTATAAGAATTATTGGTATTAACAAATGTAAGATCAAGACATTAACAAATTCAGTAGTGCAGATGAAAGAAAAAGAAGGTAATGATTGTCAGAAGAGAATTATCTTTGTGGGGCGTCTTACTTACCCCAAAAGACCTGATTTGCTTATTAATGTAGTAGCGAAGCATCCAGATATGAAGTTGGATATAGTAGGTGGGGGTGAATACCTAAAGACCCTAAAAGAAACTAACAAAGATATTTCTAATATCAATTTTGTGGGAGAAGTTAAAGGATTTAATAATTATTCTAATTATGACTTGTTTGTTTTGGTATCTGATAGTGAAGGATTACCGATGTCAGGTTTAGAAGCGCATACTGCAGGAATCCCACTTGTCTTAAGTAACGTTGGTGGATGTACTGAGTTAATAGAAGGCAATGGTCTCCTTGTTAACAATACCGAACAAGATGTTGAACGTAGTATCATTAGTATATTTGATAATTATGATGATTATTTACTTAAGTCACGAGAGGTAAAAGGGAAGTTTGTCTTTGACTCATATGCTGATGATTATAAGAAGCTGATATTAAATTAATGTATTCAATCTACTGTCTACTGTATTAATGATTTTCATGTAATATATTGTTGAGTGCTTTTGACAGTTTAATTCTGTTGTGGTTTTATTTAGAACCACATCCTTTAGCTGCTTTTATGAAAACAATACTATTATTAGAATGATTATTATATCCAAATAATAGGTTGCTAGTTTATGCTTAAGCGTATTTTCTTTTCTTCAGATATTTTTAAAAATATCATATGGCTTATTATTGAGAAAATGTACTTCGTTATTCTTGTTTTTCTTAGTGAGGCAATGATAAGCCGAAGTCTTGGTGTTACAGATTATGGTAAATGGGTTTACTCAGTAAATTGGGTTGTGGTTGTATCATCCGTAGCTCTTGTTGCTGGTAGTGAAGTTTTAATTCCAGCATTGAGCCGTCATAAAAAGATAGTCAATGAGCTTATTAGTGCTGCTTTTCTCATAAGGATGATAGGAGCCTTATTGGCTTTCATCTTTATATGGACATATGCTGTGTTTTTCGTTACAGACGAAGAAATAAAACGAATATTATATTGTTTGTCATTTGTTCTCCTGTTAAATGAACCATTTGGTGTCGTTACCAATTATTTACAATCGATTATAAAAATAAAAAGAGCAGTAATTTGTCGTTGTGTAGCTTTGGCTATCCGTGTGTTCTGTGTGATGCTCGCATTTCACACAGCGAATAATTACTATATATATTTCTCTCGAAGTGCCGAAACATTGGCCCTCGCTGTATTTTTAGGTGGCCTTTTTTTTATTTCAAAGCTAAAAATAACCCTCAATGCAACAGTGTTAAAAATAGTATTCTTCAGAGGCATTAAGCTATGGGTGCCTTTGGTAACTATGATGATTTATCTTAGGGTTGATCGTTTTTTTATCGAACATTATTTAACTTATGATTATCTTGCAATATATGGCGTATCTGTGCAGTTTTTGGAGCAGGCTTTTTTACTTTTAAGCATAATTGTCCAGTCTGTAGCTCCGAGATATTTATTTGCGACAGTCGATCGTATGACATTACAGCTTAATGTGAAAAAGTGTATATGGACAGTTGTTGCTGTTTCAACAGTAATTCAATTAGGCTGTTTATTAATCTTGAGTAAACTAATATTGCTGATCTTTGGTATGAAGTTTCAAATGTCAGGACAGATGGCGTTGATGTTACTACCAGCTATTACTTTCTATGGCATTGATTTAGTACTGATGCAAATCATGTATAGGTTTAGAGAAAACGGATTTATACTCTTCAAATGGACTTTTATGATGATTTTATCATGTACCTCGTATTATATTTGGCTTGGTCTTATGGGCCAGAAAAGTGTCTATCTCATTTATAATTTAAACTATTTAGTTATGGTTTTATTGACTTCTATTTATTATCTTGTTTTGATGAGAAGATCAAGTAAAGGTCATAAAAAGGAATAATGGTTGATTAAATGATTGTTAATGCTATATTTATACTGGTCGTTTTTTTTTCACTTCTGGAACTATTCTGTAGTAGAAAAAACTTCTTTATATTTTTAATTCCACTAGTCGCTATGGTCATCTTTGTTGGTATTAGAAGCGTTGGCGGAACTGATTACGATGTGTATAAGTTGTATTTTGAATCGATACCTGATGCTATATACTCTTATGGACTTGGCTATTTTGGATTAAACTATGTTGTTAAATTGTTCTGTGATGACTTTAATCTTTTAATTGCTGTTTCTGGTATGTCTGCAGTACTCATGCAAGGTTGGTATTTTTATAAAAACTCGAATAAACCAACTTTATGCTTGATGATGTTTTATGCAGTTAGTTTTATCTGGCTCGATATGGTTTTGATTAGACAGTCGATAGCTGCAGGTTTGCTATTGATTGCAGCAGATTTTTTCTTTAGAAGGAAAAATCTGCTGGCTCTTATATTTTTAACTTTTGCCACTATGTTTCACGAGGTTACAGTTGTAATAGCAATCGCTGGTGTTATTTTATATAAAACAAACTCAAGGCATTATATTAAAATTCTACTAGTTAGTGTAGTTTCATTATGGTGGATAAAGATAATTGTCGTTTATCTGAATCAAACCATTCTTCATAATGGTAATATTGAAGCATATTTGAGTGAGCCACCTTTTATTAGCGGTTCTTTACTAATCGATTTTTTGTTTGCTTGTTTTATATATTTCCTTTCAACAAATCAAAGAACGTTAATACATGAAAAAGAAAAGAAAATCTATCAGGTAATAATGGTTCTTGGAGTTGGTATTTTACTTGTTTCATACTTGCTGCCTGTTATGGCAAGGTTAAGCGAATATATTAAATTCTTTTATATACTAATGACCGTCAGTTATATATCAAGACAAGAAAAGATAGCAAATAAAGTGCTTTTGTTCGTTGCATTATTTATCTACTGTGCTGTTAGATTGAATGTCTTCTTAACTCATTTCGACGGTGGGTTTATCTATAGTACCTATATGGTTTAGATAGATAATAATTTGAAATTTTTATAGGTATCATTAATGGTTACGGTATTAACACCCGCATACAACAGAGCAAACACACTTGATAATTTGTATTATTCACTACAACAGCAAACCAATAAGAATTTTGAGTGGATAATTATTGATGATGGGAGTAGTGATGCGACTTCAGATAAAATTGAAGAATACAAGAAAAACTCCGATTTCGATATAGTAACTGCTTTTCAGGTCAATCAAGGAAAACCCAGTGCTATTAATCATGGATGCAGACTTTCAAGATGTGATTATATTTTAATTGTTGATAGTGATGATTGCTTAACTAATGATGCAATTGAATGGGTACTTAAAGGTATTAAAGAAGCTGAGGCTGAAGGAATTGAGTATTCTGGCGTTGGCTTCCGAAAAAGCGAATTTAATGGAACTTTATCAGGGATAGCATTCGATAATCATTCTCTTGATCATGCCTTGTATCTTAATGCGACTGATGCTTCAAATTTGCTAAAAGGTGAAATGGCATTTTGTTTCAAAAGAGATTTAATGCTGAAGATCCCATTTCCATTGCATGCTGGTGAAAAATTTGTACCGGAAGGCTTAATTTGGACGCAAATCACAGATTTTGCCTGTGTGAGATTTTATATCAATAAGGTTATCTATCTTTATGGTTATCTTGATGATGGTCTTACCATGAATTTTAAAAAACACCTTAAAAATAATTATAGAGGCTTTTCTGAGTATTACCGAAACCAATTTTATCGTGAAAGTGATTTGCTGAAAAAAGGAAAAATGCTCGTGCGATATATTCAGTGCAAATATTATGGGATGCTGAAATGAAAATTATTCAGATTATCACTGGACTGGGTATTGGCGGCGCTGAAAAAATCGTTAGTGATCTTTCAGAAAAACTAGTAAATAATCAACATGAAGTTTTAATTATCTCCTTGACTGGGGATAAGTTAATGAAAACTCCCTCAGAAGTAAACGTCATTGAAATGAATATGACCAAGGGAATAGTTTCAATTATAAAAACATACTGGGGTGTTCGTAAAATAATAAAGGAATTCAACCCTGATGTTGTGCATAGTCACATGTTTCATGCGAATATCTTTGCTCGATTAATTCGTCTGACGTTACCATTTAAAAAGTTGATATCTACCGCTCATAGCAATAATGAAGGTGGCTCCTTAAGGATGTTGGCATACAGACTTACTGATTCATTGGCTGAGATATCTACTAATGTTAGTGAAAAAGCAGTCAATGAATTTATTGCTAAGAAAGCTTCTAAGCTTGGACGAATGATACCGATCTATAATGGAGTGGATACTCATAAGTTTTGTTATAGTAGTAAAAACCGTAGAGTAATGAGGGAATTACTGAATATTCCTGATGATGCTCGCTTGATTATGACAGTTGGGAGACTGACAGAGGCAAAAGACTACCCGAATTTAATCAATGCTTTTGCATCGCTTGAATGCAAAAGTTCCACTTATCTTGCAATAATAGGTGATGGCGAACTAAATTCTAGCTTGAAGGAATTAGCGATAAACCTGAAAGTTGACAGTAATATTTTTTGGTTAGGTAAACAAAATAATATTGAAGAGTGGTTATCAGCATGCGATTTGTTTGTTTTGAGTTCTGCATGGGAAGGTTTTGGAATTGTACTCGCTGAAGCAATGGCATGTGAAAGGATTGTTATTGCTACAAACGTTGGTGGGGTGGAAGAGGTAGTTGGTGATGCTAATTTCTTAGTTCCGCCATCCCGATCTGACTTACTAATGCATAAAATAAAATCAATTTTAAATTTAAATAATGAAGAATTGTTGCACATTGGTACGCTGAATAGGGATAGAGTACAGCGGAATTTTTCCATTGATAATATAGTGGTGCAATGGGAGTCTATCTACATTAATACTAAAGGCATAAGCTGATTTTTTAAATATATGTGAGTAAATAATATAATCGCTTGGCTGTTTCTATCATTATTTATTTTTTAATTCATGTATTGGAGGAGGGGTATGATAATTGCTTTAGAAAAAGTTGACTTAAAACTAATTACTGAACTTAAAGTTTTTTATAAATGTTACTATGCTGCAGATAATAAGATTTTTAATGAGATGTATTTGCCATGGCTCTTGCATAACAATCCGCATGGAGAAGGTATTAGCGTAAATATCAAAATTGACAATGAGCTTGTTGCAAATATGTTCTTGATTCCTGTGAGGCTAATTCAGGATGGCAATGAAAAATATGCTTACTATGCTACTGATGTTTTGACTCATCCACACCATCGTGATAAAAACCTTTTTGTGAAATTGATCCGTCGAAGCATTGAGTATTTGAAAGAGCAAAGTGCTTGTCTTATTGGTCATCCAAATAGTAATGCGCTACCGGGATGGAAAAGGACGAAAATGAATTTTCAGCCTATTATAAATTCTTTTTTATCTAAACCATCGCTATGCAATAAAAGAAAAGTCATTATAGACGTTGCACAAGTCAGAACGTCTGAAAAACAAGATATAATTAATATACTTTGTAGCAGTAGCAATTTAATAGTTGCTAGTGACATGGATTTTTTAACATGGCGCTATATAAATCATCCGGTTAAAAAGTATAATGTTGAATTTATTTACGATAAATTTAAACTTGTTGGTGTGATCGTTTCTGTAAAATTTAAAGGTATTATCGATAGGGTTATCCATTATATCGTAAATCCTGGCTCTGAAGGTAAAGTTTTCAATTCAAAAATTTGTCCAAGAATTTTTTCTTTCAGTGGACTAGAAGAGGATGATAATTATAAGCAGTATTTTTATGACAGACGAATTGGCTCCAATATAAATTACTTTATGACAGATTTCAGTTCTGAATCTCCTTGTGCTGACGGTCGTTACATTTCATTTGCTGCTTGTGATAATTGATTATGAGTTTGTTAAATAAAATTTTCTATAAGTTATTCGGACAAGATATTTGGCGTATAGGTATCGCATCTTGCGACTTGTCGCTTGTTTTAGATGGAGAACTATCAAAACAGAAAGTTAAATGGCTTGATATTAATGTTAAAAGCGATTATGAAGCAGATCCATTCATATTTAAAATTTCTGAAGTATATTATGTTGCGTACGAAGATTTTAACTACATATCAGGTAATGCGAAGCTAAAGTGTATAGATCTAAATGGGAATGAGTATCCTTTTTTTGATGAGATAAATAAGAACTTAGGCCATAAGTCTTTTCCATATATATTTGAGGCCGAAGACGGTTTATATTGTATCCCGGAAGAAGGAGACCGTAATGGCATTTATCTGTATAAATTTAATAGTGAATTAAAATGTTTTGAATTTGTTAGAAAGATATTGTGTGATGATATGTATGTTGACTCCTTTATTCATAATGTAAATGGCGTCTATTATTTATTTACTTCGACTATAAACGAGCCTTTCAAACAAAGATTGTTCTACTCTGATTCACTTCTAAATGATTTTGTCGAGCATAAAATGTCCCCTATTGTAAAAAACAGTAGGGTTGGGCGAAATGGAGGGGGTATGCTTTGCTTTGATGATAAGCTATACAGAGTATCTCAAAACTGTTCTAAAACATATGGCGGTAGTCTTGTTGTAAGTAAAATACTGTATATTAACCCAAGTGATTATAAAGAAAAAGAGCATATGGAGATTCTTCCATTGTCGCCTTACAATAATGGAATTCATACCCTATCAGTAAAAGATGAATATATTGTTTTTGACGGGAAAATAGTCAAATACAGATTTAGTAACGTATTTAGAAAATTAGCTTATAAGCTCAAAATTAGATTGCCGTTCAGGAATTGAGTTTTTGTCGTAGAAAATATGCGATATTCAACCTGCCAAACAATAATTATTTTTAAGTCAAAAAGAACCATAAGTGAACCTATCTCTATTCAGTGACATTAACCTGAGTTAACATCTAGAACACATTCAAGCCGCGCATACGTCGCGCGGTGACCACACCTGACAGGAGTATGTAATGTCCAAGCAACAGATCGGCGTCGTCGGTATGGCAGTGATGGGGCGCAACCTGGCGCTCAACATCGAAAGCCGTGGTTATACCGTCTCTATCTTCAACCGCTCCCGCGAGAAAACTGAAGAAGTTGTTGCCGAGAACCCGGGTAAGAAACTGGTTCCTTATTACGCGGTGAAAGAGTTCGTCGAGTCTCTTGAAACCCCACGTCGTATCCTGTTAATGGTGAAAGCGGGTGCTGGCACCGATGCTGCCATTGATTCCCTGAAGCCTTATCTGGACAAAGGCGATATCATCATTGATGGTGGTAACACTTTCTACCAGGACACCATTCGTCGTAATCGTGAACTGTCAGCTGAAGGCTTCAACTTCATCGGTACCGGCGTGTCCGGCGGCGAGGAGGGGGCCTTGAAAGGTCCGTCTATTATGCCTGGCGGGCAGAAAGAAGCGTACGAACTGGTTGCGCCGATTCTGACTAAAATCGCCGCTGTTGCTGAAGATGGCGAACCGTGCGTGACCTATATCGGTGCCGATGGCGCAGGTCACTATGTGAAGATGGTGCACAACGGGATTGAATACGGCGATATGCAGCTGATTGCGGAAGCCTATTCTCTGCTGAAAGGCGGTCTGAACCTGTCTAACGAAGAGCTGGCAACTACTTTCACCGAGTGGAATGAAGGCGAGTTGAGCAGTTATCTGATCGACATCACCAAAGATATCTTCACCAAGAAAGACGAAGAGGGTAAATACCTTGTTGATGTGATCCTGGACGAAGCGGCGAACAAAGGCACCGGTAAATGGACCAGCCAGAGCTCTCTGGATCTGGGCGAACCGCTGTCGCTGATCACCGAATCCGTATTCGCTCGCTACATCTCTTCTCTGAAAGACCAGCGCGTTGCGGCATCTAAAGTGCTGTCTGGCCCGCAGGCTAAACTGGCTGGTGATAAAGCAGAGTTTGTTGAGAAGGTCCGTCGCGCGCTGTATTTGGGCAAAATCGTCTCTTATGCTCAGGGCTTCTCTCAACTGCGTGCCGCATCTGACGAATACAACTGGGATCTGAACTACGGCGAAATCGCGAAGATCTTCCGCGCGGGCTGCATCATTCGTGCGCAGTTCCTGCAGAAAATCACCGACGCCTATGCTGAAAACAAAGGCATCGCGAACCTGCTGCTGGCCCCGTATTTCAAAAATATCGCTGACGAATATCAGCAAGCGCTGCGTGATGTAGTGGCTTATGCTGTGCAGAACGGTATTCCGGTACCGACCTTCTCTGCAGCGGTAGCCTACTACGACAGCTACCGCTCTGCGGTACTGCCGGCTAACCTGATCCAGGCCCAGCGTGACTACTTCGGTGCGCACACGTATAAACGTACTGATAAAGAAGGTGTGTTCCACACCGAATGGCTGGATTAATCTGATTTAGTCAAACTGTGAATCCAGGCCCGGAGCGCTCCTCCGGGCTTTTTTATTGCCAAAAAATGGGATTCAGTCAGGTCCGATATCCGGTGTTGTAGCAAATCACGATATACTGGCGCGATGCAGAGCCGATGCGCCACGTTGTTGGCAGCGTGTTCACCCTAAAATGTTCAACCGGAAGAAGTTACACAGCGAATGAAGATAACTATCTCAGGAACAGGTTATGTAGGTTTGTCGAACGGTATTCTGATTGCCCAGCACCACGAAGTGGTCGCTCTTGATATCGTTCCGACGAAGGTCGAGATGCTGAATCAGAAAAAATCGCCGATCGTTGATAAGGAGATCGAAGAATATCTGGCGACAAAACAGCTGAATTTCCGTGCAACGACCGATAAGTACGATGCTTACCGTGACGCGGACTACGTTATCATTGCGACACCGACTGATTACGATCCGAAAACTAACTACTTTAACACCTCAAGCGTCGAGTCAGTGATCCGCGATGTGGTCGAAATCAACCCAAATGCGGTGATGGTAATTAAATCAACGATTCCGGTTGGCTTTACGAACTCGATTAAAGAACAGTTAGGTATCGACAATATATTCTTCTCGCCAGAATTCCTGCGTGAAGGTCGTGCGCTATACGACAACCTGCATCCGTCCCGTATCGTTATTGGTGAACGTTCCGAACGAGCCGAGCGTTTTGCGGCGCTGCTGCAGGAAGGAGCGGTTAAAAAGGACATTCCGACGCTGTTTACCGACTCGACTGAAGCCGAAGCCATCAAGTTGTTCGCTAACACCTATCTGGCGTTACGTGTGGCCTACTTTAACGAGCTGGATAGCTATGCAGAAAGTCTTGGCTTGAACTCACGGCAGATTATTGAAGGTGTGTGCCTGGATCCGCGTATCGGTAATCACTACAACAATCCGTCATTCGGCTATGGCGGCTACTGTCTGCCGAAAGATACTAAGCAGTTGCTGGCTAACTACGCGTCTGTACCGAATAACATTATTGGCGCGATCGTTGATGCTAACCGTACGCGTAAGGACTTCATTGCAGATTCTATTCTTGCGCGTAAGCCTAAGGTGGTCGGCGTGTACCGTTTGATCATGAAAAGTGGTTCCGATAATTTCCGGGCATCATCGATTCAGGGCATCATGAAGCGCATTAAAGCCAAGGGCGTACCCGTTATTATCTATGAACCGGTCATGGAAGAGGATGAATTTTTCCATTCCCGAGTTGTGCGTGATCTTAATGCGTTCAAAAATGAAGCGGATATTATTATTTCTAACCGCATGACGTCAGAATTAGCTGATGTTGCCGATAAAGTTTATACCCGCGATTTGTTTGGTAGTGATTAATCTCGTCTCCATAAAAAAGGCCTTATAAAAGGCCTTTTTATTTTAATCAGGTCAGTAATTAAACTTTGTAGAAATTACGATACCAGTCAACAAAGTTCTTCACCCCATCTTTTACCGTGGTTTCAGGTTTAAAACCAATTACCTCATACAGTGCTTTAGTGTCTGCGCTGGTTTCCAGTACATCACCTGGCTGTAGTGGTAGCATGTTTTTCTTCGCTTCAATACCCAGAGCATCTTCCAAAGCCTGGATATAGTCCATTAGCTCAACCGGTGAACTATTGCCGATATTGTAGACGCGATAGGGCGCAATGCTGGCTGCTGGCGTGCCTGTTTCAACGGTCCATTGTGTGTCTGCGTGTGGAATGACATCCTGCAGGCGAATGATCGCTTCTGCGATATCATCGATATAGGTAAAGTCACGCTTCATTTTGCCGTAGTTATAGACGTCAATACTTTTCCCTTCCAGCATCGCTTTGGTGAACTTGAACAGCGCCATATCCGGTCGACCCCATGGGCCGTACACGGTGAAAAAACGCAACCCGGTGGTGGGCAATCCGTACAGGTGGGAATAAGTATGAGCCATCAGCTCGTTGGCTTTTTTGGTTGCTGCATACAGCGACACGGGATGATCGACGGAATCATCCGTAGAGAAAGGCATTTTGCGATTCAGGCCGTAAACTGAACTGGATGAGGCATAGAGTAAATGCTGAATTTTATTATGGCGACACCCTTCCAGTATGTTCAGAAAGCCTGTGAGATTTGAGTCTGCATAGGCATGCGGGTTTTCGAGTGAATAACGTACGCCAGCCTGGGCGGCGAGATGAATTACGCGTTCAAAATGCTCTGATGCGAAGAGCGAAGCCATGCCTTCCCGGTCGGCTAAATCAATCTTATGAAAATGGAAACCGGGATGTACCAGTAACGCCAGACGAGCCTGCTTAAGGCTGACGTCGTAGTAATCGTTCAGATTATCAATACCGACTACTTGATGGCCAGCCTCAAGGAGGCGTTTGCTAACGTGGAAGCCGATGAAACCAGCGGCACCCGTAACCAGGTATTTCATGTTTATTCCTCTTTTTGGCTAAATAATAGCCAAGCACCAACAGGCGCTACTAAAAAGTGGAATGATACCGTTAGATGGTAAAAAAGCTAATTGTTATATTTTTTACGCTTACCATCTTTACTGGTTAGACGGTAAGTATTCACGACATGAATTCATTAAAATGAATTGTAAAGTGCAACGATTGGCGGGCATGAAATCTGATTATTGCTGTTTTTTTGCTCATGAAAGTGTTCTTTGAGTATTTACACTTTTGTTTAATCGTATTGATTTTCAGTAGTGATTGAAATACCAATCAAAATCCCTCAAACAATTTGATTTTTTTATCATTAATCCTATGGCATTGCCTCAATTTATAGCTAAACTAATCCCAGTTTAAGTCTTTCCTTATCTAGGGTTTCTATGTCTGTAAGTGATAACAACATGTCCGGGAGCAGTCATGATCCGGAACAGATTGATCTGATTGATTTACTAGTACAGTTGTGGCGCGGGAAAGTAACAATCGTTATTGCGATTGTTATTGCCATAGTGCTTGCTGTGGGCTATCTGGCAGTTGCTAAGGAGAAATGGACCTCTACAGCAATTATCACTCAACCGGATGTTGGTCAGATAGCCACATATAACAACGCCCTCAACGTGTTGTATGGTGTCAGCGCCCCTAAGGTTACTGAGTTACAGGCAAACGTGATTGGCCGTTTTAGCACGTCATTTTCTGCATTGGCGGAAACGCTGGATAATCAGGAAAAGCCTGAAAAACTATCGATTGAGCAGTCTGTAAAAGGGCAACCATTACCGTTGGCGGTTTCTTATGTGGGTGGCTCACCAGAAGACGCTCAGCGTCAACTCGCCAAATACATTCAACAAACAGATGAAAAGGTTGCCAAAGAGCTGGAACTTGACCTGGTTGATAACATCAAATTGCAAACAACTACGTTGCAAGACTCTCTGAAAACTCAGGAAGTGGTCGCTCAGGAGCAAAAAGATCTGCGAATCAAGCAAATCCAGGAAGCGCTGCGGTATGCAGTGCAGGCGGGTGTGACCAAGCCGCAGATTCAGCAAACTCAGGATGTTACGCAGGACAGCATGTTCCTGTTGGGTAGCGATGCCCTGAAGTCCATGATTGAGCACGAATCTACGCGTCCGTTGATATTATCTGACAATTATTTCCAGACAAAACAAAAACTGTTGGATATTAAAAGCCTTAAGCTTGATGGGGCTGAGTTACACGCCTACCGCTACGTGATGAAACCAACGTTACCGGTTCGTCGTGACAGTCCGAAAAAAGCGATTACCCTGGTGCTGGCGGTTCTGCTCGGCGGGATGATTGGGGCTGGCGTGGTGCTGGGGCGAAATGCTCTGCGTGGTTACAACGCAAAAGCAGAGTAAACCTGAACCTGACAACAAAAAACCGGGCAGTGCCCGGTTTTTTCATATCTGCTCTGCAACTTACTGATGACGCTTACGTAAATTCTCAATCACCGTCGTCAGGTCAAGGTCCTGATCCTGCAGCAGCACCAGCAGGTGATACATCAGATCAGAGGCTTCGTTTGTCAGCTCAAAGCGGTCGTTCACCGTCGCAGCCAGCGCGGTTTCTACGCCTTCTTCACCCACTTTCTGTGCGATGCGTTTGGTGCCGCTGGCATACAGTTTCGCGGTGTAGGAACTGGCTGGGTCAGCGGTTTTACGTTCGGCCAGCAGTTGCTCAAGCTGATACAGGAACAGCCACTGGTGGCTGGCGTCGCCAAAGCAGCTTGAAGTCCCTTTATGGCAGGTCGGGCCAATCGGGTTAACCAGCACTAGCAGAGTGTCGTTGTCGCAGTCAGGCGCAATGCTCACCACATTCAGGAAGTGACCTGAGGTCTCTCCTTTGGTCCACAGGCGCTGCTTGGTCCGCGAGAAAAAGGTCACTTTGCCGCTTTCGAGCGTTTTATCCAGCGCTTCCGGGTTCATATAACCCAGCATCAGCACCTCACCGGAAACCGCATGCTGCACGACGACTGGCATCAGCCCGTCGGTTTTTTCCCAGTCCAGCTCGCGGCATTGTTGCTTCGTTAACATATCCTGATCTCCACGCCCTGTGTTGCCAGGTACGCTTTTAATTCGCCAATATTGATGATTTGCTTGTGGAAGACGGAGGCGGCAAGCGCGCCGTCAACGTCGGCATCCCGGAAGGCTTCGAGAAAGTGTTCCATGGTGCCCGCGCCGCCGGAGGCAATCAGCGGGACGTGACAAACGTCACGTACTTTTTTCAACTGTTCCAGGTCATAACCGTTACGTACGCCGTCCTGATTCATCATGTTCAGGACGATTTCGCCCGCGCCGCGTTTTTGGACTTCCTGCACCCAGTCCAGTGTTTCCCATTGCGTGACGCGGGTACGGCTTTCATCCCCGGTATACTGATTAACGTGATATTTGCCGGTTTCGACGTCATACCACGTATCAATGCCCACCACGATGCACTGCACGCCAAAGCGATCCGCCAGACGGGTGATAAGTTCCGGTTCGGCCAGCGCCGGGGAGTTGATGGAGATTTTGTCCGCCCCGAAAGAGAGGATACGTGCCGCATCGTCGATGGATTTAATGCCACCGGCAACACAGAACGGAATATCGATCACTTCCGCCACGCGTGATACCCAGCTTTTATCCACTACGCGGCCATCGCTGGAAGCGGTGATATCGTAGAACACCAGTTCATCTGCGCCTTCATCGGCATAGCGTTTTGCCAGTGGGACAATGTCGCCAATAATCTCGTGATTGCGGAACTGAACGCCTTTTACTACCTGCCCATCGCGGACGTCCAGACAAGGAATTATGCGTTTTGCCAGCATTGAATGGCCTCCTCAACGGTGAACTTACCTTCCAGCAAGGCTCGTCCGACGATAACACCACGAACACCGGTCCCGCGCAGGGCCGCTACGTCCTCGATTCCACCAATACCACCAGATGACTGAAACGCCACTTGCGGATATTTGGCGCACACTTCTTCATAAAGCGCGACGTTTGAACCTGCCAGCGTACCGTCGCGGGAAATATCGGTGCACAGCACGTGTTTCAGGCCGACGGGTAAATAGGTCTCAACCAGTTCTTCCAGTGAAACCCCGGAATCTTCCTGCCAGCCGCTAACCGCCACCTGTTTGTTCCCGCGCTCGTCAATACGAACGTCCAGTGCCAGCACCAGCGCGTCGGCACCAAAACGGGCAAACCAGTTCTTGACGACTTCGGGAGATTTTACCGCCGTCGAACCCACCACTACACGTGCAACACCAGCGTTAAGCAGCGCTTCAATATCCGCTTCGGTACGCACGCCGCCGCCAACCTGCACTGGAACGTTGACGCCAGCGACCAGCGTTTTAATCAGCGGGAGCTGGCGCAGCGCCGGGTCTTTCGCGCCGGTTAAATCAACCAGGTGCAGTACTTCGGCACCCTGGGCGGCGTAATCCTGCAAACGGGGGAGCGGATCGTTGCCGTAATCACGTTGCGTTGCGTAATCGCCCTGATGAAGACGCACTACCGTGCCGTCGATTAAATCTAATGCCGGAATAATCATTACATCTCCAGAAAGTTTTTCAGCAACTGCGCCCCAGCCGCGCCCGAACGTTCCGGGTGAAACTGTACGCCAAAGAAATTGTCTTTTTGTACTGCCGCGGTAAACGGTTCGCCGTAATTGCACTGGGCGATGGTCCACGGGTTTACCGGCATAGCGTAGCTGTGTACAAAGTAGAAATATGCGCCATCTTCAATGCCCTGGAACAGACGATTTCCCGCTTGTGGATAGACGCGATTCCAGCCCATGTGCGGCAGCGGCAGACCGAAATCGGTCATCTTCGGGACATCCTGCTCAATAATGCCCAGCAGGGATACGCCGTTACTCTCTTCACTGCGACGACCAAGCAGTTGCATGCCTAAGCAGATCCCCAGCACTGGTTGCGTACAGGCTTTGATCAGCTCAATCAGTTCACGTTCGTGCAACTGGTCCATCGCCGCCTGGGCGGTACCGACGCCTGGCAGAAACAGCTTATCGGCTCGCAGCACTACGTCCGGGTCGCGGCTGACAACAGGATCGTATCCATGGCGTGCGACGGCGGATTTTACCGAGTGCAGGTTGGCGCAGCCGGTGTCCAGAATCACCACGTCCATTACAGCACTCCTTTTGAAGAGGGCAGCGTGTCGCCTTCGACGCGAATCGCCTGACGCAACGTACGACCAAAGGCTTTAAAAAGACTTTCCACTCTGTGGTGGTCATTTTTGCCTTTGGTTTTCAGGTGCAGGGTGACGCCCATGGTGTAAGAGAGTGAGCGGAAGAAGTGTTCGATCATCTCTGTGCTCAGATCGCCAACACGCTGGTAGGTAAACTCCGCGCGGTATTCCAGGTGCGGGCGGCCGGAGATATCCAGTGCGCAACGCGCCAGGCACTCGTCCATCGGCAGCACAAAACCAAAACGATTGATGCCGCGTTTATCGCCTAATGCCAGCTTTAAAGCTTCACCCAGCGCCAGACCGGTATCTTCAACGGTGTGGTGATCGTCTATATATAGATCGCCCTTGACGGCTATCTCCATGCGAAAACCGCCATGGGTGGCGATTTGGTCCAGCATGTGGTCAAAGAAGCCAACGCCTGTGTTGATTTTGCTTTGACCTTCGCGGTCCAGCCAGACTTTGACGTCAATCTGCGTTTCTTTGGTATTACGCTCAACGTGCGCGTAGCGGTCACGTTTGGTCAGCTGCTCGCCGATCATCACCCAGTTCAGGGTGTCGCGATGGTAACGCAATCCGCTAATGCCCATGTTTTCAGCGAGCTGAATATCGGTCGCCCGGTCGCCAATGACGTAGCTGTTCGCCATATCCATGGCCTGTTCAACCAGATACTGTTCAACCAGCTTCACTTTTGGCTTACGGCAATCGCACTCGTCCGCTGGCAGGTGCGGGCAAATCAGTACCTCATCAAATGTCACACCCTGAGAGGTGAAAATTTGCATCATCAGGTTATGCGGACCGTCAAAATCAGCCTGTGGGAAACTCTGCGTTCCGAGTCCATCCTGGTTAGTGATCATAACCAGCTTAAAACCTGCTTTTTGCAGTTTCAGCAAAACGGGAACAACTTCCGGCTCGAAGGCGAGTTTGTCAAAGCGATCGACCTGAAAGTCACTCGGCGGTTCGGAAATCAGGGTTCCATCACGGTCAATAAAAAGATACTTCTGGCTCATACTTGCTCCGCACGTAAGGCGTCAATGACGCGCTGGCTCTCTTCACGGGTTCCGACAGTAATTCGCAGGCAGCCGCTTAACGAAGGTTGTTTATTCTGATCTCGTAAGATAATGCCCTGATCCCACAAAGATTTAAATACGCTACTTGATGCGGTGAAGCGCGCCAGAACATAGTTGGTTTCAGAGTCGAAAACCTGTTCTACACAGCGAATCGTTTTCAGGTTATCTACCAGATACTGACGCTCTTCCAGGATCTGCTCTACGCGTTTACGCATGGCGGAAATCCCTTGCGGCGTCAGGGCTTGGGCGGCGATATCTGCCACCGGCGTAGAGAGTGGGTAAGGGGCAATCACCTTTAACAGCAGATTGATAACCTCTTCATTCGCCAGCGTAAACCCGCAGCGTAAACCGGCGAGAGCAAACGCTTTTGACAACGTGCGTAATATCACCAGATGCGGATACTCAGACAGCCAGCCTGCCAGCGTGGCTTGCGGGCAAAACTCAATATAGGCCTCATCAGCGACCACAATAGCTTTACCCTGCGTCATTTCGAGCAGTGAACGCAGCTCCTGCGGGTTAATCAACTGGCCGGTTGGGTTATTAGGGCTGCAAACGTAGACCACCTTCACGCCATCAATCTTGTCCGCGATGCCTTGCAAATCCAGCTGCCAGTTTTCAAGGGTCGGAACGGTGCGGCATTCGACGCCAATCGTTTCGGCGCTGACGCTGTACATGCCGTAAGTCGGCGGGCAGTAGAGAATGGCATCTTTACCGGGTTCGCAAAACGCGCGCACCAGCAGCTCGATCCCTTCATCTGCGCCGCGGCTGACCAGCACCTGCTCCGGTTTGACGCCAGCATACTGCGCGTAATTCTCAATCACCGCTTTCGGCTGACACTCCGGGTAGCGGTTCAGCGTTTGTTGACTGAGATGGAACTCCACGGCGGTGGGATATTCATTCGCGTTGAGCCAGACATCGCCGTTACCGCCGAGACGACGGGCAGACTGATAGGGCGTTAATTCGCGAACATTCTTACGGGCTAAATCAGTGACGCTGAGAAAGTTGTCAGTGCTCATGCTTGCTCCTTCAGGGCGTTAACGCGCAGGGTAACGGCATTTTTGTGGGCGGTCAGTAGCTCAGCCGCGGCCAGGGTTTCAATGGTGGCGGCCAGCGCAGAGAAACCTTGTGGTGTTAATTCCTGTACGGTCATGCGTTTCTGGAAATCAGCGAGCCCCAGACTGGAACAGGTTGCGGTATAACCGTAGGTTGGCAGCACGTGGTTGGTACCGGAAGCGTAGTCGCCTGCGGATTCCGGCGACCAGTCGCCGAGGAACACCGAACCGGCGCTGGTGATCTCATCAACCAGTTCACGTGCGTTGCGGGTCTGAATAATCAGGTGTTCCGGACCGTAGGCGTTAGAAATGGCCACGCACTGCGCCAGATCTTTGGCGATAATCAGCCGACTGGCACTGAGCGCCTGGCGGGCGGTCTCAGCGCGGGAAAGCTCAGCGAGCTGGCGTTCAACGGCTTCGGCCACGCCTTCGGCAAGCTTAGCGTCCGGCGTCAGCAGGATCACCTGCGAGTCCGGGCCGTGCTCGGCCTGAGAGAGCAGGTCGGAGGCGACAAAATCTGGCGTTGCGCCGCTGTCGGCGATAACCAGCACTTCGGACGGACCAGCAGGCATGTCGATGGCCGCGCCGTCAAGACGCTGGCTGACCTGACGTTTGGCTTCGGTCACATACGCATTGCCCGGCCCGAAGATTTTATCGACCTTAGGAATGGATTCGGTGCCCAACGCCAGCGCGGCAATAGCCTGCGCGCCGCCCACATTAAACACCTCTTTTACACCACACAGCTGCGCGGCGTAGAGAATTTCATCGGCAATCGGCGGCGGTGAGCACAACACCACTTTTTTGCAGCCGGCGATGCGCGCCGGGGTCGCCAGCATTAATACGGTAGAGAACAGCGGCGCCGAACCTCCAGGAATATACAGGCCCACGGAAGCGATAGGGCGGGTAACCTGCTGGCAGCGCACACCCGGCTGAGTTTCGATATCCACCGGCGGCAGGATCTGCGCGGTGTGGAAAGTATCAATATTACGCACCGCCGCCTGCATAGCTTGTTTCAGTTCGTCGCTCAGGCGACTACTGGCTTGCTGGATTTCTTCCTCGGTGACGCGCAGCGCGCCGACCTCGGTTTTATCAAACTTCGCGCTGTATTCACGGAGCGCCCGGTCGCCGTTATTTTTGACGTTCTCAAGGATCTCGGCCACCGTACGGCTGATGCTTTTCGAGGCGGAAATAGCCGGGCGCATCAGCAGTTCGCGTTGCTGCTCGGGGCTACAGCTATTCCAGTCAATCAGGGTATTGAAGCTCATGGCTATCACTCCATCATCTTCTCAATTGGCAGCACCAGAATTGAGCTGGCACCGAGCGCTTTCAGTTTTTCCATTGTTTCCCAGAACAGGGTTTCGCTGCTGACCATGTGCATGGCAACACGCTGCTGGTCGCCGGCCAGCGGCAGAATGGTCGGGCGCTCAGCGCCAGGCAGCAGGGCGATAACTTCGTCCAGACGCTCGCTCGGCGCGTGCATCATAATGTATTTGGATTCGCGTGCCTGAATCACCCCCTGGATACGGGTCAGCAGTTTGTCGATCAGTTGTTGCTTGGCTTCGGCCATTTCGCCGTCGCGCTGAATCAGGCAGGCTTTAGAGCGGTAAATGACTTCCACTTCACGCAGACCGTTGGCTTCAAGCGTTGCGCCGGTGGACACCAGATCGCAAATCGCATCTGCCAGGCCTGCACGAGGTGCGACTTCTACAGAGCCATTCAACAGACAGGATTTAAACGACACCCCTTTCTGATCGAGATAGCGTTTGAGCAGGTGTGGGTAAGAGGTAGCGATACGCTTACCGTTCAGCGCTGCCGGGCCATCCCAGGCTTCATCAACCGGGGTAGCCAGCGAGAGACGGCAGCCGCCGAAGTCAAGACGGCGCAGGGTAAAATAGCGAGGGTCTTCACCCTGTGCGCGGCGGTTGAGCAGTTCCTCTTCGAGAACGTTTTCCCCGATGATGCCGAGGTCAACAACGCCATCCATCACCAGACCCGGGATATCGTCATCACGTACGCGCAGAATATCGATAGGCATATTCTCTGCCATTGCAATCAGGCGCTGGGTGTGAAGATTAATTTTAATGCCGCAACGGGCCAGCAATTCGCGTGAATCATCGCTTAAACGGCCAGATTTCTGCATAGCTATGCGTAAACGGGTGTTGTCTAACATTCTTTATTCCTCGTTATCCTGTCTGAATCAGTTTGGGTCACGCACAAAAAAAAGCCCCCGGAAGAAATCTTCCGGGGGCTTTCTCATACGCTCATGCACCGCTGGAAGATTTAAATGTCTCCCAGCACACATCGCCTGAAAGACTAGTCAGGATGATGGTGATGATGGTGTTTGAATTGAGCGCGTGTCATAAATTTTCTCGATGAATGTTTATTCATTTGATGTCTTTTAACCTAAACCACTTTAGCTACGGAAAGCAAGGGCTTTTTTTGATCATTAATTCATTTCATATTGATACTATGAATTGTCAGCCACCGTGGGCTGGCGTAGCCTTGCGTTATAGGCCAAAAGTCAGGAGAGAAGGCATGAAAAAGGTCGCAATTGTCGGATTAGGTTGGTTAGGCATGCCGTTAGCCATGTCGCTGGCGGCGAGAGGCTGGCAGGTTACCGGCAGCAAAACCACATTGGATGGGGTGGAAGCGGCCCGCATGAGCGGTATCGAGAGTTACTCGCTGCGCCTGGAACCTGAACTGGTCTGTGAGGCTGACGATCTCGACGCACTGATGGACGCCGATGCGTTGGTTATTACGCTGCCTGCACGCCGTAGCGGTCCTGGGGAAGCATTTTACCTGCAGGCAATGCAGGAACTGGTCGACAGCGCGCTGGCGTATCGGATCCCTCGGATTATTTTTACCAGTTCTACGTCAGTCTATGGTGACGTTCAAGGAACAGTGAAAGAGGGGACGCCGCGTAATCCGGTCACGGTAAGTGGTCGTGTTCTGAAAGAACTTGAAGACTGGTTGCACAATTTACCTGGCACGTCGGTGGATATTTTGCGTCTGGCCGGGTTAGTTGGTCCGGGAAGACATCCTGGTCGCTTCTTTGCCGGCAAGACGGCGCCAGACGGACATCATGGCGTCAATCTGGTGCATCTGGACGATGTGGTTTCTGCCATCACGTTACTGCTGCAAGCGCCTAAAGGGGGACACATCTATAATATATGTGCGCCTATGCATCCGGCGCGTAACGTGTTCTATCCGCAGATGGCCCGCCAGTTGGGGATGGAGCCGCCGGAATTTCGCGACGGTACGGATAACGGTAAAGGTAAAGTCATTGATGGCAACCGTATTTGTAATGAGCTTGGGTTTGAGTACCAGTATCCTGATCCGCTGGTGATGCCGATGGAGTGACAAGCCAGCAGAGTGCCGCTGTATACCGCCAGGGGGCGAGTATGAAACCACTGCTGGACGTTCTTATCATCCTCGATGCCTTAGAAAAAGAGGGCAGTTTCGCGGCGGCGTCGGCAAAATTATTTAAGACGCCGTCTGCGCTTAGCTACACCGTCCATAAGCTGGAAAGCGATCTTAATATTCAGATACTCGATCGCAGCGGGCACCGGGCTAAGTTCACCCGCACCGGACAGATGCTGCTGGAAAAGGGGCGGGAGGTGCTGCATACCGTCCGTGAACTCGAAAAGCAGGCCATTAAACTACACGAAGGCTGGGAGAATGAACTGGTTATTGGCGTAGATGATACCTTTCCCTTTTCATTGCTGGCCCCACTCATCGAGTCTTTCTATCAACACCACAGCGTGACGCGTCTGAAATTTATCAATGGCGTGCTGGGCGGCTCATGGGATGCCCTAATTCAGGGCCGGGCGGATATTATTGTCGGTGCCATGCATGAACCCCCTGCAGCGAGCGAATTTGGCTTTGCACGGCTGGGGGTTCTGGAACAGGTGTTTGTGGTTGCGCCGCATCACCCGCTGGCGCAGGAACAGGAACCGTTAAATCGTCGCACTATTCGCCGTTTTCGCGCCATTGTAGTGGGCGACAATGCGCAGCATGCCAATGTCTCAGGTTCTCAGGTGCTTGACGATCAGGAAGCCATTACCGTTTTTGACTTCAAAACCAAGCTGGAACTACAAATCAGCGGCCTGGGATGTGGCTATATTCCGCGCTATCTGGCGCAGCGATTTCTGGAGAGCGGCGCACTGATTGAGAAAAAAGTGGTTGCGCAAATTGTCCTTGAACCCGTGTGGATAGGCTGGAATGAACAGACCGCCGGGTTGGCCAGTGCCTGGTGGCGAGATGAAATTTTAGCAAATAGTGCTATTGCGGGGGTGTATGTTAAAACGGCTGCTGACAAATCAATCAGTTAAGAAAAAATATTCTTTTGTGGCCACTTCAATCTCTTGTTATTTCTCCCCAATTTAGTGCAAAATACGCCGCTTGCAAAAAATGACATTAACCGACGTTTTAATACGCGTCGGTTATTTTTTTGCATCAAACCAATCATTCATAAAAGAGGCCGGGCTTCGTACCGGATAGATACTTACTTAAAAATCGACAGTTGTTGTCGCTGAGGATTAACAAAAAATGGGGCAATTTTTTGCTTACGCGACGGTTTTCGCCGTAATGGGGGATAACCATGTCGCATAACGCTACTCCAAACACCTCTCGCGTGGAATTACGTAAAACGCTTACGCTGGTTCCGGTTGTCATGATGGGCCTTGCCTATATGCAGCCGATGACGCTGTTCGATACATTCGGTATCGTATCAGGAATGACCGATGGTCACGTCCCGACAGCTTACGCCTTTGCACTGATCGCCATCCTTTTTACCGCACTGAGCTACGGTAAACTGGTACGCCGCTATCCGTCTGCAGGCTCTGCCTACACTTACGCCCAGAAATCCATTAGCCCGACAGTTGGCTTTATGGTGGGTTGGTCATCACTGCTGGACTACCTGTTCGCCCCGATGATCAACATTCTGTTAGCGAAAATTTATTTTGAAGCGCTGGTGCCCTCGATTCCATCCTGGATGTTCGTGGTGGCGCTGGTGGCCTTTATGACAGCCTTCAACCTGCGCAGCCTTAAATCCGTTGCGAATTTCAACACCGTGATCGTGTTGTTGCAGGTGGTGCTGATTGCGGTGATCCTCGGCATGGTCGTTTATGGCGTGTTCGAAGGGGAAGGTGCCGGTACGCTGGCGAGCAGTCGTCCATTCTGGTCCGGTGATGCGCACGTGATCCCGATGATCACCGGTGCGACCATCCTGTGCTTCTCGTTCACCGGTTTTGACGGTATCAGCAACCTGTCAGAAGAAACCAAAGACGCTGAGCGCGTGATCCCGCGTGCGATTTTCCTGACTGCGCTGATTGGTGGCCTGATCTTTATCGTCTCCACCTATCTGCTGCAGTTGTACTTCCCGGATATTTCGCGCTTTAAGGATCCAGATGCTTCGCAGCCGGAAATCATGCTGTATGTTGCCGGTAAGTTCTTCCAGGTCGGCGCGCTGATTTTCTCTACCATTACCGTACTGGCGTCCGGTATGGCGGCGCATGCAGGCGTTGCGCGTCTGATGTACGTGATGGGTCGTGACGGCGTATTCCCGAAAAGCTTCTTCGGTTATGTACACCCGAAATGGCGTACTCCGTCCATGAACATCATTCTGGTTGGGGCGATTGCTCTGTTGGCAATCAACTTCGACCTGGTGATGGCGACGGCGCTGATTAACTTTGGTGCGCTGGTGGCATTTACCTTCGTTAACCTGTCGGTAATCTCCCAGTTCTGGATCCGTGAGAAGCGTAACAAGACGCTGAAAGATCACTTCCAGTACCTGTTCCTGCCAATGTGCGGTGCGCTGACCGTTGGCGCGCTGTGGGTGAACCTAGAAGAAAGCTCAATGGTTCTGGGCCTGATCTGGGCGGGTATCGGTCTGATCTACCTTGCTTGCGTGACCAAAAGCTTCCGCAACCCGGTCCCACAGTACGACGAAGATATCGCGTAATAACTGCATTTAGCTGAAAAAAAACGGAGACATGTTCTCCGTTTTTTTATACGTGGGATTTATACAATCTCTTCGGCATACTGCCAGAGTGATTTCAGCAGCATCAACTTTTCTTTGTTATCCGCATATTGCTGGCTCAATAGCTGCAATTCATTGGCGTAATTTTGCAAAAACTCCGGTGTGAATACCTGGCGACGATGGTCCAGCCAGCGCTGCTGTTCAGCTTCGTCCAGCGTTCCCGGGAAGTTACGTGCACGGTAATTAAACAACAGTTTTTCAATGCGCTTATCGACAAAGGAGATACCCAGCGCCGGTAAATTGCGTGGTTCGGTTTCCAGAACGATTTTCATCGCTGCACGGTCAGCATCGCTGAAAAAGCCGTTGTACAGTTGGGCATCCACGTTATCTGATGGTGTAAAGGGTTCCGCATCGGCAAAGATCGCGACCACTTTGTCGCGTATCTGCGGGTTTTCGCGCAGAACTTTAAGATTATCCAGACAATGCTGGCGGTTAATGCCAAGACGGTCGGCGTCTTCCGGACGCAGGGTATTCGCCTGTGCCAGTACCGGGCATTTGTTGATGTGCACCAATTTAACCGGTACGGCCGGGTTATCACCCAGATCCGCTTTAGACGTGTAGAGCCGCTCGCGCAGGGCGTCGCTGTCGAGTTCGAGCAGCGGCGAAATATCACCAGCTAAGTCGACCATAATAACTGCGTTACGATTCTCCGGATGCCACGCCAATGGCGCCACCCAACTGGTGTTACCGCGCCATGCGCCGAACATACCAGAGACATGGACCAGCGGTTTCATTTGCGGGACATCAACCAGTGCGGCCAGCTTGTGCTTATTACGATGGCTGTAGAGATAATCAAACAGACGCGGCTGGCGCGACTTCACTAATTGCGCCATTGCGATCGTGGCGTATACGTCCGCCATCGCATCGTGAGCATTGGCATGCTCAATACCGTTGGCTTTAGTCAAATGCTCCAGGCGGAAGCTGGGTAAGCCGTCGTCGTTTTCCGGCCAGTTAATGCCTTCAGGGCGCAGGGCATAGCAGGCGCGCATCACATCCAGCAGATCCCAACGCGAATTATCGTTCTGCCAACTCCAGGCATAGGGATCGTAGAAATTGCGATACAGGATGTTGCGCGTCACCTCATCATCGAAGCGCACGTTGTTATAGCCCAGGATACAGGTTTTCGGCACGGTGAACAGGGCGTGGATGCGCGCAGCAAAAGCGGCTTCATTCTCTCCCTTTTCACGTGCTTCCTGCGGTGTGATACCCGTAATCAACACCGCCTCAGGCTGCGGCAGATAATCGTCCGCGGGTTTGCAATAAAAGACTTCTGGTTCACCGATGATGTTGAAATCATTATCTGTGCGGATAGCCGCAAATTGCGCGGGTCTGTCCAGCGCCGGATGGGTGCCAAAGGTCTCGTAATCGTGGAAGAGAAAACCAGGTTGCTGCTTGCCGTCATTCATTGTTCAGTTATGTCCGGGATCAATTTAGCGCTCGTCCAAGAATACCAAAAAATAGTGAGATAATCAGCTATGGTATTATCGAAGCTGGATTGTGTACGCAATAAAGTTGAGATAAACAGGACTTTTATAGAATTAATAAATAAATTCCGCACTGTTAAAATAAATTACGGAAATAAAATATCTTGGAGTTGCGGATTTGTAAACAATCTAATTGATAACCATTATTGTTATTTTCTTCTTCTTTTATTGTGTTCTGGAAACTTTAAAAGTCTTTTATAAACAAAGAGTTTTTATTTGTGTCAATTCGCTGTCATGCATTGTAATGAAATGTGATTGATGTAAAAAATAAATATTCTAAACGCCATATAATCATTGGATATATCTAATAACAGGAGGTTATATGAGCATTAGTCGGCGTAATTTTTTGCGAGGAGTGGGTATAGGCTGTTCAGCCTGTGCGATAGGCAGTTTTCCGCCAGGCGCACTGGCACGAAATTCTCCTGAGAGTATCAAAGGGAAAACATCCCTGACGCCAAGTTTGTGTGAAATGTGTTCTTATCGTTGCCCGATACAGGCGCAGGTAATTAATAACAAAACGGTTTTTATTCAAGGGAACCCTAATGCTCCTCAACAAGGCACGCGTGTCTGCGCTCGTGGCGGCAGCGGCGTTAGCCTGGTCAACGACCCTCATCGCATTGTTAAACCCATGAAACGCACAGGACCTCGCGGGAGCGGAGAATGGCAGGTTATTAGCTGGGAACAAGCGTATAAAGAAATTGCCGAAAAAATGACGGCAATCAAAACGCAACATGGTCCTCAGGGCGTCGTGTTTTCTTCTAAATCCGGTTCGCTTTCAGGGCATTTATTTCAACTGGCGACGGCTTTCGGATCGCCAAACACCTTTACGCACGCGTCGACATGCCCGGCCGGAAAATCGATTGCCGCCAAAGTGATGATGGGCGGCGATTTGGCCATGGATATCGCCAATACCCGTTATATGGTCTCTTTTGGTCACAACCTTTATGAAGGAATTGAGGTTGCCGAAACGCATGAACTGATGATGGCGCAGGAAAAGGGCGCAAAAATGGTCAGCTTCGACCCTCGTCTGTCCGTCTTCTCCAGCAAGGCGGATGAATGGCATGCGCTCAAACCGGGCGGCGACTTGCCGGTGTTGATGGCCATGTGTCACGTCATGATCAATGAAAAATTGTATGACGCGGACTTCGTTGCGCGCTACACCACAGGGTTTGACCAACTGGCAGAAGCAGTACAAGAGACCACGCCGGAATGGGCGCAAAAGCAAGCTGATGTGCCTGCTGATGTCATTGTTCGGGTCACCCGAGAAATGGCCGCCTGCGCGCCTCATGCTATCGTCAGCCCGGGCCATCGTGCGACGTTCTCGCAAGAAGAAATTGATATGCGGCGCATGATTTTTACCCTCAATGTGCTGCTTGGCAATATTGAGCGTGAAGGCGGTTTATACCAGAAAAAAGCGGCGGCAACTTATAATAAGCTGGCCGGAGAGAAGGTCGCTCCGGTGCTGGCAAAACCCGATGTCAAATTACCCAAGCCAACGGCGCAGCGTATCGATCTGGTAGCCCCGCAGTTTAAGTACATCGCGGCGGGCGGTGGTGTGGTGCAAAGCATCATTGATGCTGTGTTAAACCAGACGCCTTATCCGGTGAAGGGATGGATTATGTCCCGACACAACCCTTTCCAAACCGTTACCTGCCGACCGGATCTGGTCAAAACCGTTGAACAGCTCGACCTTGTGGTCAGTTGTGATGTCTATCTAAGCGAAAGCGCGGCGTATGCCGACTACCTTTTGCCTGAATGTACTTACCTTGAGCGCGATGAAGAAGTTTCAGACATGTCGGGTCTGAACCCAGCTTATGCCCTGCGCCAGCAGGTAGTAGAACCTATTGGTGATGCGCGTCCAAGCTGGCAAATCTGGAAAGAGCTGGCCGTGCAGTTAGGCCTTGGGCAATTCTACCCATGGCAGGATATGCAAACGCGTCAGTTATACCAGCTTAATGGCGATCATGCGCTGTCTGCTGAACTGCGTGAGAAAGGGTATCGGGAGTGGGGTGTTCCGTTACTGCTGCGTGAACCTGAAGCGGTGCGTCAGTTTGTGGAACGCTATCCGGGCGCGGTGGCGGTTGACAGCGATGGTACCTATGGCGAGCAACTGCGCTTTAAATCTCCGTCAGGAAAAATAGAACTTTATTCTGAAGAGCTGGAAACGCTCCTGCCTGGCTACGGTATTCCGCGCGCGCGCAATTTTGCGCTCAAAGGCGACAGTGAGCTCTATTTTATCCAGGGAAAAGTGGCGGTTCATACCAACGGTGCGACGCAATACGTGCCACTGCTTAGTGAGTTGATGTGGGACAACGCGGTGTGGATCCACCCGCAAACGGCCCGTGAAAAAGGCATCAAAAGCGGCGATGACATCTGGCTGGAGAATGCGACCGGTAAAGAAAAAGGCAAAGCGCTGGTCACCGCCGGAATTCGGCCCGATACGCTGTTTGTTTATATGGGGTTTGGCGCCAAGGCGGGAGCCAAAACCGCGGCGACAACGCACGGTATCCATTGCGGTAATTTGCTTCCGCATGTCACCAGTCCGGTTTCCGGTACAGTGGTGCACACCGCTGGCGTTACGCTTCGTCGGGCATGAGAAAGGAGAACATCATGAATCAAGCAACAAACCCTTATGTCATGCTGCATGACGAGAAACGCTGTATCGGCTGTCAGGCATGTACGGTTGCCTGCAAAGTTTTGAATGACGTGCCAGAGGGATTTAGCCGTCTACAGGTGCAGATCCGTTCACCCGAACATGAACCCGAGGTGCTATCCCACTTCCAGTTTGTTCGCGTTTCCTGTCAGCATTGTGAAGATGCGCCGTGTGTCAGCGTTTGTCCGACCGGTGCGTCATTTCGCGACGAAAATGGCATTGTGCAAGTGGATAAGTCTCGCTGTATTGGCTGTGACTATTGCGTTGCCGCTTGTCCGTTCCACGTCCGTTATCTCAATCCGCAAACGGGAATTGCCGACAAATGTAACTTCTGTGCAGATACCCGACTGGAGACTGGACAATCGCCCGCCTGCGTTTCCGTTTGCCCGACAGATGCGCTGAAATTTGGTCGTCGTGACGACCCGGAAATTCAGCACTGGATAAATCAAAAAGAGGTTTATCGCCAGCAGGATACGCGTAGCGGCCCGGTGAGTGTTTATCGGCGTAAAGAGATCCATCAGGAGGGTAAAGCATGAATTCTATCTGGGGAGCAGAGCTTAACTATGCGCCGGACTACTGGCCGCTGTGGCTCATTTATGCAGGCGTTGTTATTGTGCTGATGATTGCGGGCCTGGTTATACACGCGCTGTTACGTCGGATGTTGTCACCCAAAACAGCAACTGGAGAAGAACATCGGGATTACCTCTATTCGCTGGCAGTTCGCCGCTGGCACTGGGGTAATGCGCTGCTTTTTATCCTGCTTCTGCTGAGTGGCCTGTTTGGACACTTCTCTGTCGGACCGGTGGTATTGATGGTGCAGGTACATACCTGGTGCGGTTTCGCCCTGTTGGCCTTCTGGGTTGGTTTTGTGCTAATCAACGCAACCAGCGGCAACGGTTGTCATTATCGGGTGAAGTTTAACGGGTTGATATCACGCTGCTTGTTGCAAACGCGCTTTTATCTGTATGGCATCATGAAAGGTGAGCCGCACCCGTTTGCAGCAACGGCAGAGAGTAAATTTAACCCGCTACAACAGTTGGCTTATCTGGCCATCATGTATGCGCTGGTTCCGCTGTTGATCATTACCGGGTTGTTATGTCTCTACCCGCAGGTAATAGGGGCAGGGCCTGTGATGCTGGTGCTGCATATGGTGTTGGCGATTGTCGGCTTACTGTTCATCTGTGCACATATTTACCTGTGCACGCTGGGTGACACACCGGGGCAAATTTTCCGCAGCATGATAGATGGCTATCATCGTCATCGCAGCCATCACGCAGATACAGCACCGCGCAAAGGCTAATGCCCGCCGCGGTTGATATCTGAAAACCTTTCCTTACAGCAAGAAAATGTGCCTTATGTCACATTTTCTTGCGATTTATCCATGTTTGTTCGCCAGAACTTCCGTAAAAAGAACGGCTATTTTTCCATTTCCTGAGGACATGCTGTTGAAACGCCGTTTGTTTATTGCCGCTTCACTCTTTGCGATGAGTTTTTCGCCCGCGTACGCGACCGAGGTCGTAAGCTTTTCCCCACAGCCACCTGCGATTAATGCCGGAGCGTGGGTATTAATGGATTACACCACGGGCCAAATCCTGACAGCCGGAAATGAACACCAGCAGCGCAACCCTGCCAGCCTGACCAAGCTGATGACTGGCTATGTTGTCGATCGCGCAATCGACAGCAAGCGTATTAGTCCGACAGATATTGTCACCGTTGGGCGCGACGCCTGGGCGAAAGATAATCCGGTATTCGTCGGTTCATCCTTAATGTTCCTGAAAGAAGGGGATCGCGTTTCTGTGCGCGACCTGAGTCGCGGGTTAATTGTTGATTCCGGTAATGATGCCTGTGTGGCGCTGGCGGATTACATCGCCGGAGGGCAGCCACAGTTTGTCGCGATGATGAACAACTATGTGCAAAAGCTGAACCTGCGTGACACGCATTTTGAAACGGTACATGGTCTGGATGCGCCAGGTCAGCATAGCTCAGCTTACGATCTGGCCGTTCTGTCGCGAGCTATCATCCATGGAGAGCCGGATTTCTACCATATGTACAGTGAAAAAAGCCTTACCTGGAACGGAATCACGCAGCAAAACCGTAACGGTTTGTTGTGGGATAAAACCATGAACGTCGACGGTCTGAAGACTGGACATACCTCCGGCGCTGGATTCAACCTGATTGCTTCTGCTGTTGATGGGCAGCGCCGCCTGATTGCGGTTGTGATGGGGGCGGAGAGTGCGAAAGGACGTGAAGCCCAGGCGAGAAAACTGCTGCAATGGGGACAAAAGAACTTCGATACCGTGCAGGTTTTACGTAGCGGTAAGCAGGTCGGTATTGAACGGATCTGGTATGGCGATAAAGAAAAAATTAGCCTTGGCACAGAGCAGGATTTCTGGATGGCCCTGCCTAAAGCCGAAGTCGCGAATATCAAGGCAAAATATGTTCTTGATAAGAAAGAACTGGTCGCCCCCATCGCTGCCCATCAACGTGTGGGGGAAATTGAACTCTACGATCGGGATAAACTGGTGGCGCACTGGCCTCTGGTTACGCTGGAGTCTGTCAACGAAGGTGGCGTCTTCTCGCGTCTGAGCGATTACTTCCGCCATAAGGCGTAGTTTTTCCTGATGTGCCTGAATGGCAAGAGTGCGAATCTGCTCACATAATAATCACTGATTCCTTGTGGCCGTCATACCTAAAAATTACACTGTATATAAATACAGTGTAATAACGGAGGTTATATGGAGTACGAGATAAAGCAGGTCGAGAAACGCATAATTGCCGGTTTCCATATGGTTGGACCGTGGGAACAAACGGTAAAGCAAGGTTTCGAACAGTTAATGATGTGGGTCGACGGTAAGCAGATCGTACCGCTGGAATGGATAGCCGTTTATTACGACAATCCTGACGTTGTTCCGGCGGAAAAACTGCGTTGTGATACCGTGGTGTCTGTGCCTGAAGGTTTTGAGATCCCGGAAAACAGTGAAGGGGTGATCCAGACCGAGCTGGCAGGTGGCGACTATGCTATAGCCGTTGCGCGCGTTGAAAATCATGACTTCGCGACGCCGTGGTATCAGTTTTTTGAGCGCCTGATGCAGGATTCGACGTATGCGATAGCCGCTAAACCCTGTTTTGAAGTTTATCTGAACAACGGCATGGAGGACGGTTACTGGGACATTGAAATGTACGTGCCGGTACAGTTGAAGTAACTGTTTTTGGTGTAAATCAGGATGAATGTCCTGGTCATCAGGATGATGTTTTCACCGTAAAAACAGGTACAATTCGCTTCTTTGCTATTCCCTGACGGAGTGCATGAGTGCGTGCAGATAAGTCGCTGAGTCCTTTTGAAATTCGTTTGTATCGTCATTATCGTGTGGTGCATGGCATTCGCATTGCGCTGGCGTTTCTTCTTACTTTTCTGTTGGTACGCCTGTTAAACATTCCCGAAGGTACATGGCCTCTGATCACGCTGGTGGTGATTATGGGGCCAATTTCTTTTTGGGGTAACGTTGTTCCCAGAGCGTTTGAGCGTATAGGCGGAACGATCCTGGGCTCGGTGCTTGGATTGATTGCCCTGCGTCTGGAACTCTTTTCGCTTCCGCTAATGCTGATCTGGTGCGCGGTGGCGATGTTCCTCTGTGGCTGGTTGGCGTTGGGTAAAAGGCCGTATCAGGCGCTGCTGATTGGCATTACGCTTGCCGTGGTCGTGGGGGCGCCTGCCGGAGATATGAATACCGCGTTATGGCGCGGTGGCGACGTTATTTTGGGTTCGTTACTGGCGATGCTGTTTACTGGCATCTGGCCGCAGCGGGCATTTATACACTGGCGTATCCAATTGGCACATTGTGTGACGGGATACAATCGGGTGTATCAGGCCGCGCTATCCCCTAATTTGCTTGAGCAACCGCGGCTTGAGAAGCATTTACAGCAGCTCTTAAGCGACGTTGTCAAAATGCGCGGACTCATCGTTCCCGCCAGTAAAGAAACCCGTATTCAAAAATCCATTTTTGAGGCTATTCAAACGGTTAACCGCAATCTGGTCTGCATGCTTGAGCTGCAAATTAATGCGCTTTGGGCCAGCCGCACCAGCCATTTTGTCATGCTGAATGCACAAACTTTGCGTGAAACTCAGCTCAGGACGCAGCAGGCGCTACTGACCATAACCCACGCCTTGTACGAAGGAAATCCGCAGCCGGTGCTTGCCAATACGGAAAAGCTCAATGACACCGTGGCGGAGTTGCGTCAGCTCATTGCTGAGCATAAAGGCGATAATGTCGCAGAAACGCCCATTCACGGCTACGTTTGGTTGAACATGGAAATGGCGCGACAGCTGGAGTTGCTCTCACATTTAATCTGTCGCGCGCTGCGCAAATAAAGAGCAGATGAGGCGATAGGTTCTACTGCTGCTTCGATTCAGCAAAGATTAGAGGTATGATACTGAAAAAGGCTAAAACCATTGGTAACTGCAATGGCTTTACCCTCGATAATTCAGGTTTCAACCATGCATTGTCGATGCAGATGCAACTTGAAGTATGGCGGGCATGAAAGTAATGTTGACCCACTTTAGCCGTTGTTTTAACGAATCCGAATCTCACATTATCAGGGGTGTAAAAATGGAAACTACCAAGCCTTCTTTCCAGGACGTGCTGGAATTTGTTCGTCTGTTCCGTCGTAAAAACAAACTGCAACGTGAAATTCAGGACGTTGAGAAAAAGATCCGTGACAACCAGAAACGCGTTCTGCTGTTGGACAACCTGAGCGACTACATCAAGCCTGGAATGAGCGTGGAAGCGATTCAGGGCATTATCGCCAGCATGAAAAGCGATTATGAAGATCGTGTTGATGATTACATCATCAAAAACGCTGAGATCTCTAAAGAGCGCCGCGACATCTCTAAAAAGCTGAAAGCGATGGGCGAAGTGAAAAACGCCGATGCGAAAGCTGAGTAACGATTTTATGCTCGTTTGGGTCGCTGCTTAGCGGCGGCCCTTATTGCAGTTCGACCCCGCCAGTTACCATCCGCAACAAATGTTGTTCCGGCCAGTGCACTGTCAATTTTTTCTGCGTCAGCATCCATTTAATGTAGTCCACATCATGACGCCTTCTGTCGAGCATCAGACCGACGACGCTGCCGCTGTGCGCGACGTTGACGCCGTATAAATCACATTCTTCTACCAGTGCTAATAGTGAATCAAAATCTGGTTTAGGTAACAGCAACTGGCTGGCGATCGCGCTCAGCGTGGCGGCTTCGCCCATCCGATAAGGGTTTTGACTGATACAGGCTTCCTGTACCTTTTCCCATGCGCGTTTCAGAGCTGGGGCGCCCGCCAGTAGCCCTGACTGACGTGGAGTACGGTGATAATCAGCAGTAAGCAAGGTTTCCGGGCTTTCGAGAACCAGCAGATCGAGTTGTGGCTGGGATTCACAGGCAATTTGCGTGGAGGCGTCGTTATGATCGAACAGCGTAAGCTGGCGGAAAACGGTGCTGTCGGTAGGTTCCAGCGAAACGCAAAGCTGCGCCAGAGTGGATTCGTCTAGCTGATGCCCCAGATACTGTGCCGTGGCGATTGCCGTGGCGGCGATATCCGCTGTGCTGCTGGCCATCCCTTTAGCGACAGGAATGGTTGACTGGACATCTATTCGGATATCCTGACTCATGTGTGCCGGGTATTGCCAGTGCAGCAATAACCTCTCAACCATTGCCCGCGAAAGTGGACGTTCATCTGTCAGCGGTGAACCTGAAGTGACCTCAACGGTGCTATACCATTCAACCGGGCAGGAGACCAATTTCTCACTGCCCAGAATCCAGCCCTGGATAAGTTCTCCGCACGATGCGGGACATTGCGCAACAGCCACGTCTTCACCTATGTGATCAGCAATCCTCGGCGCATAGTGTCATGGCGATCGCGCTATTACCATGATTTGCCGCAATTTGCGGTGCGGCAGTATTATGCAGGAATGCCCAATGTCACAGTTTCAGATATCGCTAAACGCATAACGTCTTGCGCAATCATTAGCTCTTCATTGGTATTAATCACTGCTACTTTGACCATCGCATTTTCCGTTTGAATGAAGGTGGCATTACGCTGATTTTTTTCCTCATCAACGGCCAGACCCAGGAAATTCAGGTTACGACAAATCGCAGCGCGCGCCCGTGCGGAGTTTTCGCCAATACCACCGGTAAAAACCAGGGCATCCAGACCGCCCATCTGCATAATATAGCTACCAATGGTGGCACGAATGCGCTCAGCAAAAAGCGTCAACGCCAGCGCAGCCTGGTGATTGCCCGTATCTGCGGCATGTTCAACGTCGCGGTAGTCAGGTGAGATGCCAGAAACACCGAGCAATCCGGACTCATTGTTGAGCAATTGGTTGAGCTGCTGGGGTGTTTTGCCTTCTCGCAGGGCTATCCAGGGCAAAATGGATGGATCAATATCGCCACTTCGCGTGCCCATCATCACGCCAGACTGTGGTGTAAAGCCCATTGACGTATTCACCGATTGTCCGCCTTTGATCGCGCAGATGCTGCTGCCGTTGCCCAGATGACAACAAACAACGCGCAGGGCGCTGAGTGGCACACCCAGTTTTTCAGCAAGCTGTGAGCTAACGTATTTGTGGCTGGTACCATGAAAACCGTAACGACGAATACCCAACTCGACATAGTAACGCCAGGGCAGGGGATAGATGAAAGAAGGCTCATCAAGCGTTTGATGAAACGCGGTGTCGAACACCGCAACGGCTGGCGTTTTGGGCAATAGCTGGCGGAATACCGCGATCCCCAACGCATTTACTGGGTTATGCAGAGGAGCCAGTTCCGCGAGTCGCTCGATTTCTGCCAGCGTTTCATCAGTTACCAGGGCGGAGTCTTTAAAGGATTCCCCGCCGTGTGCGACGCGGTGGCCCACGCCGTCGATCTCTTCCAGACTGCTGATAATATGGTGGTTGAGCAGTTTTTCCAGAAGCAACGTTACGGCTTCACGGTGATCTGCTACGGGCAAAGTCTCCTGCCATTTCTGCGCTGGTGTTTTTAGGGTGACCTGTGCATCAGACAAACCGATACGTTCTATCAACCCCTGGCAGATCATTTCACCCTGCGGCATCGCCAGTAGTTGAAACTTAAGCGAGGAACTACCTGCATTAATGGCCATTATTTTGTGAGACATGAAGGTTCCTTTGCATTCAGAAAAATGAACATCTCATCGACTCCGGTATTCTCCAGCGCGCTGGTGACAAATACTTTTTGCGCACCAGCCTGAACTAACCAACTCTCCACAAGAGAAATACGCTGCGGGTTGGCTAAATCGGCTTTGGTAACGAGGCCAATAACGGGTCGGTTCATTGGTCCGGTAAAACCGGGAGAAAATGGTGACCACGGCGCGTCTGCATTGAGTACCAGCGCAATAATGTCCGCTTCACAGGCGCTGGCCAGCAGCGCACTGTACAGGCAGCGGTTCTCAAGATATTCACCCGGTGTGTCTATTGTCGTAGGAGACCAGACTATGGCCTGGGTCTTCTGATAGTGGAGCACCTCTCCGCGCATGCACTGCGTGAGCGACGTTTTACCGCACTGGCTGGGACCAATTAGCATGATACGTTTCATGAGATTACGTCCGGGTGATGGGACACGCGGTAAAACGCATCATTTCGCCCAGCGTTCGGGTTACCTGTTTCAGCGCGTACTCAACGGCTGAAACATCGCCCGTCAGTACCACCGCGCCGGTAAACCGGTCGAGAAAACCAATCTCTACCGCCCCTGATTTCGTGGCGATATCACAGGCGATGATTGAGGCTTCGCTAGGGGTAATGGTCAGAATACCGATCGCTGAAACCGAATCAGGTAATCCCAGTTTCTTGAACAAATCCTTACCGGGATTGGCGATAAGGTGCGCCAACGTGACCTGTTTGCCAGGAACATATTCCTGAATCATACGATCCGTGGTGGGTTGTCTTTCCATTATCCTTCCACCATCTGTCGCCACATGCTTTCGTGTGGACGGGGGATGACCGAGCGGTAAACCAGCAGGCCTTTTTCACCCGCACTTTCACTGGCAACCGTCACCGCGTTATTCACATCGGATACATCGCCGGCAACGACCATGTAACACTTGCCGCCAATACCAAATGCCATATGGACGCGTACCAGCGTGACGTTGGAGGCTTTAACAGCCCGGTCGGCGGCGCAGATGCAGGCAGCAACGCTCCATGTTTCGACAATACCAACTGCCTGACGCCTATCTACGCTGTTTAGTCCGCTGATTGCGGGGAGTACGCTGGCATGAATGTTGGGGAGTACCAGACTATCAACGAGCATATCGCCAGCAAGAGATGTTCCAGTGGCAATCGCCTGTTGTACGGCACCTACGTCACCACCGAGCATGAGTAGAAATTTTCCCGGGCAGATGGTCTTGCTGACCAGTAAATTCACATTCGCGCTTTTTAACATGGCATCGCCAGCTTCCATTCCTTTGGCAATGCTGGTGAGTTCTAAAATCCCTATAGCCTGAGACATGATTAACCTCTTATTACCGTGATGGATTGCTCAGTGATCTCGCTGACAATACCGTCAATACTGGCGTGAACAGGCGCGCCTAATGCACCGGACGGCACATCGGCAACGCATTGACCGCGAACAACGCGTTCGCCTTGTTCTACACATGGGATAGCGCTGGCACCTATATGCTGGCGTAACAACAGCGTCGTTTTGTCTGTGGAGTAGTCAGTCTCAGCCAGTGGCGCATCGTGATACCAGTCGCTAAGGCCCAGTTTGGTAATAAGGCGCTTAACCGGGATCAGCCGGTACTTCGCCATTTCATCCTCAGGATTTAGCGGCCCTTCATAACGATGGTTGAGCGCCCGCAGCTCGCGTTTAAGCATGCGGTTGATTCGCATCGGCGAAATCCCAACTGGACAGGCAACGCTTTCACACACATTGCATTCTGAGCAGGTCAGGGCCGTGAGCAGCAATTGCGGCGTGGCCGCCTGCTGATAATTAACCGCACGAACCAGCAGATGCGGGGATAATTCATGACCGATCAAATGCCTTGGGCACAAATCCGTACACAAACGGCACTGCTCGCAAACGGTTTTTGCAACGGAAAGCACGGTACGTTCATCCTGCATCCGCCGCTGAATCAACGCATGAGATTTAGGCAAAACCAGCAGGCCCCCGGTGGTCTTGCTGACTGGGGTATCCAGTGAAGTAATCAGGCCGCCCATCATCGGACCACCGTTAATAAAGCCGGGATCGTCAACGGTTGCACCCCCGGCCAGCGCCAGAACGTCACGTAAAGACATTCCGATAGGGACTGTGAGTGTGATGGGACTGGCGACTGCGCCGTTAACGGTCAAGGTACGACGCGTAACCGGGTACTGCTGCTCAACTGCTCTCGCGATGTTGAGCACGGTCTGGACGTTATTGACCACTACGCCGACGCTGACAGGCAGCGCGGCAGGCGGAACTCTCCGGCCTGTTGCCATCCAGATGGTCAGAACCTCGTCACCTGCCGGGTAGACATCGGGCAAAATATGTAAGCGGATCCCGGCAGGCAGAAGGGGCGTTAATGCATTGATAGCCTGTTGGTATTTCTCTTTGAGCGCAATAATTCCGGAACTGGCTCCGGTAGCCGTCATGGCATATTGAACGCCGTGGATAAGTCGCTCAGCCTGGACGGCCATCAACTGCTGGTCAACTTTCAGCATTGGCTCACATTCAGCCGCATTGACCAGAAAAGTATCGACCTGCGCCTGTAATTTTACGTGAGCAGGAAAGCCTGCGCCTCCGGCTCCGACAACACCCGCTGCGCGAACGCGTTCGCGAATTGTCTGCGCATCATAGAGCGTGGACTCTGCCGTCATGGCTGTCTTCATAATAATTCCTCAAGCAGTTCCTGCATGGCACTGGCGTCGGCAACACGAGGATTGGTTTGCAGCGTGACATCAGCCAGCGCGGCCTGAACCATCGATGGGATACGTTGCGACCAGGCTTGCTTTCCGTCTTTAAGCGCGTCAACTAAAGAAGGCAACGCACACTGTTTTTTGAGTAGCTCGATATGATGAATGAGCGCATTCAATGCCGCTGTATCGTTCGCGTTATCCGGGCATAAATGGCAGGCTTTAGCGAAACGGGCATAGCGCTTCGCAGCCCGCGGATCGCGAGCATTAAAATGAATGACATGCGTCAGCAGCAGCGCATTGGCAAGTCCGTGTGGCAGATGAAACTGACCGCCCAACTGATGGGCAATCGCATGATTGATCCCCAGTCCAGCCTGACTAAATGCCATTCCCGCGAGCGTTGACGCATTGTGCATTTTCCCTCTTGTTGCCAGGCATTCGCCTTTGCTGACGGCGACAGGCAGGTACTGGAAGACGATTTGAGCCGCTTTTTCAGCCAGTGCATCGGTGAAGTCGCTGGCCTTCGTGGACACGTATGCCTCCAGCGCATGCGTTAACACGTCCATGCCGGTATTCGCGGTTATGGCTGGCGGTACGCTGACGACCAGCGTTGGATCAAGGATGGCCATGTCTGGATAAAGCGCATTATTAAACAATGGATATTTAATGCCTTTATCCGGATCGCTAATCACGCAGGCGCTGGTTACCTCGGAGCCCGTACCGCTGGTAGTGGGAATTGCGACACAGGTTTCAATTTCAATACCGAACTGTCGGCTGAACCAGACGATGGCTTTTGCGGCGTCCAGTGCTGAGCCGCCACCAAAACCCATCACGACGTCCGGCCGCAGGGACTGCATTTGTGCAATCCCTTGAACTACAGTGCCGATGGTGGGATCGGGGGTGATATCGCTGAAAATGCTGATGCGGTTATCCGCTGGCAGAGCGTTGCGCAGCTTTTCAATCAGGGGAGAACGCGCGAGAAAACCATCGCAAATAATCCAGATATGCTTATTCGTGAAGCGCTTGAGCACATCCAGACTTCCCTGGCCGCTGTACAATCGAGTTTGCAGTGAAAAGCTATTCATAACGGCCCCATTAACGAATAGAAAAACCGTTTGTCAGCACGCAACGACGAGAGCGTGCGAAAGTGCGCGCAGATGTTGTTCCTTCACCGGTTGGCGTCGCAATAGTGAAGGTTGTAAAGCCTTCACCACCAACGCCGATCCCGGCGTAAGAGGGGCCATTTTTCACAAAGATGGAGGTCTGAAGCGTGCGCGCGGCAAGGTTCAAACGTGACACATTTTGCGAATGCATAATGGCCGTGTGATGCAATCCCTCTTCAACCTTCAGGGCCAACGTTAATGCACTATCAAAATCGCTCACCGTTACGACGGGGAGCATTGGCATCAGTTGCTCGCTGGTAACCCACGGGTCGTCCGCATGGACGATGCCTATCAGTAATCGAGGTGCTTTTGCCGGAACCGGTATTCCTGCTGCTTCCAGTAAGGTTGCCGGGCTTTTACCCACCAGTTTTTTATTGGCTATGCCTTCTGGTAGACAGACGGCTCGCAGTTTGTCTACCTCTTCTCTATTGAGAAGCATCGCACCAAAAGACTGCATCTGCTGAACCAGTCGTTCGGCAACGGCATCAACAACAATCAGGCTCTTCTCAGCAATGCAGGGGAGGTTGTAATCAAAGGATGCGCCATTGATGATATCTTCCGCTGCCTTAACCAGGTCAGCCGTTTCATCAACAATGCAGGGTGGATTTCCTGCACCTGCGCCGATGACTTTTTTCCCGCTTTTCATGCCCATAGCAACAATGCCTGGGCCACCGGTAATCGCCAGAACTGCGATTTTAGGGTGCGCCATCATCTGCTGGGTAGCCTCAAAAGTGGGTTCTGTGACCGTGACGACAAGATTACGAATTCCGCAGCAACGGAAAGCGATATCTTCAATCATGGCAATCAGCTTGAGTGAAACCTTTTTAGCACCCGGATGCGGACTGAAATAAACGCTATTCCCTGCCGCCAGCATGCTGATGCTGTTGTTAATAATGGTCTCTGTCGGATTAGTACTGGGGGCGACAGAACCAATCACGCCAAACGGTGAATACTCGAATAACACCATGCCGCCATCGCCGGTTAGCGCCGTGGTGGTGAGATCTTCGATACCTGGAGTGTTGTCCAGCGCGGCTTTATTTTTAAGGAACTTATCCTCTTTGTTGCCCATACCCGTTTCGGCAGCGCTCTCAGCGGCCAGTGAAGCAAGATGAGGCGTCAGTTCTTCGCGTAGGGCGTTTATGATGGCGCTGCGGGTTTTCAATGGACATTGCTGGTAACGCAGAAAAGCCTGATGAGCGGCATCGATCGCTTCGCCAACGGACGGAAAAATACCGTTACCCTTAACTTCTGCTTTTGCCGGGGCGAGTTGCTCACTCAAAATGTTACGAATAAGGGTTTCAAGTTCTGAAGTATTCATTGATGTGTTCTCACGTTAATCGCCGCAATGGCCGTTTCTGCAATGTCCATATCCTGTTCAACGCTTCCTCCGCTGATGCCAAGACCCCCGAGGAGTAAACCCTCACGCCATAATGCGTACCCGCCACCGAAGGTGACGACTTTTCCCTGCATATGGCTTTCCAGACCGTAAAGCGCGGCGCCTGGTTGTACTGCCGATGTCAGCTCATGCGTGGCGGCTTTCATCGCCACGGCAGTCCAGGCTTTTTTCGGTGCCAGTTCGCTACTCACGAGTAATGCGTCAGGCATGCGCCAGGCCACCGTTTGGGTCCCGTTCGCATCAACAATACTAATGACGACCGGAACCTGAAGTTCTTCTGCTCTCGTCACCGCAGCACGAGTGAGTTGGTGGAGCTCCTGAAAAGACAGAGACATAGTCGGCTCCTTTGTGGCTGGTGGTTGAACGGCAGCGAGATAGCGCTCAGCCACTTTCTGAATGATTTCGTTTTGATGGGCGTCATGATCTTCTGCTCGTGCAAGCGCATATAAGCAGTCGGACAGGCGGTTGATATAACGCATCAGCACGTGTCTGACGGAGATCTCGGTGGACAGCTCGACCAGTCGTCTCTCTGCGCGGCGTGCCAGTGTTCGGGCAAAGTGCAGTCGGCTGGCGGCTTCGCTGCGGCCTGGTAAAATAAAGCTGCGCAGGGGCGGTACTCTTCCCATTGCGATATCGATGGCAGCTTCCAGTGCCGCAATTTCTTCTGAGCTGATGTAGCGCTGCTCTGGCGTCGGTTCTTCGCTTTCGCTTGCCAGTTCGGCGCTGAACCAAAAAAGCTGCAGCTGGATATTTTCAAGTAACTGCCGGTGCTGAGGAGTTTTCGCCACGCAAACGCACAGGCTAAGCGCCGCATTCAGTTCGTCCAGCGTACCGTAGGCTTCCACGCGCGGATGCGTTTTGCTCACGCGCTGTCCGGTAAATAGGGCTGTTGTTCCGGCATCACCTGTGCGGGTATAAATCGCCATAGTTCCTCCTAACGAGAAAGCGTGTCGACAATGCCGACGATAGCCAGATCAATGGCCTCATTAGGGCCGGAGAAAACGTGTCTGGCGCTGGACCCGCTGCTGAGTAATACCAGTTCGCCGGTCCCCGCGCCGACAGAATCAACAGCGACTTCATCTCCACTCACTGGAGACGCAGGAAGCTCTCCGTCAGCACTTACCCGACGTACCAGCAACAGTTTTTTTCCCACCAGTGATGGAGATTTTTGCGTGGAAACCACAACGCCTGTAACCCGTGCCAGATGCATAGCTCACTCCTGCTTAATTAGTTGGACATTTCGCAGACTGACAGCTTCCTGAGCCAGAGCCGTCACGACACATCGACGGCGTAGCACCAGTACGCCATCCCTCAATTGGGCGACGTTGGCATAGCTGAGAAGCTTCTCAGGATGCAAAAAGATGATTCGCCCCAGTTCGTCACTGAATTCCAGCGGCAGACGCGCGAGTTTTTTCACGGGGATTGCGGGTAACAATCGGTGTTGTAGTGAAATCTTCACGCGGACTCCGCATGCCAGCGCGTCGTGAATCGTTACCACCGACATGTTGACTGGGCAGCCTTCGGCAATTTGCTCCAGAAATGGCAGGTCCACTTGCTGGAGATGGAGCGACGAGTACTGGCAGCATACTGTCCGTGAATCGATTTCCCGTAACTGCGCGACGCTAAGAGTGAGCGTGCTTTCCGCGCGTTTTTTTAATCGGGAAACAACCTCCTCGATAATGCGTTGCAGCAGTTCGTTGTTCATCGTGAGGTCACCAGTGTGGCAAATGCCTGGGGATTATCAGCGCCTGCAGCATTGGCTTCGTCTGTATCGATATGCATTTCGAGGCGCATATCCGGCGAAACGCGTACGGCGACGTTATCGAAAATCAGTCGACGTTCATCGCCATTAATGGCGACCGAGACTTTATCACCATGGGAAACTCGCAGAATCAGAGCATCGAGCGGCGACATATGGATATGCCGTTGGGCAACGATCACCCCGGATGCTAAGTCCAGTTCAGCAAATGGGCTGACAAGACGAACACCGGGTGTGCCCTGAATATTGCCCGACATCCGCAGCGGAGCAGCAATTCCCAACGTGCGGGCGTCGGTACGGGAAATTTCGACCTGGCTGGTATTGCGCAGCGGACCGAGTAAACGCACATTTTTTAACTGACCTTTTGGCCCCACCAGCGTGACAGTCTGCTCTGCTGCATATTGTCCTGGCTGCAGCAGCTCTTTTTTCTCACTAATTGGGTGATTGGGAAACAAGCGACCGTAATCTTCAGCGCACAGATGAATATGCCGATTAGAGATCCCCAGCGGAATCGGGCGCTCGCGCATTTCATCCAGAACCTTAGCGACAGTGGTTTCCAGTTGCTGTTTATCCATCACGCTTCACCTCGTTTGCCGGAGTGAAGACAAAGTGTGCGCGGCTCACCTTTTTGGCGAGGGCAGGCAGGATCAAGACACAAATTGCAGCTAATCAATTCTGCATCTTGCGGTGCTTCGGGTGCCGCATGGTCTACAAATATCTCTTCATGCGGTATGGCTGGTATGGGTTCGGGCGTTGGTTCAGGCTCCAGGACAACGCTATGCGACAGGATCCCGTCCCCGGGTCTGGAAATGACTTTGTGAGCCACCAGTCCATCTCGCTGGTCAGCGAAACTGACACCGGTGGAAATGGCCGCCTGGACGGAGGCCACATCCCCGATTATCTTGATCACCGTCCAGCCTGAGCCGTTGGTTTTTTCGAGGCCCACCAGCGTGATGGAGGCGGCTTTCGCCATGACGTCCGCGCAACTGATGGCTAATGCCAGACCACTAACTTCAAGTAATCCCAGTGATTGCTTCACGCTGTGCTCCTTGGTTGCAACGACTTATGCGGATTTAGGTAAAATGGCTTCAACGTCGCTGTGCGGACGCGGGATAACGTGGCAGGATTTCACCTCGCCAACGGCGCTTGCGGCTGCGCTTCCAGCATCTACGGCTGCTTTCACCGCGCCGACATCACCGCGAACCATAACGGTGATGAGGCCAGAGCCGATTTTTTCGTAACCAACCAACTGCACGTTTGCGGATTTCACCATGGCATCAGCGGCTTCAATAGCGCCGACAAGCCCTTTTGTTTCAACCAGTCCCAGTGCGTTATTCATACTGCTTTTCTCCTGTGGGTTATGAGTGGCATTCCCGGAACGGAATGCCTTTAACCAGCCGCGCAGCGTTGTTACCAATGCTGCGGCGATCGTGGCTATTTTGTTGATACGTCAGCGTAAAAAGCGGTGCTGATGAGGGTAAGTTTTTGTAGTGCACGACCAGTTTTTCACGGCTACAGCCAATACCAACCAGCAATGGTGATTGGCAGGCGGCCAACCATGCGTTGTGGATAACGTCAGTTGAGTCATTCTCCTGAATCACAAAGGGGATCCCTTCTTCTTCAATACCCAGCAGTACGTCATTCCAGACGTCAGCGCAGTCAGCACTGGTGAAGATAACGATGGCTGGCGTGGTGAGATTACTTTCCATGAGCGAATGCCTTATGCCAGGAGAGAATCAGCCCTGTCGCAACCGCATTGCGCGGACCTTCGGTACCACGAATATTGCCGCGCCCGGCAACCAGTCGATAATGCGCCAGAGCATCGGTGACCAGCTGCGGAACTTCAAAATCCAGGGATGAGCCGCCAACCAGTACCACAAAGGGAATATCCCGAATGTTCCCGGTCGGACTCACCTGACGTAGCGCTCTGAGTGCGTTAGTAACGAAAACGCGTTCCTTAGCACTTCGACGAATGGCTCGTACTTTCTCCAGCGCCAGTTCACCCGGCAGTGGCACCAGTTCATCGGGCTTCACTACGCACACGCGCGCAAAAACCGTTGGCGGGAGAGGCGTAGGGAAGAACTGAACGCTGCCGTCTTCGTGGCGAAGATGGAACAAGCTCTCAACTTTCGCCAACGGATACTTTTTAATCTCTTCCGCGAGGTAACGGTCATCCAGACCCAGTTCACGGGCAATGATCATCGTGACCATATCGCCTGCACCCGCCAGGTGCGTGGCAATAATTTCGCCCTTAGGATTGATGATAGAAGCGTCGGTTGAACCCGCGCCGAGGTCCAGAATAGCCAGTGGTCGCGTGGTGCCCGGAGTAGTTAAGGCCCCCAGAATGGCAGCTTCGGCTTCGGCCCCGCCAACCTGGACGTCAATGTTGAGCTTTTGCGTGATCTCCTGGGCAATCATCGCCATTTGCAGGCGGTCTGATTTCACCATGGAGGCTATGCCGACAGCTTGTTCCAGCGAGAACTCACCGGCAAGTCCACCCGTCACGCTGACAGGAACCGAGGTATCGACCGCCAGCAGATCCTGAATAAAAATTTCATGACTGGGTTTATTGGTTAATTCAGCCATCGTCTGGCGCACATGCTCCAGCATGCCGCCAATATTGGTGCCAGCTTCTCCAGTAACGTTATCCAGTTTCGGGCATTCACCAACCGCTTTCATAATCGCTTCGGCGCCCGCTGCAACGTCGACCCGTACTGTACGACCCTGAGACTGTAGCTCCAGATTTCCGGCAGGAATCGCTCGCGCTTTCACATCACCTGACGGCGTTTTCACCACCACGGCTGAACGGTTGCCGATCAGCGCCCGTGCCATCGGAACAATGTTTTTAGTCTCATCGGCATTGAGGCCAAAGACAGTTGCAATACCGTAGGGGTTAGAAAGCGTTTCAATAACCTTTCCTGGTACGGCGACCTCAATGGCAGCCAGCATCCCCAACGGGATACGGTCAATATGAAGGACTTCATCGACGATGGGCAGGGGATGAGTCAGACGATTACTGACCAACACACCATCGTCCTGCTGCAAAATAACGCCAGTCAACTGGTATCCGGCACGGACGGAGGCATTAATCATCGTAGCAACATCGGCGAAATCAAATGCCGATGACACCACCAGAATATAGGGCGTATCCGCCGGGCGACTGAGAAGGTCTTCCGGCGTAATAGTGACGCCCACGCCTAACCCGACGCCGCCCGGTGTTTTAGGGTTATGGCCGATCATGGTGGATTCAGTGATGATGGTTTCGGTTATTGTTTCCATCGCCACGTCGCCAATGACCGGGGTGGCTTCGTTAATACGGATGAGCGAAATATCGCTGACATTGATACCGGCGTTTTTTGCCGCCAGCGTAAGGGCCTCCTGAATGCCAAACACATTACGTAATGTGCCCTTAATTCCGGTGGTTTCTGCCAGCGCGCTGCCGGTGATGCTCAGCACGCCAGACTCATCCAGAGTAGCCAGAGCGACTTCCGTTGATGAGTTGCCTATGTCAATGCCAGCTATATATCGCATGATCCTGTCCCTGAGTTAGTCGTCGCCTTTGAGTTTTTTACGCTCAACGTACAGCGCTGCCGCTTCACGAACGAAAGCTGCACAGATTTTTGCCTGATAACGATTTTCGAGATCGTCGGCGATAGCCATCAGCTCATCTTTTGTTGAGCGGTACGGGCGCAGCGCGTTGTAGATCTCAAGAATGCGATCGTCAGGAACAGCGGTTAGCTCAGCAGCGCGCTCAAAGTTCATCGCCAGCCTGTCACGTCCGGCATCTTTGGCGATTTCCGCCTGGAGGCGCAGTGTTTCAGGGGTGATGCGCATGTCCTGCGCGGTCACTTTGTTGCTCAGAACATTTTCAAGCGTGAAGTCGTCCAGCGTTTTGTTGGTCGCAGTTTTTACCCACTCAGGATGTTTATTCGCGAGAGGGTAATCCGTGACTTTCGCGGTATGTGCTGATGAACTCGCCGCGGGCGGAGTCGCGGACTCGCCTTGCAGGCTGTTCATCCGGCTCAACACATCCCGAACCATCGATTCAATTGCGTCGGTATTCATGGAGGTATCCTTTATCAAAGCGCCACGCGCAGTTCCTGCGGGTTTTTGCCTGTCACAACGTATTTGGTCTCTTTAATGTGCAGAATGGCTGATTTCGCCTGGTACTTAGGACGAGCCATCTGGTCATTCAGCGTAGGGACCGGTTGCGGAGATTCACGCTTGGCATAACGCGCGGCGTTTTTACCGATCTGACGATAGGTTTCCAGCGTCAGAAGCGGTGCCTGAGGGAACAGCTCCAGGTTTGAAAGCGGCGGTAACCCCTGCTGGTGGATAACCGTCGTGCCTTTTGACTGGATACCAATAGAGATCCCGGAACCGCTCAGACGGTTACCCTCAACGGCAACAAACGCCACATCGGAGGATTTAAAGCAGCGGATAACGCGCGCTTTAATGCCTTCTTCTTCAATACCGGCAATCACTTCGCGCAAGATATTCTTATGCGGGATCCCAACAATATTGACGGTTTGTGACAGGCCAAACGCCGGCCCTACGGCAATAATCACTTCGTCCTGTTGCTGGCCTTGTTTGGCTTCACCAATCTCGGTCAGAAAGCTGTCGCCCTGTGCCGTAGCAGCCTGAGGTGCGCTTGCCGCTGTAGATGCACGGAAAGAGACGGGTTTGTCGCTGGTCTGCATTTCAGACAACACATCTTCAATTATCTGACGCAGCAGTTTTTCATTAATTTCCATTTTTCACCCCTTAGCCAAGCTCGTTGGGATCAAGTGCGCCAGGGATGTTTTTGATCTCTTCCCAGCGTTCGCCTTGCAGGCGATAACCTGTTGCCGGACCGGCATAGTCGTTAACATCATTGACAGCGGATAGCACCTGTCCGTCGCCAACGATAATGGCGGAGGTATGCAGGTAATCCCCGGTTAACTTGGCTTTCTGGATGTTGAGCATGTCCTGAGCGACATCGGTAAATCCGCCCTGAGCAAGGGCTTTCACCACTTCCAGACCGTTACGGTTTTTGTTGATGATCTCTTGTGCAAACTTGATATCTTCAACGATGTTACGTTCCGGCATATCTTTCGAACCGTGGGCGTAGGTCGCCGCTTCCACTTCTTCATCAGTGATTGGCGGTAATCCCATCCCGGCAAAGACGGCCTGCAGCGCACGCGCCGCTTTGTTACGAATGGCGATAACGTCTTCTTCACGAACCGGGCGCAGACCACCGTCTACTTTCAGGTCACGCTGGAGAACGTTGTAGTCGTCAAAATCTTCAGCATCCTCGTTCGAACCCGCAAACATGTTGTCGTAGTTCGGCACTGCGGAATAACCAGAGGAAATGAAGTCAGTACCCGGCAGGAACTGCATCAGCAGACGCGCAGTACGACGCATATCCGAATGGGTAAAGGTTTGATCGTTGCTGGAGGCGCATTCCAGATCCAGAGAGGAGCAGATCAGGTTTTCAGCCAGCACTGCACGAATTCCTGACGGCACGGCGGAAGGGACTCCGATGCAGCTTACGGAACCGTTTTGCAGACCCTGTACGCCAGCAGCTTTGGTGATGTAAATACAGCGGGCTTCCAGATAAAGCATCGATTTGCCTTCGGCGTAACCCATCTGAACTTCTGAGCCAGAGCCGGAGGTAAAGCGCATTTTCAGACCACGGGATGCGTAGGATGAGGCGAGGAAGCCTTTAGACCATGGCGTGTCATCGCCGTCGGTAAATACGGGTTCAGTACCATAGACGGAGATGGTTTCAGCGTAGCAGGTGTGGCCTAGCATCCCGAGTTTGAGTTCGGTTGCTTCTTCCAGAGAACACTGAGTTAACACGCCCGGGCGTCCAACCTGTGAGCCGACTAACAGCGCAATGGCGTTAAATGGCGCATAACGCGCAACGGCAACGGTCGTTTCCTGTTCGTCAAATCCACGCCATGCGCCTTCAGCGGCATCAGCGGCAATTTGCACGGGGTTATCTTTGACATTAGTGACGTGCGCTTGTTGAGATGGTGTACGACGAGCTCGCATTTTCTGCATGGCCATCATCATCTCAACGACGTTCATATTGGACACGACTTCGACAATTTTTGCCGGCGTCATTGCGGTGGTCAGCGGCACAATGTCTTTGCGCTTCACGTTAGGATCGCAAAGCATATTGGCCAGTTTGACCGAATCCATCGCCATGACTTCTTCAGCGCGCGCCAGGTTAATGCCATAGCGGGCAATAAAATGGTCGATTAAGTCAAATTCACTAGCGGATTTACCGTCCAGTTCAGTGACTGTACCGTTGACGATTTTAATCGACGGTTTGGGGTCGTTCGGGCTTTCCATCGCAATGAAGCCTTCTTCGATCCACTCCTTAACGAAGCCATCCTGATTCACAGGGCGCTTCGCCAGTGCTTCAAATCTTTTCGATCTCATGAATCAGCCTCACTGATATCAGATGTAGGACGGACGATCGTTTTTCGGCTCTGAGCCGAGGGTCCCGAGTACGGTTTTACCGATTTCACGGGCGGAGATAACAGCCTGACGAACAGCGCCAGAGTCACCCGAAATAACCAGAATGGCTTCGTTACTGAAGCTGGTGCCATGAGCAGGGGAGCTGTAAGCCACAACTTCCACGTTGGCGGATTTCAGGGCAGTATCAGCCATCAGGACACCAACGGATGCTGGTGCGCCGACGATGACGCCACAGGCACGACCAATCGGTGCGCCAAAGGCTTTTTCCAGCGCGTAGCTGGCGCGTGCGGTGTACTGCATTTCGATGTGACCGGCTTCGTTGGCATAAACGTCGCCAAAGGTGCGATCCAGTTCTTTCAGTGCAACTTCAATGCCGCGTTTCACGTCGGAAACATCGTTGCCGCCAAGAATAATCAGCGAGCCATGACCTGCGCCGCCTTTGGTATCACGTGGTAACTCAATACTGACGACTTCAGTATTGGTGGCTTTCACCGCTTCATCGGCGGCCATGATGTGCGGGCCTGCGCCAGTGCGGGCGCCAAGGATGCCAATGGAGCGATAGCGTTTTTCAAGTTTCATTGCGTCCAGTAGGGCACTATCTACGTTGGCGATTACCAGACCGACGGTGTCGCCAATCGCGGTACCGACAAACTCCGTTAAACTGCAGCTTTTCTCTGCCATAGCCGTTTCTCGTGTTGGGTGATTATTTTCTGGGATAGCCTGCTGTTCTGGCGTTGCCACACGAGCAATCACCTGCGCCATGATCTGTTCAACCAGTTCATTGCTGCTCATTAGCTAATTCCCTTCGGTAAGATTTTTTCTACATCGGTATGTGGGCGTGGGATAACGTGTACGGCTTTCACTTCTCCCACATTACGGGCTGCGGCGGCACCGGCATCTGTTGCTGCTTTGACTGCGCCGACATCGCCGCGGACAATAACTGTTACCAGCCCCGAACCAATTTTTTCGTAGCCGACCAGCATTACATTGGCTGACTTCACCATTGCATCTGCGGCCTCTATGGCTGCAGTTAAGCCTTTGGTTTCTACCATTCCTAACGCTTCTTGTTGCATAAAGACCTCGCCTGGGTTGTCCCGATTTTCATGACTATAAAAAGAAGCGAGGAAAAAGAATGGCTGAGTTGAAAGTAAGAGTGAAAAAATAGTGGGGTAACGGTGAGATAAAATTGCTGCGTGTTATTGTAATGCTATGTTTTTATTGGTTATTTTAATCTTAATCGATATGACTATTTGGTTATGTTAATTCCATATTTACACTTTTCTGAGTGACAGTTTAAATATCATTTGCTATGCGAGAAAAATGAAATTGTGATGATCGTTTGAAAATGGAATTCTGCTGTTCGCAATATTTTATTATTTTGAAAATGTACTTTTAATTGGGTGAATCCACGTTTTGTCGCCTGTTTTAATAAAGGTGATAGCAAAAATTTGCTATCACAACACGATTTTTAAGGGTATGTCGCTTGCAGATTGCCAACAATTTGCCGATACAGATTTTTATAGTAAGTCTTGAAGTAACCTTCCTGCCAGCAAGGAGTCCGCTGGTAAAGACACGAACTCTGCTTAGAAGGTGTCACAATGAACGATTCACTAAGAGCGCAATGTATTGCTGAGTTTTTGGGTACCGGGCTATTTTTGTTTTTTGGTATTGGGTGCCTGAGCGCCCTGAAGGTCGCGGGTGCCAGTTTGGGATTGTGGGAGATCTGCATCATATGGGGCTTGGGGATCTCGCTTGCAGTTTACCTGACAGCCGGGATTTCTGGGGCCCATCTCAATCCCGCTATTACCATCGCACTTTGGTTGTTTGCCTGTTTTCCTGGCCGTAAAGTACTGCCTTATTCTGTCGCTCAGATAGCGGGTGCCTTTGGTGGCGCTATGCTGGCCTATTTGTTGTACGGCAGTTTATTTATTGAGTATGAATCAGCCCACCAAATGGTACGCGGCAGTCTGGAAAGCCTGCAACTTGCCAGTATTTTTAGCACGTATCCTGCCGCCGCACTGAGTGTCTGGCAGGCCGCACTGGTCGAAGTGGTGATTACCTCCATTCTGATGGGGATGATTATGGCGCTAACGGACGACGGTAACGGCGTTCCCAAAGGCCCTCTGGCACCACTGTTGATTGGTATTCTGGTTGCTGTTATCGGCGCATCAACCGGCCCACTTACCGGCTTTGCGATGAACCCGGCACGTGATTTTGGTCCTAAATTGTTTGCCTGGATGGCCGGGTGGGGTGATGTTGCGATGACCGGCGGGCGCGATATCCCTTATTTCATCGTGCCGATTGTGGCTCCCATCATCGGCGCCTGTGCGGGCGCAGCAATTTATCGTTATTTTATTGGCAAAAATTTACCGTGTAATTCGTGTAAGTTGGAGGAAAACGAGAGCTAGCTTCATGAAAGATGTTTATTATTGAAAGGTAAAAACTGTTTTCGTGATCCGGTTTCCTGAACGGCTTAAAAAGTCTCCCAAGAATGGGAGACTTTTGTTATGTTCAATGCTGACTTTCATCAGAGCGCTGGATCGCGAGATGAAAATGAATGTGTGAATAATATGTTTTATTTATAACAATAAATTAACTGAGAGGTTTTATCATGATTTCTGCGAGTGCCCTGAACTCAGAACTCATTAATAAAATCGCACAGGATTTTGCACAGGCCACCAGTCTGGCTGTTGTGGTTGTCAATATTCACGGTGATGAAATTTCTGAGCTTTTTAATTTCACTCCTTTTTGCCAGTTGATGCGCCAGCATCCTCAGCATAGTACGCGTTGTCGTATGAGCGACCGCTGTGGCGGGTTGGAAGCCTCTAAGTCCGATCAGCCCTGCATTTATCGCTGCCATGCCGGGCTTACCGATTTCTCAATTCCGCTGGTCATCGCGGGACACCTGGTAGGGTTTGTGCTTTGTGGACAAGTACGCTTAAGTAACGATGTAGGCCTCGTTGATATTCTGAACGTCGATGACCGCTGGCAAGCCGATCCAGAGCTGGTCAACGAGTTCCGTAATGTTCCTGAGATGGACTATTCTCGAGTCATTGCCTCAGCGGATTTACTCAAGCTCATCGTCGAAAATTGCCTTAAGAAACAACTCAATTTTGTTGTTATCAAAGATAACCCGCAGCAGTCAGAGCCGGTACGCGCTAACCGCAGTACCAACCCCCATGACAGTAAAATGAAAAAAGCCCTGCGCTACATTGATGCACATTTATCAGACGAGTTGCGTCTGGAAGATGTTGCCTCTCATGTTTTCCTTAGCCCGTACTATTTCAGCAAATTGTTCAAAAAATATCAGGGTATCGGTTTTAACGCATGGGTAAACCAACAGAGAATGGCAAGTGCCAAAGAGTTGCTTTGCCACAGTGACTGGAGTATAGCCAGCATTGCACGTAATTTAGGCTTTTCGCAAACCAGCTATTTTTGCAAAGTGTTCCGTCAAACGTATCAGGTTACGCCGCAGGCATTTCGCCAGCAAATTAATGTCATTTCACGCGGAGAGTCCGCTTAAATAGCAATATTTTGCTATTGCCGATTTTTGATATGTGGTGCTATGTCCGTCATTATAAAATGAAAAATAATGACAGCTGCCAATAAATTGTCATAGCGCAACAAAATAATGGTATTAGAGGGATAAACTGCACCAGTTTTTATTTTTGTGATGAGATACAGTGTCTGTGTGAATGACTTTCTTTATTCTTAGCTGATACTTTCATTCAAAAAGTGAACGTATGAATATGAGGGAAAAGGCCAGGAAATTGGCTGAATGAATTCGGAAAGATATTAAACTGAATTATTGTCATGAGGTCGTGAATTTACCTCATAACAGAGAGCTTAATTAACCAGGCTCTTGAACTGACAGGTTTGCCACATATGTGGTAGGGAAGGGGGTGAGAATCCCCCGCAGCCCCCGCTGCTGTGATGCTGACGACCCCGTATGGACCACTGATCGCAAGATTGGGAAGGACGGGTGAGGATGACGCTAAGCCAGAAGACCTGCCTGTCAGTGACTACCAACAACTTCGGTGGGAAGTGGGTGGTTCAGATGCATACAGTCGAGAGACTGGGTATCTCTACACCCCTACCACCCTGAACAGGATCAGGGTATGGCGGCCAATTTTCACGCATTTGTTCTTGCAGGTACCGGAAGCGGCTGTGGTAAAACCACGGTGACGCTGGGCTTGTTGAGCTTGTTGAAAAAACGCGGTTTGCGCGTCCAGCCTTGCAAAGTGGGTCCTGATTACCTTGATACCGGCTGGCATACAGCGGTATGCGGTACTGCTTCCCGCAATCTTGATAGCTTTATGCTTCCCGTCCCCACGCTGAACGCTCTATTCAATGAGCAGATGCAACATGCGGATATCGCTGTTATTGAAGGTGTGATGGGGCTGTATGACGGCTATGGTACCGACCCAAACTACTGCAGCACCGCCGCGATGGCTAAACAGTTAGGCTGTCCGGTCATCTTACTGGTTGATGGCAAAGCCGTTTCCACCTCAATCGCCGCAACGGTAATGGGTTTTCAGCATTTTGATCCCACCCTGAACATCGCTGGCGTTATTGTTAATCGGGTTAACAGCGAAACGCATTACCAGTTACTGAAAGTCGCAATCGAACGTTACTGCGATGTACCCGTCTTAGGTTACGTACCCCGTATGGATGGGGTTGCCCTTCCCGAACGACATTTGGGTTTAGTCACCGCACGTGAGTCGGTTATCAATCAGCAACCGTGGCAGGAGTTTGCTGCCACGCTGGAGCAAACCCTTGATATTGACGCACTGCTGACATTAAGCCAGTCAACCAATCTTCCTGCTGGCGAATGGCCCGCGCTGCCTGCCCCAGATGCTGGAGCAGGGCTAACGCTTGCAATTGCCGATGACGAAGCCTTCAACTTCTACTACCCGGACAACATTACGCTGCTGGAACGCACGGGGCTTAATATTGTTCGTTTTAGCCCGTTGCACGACACCTGCTTACCCGACTGTCAGATGATCTGGTTAGGCGGTGGATATCCTGAGCTACACGCTGCGGCGCTGGCTCGCAATGTCTCGATGCTGAAGCAATTGCGAGCGGCACATCAACGTGGCGTCGCGATTTACGCAGAGTGTGGGGGGCTGATGTATCTCGGCAGTTCGCTTGAGGACAGTAACGGCGATACCTGGCTGATGGCGGATATCATTCCCGGCCACAGCAAAATGGGAAAACGTCTGACCCGATTTGGCTACTGCGAAGCGCAGGCCGCACAGCAAACATTGTTAGCAGCAGAAGGCGAAGTGCTGCGCGGGCATGAATTCCACTATTCCGATTTTACCCCTGAAACGCCAGCGGTGATGAACTGTCGCAAAGTGCGCGATGGTAAAACGCTGCAAGCCTGGTCCGGCGGCTGGCAGGTTGGAAACACCTTTGCCAGCTATTTACACGTTCATTTTGCTCAACGTCCGCAGATGCTTAGCCACTGGCTGACAGCCGCGAGGAGCGCGCTATGACGATCCTTGCGTGGTGTGTTGCCTGGCTGCTTGATTTTATCATCGGTGATCCGCAGAACTGGCCGCATCCGGTGCGCTGGATTGGCAATCTGATTTCTGCCGTGCAGCGAATTATTCGGCGTTATTGTCATAGCGACCGAGCGCTGCGCATTGGTGGCGCGGTGATGTGGATTGTGGTGGTTGGTCTGACCTGGGCTGCGTCCTGGGGCGTGCTGGTACTGGCAAAATCTGTTCACCCCTGGTTGGGTTGGGTGGTAGAGGTATGGATGATCTTTACCGTGCTGGCCGGGCGATGCCTGGCGAATGCCGCACAGGATGTCGAACGTCCTCTACGGGCCGGTGACCTTGCTGCGAGTCGGGAAAAACTGTCGTGGATAGTGGGGCGTGATACCTCGCAACTGCAACCGCAACAGATCAATCGTGCGGTGGTGGAAACCGTGGCTGAAAACACCGTCGACGGCATTATCGCGCCGCTGTTTTTTCTCCTTTTCGGCGGTGCGCCCCTGGCGATGGCCTACAAAGCGGTAAACACCCTTGACTCCATGGTGGGCTACAAAAATGAAAAATACCGCGCTATCGGTATGGTCAGCGCGCGTCTGGACGATGTCGCGAACTTTATTCCTGCAAGACTGAGCTGGCTGCTGCTGGGCGTGGCGGCATTTTTATGCCGTAAAGACGGCTCGCGAGCTTTACAGATTGGCTGGCGCGATCGCTACAACCACAGCAGCCCAAACTGCGCGTGGTCAGAGGCATCCGTAGCCGGTGCATTAGGCATTCGTCTGGGTGGTCCTAATGACTACTTTGGCGAGCGCGTTGAGAAACCGTGGATCGGTGATGCGCAACGCGACATTTCGGTAGACGACATTTCCCATACGATTCGACTGATGTGGGTGGCATCGACGCTGGCACTGGCGCTGTTTATTGCGCTGCGGTGGCTGTGGGCCGGTGTAGCCTGAGGACAACATAATGCAATATATCCAGCAACCCCAGGCGATTGAAGCCAAAAGTTTCGACATTATTGGCGAGATCATCCGTGAAACCCGTCCGGACTATCAGTTTGCCAGTCCGTTACATGAAGCCATTATCAAGCGGGTCATTCACACGACGGCAGATTTCGACTGGCTGGACATTCTGTGGTTTTCCAGTGATGTGCTGGAGCAGTTTTGTGCGGCGCTTAGCCGTTCGAGCGTGATTTATACCGACACCACGATGGCGCTTTCCGGGATCAATAAAACGCTACTGGCAAAATTCGGCGGTGAATGCCGCTGTTACATCAGTGACCCGCGGGTTGTGCGTACGGCAAAAGAGCAGGGGATTACCCGGTCCATGGCTGCTGTCGACATTGCGGTGAAGGAAGAGGGGGAAAAGCTGTTTGTCTTTGGCAACGCGCCAACAGCGCTGTTTCGCCTGCTTGAGCATGATGTCGCTGTCAGCGGTGTGGTTGGCGTACCGGTCGGGTTCGTTGGTGCAGAAGAGTCGAAAGATGCCTTGACCCAAAGCAAGTTGCCCGCCATTGCCGCGTTAGGCCGTAAAGGGGGGAGTAATGTCGCTGCCGCTATCGTCAACGCCATGCTTTATCACATGCAGGGGGCGCGATGAGCGAGGCCTTCGATACGCCGGTGTGGCACAACGGTAAAGCGCTGCGTAAAGGATATACCACGGGATCGTGCGCCACGGCGGCGGCAAAAGTGGCAGCGTTGATGGTATTGCGCCAACACCTCATCCATCAGGTTTCCATCGTCACGCCTTCCGGGGTGACGTTGTGCCTGAACGTTGAGTCGCCACATATCGAAGGGCAGCAGGCGATAGCCGCCATCCGCAAAGACGGTGGTGATGATGTGGACGCCACACATGGGATGCTGATTTTTGCGCGCGTGACGTTAGACGATAGTGGCGTGATTGCCTTACAGGGCGGTGAAGGGGTTGGTACGGTAACCCGCAAAGGGATTGGCCTACCGGTCGGTAGTTCGGCGATTAACCGTACACCTCGCCAGACCATTGAATCTGCCGTCCGCGAAGCGATTGGCCCAAATCGTGGGGCGCGGATTGAAATCTTCGCGCCAGAAGGTGAAGAACGGGCGCAAAAAACCTACAACTCCCGCCTTGGCATTCTGGGCGGCATTTCGATTATCGGCACCACGGGTATTGTCACGCCGATGTCGGAAGAGAGCTGGAAACGTTCTCTGTCGCTGGAGCTGGAAATTAAGCGGGCGGCTGGGCTGGAGCGTGTCGTACTGGTGCCGGGAAACCACGGCGAGCGTTTTGTGCGCGAGCAGATGGGTATCGACACCCAGGTTGTGGTCACCATGAGCAACTTTGTCGGCTACATGATTGAAGAAGCCGTACGTCTTGGATTCCGGCAAATTGTGCTGGTGGGACATCCCGGTAAGCTCGTCAAAATCGCGGCGGGGATCTTCCATACCCATAGCCATATTGCCGATGCCCGCATGGAAACGCTGGTGGCCCACCTCGCATTACTTGGCGCACCGCTGGAACTGCTGACGCTGGTCAGCGAGTGCGATACCACCGAAGCGGCGATGGAGCATATCGACGCATACGGTTTCCAACACATTTATGACCATCTGGCTCAGCGCATTTGTATGCGTGTTCTGCAAACATTGCGCTTTACCAAAAATCCACCGACCTGCGATGCCATCATGTTTTCCTTTGATAATCAGGTTCTTGGCAGTAATCGCCCGGTCGCAGAGATTGCTGAGGAGATGCAATGTTAACCGTTGTAGGGATGGGCCCCGCCGGTTTGCATTTGATGACGCCTGCGGCACGTGAAGCGGTCGCGGTGGCGGATGTTCTGGTCGGTGGAAAGCGGCATTTGCAGCAATTCCCGGATTTTGCCGGTGAACAGTTTGCTCTTGGCGCCAATATCCCGGAACTCCTGAGCTGGATTAGCGCGCACCAGGAGAAGCATGTTGTGGTACTGGCTTCTGGCGATCCGCTGTTTTACGGCATCGGGACGCGCATGGTGGCGCATTTTGGTATTGAGAATGTGCGGATTATTCCCGGGATTAGTGCGGTGCAGTACCTGTGCGCGCAGTCCGGTATTGATATGAACGATATGTGGCTGACCAGTAGCCATGGCCGCAGCGTCTGTTTTGATGAGCTGGCGCGACATAACAAGGTAGCGATGGTGACTGATGCGCTGTGTGGCCCGCGTGAAATCGCGCAGCAGCTCATTGCCCGAGGCAAGGGGCATCGCTGGATGGTGATTGGCGAAAACCTGGCGATGGAAAACGAAAAGATCCATTTCCTGCCTGTGCGTGAAGTTAACGCCGACTATGACATGAATGCAGTGGTGATCCTCGATGAAAGATGAGCTGTTTCTGCGTGGAGAGAAAGTGCCGATGACCAAAGAAGCGGTACGCGCACTTGCCCTCTCAAAACTTGAATTACACCGCGCCAGCCACCTGATTGATATAGGCGCCGGAACCGGCAGCGTGTCGATAGAGGCGGCGTTGCAATATCCCGGATTACGTGTCACGGCCATCGAACGTAATCCGGCGGCGCTCAGGTTGCTGGACGAAAACCGCCAGCATTTTGCCTGCGCAAATATCGATATTTTTCCCGGCGTTGCTCCCATGACCATCGCGGAAAAAGCCGATGCCATTTTTATGGGCGGCAGCGGTGGTCATCTGACCGACCTGATTGACTGGTCGATGCGTCAATTGCATCCCGCAGGGCGTTTGGTGATGACATTTATCCTCCAGGAAAACCTCAACACCGCCCTAACACATCTGGACCATCTTGGCGTACAGGGAGTGGATTGCCTGCAGCTACAGGTTTCCTCGCTTACCGCGCTTGGCAGTGGTCACTATTTTAAACCGAATAACCCCGTATTTGTTATCGCCTGTCAGAAGGAAGGAAACCATGTCTGAGATTTTTGATCCCCGTAGCGTGTGGTTTGTTGGCGCAGGTCCTGGCGATCGCGAGCTGATTACCCTCAAAGGTTACCGGTTGCTGCAACAGGCGCAGGTTGTTATCTACGCCGGATCGCTGATTAACACCGAACTGCTGGAGTATTGCCCTGCTGGTGCTGAATGTCACGACAGTGCCGAACTGCATCTGGAGCAGATCCTTGATCTGATGGAAGCCGGAGTGAAAGCGGGTAAGACCGTTGTGCGTCTGCAAACCGGCGATGTCTCGTTGTATGGTTCCGTGCGCGAGCAGGGCGAGGAGCTGACCAAACGCGGGATTGACTGGCAGGTGGTGCCCGGCGTCAGCGCGTTCCTCGGCGCGGCGGCGGAGCTGGGTGTTGAGTATACCGTGCCCGAAGTGTCACAGAGCCTGATCATTACGCGCCTGGAAGGCCGCACCCCGGTACCAGAGCGTGAACAGCTGGAGTCTTTTGCCAGCCACCAGACATCAATGGCGATATATCTTTCCGTCCAGCGTATTCATCGGGTGGCTGAGCGTCTGATTGAAGGCGGCTATCCGGCGACCACGCCCGTAGCGGTGATCTATAAAGCGACCTGGCCGGAAAGCCAGACCGTGCGCGGGACCCTGGCGGATATTGGCGACAAGGTTCGCGATGCTGGCATCCGTAAAACGGCCCTTATTCTGGTCGGTAATTTCCTGGGCTCGGAGTATCACTACTCCAAACTCTATGCGGCGGACTTTAGCCATGAATACCGTAAAGCCTGAGTCAATTGCGCTTTTTTGCCTGACTCCTGGCGGCGTTGTGCTGGCGAAACGTCTGGCAGCTATGCTGCCGGTTACCTGTTTTACCAGTGAAAAGCTGCTGGAGGAGGGGTTTATTCCCTTCGAAAACGGCTTTGCGAATACCGCTCGCGAAGCGTTTACGAATTATTCGGCGCTGATTTTTATCGGGGCGACCGGCATTGCGGTGCGCGTACTGGCCCCGCTGGTCAACGACAAGTTTTGCGATCCGGCGGTGGTGGTCATTGATGAACGTGCCCAGCATGTCATCAGCCTGCTCTCCGGTCATGCGGGCGGTGCTAATGCGTTGGCTCGTTATCTGGCGGGCATGTTGGGTGCCGACCCGGTTATCACCACCGCGACGGATGTGAACGATATGGCGGCACTGGATACGCTGGCATTTCAACTGAATGCCCGAATGAGTGATTTCCGTTCGGCGGTGAAGATCGTCAATCAGATGCTGGTCAGCAATAAGCGGGTTGGGCTGTGGTGGGATGACGAACTGACGCAGGATGTCAGCCATTGCGACCGGCGCGGATTTATTACGGTCACCGATCTCAACCAACTCCCTGAACTGGATGCTTTGGTGTGCATCACCTTACGCACCAATTTACCTGAGCTGCCTGTTCCGCACTGGAAGCTGGTGCCGCAGCGGGTTGTGGCCGGAATTGGTTGTCGCCGTGATACGCCGTTCCCGCTGCTGGCTGCGCTGCTTGCCCGCCAACTCGAAGCCCAACAGCTCGATCCGCTGGCGCTAAAAGCGATTGGCAGCATCACGCTGAAAAAAGATGAACAGGGACTTATCCAACTGGCTTCATGCTGCCGCGTTCCTTTCGAAACCTTTACTGCTGACGCGCTGCGTGAGCATGAGCACCGTTTTCCGGCCTCATCGTTTGTTCGCAAAACGGTGGGTACAGGAAGCGTTTCTGGTCCTGCAGCCTGGCTGTTGAGCCACGGACAACTGTTAGGCGAGACCCTGCGAGAACAGGGCGTCACTATCACTTTGGGAGTTTCACACTGATGTTAAGCGTAATTGGAATTGGCCCTGGCTCGCAGGCAATGATGACCATGGAAGCCGTTGAAGCACTGCAGGCAGCGGAAATCATCGTTGGCTATAAAACCTACACCCATCTGGTAAAAGCGTTCACTGGCGACAAGCAGGTGATCAAAACCGGGATGTGCAAAGAGATTGAACGCTGTCAGGCGGCGATCGAACTGGCGCAGGCGGGGCACAACGTGGCGCTGATCAGCAGCGGTGACGCGGGGATTTACGGTATGGCCGGGCTGGTGCTCGAGCTGGTCAGTAAGCAAAAGCTGGACGTTGAGGTCAGGCTAATCCCAGGGATGACCGCCAGCATTGCCGCCGCCTCTTTGCTGGGTGCGCCGTTGATGCACGATTTCTGCCACATCAGCTTAAGCGATCTGTTAACGCCGTGGCCGGTTATCGAAAAACGCATCGTTGCCGCCGGTGAGGCCGATTTTGTTATCTGTTTCTACAACCCACGCAGTCGGGGTCGCGAAGGACATCTGGCGCGCGCATTTGAGCTGTTATCTGCCAGCAAGAGCGCACAAACGCCGGTTGGTATTGTGAAGTCAGCCGGACGTAAAAAGCAGGAAAAATGGCTGACCACGCTGGGTGAAATGGACTTTGAGCCGGTTGATATGACCAGTCTTGTGATCGTGGGCAATAAAACAACCTATGTTCAGGACGGTCTGATGATCACGCCACGAGGTTATGTGCTGTGAATTATGGTGATGTGCTGGTCATGGGCGGCACCAGTGACGCGCGCATGCTGTGCCAGCAACTGGATGCGGCAAACGTGGCCTACACCCTGTCCGTTGCGACCCCGACGGGAAAGCAGCTGGCGGGAGACATCAAAGGCCAGGTGCGCTGCGGGCGTCTGGAACGCGAGCAAATGATTGCCTGGCTGCAGGAAAATCAGACGCGCTGGGTGATCGATGCCTCGCATCCGTACGCCGAGGTGGTGAGTCGCAACATTATGAATGCCTGCGAAGCGGCGGGCGTACTGCTGAGCCGCTACCAGCGCCCTGAGCAGTTGAGCGGATTAACTCACCCGCAGCTTTATACCGTACAAAGTATTCCGCAAGCCTGTGAGGTGGCGCGACGCTTCGGCGATCGCGTGCTGCTGACGACCGGTAGTAAAGATCTGGCCACCTGGCGCGAAGGGTTGCCTGAAAAAACGCTGCTGGCGCGTGTTCTGCCTGTTCCTGAGGTCATTCAGCAATGCGCGGATCTGGGATTTGGCGTCGGTGAAATCTTCGCACTGTGTGGGCCGTTTAGCGCCGAGTTCAACGCCGCGTTTTATCGCCAGTGTCAGGCTGATGTGGTGATCACTAAGGCTTCAGGCGCTGAAGGTGGTTATCAGGAAAAAGTTCAACCCTGTCTGGATGCCGGTATCCCCTGCATCGTGATTACACGTCCGGCACCGTTGGTGACGGGAGACGAGTTACTGGAAAGTCAGGCCGCCTTTGCGGCGCGTTTAACGCGCTGGCTGGCCGCGGCTTAAGGAGTTAGAGATGAAAAAGGCGCTTCTGGTGGTCAGCTTTGGCACCAGCTATCACGACACCTGTGAAAAAAATATTGTGGCCTGTGAGCGCGATCTCGCAGCCAGTTGCCCTGATCGCGACCTGTTCCGGGCGTTTACCTCCGGGATGATTATCCGCAAGCTCAAGCAGCGTGACGGCATTGAAATCGACACACCGCTGCAGGCGCTGCAAAAACTGGCGGAGCAGGGGTATCAGGATGTGGCTATTCAGTCGCTGCACATTATCAATGGCGACGAATACGAAAAAATTGTCCGCGAAGTGCAAAGTATGCGTCCGCTGTTTTCACGCCTGACGTTGGGTGTACCGCTACTGAGCAGCCATGAAGATTACGCCCAGCTGATGCTGGCGCTGCAACAGCAAATGCCGACGCTTAGAGAAAATGAAAAAGTGGTGTTTATGGGACACGGCGCCAGCCATCATGCCTTTGCCGCCTATGCCTGTCTCGACCATATGATGACGGCGCAGCGCTTTCCGGCGCGGGTTGGGGCGGTGGAAAGCTATCCGGAAGTGGATGTGCTGATTGAAAGTTTATCTCAGGAAGGGGTGGCGGCGGTGCATCTGATGCCGCTGATGTTAGTTGCTGGTGACCATGCCATCAATGATATGGCCTCTGACGAAGATGATTCGTGGAAAACATTGTTCAATGCGGCCGGGATAAAGGCTACGCCATGGCTCAGTGGACTGGGTGAGAATCCGGCGGTTCGCGCCATGTTCGTGGCACATTTACAGCAGGCGCTTAATGTGGCGCTGGAGGAAGCAGCATGAGCGGGAAACTGTACGCATTAAGCACCGGACCTGGCGCTTCCGATCTGATCACCGTACGTGCTGCGCGTACGCTGGGCATGCTGGATATTCTCTATGCGCCTGCCGGGCGTAAAGGCGGCGATAGCCTGGCGCTGTCGATTGTACGGGAGTATATCGGCGAGCAGACCGAGGTCCGCTGCTGCCATTTTCCCATGAGTGCCGACAGCGCGGAAAAAGAGGCCGTCTGGGATGAGGTTGCAACCGCGCTGGTTCAGGAAGTCGAAGCTGGAAAAAAAGTAGGTTTTATTACGCTCGGCGACGCCATGCTGTTCAGTACCTGGGTCTTTTTACTGCAGCGCATTGGTTCGCCTGACTGGTTAGAAATCGTCCCGGGCGTGACTTCTTTCGCTGCGATTGCCGCGCGTTCGAAAACCCCGCTCGCCATGGAGCAACAATCGCTGGCAGTGGTCTCCTGTACCGCGCCGGAAGCTGAAATTCAGCAGGCGTTAAAGCAGCATGACAGTCTGGTGTTGATGAAAGTGTACGGTCGTTTTGCGCGTATCAAAGCGCTGCTGCAACAAGAAGGTTTGTTGGGCTGCGCATTAATGATGTCTGAAGCCACGCTGCCAGGTGAACAGTGCTGGCGTCATCTCGATGAGGTGAGCGACGATCAGCCGCTGCCTTATTTCTCGACCATTCTGGTCAACAAACAGTGGGAGTATGCACAATGAAGCTTGAACAACAGCTAAAACAGCTGTCTTTCAGCGGGTTGGCTGCGGCGCTATTACTGATGATTGTTCCTGAGCAAGCGTTCGCCATGCACATTATGGAAGGCTTCTTGCCGCCGATGTGGGCGCTGGCATGGTGGCTGCTGTTTTTACCCTGTCTGTGGTACGGGCTGGTGCGCTTGCGCCAAATCGTGCAGGAAGATAACCACCAGAAAGTTTTACTGGCACTGTGCGGCGCCTTTATTTTTGTGCTGTCGGCGCTGAAAATTCCTTCCGTTACCGGAAGTTGTTCACACCCTACCGGCGTAGGCCTGGCAGTTATCCTGTTTGGACCTGGCGTAGTGGCCATCCTCGGGGCGATCGTTCTGCTGTTCCAGGCACTGCTGCTGGCACACGGTGGTTTAACGACGCTTGGCGCGAACGGCATGTCGATGGCGGTAATTGGCCCGGTAGTGGGTTACATGGTGTGGAAAATGGCCTGCCGTGCAGGGCTGCGTCGTGATGTTTGCGTCTTCTTGTGCGCGATGCTGGCGGATCTCGTCACCTATTTCGTGACGTCGGTACAGCTGGGCGTGGCGTTCCCGGATCCCTCTGCTGGCGCTACCGGTTCAATCATTAAGTTCATGGGGATTTTCTGTCTGACGCAGATCCCAATCGCGATTGCGGAAGGGTTACTCACCGTGCTGATTTACGATCAGCTAACCAAACGCCAGTTAATAACCGCACAAGGACATTAACGATGAAAAAGACGCTGATTATATTGGGCATGGTAGTGGCGCTGGTGATCCTGCCGTTCTTTATCAACCACGGTGGAGAGTACGGCGGTTCAGACGGTGAGGCGGAGAGTCAGATTCAGGCTATTGCCCCGCATTATGAACCCTGGTTCCAGCCGCTGTATGAACCGGCAAGCGGTGAAATTGAAAGTCTGCTGTTTACACTTCAGGGATCGCTGGGCGCAGCCGTGATTTTCTATATTCTGGGTTATACCAAGGGCAGGCAACGCCGTGATGACCGGGCTTGACAGGCTTAGCTATCAAAGCCGTTGGGTTCATGTCTCGCCAGTGCGGAAATTTCTGCTCTGGCTGGTGATGATGATTCTGGCGTTTACTCTGCCCCCGTTGGGGCAGGGTATTGAGCTGTTATTGATTGCCGCGCTGAGCTGCTGGCTGCTGCGTATTTCCTTCTGGCGCTGGTGCCGTTGGATGGCATTACCGTTTGGTTTTCTGGCGGTTGGCGTAGTGACCATCCTGTTTAGCATCAGCCGCGATCCACAGACGCTGTTGGCCAGCATGCCTGTGGGAAGTTACTGGTTGGGGATCAGCGCACCAGGTCTGGTGACAGCGAATGAAACATTCTGGCGCAGCCTTGCTGCGCTGGCGGCAACCTTCTGGCTGGTACTGAATCTGCCGTTTCCGCAATTAATTATCCTACTCAAACGCGCGCACGTTCCTCGCCTGCTAACTGAGCAGATCCTGCTGACCTGGCGGTTTATTTTTATTCTCTTAGACGAGGCGCTGGCTATTCACCGCGCACAAACGCTGCGTTTTGGTTATCGTAGCTTGCCGTTGGGCTACCGCTCTCTGGCAATGCTAGTGGGATTGCTGTTCACCCGCGTGTTGATCCGCTACCAGCAAATGACCACCACACTGGATATCAAACTTTATCAGGGTGATTTTCACCTGTAAGGAAAAGTATGCTTGCCACCTCAGCGCTTTGGTTTCGCTATCAGGATGACCCGATCCTCAAAGGGCTAACGCTGGATTTTTCTACGCATGCCGTCACCGGGTTGGTAGGCGCTAATGGTTGCGGGAAATCCACGCTGTTTATGAACCTGAGTGGCTTATTGCGCCCACAGCAAGGCGCGGTGATGTGGCAGGGCAAACCGCTGGATTACAGTAAACGCGGCCTGCTGGCGCTGCGTCAACAGGTGGCAACGGTATTTCAGGACCCCGATCAGCAAATTTTTTATACCGATATCGACAGCGATATCGCCTTTAGCCTGCGCAATCTCGGGGTGGATGAGGCTGAAATCGCCCGACGCGTGGAAGATGCGCTTACGCTGGTCGACGCCCAGCATTTTCGCCATCAGCCCATTCAGTGTTTAAGCCATGGGCAAAAAAAACGCGTAGCGATAGCCGGGGCCTTGGTGTTGCAGGCGCAGTATCTGCTGCTGGATGAACCTACTGCGGGCCTCGACCCGTCAGGCCGCACACAGATGATTGAGATTATCAAACGCATCGTAGCGCAAGGAAACCATGTCGTAATTTCAAGCCATGATATCGATCTTATCTATGAAGTCAGCGATGCGGTGTACGTTTTACGCCGGGGCGAAGTACTCACGCACGGCACGCCAGGCGACGTTTTCGCCCGTACGGATCTTATTGAACAAGCGGGATTAACTCAGCCCTGGCTGGTGAAGCTGCATACCGAGTTGGGCTTCCCGCTGTGTAAAACAGAGGCTGAATTTTTTAGCTGTATGCGAGAGAACGCACTGAAGGAGGCGTCATGACGCAGGCAATAATGTTGCAGGGAACGGCATCTGATGTGGGTAAAAGCGTATTGGTCGCCGGGCTGTGTCGTATTTTTTATCAGGATGGACTGCATACCGCACCGTTCAAATCGCAGAACATGGCGCTGAACTCTGGCATTACGCCAGAGGGAAAAGAAATGGGCCGCGCGCAAATTTTTCAGGCTGAAGCCGCAGGTATTACGCCAGATGTGCGTATGAACCCGGTTCTGCTTAAACCGACCAGCGATCGCAAAGCGCAGGTAGTGCTGATGGGCAAAGTAGCGACTGATATGGACGCGGTGAGTTACCACGAGTACAAACCACGTCTGCGGGAACAGATCCTGTCAGTTTATAACAGCCTGGCGCAGGAGTTCGATGTGCTGGTGCTGGAAGGTGCGGGGAGTCCGGCAGAGATTAACCTGCGCGATCGCGATATCGTCAATATGGGCATGGCAGAAATGGCGCAGTGCCCTGTCGTTTTGGTGGCGGATATCGATCGTGGTGGGGTATTCGCCTCCATTTACGGCACGCTGGCGCTGTTGCACGATCACGAACGCGCACGCGTAAAAGGGGTGATCATCAATAAGTTTCGCGGTGATGTGACGCTGCTGCACTCCGGTATCGAGCAAATTGAAGCGCTGACCGGTGTTCCGGTGCTGGGCGTGATGCCATGGCTGGATGTTGATCTGGAAGATGAAGATGGCGTTGCACTGCAAAAGGGCAAGTATTTGCGCACTGATAAACGCGACATCGACATCGCCGTTGTGCAAATCCCGCACATTTCTAACTTTACGGATTTCAATGCGCTTGCTGCGCAGCCGGATGTGCGTGTGCGCTATGTTCGCCAGCCTGAAGAGCTGGCGGGGGCCGATCTGGTGATTTTGCCCGGCAGCAAAAATACCCTTGGCGATCTGGTGTGGCTGCGTGAAAGCGGGATGGCGCATGGCGTCGTGCAATTGCATCGTAATAACGTACCGGTGGTGGGGATTTGCGGCGGTTATCAAATGCTCGGCGATACCATCATTGATGAAGTGGAGTCAGGACTCGGTACGCTGCCGGGGCTGGGCTTGCTCAATACCGTAACCCATTTTGCCCAGCACAAAACCACGACCCTGGTTGAGGGGCAAATGTCCTCATCGCTGCCTGACTGGCTGGCGGGCACGGCGGGGCTATCCGTTCGCGGTTATGAAATTCATATGGGCGAAACAGCATTAACCGATGAATGTCAGTCGGTGATGACGTTGCACAAAGACGGCGGCAACGTGGTTGACGGCGCGGTCACTGCGGATGGTCTGGCGTTCGGCACCTATCTTCACGGTCTTTTCGACAGCGATGATTTCACCCGTGCGTTGGTCAATGGCCTGCGAGAACGTAAAGGGTTAGCTCCGCTGGATTCCACCTTCCATTACGCGCAATATAAATCGCAGCAGTTTGATCTGCTGGCGGATGCGATGCGGCAACACATCGATATTGAGAAAATTTATACCATCATGCAGCAACACCGGGAGCCAGTATGATGATTCTGGTTACTGGCGGCGCGCGAAGCGGTAAGAGTCGGCATGCGGAAGCGCTGATCGCTGATTCCCCAAACGTTTTGTATATTGCGACTTCGCAGATTTTTGATGAGGAGATGGCTGCGCGAATTCAGCATCATCGCGATGGACGTCCTGCGCACTGGCGTACAGCCGAACGTTGGCAACATCTTGATGAACTGATCACGGCCGCGAACGATCCTCAGGAAGCCATTCTGCTTGAATGCATCACTACGATGGTGACCAACCTGCTGTTTGCTCTGGGCGGTGACAGCGATCCTGACAACTGGGATTACGCGGCGATGGAGCAGTCTATCGAAGGTGAAATCCGTTCGCTGATTGCAGCCTGTCAGCGCTGCCCGGCAAAGATCGTGTTGGTCACTAACGAAGTGGGAATGGGGATTGTGCCGGAGAACCGTCTGGCGCGGCATTTTCGTGATATTGCAGGACGCGTGAACCAGCGACTGGCGGCGGCGGCTGATGAGGTCTGGCTGGTGGTATCAGGAATTGGAGTCAAAATAAAATGAGTAAGTTGTTCTGGGCAATGCTCTCTTTTATCAGTCGCTTGCCCGTTCCTGCTCGCTGGTCGCAAGGACTGGATTTCGAGCACTATTCCCGCGGTATTGTGATGTTTCCCCTGATTGGCGTCGTGTTGGGAGGGTTGACGGGGCTGGTCTTCATGGCGCTCCGGACCTGGTGCGGTATACCGTTGGCCGCTCTTTTTGCGGTGCTGACGCTGGCGTTATTGACCGGTGGATTTCATTTGGATGGTCTGGCGGATACCTGTGACGGCATTTTTTCGGCGCGCCGACGCGAGCGGATGCTGGAAATCATGCGCGACAGTCGTCTGGGAACCCACGGCGGACTGGCGTTAATTTTCGTTTTACTGGCGAAGGTGCTGGTGGTGAGCGAACTGGCTTTGCGTGGCACGCCGATGCTGGCTGCGCTGGCGGCGGCATGTGTCGCCGGGCGAGGAACGGCGGTGTTGCTGATGTATCGGCATCGCTATGCCCGCGAAGAAGGGCTGGGCAACGTTTTTATTGGCAAAGTCACCGGGCGTCAAACCTGCGTTACGTTGGGATTGGCGGCGATCCTTGCCGCCGTGCTGCTTCCCGGCATGCGCGGCGTGGCAGCGCTGGTTGTCACAATGGTGGCGATTTTTATTCTTGGGCAGTTATTAAAACGCACGTTGGGTGGGCAAACCGGCGATACGCTGGGCGCTGCCATTGAACTTGGCGAGTTGATTTTCTTGCTGGCTCTGCTCTGAGTCAGCCCACATACTGGAACCCTTATGCAGACTTTAACCTCTTTACTCCGCGCGATCCCATTACCTGACAGTGCCGCGATGCTGCGCGCGCAGCAGCATATCGACGGCTTGCTTAAGCCGCCGGGAAGCTTGGGGCGACTCGAATCTCTCGCCGTGCAATTGGCCGGGATGCCTGGCCTGAAGGGTGTGCCGCATGTGAATGGCAAAGCGATGCTGGTGATGTGCGCCGATCACGGCGTGTGGGATGAAGGGGTTGCCGTTTCACCTAAAGTTGTCACGGCTATACAGGCTGCCAATATGACGCGTGGAACGACCGGCGTCTGCGTCCTCGCCGCTCAGGCGGGGGCGAAGGTCCATGTGATAGATGTGGGGATTGATGCTGAACCTATTCCCGGCGTGGTGAATATGCGTGTGGCACGCGGCTGCGGCAATATAGCCGAAGGCCCGGCAATGAGCCGTTCGCAGGCCAAGGAGCTGTTGCTGGAAGTCATTCGCTATACCCATGAACTGGCCAAAGACGGTGTGACGCTGTTTGGTGTCGGTGAGCTTGGTATGGCAAATACTACACCTGCGGCGGCCATTGTTAGCGTGCTTACCGGCAGTGATGCTGAGGAAGTCGTGGGTATTGGCGCTAACCTTCCTCTTTCTCGGGTGGGGAATAAGGTAGACGTTGTGCGTCGGGCAATTGCCGTCAATCAGCCGGATCGCCATGACGGTGTCGATGTGCTGGCTAAAGTTGGTGGGTTCGATCTTGTCGGCATGGCAGGGGTAATGTTGGGGGCGGCCTCCTGCGGCCTGCCGGTCGTGCTGGATGGTTTTCTTTCTTATTCTGCTGCGCTGGCGGCCTGCCAGATTGCACCACAAATTAAACCCTACCTAATCCCGTCACATTTCTCCGCTGAGAAGGGCGCCCGTACCGCGCTGGCGCATCTTGAATTGGATCCGTATCTGAATATGGGGATGCGTTTGGGCGAAGGCAGTGGGGCCGCGTTGGCGATGCCAATTGTTGAGGCTGCTTGTGCGATGTACAACAATATGGGGCAGTTAGCCGCCAGTAACATCGTGCTTCCGGATGGTAAGGAAGCGTAGTTACCGCTCAACCTGAACCTCGCCTGTTGGCGAGGTTTTTTTATGCGCAAATATGTCGTAACCCACTAAAACAGATAATAAAAGCTATAATTAACGGATATCTGCTGCGACGAGGGAAAGGAAAAAGATGCGTCGTGTAAAACTGCTTTGTTCACTCATTATGTTGCTTGCGAGTCAGGGCGCGCAGGCGGTGAGTTATCCACTGCCGCCAGAGGGCAGTCGCCTGGTGGGTAGCCCTTTGACTATTACGGTTCCACCAGGTAATACCAAGCCGCTGGAGGCATTTGCCGCTCAGTACGGGCAGGGGTTGAGCAATATGCTTGAAGCTAATCCGGGCGTCGATGTTTTTCTGCCTAAATCGGGTTCAACGCTGGTTGTGCCGCAGCAACTGATATTACCGGATACCGTACGCGAGGGGATTGTCATCAACGTCGCCGAGATGCGGCTTTACTATTATCCTGCTGGCAGCAATACGGTTGAGGTTTTACCCATTGGCATTGGTCAGGCGGGTAGAGAAACGCCGCGCAACTGGGTGACGGCGGTAGAGCGTAAGCAGGAAGCACCAGGCTGGACACCGACGCCAAATACCCGACGCGAATACGCCGCTCGCGGGGAAAGCTTGCCAGCATTTGTTCCTGCCGGGCCAGAAAATCCGATGGGCCTGTATGCAATTTATATCGGCAGGCTTTATGCCATTCACGGGACAAATGCCAATTTCGGTATTGGTCTGCGGGTAAGCCAGGGGTGTATCCGTTTGCGGAATGACGACATCAAGTACCTGTTTGATACGGTGCCTGTAGGGACCCGTGTACAATTAATTGACCGACCGGTGAAATACAGCGAAGAGCCGGACGGTAGTCGTTGGGTGGAAGTGCATGAGCCGCTGTCGCGAAATCGTTCGGAATACGAGTCTGACAGAAAGGTACCTTTGCCAGTCACTCCCGCTCTGCGTACCTTTATCAGCGGGAATGACGTGGATGTGAGCCGTGGGAACCAGGCACTGGAAAGACGTTCCGGTATGCCGGTGAACATCAGCCTGGTACAGAAACATTATTAATTTTCAGGGCGACTCTGGTGACCTTCAGGTCGGATGGGTCGCTTTTTTTATTTGATACTGCCCCATTTTTACCACGCCAATATGGTCTGCCATTAGTTGAGCTTCGTGTTCGCTGTGGGTAACCAACAGCGCCGTTTGCCCGGCGGCGCGCAAAATATCCCGTACCTCGTTGCCAAGACGTTCACGCGTGCGCTTATCAAGGCTGGAGAAGGGTTCATCGAGCAACAGGATTTCCGGATGTGGCGCCAACGCACGCGCAAGGGCGATACGCTGCTGTTGCCCGCCTGAAAGCTCATGCGGATAGCGGTTGGCATGGCTGTGTAACTCCACCATTTTCAACAGCTCAGTCACTCTGGCCTGTTGTTCCTCACGCGGCATGCGACGCAATCCAAAGGCCACATTTTGCTGCGCAGTCAGATGGGGGAATAACGCATATTCCTGGAAGACCATGCCGACATGACGTTTTTCCGGTGGCAGATGAATGCCGGGACCGGCAACACGGCGCTGTGACACATAGATCTCTCCGTTTTGCAGGCGTTCAAATCCGGCAACTGCGCGTAGCACCGTGGTTTTTCCGCAGCCTGAAGCGCCCAGCAGACAGGCGATTTCACCTTTACGTACCGACATTGAAAATCCGCTCAGTACCGATTGCTGGCTGTTGCCATAAGTAACGTGTACATCCTGGAGTCGTAATGCAATTTCTGACATTGTTGCTCTCTTAACCACGGCGAGTCATTTGGTGACGCACCAACAAAATAACCGGTAGCGTGCCAGCTAAAACAATCATTAGCGCGGCGATAGCACCTTCTTCATAGGTTCCACGGGCGGCTTCCGCATACAACAATGTTGCCAGCGTTTCGAAATTGACCGGGCGCAAAAGCAACGTTGTTGGCAATTCTTTCATGGCATCGGCAAAAACCAGCAGGGCACTGCTGACTAACGCTGGGCGCAGCAGGGGAAAATGGACCCGTGCAAACGTCCCCGCACCATTCTCACCCAACAGACGAGACGCCTGTTCCAGCGAGGGGGGGATACGGCCCAGACCAGAATCCAGTGCGCCAATGGCAATCGCCTGGAATCGCATGGCACAACAAATTACCAGCAGGATCCCGGCGGACATCAGCGGCAGACCACGAACATCCAGTAAATCGGCCAGCCAGCGGTCTACCGCCATGGCGGGTGTCAAAAAACCAATTGCCAGAATTGTGCCGGGAACCGCATAGCCTAAAGAAGCCAGACGCATCACGCCGCGACGAAATCCTGGCATGGCGTTGTCGGCGGCGCTATGACGCGCGCTCCAGGCCACTAACATACTGACGCAAACCACCACCAGCGTGGTTCCCGCCGCCAGCGATAGCGTATTTTGTAATGCTGATAGTAACGAAGAGGAAAGCGGATTCTCATCACCTATGCGTTTGGCGCTTTCCCACATTAAAAACAGAACCGGAGCCAGAAAACCCAGCAGGACAGGCAGTGAAATAACGCCACCGAGCAGCCAGCCACGCCAGCCCTGCACGCGCGTAGGTTGAATTTCCCGTAGGCTGCGACTGCTGAATCCTTGTTTTCTGCGACCATAAAATTCCAGCGTCAGAATAAGGAATATAAACATCAGCATCATGCAGGCAATTTGCGCCGCGGCAGATAAATCAGAACGCGAGATCCATGTGGTGTACACGGTAACGGTTAACGTCTGTACCCCGAGAAACTCCGATGCGCCGATATCGTTGAGCGTTTCCAGTAGTGCCAGGCTGATCCCAACGGCCAGTGCCGGACGGGCCATGGGCAATGCAACACGAAAGAAGGTTCCGGTTGCGCTGCATCCCAGCGTGCGTGCGGCTTCCAGTAAATGGGCCGGTTGGCTAATAAACATGGCGCGGGTTGTCAGATACACGTATGGGTAAAGCACCAATCCGAGTAGGATGATTGCGCCGGAAAGTGAGCGCAAATCTGGCAGACGGAACTGTCTTGGGCTGTCAAAACCCAGTAAAAAACGGATAAAGGTTTGCAGGGGGCCAATCGGATGCAGCAGATCGAGCCACGCAAAGGCCACAATGTAGGTCGGCATCGCCAGCGGCAACAGTAACGCCCAGCTAAGTATTTTACGTCCAGGGAAATCCCATGCCGTTACCGCCCATGCGCTGCCTACGCCAATCACGCCGACCATCACCGCGACACCGGCTAATAACAGCACGGTATTTTTTAGTGCGGCAGGTAGTACATACGTCAGGAGATTACCCCAGTGAGATAAATCGGCCTGGGTAGCCTGCCAAATCAGCGCAATGATCGGTGTCAGAACGCCAAGCGCTACGCACAGTGCGCCAAGATGTAGCGGCGTTAATAATGACTGCGGCCCGGAAACCAGGCCGCGTAACGTCGGAAACTGCAGAGGTTTATTGATCGAATCCAACTTTATCTACCAGCAGACTAGCTTGTTTACGATATTTAACGATTTCGGTTAATGGTGTTTTATCGACGTCGATTTCGCCAATAGTTGCGTTGATAACCGGGTCAAGCGTCACGCCTTTCAGTACCGGGTATTCGAAGTTCGCTTTCGCATACTGCTGCTGGGCAGGTGCTGAAACCAGATATTCCATCAGCTTAACGGCATCGGCTTTATTTGGCGCATAGCGGGCTACAGCTGCACCACTGATGTTGACGTGTGTACCGCCATTTTCAAAGGTAGGTTTAACGACTTTAATCGCATCGCCCCATTGACGCGCATCGCTGCCTTCTTTGGCATTTTTCATATGGCCGACGTAATAGGAGTTGGCGAGACCAATATCGCAAATGCCGCCGAGGATATCGCGAGCAACATCGCGATCGCCACCAGTAGCTTTACGCGCCAGGTTAGCTTTCACACCGCGCAGCCATTCTTCGGTCTTTGCTTCGCCGTGATGAGCAATCATTGCGGCGATCAGCGCCGTGTTATACGGGTGCTGTCCGGAACGAATACAGACTTTACCTTTGTACTCAGGGCTGGCGAGTTGTTCGTAATGCCAGTTATCGATTGGCAGTGACTTCTCGGCATACAGCACGCGGGCACGCATCGATAGCGCAAACCACTGATTATCTGCACCGCGCAGATTAGCCGGAATAGCGGTTTTCAGTGCTTCTGACTCTACTGGCTGAGTTACATCCGCTTCCACTAAATCAATGAGATTACCGGCATCGACGGTCATCAGCAGGTCGGCAGGTGAATTTTTACCTTCAGCTTTAACGCGCTCAAGCATACCGTCCTTGATATAGACCGTACTGACTTTGATGCCGCTGGTTTTGGTCCAGCTATCAAGCAAAGGCTGGATCAGACCTGGTTCACGGGTGGTATAGAGCGTTAACGTTTCCTGAGCGAAAGCCGGTAGGCTAACTGAGAAGACCAGGGAAGAGGCAAGTGTGATACGGCGCAGTCCGGCGCGAGGCAGAGAATTCATCGTTTATATCCCAGAGTAATTGGAACGTACAGTGAACCGAGCGAGGGCTCGTTCCTTTGGCTCGCGTACAATAAATGATAATCACTAGCACTTACAATAATTGCAAAGTTTAAACGATTTACATTTACATAACTTTAATCAACGTTGTGATGCGGCATGTAACGGGGTGCGGAGCAGGCAGGGTGCTTATGAGAGGGGATTTTATAGCGACCGAAAAGCAAAAAGCCTGCTTAGTTTCCTAAGCAGGCTTCTTAAATTTGGCTCCTCTGACTGGACTCGAACCAGTGACATACGGATTAACAGTCCGCCGTTCTACCGACTGAACTACAGAGGAATCGTGTGAACGAGGCGCATATTACTGACCTCACCATGAGGTGTCAACAGTAAAATTAGCGCGTCATTTCAATTGCTTAATTAATCTTCAAATTCAGCGTTAATGCACATTTGGTGAGCGATAATGACCATCTTAGCGGGTATCGCGTAACCGCTCCATGGGGTTCTGGCGGTAAAACTGAATAAAACGCTGCCATAAGGCCGGAAAACGTGGCGCAAATAATTCAGGAGCACTGAAGAAATACTCCGAAAGAACGGCAAAGCATTCGGCCGGGTCGGTTGCTGCGTAAGCATCTATACTGCACGCGGTTTCACCGACCAGATCAATTTCATCCTGAATGTTATTCATTGCGGCATACAGGTCGTGCTCCCAACCGGCAATATCTCGCAGAGGGATCGCCGGAATACCGCTGGCGCGGTCGCCATTACGCATATCAAGCTTATGTGCCACTTCATGGATGATCAGATTAAAGCCGGAGGCATCAAAAGAATCCTGAATGTCGAGCCAGTTAAGGATTATCGGACCTTGCTGCCAGCTCTGCCCGGACTGTACAACCCGTTGATTATGCACCAGCCCAATATCGTCTTCCCATTCATCGTCCACGACAAACGGGGCAGGGTAGATGAGAACTTCATGAAACCCGTCGAGCCACTCGACCCCTAATTCCAGGACAGGCAAACAGAAAAGCAGCGCAATGCGCGCACTTTTCAGCGGGTCAAGTTCAAACCCCTGAAGCGCTACCAATCTTTTTTGCTGTAAAAAGCGCTCGGCCAGGGCGATAAGCCTGGCTTGTTCTTGCTCGGTGAGATTCACCAGAAGAGGAATAGCCAGGGCGTCGTCCCACGGCCAGTCGTCACTCCGGGTTGTTTCTTGCTCTTTCCAGGGCCACTTAATCATCGTTTTGCTCGCAAACTCGTCACTTGAACGAAATTGACGGAACGGGGTCTGTTAAAATGCCAAATTACCTGGCATCATGGCAACCGCCAAAACGGAGAGATGCCAGAGCGGCTGAATGGACCGGTCTCGAAAACCGGAGTAGGGGCAACTCTACCGGGGGTTCAAATCCCCCTCTCTCCGCCACTATTCAACTACTTATGCTAAACATTGTCTGTGATTCGGCTCAACTTGAGAAAATTTTGAGAGAAAAAAACTAGCTTATATTATCCCTTGATATTATCTTGATTGAGTCGTCGTAAACGGAACTACTGGACTTGAGCATGAATTCATCTATTGCATCTGTTTCGCCTGTTGTTGCCAACAATAATCAACAATTATTATCCGATTTGATTACAGCGCTTGAGCAAACAAATCTATATTCATTTATTTCTCAAGTGGCAACTGTGTATGGATTTCCACCTGTTAAAGGTGGTATGGATGCTGTTCTTAAGGCTATCGAGGCGTCTATTCAGACTCCAACTGCAGCATTTCCTAATGCTACATTAAGTTCACTTGAGAAAATGATAGATAGGATAATAATTTCTGGAAGTAACTATTATGCTATCGATGAAACACAAGACTCTAATTTTCAAAATATAATCCAGAATGTTTTTAGCTCAAGTACAACTGATTCAAGGTATGAAAATTATTATCCAAGAAAGTTATATGATGGGAACTCACTTGGGAATAATGTCAAAGGTCTTTATCTAACTAAGTTAATTAATACTGGCGATGGTTTTGCTTTTATCTTTTCATATGTTTATAGTATAAAAATTAAGGGCAGTCGTGGATTGGGGCTATCATATACCCCGCAGCAACAATTTATAACAGTATTTGTACCTCATAATAAAAACAGGATCGAGTATCGTCTTCCTAAAAATTTAGGTAAACGGGAGGCAGCTAAAGCACTTGCGTCTGTGCGTAATAAGTTTTCTGATATGCTCATCAGTACCAATAATACAATACAATTCGAACCAATTAATTTTTATAATGCGATCAATAGTATTATTGCTGATAGAACGTTTGGACAGGCAGTTCAGATAATTTATGTAGGTTCTAACACAGGTTCTGATGCTAATGTGATCGGCCGCAAAGATCCGACATATGAAGCTAGAGATGTTCAGATAACTAATATGAAAAGAAATGACGTTTATACTCCACGTTCTGTAGCCGTTAGATTTTACAGAAATAACGGTGACTTTACAGAATTGGGTCTAGACCCAAATAAGAAATCGTGGTTGGATGATAGTTTCTGTGGTGAATTTTATGTTGATTTTCCTGAAGATACAATCTCATTAAATGGTTTGATTGAAAATGTCATCTCGCGAAAATGATAGAATCAAGGATATAATGATGCTTTTGTCTGAACAAAGGATATTATTGGATGAAATTAAGGATGTATTTCCTGAAAAGGATATTTCATTATTCAATAATGTTCTGAGTTTCATTCAAAATAATATTGATAAAAATTATTATCCGATTAAAGTATTGAGGCAAGCATCAGGCTGCGAATCGGACTTGGACTTACTAAAAATAGTCCGTTACTTTTGTGGTGCCTATTCTAAATTATTCAATATAACTTATTGCTATTATGATTTTGATGGAGAAGAAGTGCCAATTTCTGCAGAATGTTACTATAATGCTCTGATTAGTGGTACTTCTCCGATTAGTTTATTATCTGGGCGCGAAATTGATGATTTCGATATTAATAACATTTCTTTTTACTGTATATTAAATGTCAAACAATCTACTTCAAAATATAACACACGCTGAATTAGCTGCGCTCGTAAACTTGAAACCATTCGATGAGGATGTGTTTGTAGAAAATCTATATGCTGATATTTCTAAAGCAATAAAGCATATTGAGAAAACTGCTGATAAATATTACTCAGATGATGAAGATAAGATCACTAATTTGTTAGTTTTATTTCTCAAAGGTGTTGGGTATAACGCATCCGAACAAACAAAATCTAATGGATCCGTTGATATTACAGTTCAGGATCGTGATCAAAGTTTTACTTGGCTCGCCGAAGCAAAAAGAGGCAATACATATAATGGTGTATTTGAAGGTATGTTACAACTTGTAACGAGATATATTTCTGATGAGAAATATGCTGGTTTCTTCATTTACCATCAGAAACTTGATTCCTCGAGTTACTTTAAAAACTGGTTCAGTTACCTTAGCTCTGGTGATTTTGAAAAGTATAAGGCTATTTCTGATAGGCTTGATGAGTGCCGATTCCATTTTAAAAAGAGTTCCATAGCGAATGCGTTTACCGGAAATAAATGCTATTTTGACTATGATATAATTTCAAAAAAAGGAACACCAGTAAAAGTTAGAAATTTTATTTTAAGTTTACACTATAATCCTGCTGATAAAAGTGGTCGGAGTAATCAATCCTTGAAAGTTGGGCAAGCGAAAATTTATGTTAATGAAGTATGTGATAAATGGTTACGTGAACAAAAAACTCCCGATGATATTGATAAATTCATGACCTCATTAAATTTAGCTTTTCCTAGTTTATTTGAATAAGTGCGCATCTGCGCACTAAGAGTCTAATTTTTATTCAATGTTGGCGTAATGTGAATTTTTCCTATCATAAACAATAACTTGTTATTCAGTTTTGTGTTAACTGAATAACTTTTTTCTTTTCCAGAACCCTTGTAATCTGATATGTCTTTTGCTTTGAGGTCATGGAAGGTACAATCAAGTGGTCTACCAAGCTTATTACCTACCGCAGTTTTTATTTTTTCCCAAGCTTCGTTAAATCCTTTGCAAAAATAATACTCTCCATACATCTTTTTGGTAAGCGAATGGTGGAAGAGTTAAATGTGGAAGAAAGCATTTCTCAACTCGATGATCGGAGACTTGAGTTACAGGTTGAAACCTACAGCGGCATCTGGGATGGGACCTTTAAACCGAAGTAGGGATAAATGCCTTCTCTCCGCCACTACTTAAGCATTTAGCACATCTTTAATCAGTGATATAAATCTCGTTCTGAAAAAATGAGAAATTCACTTAAAATAATTCTGTTATCACTCCCTTCTTTATGCAAAAATCCCATCTATCCTTTTTTATAAAAATTTTATAGAAAAACATAATGAAGCACGAAAATGTTAATACAATTATTGCTCTGGCGGGGCTGGGGTTAGCTGCCTTTAGTACATTTATGCAATTTAAACCTCAGCAGGATATTTTGGATATAGTTGTAACAGCTGATAATTCTGATAATAGAGGTTTTTTCCTGAAAGGAAAACCACTTCCTGATTATATTTTTGGGGAGTCAAAAATCCTCGCTGGACCGTATAATTTATTTTTCGAAATATCTAATAATATAAATAGACCTGTTACAATTAAGGGGATTGATATAAAATTACTTGATGATACAGGGTCGCCAATAGATTATGGAGATATAGTTTATTCTGAAAGTGATAAAAAAACATTAACCAATCCTGTGCAATATGAACCTCATACAGTAAAAAGATTTAACGTAGCTATAAATATACCAATTGTTTATGGAAAAGAGTTCAATAAATGTTTTCATCCTACAGGCTTTATAGTTGAGCAGGGTAGATATTTTGGCGATATCCTTTTTTGCTATTATTCTGGGGGTGTTGATTTCTTTGGCAATAAAGTTAATTCCCGTATTTTGGAAGGCGGTGGTATTCATTTTACTAAGGATGAAAGTAAGTTTCTAAACTATAAAGTTACAGTAGTTACTGGTGATAACACTATTATCAGTAAGGTGGTCACTATTCGCGACTGACCACCTGTGGGTTATTTATCAAGAGTAGGGGTTATCTTGATCTTTCTGTCATAGACAAGAACTTGAGATTCAGTCTTGTGACCGCTGAACTTCTGTTTATCTCTGGAAGAGCCTTCGTAGTCAGAAATGCTTTTAGCCTTCAGATCATGAAATGTGCAATCCAGAGGTCTTCCTAGATGGTTAGCTGCTGCTGCTCTTGCTTTTCGCCATGCCTCGTTAAACCCTTTGTAAGAGTAACGTTCTCCATACATCGTTTTTATGACCGCACCATCTTCTCCCCATGCTCGACACCGATTCACTGCTGTTCGTAAACGTTCAGTCCATGCTTTTATTTGCTTAACACCCGTTTTGCCTTGCTGGATGAAAATCCCTTCATCCATTATCTGGGACCAATCCATCTTCAGTACATCGGATACCCTCGCTGCACACAGGTAAGCTATTTCCATTGCGGCTTTAACCGGTTCACTGGCGTGTTCATAAATCGCCAGGTATTCTTCATCCGTGATGTAGCGATCACGCTTTGGTTTTGGAAACTTGTCCACGCCTACACATGGATTACCAGGAACGAAGCCACGTTGATACCCCCAGCGATAAACTCGAGACATCGAGCTATGTTCATGGTTGGCCTGGACACGGCTTTTCTTTCCTCTGGCATCCATGTAGCGTCTGACATGTTCTGGCTTAATGGCTTTAGCCTCAGCATCACCGAAAACAGCCAGCAGATATTTTTCATGAGCCAGATAGTCTTTCTGTGTTCGCGGGGCTAAAGCTGCATAATCCGTGCTGTTTAGGAACTTCTTCCATAATTGGGAAAAGGTAAGTATATTTTTCCTGCCTTCAACCACCTTCTCAAAAGCGATCCATACCTCTGATTTTGAGGCGCCGGCAGGTGCCAGTTTTTCTGTTGTTCCACCTGGTTTCCAGTAATAACCAGAAGGGCGAAAGAAAACGCCCTTTGGCATCCACTCGTTACCGGGTGCTCGTTTGCGACCCATAATTTCACTCTATTGCGTTGAAGTTCATGCCCGGAGTGGGCAGAGACCCTGCTGGTGGATTTAACCTGAATGGATGATTTATATGATACCAAGTGGTTTTAACTGCACCATCGCGGCGTTCAATAAAATAAATACCATTCTGAGTTAAAACTTCTTTTTGCAGAGACTTCTGTGGTGATCCAGTAGCTTCTGCAAGTTCGTCATCAGTTAGGAAACGATCGCTCATGAGACGTTCTCCACTTAGCCCAGCTGCACCCAGGCTGTAACATCAAACAACGATCCGACTAGTGCCATAGAGTTGCGATAATGCACCGAACTGTGGGCGTCTTTTTGTTGTTACCTTTGGCTATTTCAGCGCTAGTAGTGTTGGGGTGAGCCTGGAGATATTCAAATACGTTCATGGCGTTTTACCTTTACGTTCCTGTTCCAGTTGCACCAGAGACTCTTTTAATGCTGCGAACGTAGCGTCCAGTCTGGTGGCGACTTCGCGCATAAGCGGTGCATGTTTTGGTGGTAATTCAGTAACGGAGGCAAAAGCCTCCGCTACGAGCTCTTTAACCTTCATGCGGCGCATTGGCGCAGCTCCACCAGTTCGTTAAAGCGATTCATGAACAGGCCATAGGCTTGACCAGGACGGAGAGGGATGACCTGAACGAGATCAGAGCAGGGAATACCTTCGAGAATTTCCCACTTCGAACCGTCATCGATTTCCAGATCACGGCGCTCGGTGGCTAACATGGTGAGATCGGCATATTTCACGACAGCAGCTTGTTCAAGAGAGATACCGAATTTAAAGCGGATAAGACCATCAACATAAGTTTCCATGCGCTGGTAGTCAGGCAGCAATGCTTTGAGCTGGGCCGGAATATCCTGGCAATATGCCTCCGCAGCGTCGTGCATCAGCGCTTCAAAGGCGAACTCTGGCGGCACAATCTGGCTTACAAGCACAGAGTGCTGGGCTACGCTGTAGAACTCTGGCAGATGCCCAGCGAATCGACAGATGTTGGAAAGAGCAGTCGCGATATCCTCAACATCGATATCGTCGATTGTGGCGGTCAGGTAGTTAAATTTTTTACCGGATAATGTCTGAATGTAGCTCATGGTTTTCTCCATATTGGCGCGCTGCACCGCGCAGATTTTGGTTGCACGAATCCCTCGCCGGGTGGCGATAATTAATGGAATTACGCTTCAATAAATCCCCGCGGCGCCGGGGATTTAATGCAGAGCAATTAGGCTTTAAAGTTACCGATGAAAGTTTCCACTGATTCACCTTCGAACTTGCTGATCAGCAAATCGCGGAATTCGTTGGCGATCTCTTCTTCCTTGGCTTCAAGTTGGACGATGCGCAGAACAAAGCAGGGTTCATCGCTGGTCAGCAAGCTGTTACGCAAGCTAAAGCGGCGTTCACCCAGACCTTCATACGGCACACATTTGAATTCAAACGCCACAGGCATTACGTCTTTGCTGCTTGCTTCAACGCTTTGCATCAGGGATTTTTTACCAGCGAAATCACCAGTTTCATGGTCCTGCTGTGTTGCTTGCTGAATAGTGATACGACGCACAGCCTGAGCTGCCTGGGAAATCTGCATCGTATTGCCATCAGCATCAAACGCCAGAAGGTAATCGCTCCAGTCTTCCAGCCATTCAGCGATTTGCTTTTGCTTCAGACGTTGACCATCGATCTGCAGTAACGCGCGGAATGGGGCGGTTTTCTTCAGGGTGATCGAAGCAACGTTATCTGCGTGACCGGGATTATCCAGGGTGCCGATGTTGAACACTGAACGAGCGGTCATGTTGTCAGCATCAATGAAGCAACGGGCTGGATCGCTGGCGCTGGCGTAACCTATAGAATAACGTGCGAAATCTTCAATACTGGTTGTTGTCATTGCACCACGGAAGCGGAAACGCTCCAGAGAAAAGCGCTCAAGGCTTTCAACGCTAGTACCATCTGGCAGCAATGCGGTCGGGCAAGCCAGACCATGAATATCATCCAGGTGGTAGCCAGAAAGGACCAGGTCTTTTACCTGCTGAAATGTACCGCTATCTAACTGAGACATAGAAATTCCTTATTAACTGATGATCGAAGTGGTATCAGTGAGTTTGTTGTTGCGGATCACTGAGCCGCTTTAAGCTTTCCATCCACCGCGCCAGTGATCCCGAACAGCTGACCCTGATCTTCCTGCAGGATGGTGAGCTTCCCGCCTTTGTTGACCCACATCGGGGTTTCGGTTGTGTCCTCTTCGGAGGCTTTACCACGCGGTGTTGGGGTGCTGTAGTTCAGCTTGTGCTTGATCTTGACGCGCTTCTCTTCAACGGAATTACCCATGCGCTCAAAATCAAATGTGAGGACTACTTTGCCTTTGTTGCCGTTGTTCAGAACGCCAAGCGCGGTGGTATTAAGTGCTGCCGCGATTTTGTTCATGAACACGCCGGCATCCAGTTCGCCAAGAAAATCTGGCACTACGGTCATGCGGTCATTACTCATGGTTTTACCCTCGTTAAGGCGGCTGCAACCGCCGAACTTTCTCCATACACAACAGAGAAGAGCACCTGCATTGGTCGGCGGCTTGCAGGGACCGCTTTCTTTTTGCCCGGGTGGATTGGGTTATGAGCCCGTCGCCCGGTGATGCTCTTTTCTGTTGCGTAAAAAGGGCGGTACCGAGGTAGAACATTATCTTCGTCCCCCTTGCATAAGGTTGAAGGCCCAGGTACCGCCAAGACTACACACATGGAACTACGGTTATCACAGTCCTAAGCGTGATTTGGTTGTGGTTGCTGGTGCTGAACTCCAGCTCAGTGGCGCGGTGTTTCAATATCGTAACCGCCCGTTCCATCCGCGTTCGATCAGTCCGTATGCTCGCTTAGAACGTTTCGCCTGCTTATCTTTTCTCAACCGTTTGACGGTCAGCCCCGCCATTCACCACAACGAAGAGAGCACTGCCGGTATCCGAATTGAACGGACCTTTTCGTTGCCCATCACCGCTATCTGTATAGCGGTGGCAGGGATTGAACCTGCCGTTATGCCTTGCTCGTCAATGCTCTCATCGTTGTGTGCTGACCTTACAGCCAGCATGGTTGGAATGAAGACGCATCACGACTTTTCACCAACTGGGCGGGATCACCATGAAAGAGCCGCCCCTTTAGCCTTTCATGCTCCCCATCTTTCTAGGTAGTCAATGCCTCCAGTTGGGCATACAACCTTCGGTTATCGCTCCGTCGTCAGCGCCACTCTCCAGGACATTTATAAGGACCGTCTCCAAGTGGTAACTCTTCCAGTCCCGGTAAGCATCCTGCGAGATGCTTACCATGACCGGCTGATCTTCCCTGAAAAAGGCTGGCGGTTACCGGACAAACGGGAAAACACCGGGCCGCCAGAACAGGGAGTTACTTGTTATTGCTTTGGCCTGCTTTTAACCACATCAGGCGCGGTGGTAGGTATCTTCGGGCGGGGTGCTAAGGGGGTGATTAGCCCTTGCCCTTAACACTCCTGCTGGTTTTGGTATTCCTGGCTTGGGTATCGCCACCAGCTATAGGAATTTGACTACGAGTTGCGGTTAATCAGGCCGCGCCTCTGTTACCCCTCCCGAAGACACCTGTCAGCGAATCATCCGGTTATTCATATGCCACCGGCGGCTACTTCGTGGGCGTCCTGCCTGTTCGCTGTTGATGAATAAAATCTAACTTAACTTAGCTTTTAGATCAAGAAAAAACACCAAACTATTCTTAGCTTGATGTTAAGAGGAAGGTTAGAGGTGGGTTAAAGCTCGTACTGAACGCCTTTGACAACGCCGATGATCAGGCAATTACCGTTAATTGAAATGTTTGGATAGCGTGGATTTAAGGGAACTAAGAACTTTTGAGGCCCATCGATGACAAGTTTTTTTACAGTAGCCTCGTTTGTCCCATCAAGCCTGGCTACGACTATCTTTCCATGAAGTGGCTCTGCATCTGGATCTACTATGACTGTTGCCCCTTCAGGGATTGTCGGGAGGCCATTAGGGTTTGTCATCGAATCACCTTTAACCTCCAATGCAAAGGAGCTATCCCCTATGCGGAGTGATGTCTCTATCCACTTATCTACTTCGCTGAAAACTTCTGCTGCTTTACATTCTGTAAACTGTCCAGCCTGAACCCAGGATATCACCGGAATCCTTCGCATCTTGGTTATCAGATTGCCTTCAAATTCAGTGCCATAAAGTATGTAATCAATTGATGTGTTGAAATACTTTGCAAGTTTCGCAAGTGACTCGCCTCCAGGCACATTAACGTCTTTTTCCCAATACCCAACCGCCACATCACTAACACCGCAGAACTTACCCAGTTCTTTCTGCGAGGTTTTGGTTATGCGCCTGAGAGCTTTGATGCGCTGACCGACAGTTTCCATTTGAACACCATAAATAAATTAAAAGGCTAAGCAATCTTAGTTTTTATTGACCAAAGTTAGATTGGTTATTAATATCTAATCAAACTTAGCTAAGGAGGCGTTATGACAACCGATGATATTGAAAACTACTTCGGCAGTACTGAGAAGGTTGCCGAATTTTTTGGAATCACAAGCGAGGCTGTTTACCAGTGGCGTAATAGAACTGGTCGCCTTATCCCAAAAGGGCGTGCAGCTGAAGCAGCATATCGAACCGGGGGGAAATTGGTTTTTCATCCCGACCTTTACGAAAAGCGTAGCGATGCTTCAGTAAAACTCAAACCACAGGAATAAGGGGGGAGCTGTGGGTAACGAACCTATTTGGAAAGTCGAACGTCAGCCAGCCTGGCTGGTGGCGGCGATAAAAAAAACGATCACCGATCTTCCTGGTGGTTATGCCGAGGCGGCGGAATGGTTGGGCGTGACAGAGAACGCATTGTTCAACCGCCTTCGTGTTGACGGCGACCAAATCTTCCCGCTGGGCTGGGCAATGGTTTTACAACGTGCTGGTGGTTCAACTCATATTGCTGATGCCGTTGCGCGCCATTCTCAGGGCGTATTTGTACCGCTGGCAGACGTTGATGATCTGGATAACGCCGATATAAACCAGCGCCTGATGGAGTCCATTGAATGGATAGGTCGTCATTCTAATTTTGTACGTAAAGCCACGGCTGATGGGGTAATTGACGCAGATGAGCGTGCTCAGATTGAGGAAAACAGCTATCAGGTTATCGCGAAGTTCCAGGAGCACGTAACGCTTCTTTATCGAGTTTTTTGTGTCGCTGAAAAGAGTGACGCCCGCGAGTGTGCAGCTCCGGGCGCCTTGGCGAACAACTCTTCGAGTATGGAGAAATAATCCGCATGAGCAGTTTAACGGCTTTTGACCGTCTACCGCAACTAAGGATGATCCCGGTTTCGGGTACTCCGTTGTTTCGGTATGAACGCAGATTATCAAACCGCTGGGTTCCGTGTAACCACAGTAGGGCGGTTTCAATTGTGGGGGTCTATAACCGGAGGGCAAAACGCCTGTGCGCGAACTTAACCGAAGGTTCAAAGACCACCGCGGAGTGTCTGTCCGTGTTATCCGCTGGGAACCAGAAACACAACGCGTTATCTACCTGCGTGATGGCTACCCGCACGAATGCTTCAGCCCACTTGAGCATTTCAGGCAAAAGTTCAGGGAGATAACGGACGATCATGAGCACTAAATTAACCGGCTACGTATGGGATGGTTGCGCGGCGTCGGGCATGAAGTTGTCTAGTGTCGCGATCATGGCTCGCCTCGCTGATTTCAGCAGCGATGAGGGAGTGTGCTGGCCGTCCATTGAAACTATTGCTCGCCAGCTTGGCGCAGGGCCGAGCACGATCAGAACGGCAATCGCAAAGCTTGAAAAAGATGGCTGGCTCACGCGTACACAGCGCCGTAATGGTAACCGTAATGCGTCGAACGTGTACCGCCTGAATGTGGCGAAACTTCAGGCTGCCGCATTTTCTCAACTGTCAGATTCTGACACGTCAAAATCTGACGCATCAAATTTTGACGCCTCAAAAACTGACCCGTCGAAATCTGGCAAAAACGGCGGTTTTGACCCGTCAGAATCTGGCGGGGATCCGTCAGTAAAATCAAAACAAGATCCACAAGTAACTTCAAAACCCTCTTGTCCGGTTGCGGCGCAACCAGACCCTGAAGTCGTGATTACTGATCAGGCAATTTTGGTTCTGACCCATTTGAACCAAATCAGCGGATCCCGGTATCAGAAATCAAAAACATCCCTGGAGAACATCCGTGCCCGACTGCGTGAGGGATACAGCGTTGCAGACCTGCAACTTGTTATCGACCTGAAGCATGAGCACTGGCACGAGAACGACGAGCAGTACCAGTACATGCGACCGGAAACGCTGTTCGGCCCGAAGAAATTCGAGAGCTATCTGCAAAGCGCTACCCGCTGGGAGCAGAAGGGACGGCCTAAACGTGCTGACTGGGGAGCGAAAAAGCGCGATGTGATGGCTTTTGGTCCGGTTGAAACAACGATTCCAGAGGGGTTCAGAGGATGACGTTAAACAAATATTGCCAGGCGCTGGTGGCACTACGTAGCCAACCAGCCCACGAATTGAAAGAAGTTGGCGATCAGTGGCGGACACCGGACCTGCTTTTTTGGGGCATTAATGCGATGTTCGGCCCGCTGACGCTGGATCTCTTTGCTGATGACGATAACGCTAAGTGCCCTGTGTGGTACACCGCCGAAGATAACGCGCTGGTACAAGATTGGGCGGAAATGCTGGAATCAATCGGCGGGGCCGCATTCGGTAATCCACCATATAGCCGTTCGCAGTACCACGAGAAACAGGCGATAACCGGCATGACCCACATCATGGATCGCACAATGGAAATGCGTGAAAAGAGTGGGCGTTACGTGTTCCTCATTAAAGCGGCGACAAGTGAAACATGGTGGCCGGAAGATGCCGATCACATCATGTTTATCCGCGGTCGTATTGGCTTCGATCTCCCTGTGTGGTTTGTTCCTGCTGATGATAAGCAGAAGCCCACTGGTGCTTTCTTTGCTGGTGCTATTGCAATCTTTGATAAGTCATGGCGCGGAGAGCGTTTCAGCTACATCAGCCGTACCGAACTGGAAGAAAAAGGGCGGGCGTTTATGGCTTTGGCTCAATTCGCCGTTGGTAAAGAGCAAACAATTGCAATGCAGGCAGCTAAGGAACCAGCAGCAACACCGGAAACTGAGTCACGAATTTGGCCTCTCGAGGTTGGTCTGGTGTTTAACCAGGTGGAAGGCGTTGATGTATTGAGCGAGGCCCAGCAGAACAAACTGAAAGCCAACATCAATCAACTCTGGCTGGAACGAACGGCCACCAGCGAAATTATCACAATTGCGCGTGGTCTTGTTGGCAGCATGCAGGGGGTAACCCATGCGTGAGATTATCGTTGATAACTTTGCTGGTGGCGGTGGCGCATCAACGGGTATTGAACTGGCAATAGGGCGCAGCGTGGATATTGCGATCAACCACGACGAAAACGCCATTGCGATGCACAAGACGAACCACCCTGACACACTGCATTACTGTGAATCCGTATTTGACGTGGATCCGGTAGCCGCCACCGGCGGCAATCCTGTTGGCCTGGCATGGTTTAGCCCGGACTGCCGACACTTCTCAAAGGCCAAAGGCGCAAAGCCTGTGAAAAAAGAGATACGCGGTCTGGCCTGGATCGTTCTGCGTTGGGCACTGGCGAAGCGACCGCGCGTGATGATGCTGGAGAACGTGGAAGAGTTTAAAACGTGGGGACCGCTGCTGGCCGATGAAATGCGTCCAGACCCTGCCCGCACTGGCGAAACATTCAATGCTTTTGTCGGCATGCTTTCCACTGGCATTCCTGCCGATCACCCGGCACTGGCGGAGGTCTGCGAATTTCTTGCTATTGATCCTGGCAGCACGCAGGCCAAACAGCTGGTGGAAGGGCTTGGATATGATGTTGATTATCGCGAACTGCGCGCGTGTGATTACGGCGCGCCGACGATCCGCAAACGCTTCTTCATGGTTATGCGCTGCGATGGCTGCCCAATCCAGTGGCCTGCTGTTACCCATGGGGATCCTAAGTCTCTGGAGGTGCAGAGCGGCAGGCTGATGCCATGGCGTACCGCTGCGGAATGTATCGACTGGAATGTTCCGGCTCTGTCCATCTTCGACCGCAAAAAACCGCTGGCAGAGAACACTCTGAAGCGGATCGCACGCGGCATACAGCGCTTTGTTATCGAAAGTGCGTCGCCGTTTATCGTGAAGTGCAACCACACGAGCTCAAAAAATGCGTATGACGCTTTTCGCGGACAGTCACTGAATGAGCCATTACAGACCATTACTAAAAAACTCGGCTACGCGTTAGCCGTTCCACACCTTACAAAATTCCGCACTGGCGCAACCGGGCAGCCCGTTACCGAACCTGTTCCGACGGTAACCGCTGGCACGTCAAAACGCCCGGGCGGGAACGGGCATGCTCTCGGGATTGTTGAGGCTGCATTGACACCATTCCTGGCGGGTAATGGTGGTAGTGAATACCAGGCTAAACCGCGCCCGCTGAATAAACCTGCTCATACCATTCTGAAGCAATCCCGAGCCTGTCTTGTTGCGCCAGTGATAGCCCGCCAGTTTGGGGCCAGCGTCGGCCACCGTGCAGACGAACCGAGCGCAACCATCACCGCTGGTGGTGGCGGTAAATCTCAACTGGTAACGCCTACGCTGATTCAGATGGGTTATGGCGAACGACCTGGACAAGAACCGCGTGTGCTGCGACTGGATAACCCGCTGGGGACCGTTACTGCAGGCGGAAATAAATTTGCGACGGTGAGCGCATTCCTGGCGAAACACTACGGCGGTAACTATACGGGGCCGGGTGTCAGTATGGATGAACCCGCGCATTCAGTGACCACTGTCGACCATCATGCGGTAGTTGCCTCTCATCTGGTGAAACTGCGTGGAACATGCCGCGACGGGCAACGCCTTGATGTGCCAATGCCAACAATCACTGCTGGTGGCCAACACGTGGGTGAGGTACGCACATTTCTCGAGACGTATTGCGGGGAAAGTGACGATGAATGGCTGGTAACGATCGATGGGGTTA